>FTBF01000049.1_pt1 | contig 39854 bp, 33 predicted proteins | sample 1639301 | NCBI WGS metagenome assembly FTBF01 (sample SAMEA3914864, study PRJEB12502) | metagenome | biome: forest; material: soil | place: USA | collected 2012-03-12 | depth 0.3 m
GTATATGCACCGTACTAAAGTATTTTCTATTCGCTTAGCATTTTCTTATTTTCTACTTTAACGATCAATGTCAACAACCATGATTGAGCTTATACGTTAAATGCCTTGCTTAACCGATGAAAGTTTCCACGTTTTGACGGTGAAAAATTTGCTTTGGGGAATAGGCATTCGGTGCCAAGAACCGGGGTTCTTGACGCGAATCTTCAGCTGAGTGGAAACGACTGCGTCAGGCCGACCCAAGAAGAATCCAACATCGAGCGTAGCGAGGCGGCCAAGGAAGGTCAAATTCTTCGAAGAAGCTCTTTGAAACGATACCGTGCGTCCGAACGCGGTAGTCGTCATCCTTCGTCATCCGCTCAATGGCTTCGCGATTGGATATCTCTTCAAACCAGGGCAGCGACATACGTAGGAATCGTTGAATTTCTGCCCCACGTTCGCCTTCCGGGACGCTACTCGACAGTCGTACCGCCACACGGTGAGCCAGTTGTTCCCCCGCATCCTTTGCGAAATAACTGGTCATCGTCGTAATGTCGAATTTGGAAAGGACTTCTTCGCCAGTGTCCCCTTCCTTATTGAGGCGCACTTTCATGTCGATGACGTAGTTAAGTCCGGTGCGGACAAGGCTCAGTGCCTGCTAAGCCTCGTCTCGGTGCCGGAGGGCATGAGTCCCTTTTATCCGAAATCCCGCTTCCCGAAGCGTGGTCTTAAAGGCCGCTTTGATTTCTTCTTTCGCGGCTTCCATTTCTGGTCCATTCGCTTCTATTCTGCGTTGACCAGCAACAACCGCCGCTACCTCTTGATCGCTACGAACATCACCTGAGCCAAGGCAGGGCCAAGAGTCTGGTCGTCTAGGCCGCGGGAGAAGTCATAGCCGTCGGCTTCCGTTCGCACGAGGATAAGAGGGCAACCGAGAACGGAGAGAATGGGGGCGATGTGCTCCTCGATGACCCAATGGTTTGATCGCCCGACCCGTTCACGAGAGAAGCGGCGGTCCTCCGTAAAGGTGTGTTTGTGGTCCGAATTAAACCGGGACGGAAAAGTCATCTTCTCGTACAGAAGATAATCGGGAATCACGACGTACATGCGACCGCCAGGCCGAAGGACGCGGGCCCAGTTGCGCAGGGCCGTGGGAACGTCGACGAGGTGCTCCAGGCAGTGGGAGTTGTAGACGAAATCGAGACTACAGTCCGCGACACCCTGAAGAAGCGCTCCGTCGCCGTCCGGCAGGTCCCACTCACGGACGGTCCCTGAATCGATCTGCAGCGGATCGCTGCCGGATCCGACGTCGATTCCATCGCCGTGGAGCCAGAGATCGAAGTCGCCCCGTGATCGCCGTAACTCACGGCATTTACTCGACTCTTTCATTGTGCGGCGGTCCTCCGCCCAGGTTTCGGGATCGGCGATGTTGTCACTGAAAAGGAGGATACCAACGTCATTTATACGTTATAAATCACTAACACCTTTAAAGTGGACAGAATTTATGCCAAGAGGTGACTTTTTTAGTGTTCGGCGCTCTAAGAGAGATATTCCTGTTGGCATTTGTGATGTTCGCTGATACTATCGGAATCTGTAGCTGTTTGTAGTCACTCGGTCCGTCGGCAGCGTCTGCCAGATCAGGGCTTCCGGGGCGAAGAACAGCTTGGAGAAAAAAACCACTATGACTAGTGTTTGGCTTTCACTCTTGACCTCTGCCGCTATCGCAGGGCCACCTCCTCCTGTCCAGGACTGCACCACTCCAGCGTACGGCGCGCTGGAATACAACCGTTTCAGTAATTCGAACTACTGTACCGACACGGTAGTTACTTCCACGATCGGACCACAGGGCGATCCCCAGGCGGGCGCCGCAGGGCAAGTCGCTTCTTGGAAAACCCACCTCGATACGTTCTCGCAACTGTTCAACCACAGCGTGGCCCCCGCGACCTCGTGCGGGCAGACAGTGACCGCGGAGGTCTATCCTGAAACGTGGACTCGTGTCCACGCGACGGCAAAGACGAGAACCTACGCTCATTCCGGGAATGTGGGATTCATCGACGGGTTGTTCAACTATCTCAAGGGTCTCGGTTGGTCCGGTGGCGTCACTACCGCGGCAACGTGCAGTACTACCGAGATCATGACGATCGGAAACATCACCGTCAATCCTGGGAAGCGGCGCGTCGGCGGGTGGCAGGATTGCACGGACAAGTACTACGAAAACGTAAGTACGGTTTCGAGCGGCACCCAGACGGGCTCGCGGTCTGAAATCTTCCAATGGGGAACTTCCTACGACAGTGGGGAAGGGAACTGGGATTGGACTTGGAACACGTGCAAGGCGGCCTGGGATGTGCCAACGACCACAACCAAGCCGACCATCACCCCGTGCTCGACAACGATCACATTCGGCTTCTAGGCGAAGCCCAATTCAACTCGCTCCCCGTTGCTAAGCGGGGGGCGGTGAAACCATGATTCCTCTGCAACTCCTCATAGGTGCTCTGATTCCGTTCCAGGCGCCGCCCGCGATTCAAACGGGCGTTCCCGCGGGTCTTGTTAAAGATGCCTTTAACAAAGGTGTCTTCGTCTTTGCCGCCATGCCAAAGGGCGTGAGCGCTATCCCAAATACCGTCGTCGAGTTGGGGGCGTGGTCACACGCCTTAAACGTCGGTGTAGCGGCTGGCCTTCGTTCTTTCGGGTCTTCGTCGTACCGGTATTTGCCACGCGACTTCAGGGACTCGAAAGACCAGCAGGTAACGGTTCTTGGAGATGTTGCGATGATTGGGATCGCTCCCGCTACGAAGGCAGGCTTGAGTCCGAGCGACTCAAATCCTCCTACGTCCTCCGAGGATTTAGGAGACGCGGTGCGTGCCAGCGTCTTCTCGGGCGCCGAAATGGTGCCGGAAGGAGCAAAAGGGATGTCCGTCCAGGCGAACGCTTCAGCGGTTTTCCTGGTGATAAACCCGGCCACGGGCAAGCAAATTTCGGTGTGGATCGACTCCGCGCCGAAGCCGGAAACTCCAACCGAATTGGCGGATCTACGCTCGAGCGCGATCGAAGAATTGCGTGCGCAATCGGAGGCTCCGCTCAAAAAGCGGATCAACCCGGCGGCGATTCCAATTCAAAGCGGAGTCTATACGGCAAAAGATCTTGTCGACAAAGTTTCGTCGAGGCTCGATGTGAAGCTTTTCTTGGACCATCGGTTTTGGTCAAGCAAGATCCTGTTCGTAGGCAGTGAACCAATCTCGCCGCCCAAGTTGTTGGACGGCATTTGTCGGTCCCTTGACCTATTCGTGCGGAAGGTTTCGGACGTTTACGTCATCGCGGTCTCCCCGCAGGACCCTTACGCGTTCCGGGATCTCCGACAGCAAATCGACTCCCGAAACTACGCTTTCTCGCTTTTGAAGAAGTTCTATAGCGATGGAAGGGTTCCGAACTACGTCGATCCCGAGGTGTTTTTGTCCGGCAAGAAAGTTGGAGCATCCGCAAAGGCTCAGTTGGTCAAATTCCTCCTCGAAAACGGGCAGACATCGCCCGACGGTCCGACCTTGAAGCAGTTCATGAAGACAAGCACCGCCTCCGGCGGCGTTGAGGTGGCGGGATTTCTTACCGTTACCGAGCGCTTAGTCGATCAAATGAACCACTTGAATCGCGGAACGATTTTCCCTTAGAGGCATCGCCTCTCCCTTGTCCCATTTTTTAGAACCATGATCGAAGAAAAAGACGAAGTGATGGAAAACCTGCACAAGCTGTTGCGGGGCTCTATCGAAGAAGGCGAGTTCGAAGCGGCACTTGCGTGTCTGGACACGATGATTCGCTTTACCCCCTACGACAGCAAGCCCCATATCATGCGGAGCGAGGTTCTTACGCAGCTTGAGCGGTTCGATGAGGCAATCACTTCCATCCAGACCGCACTGTCGCTGTCACCAAGCAGCAGTCGGGCGCTCGGGGTGGCTGCGAACTGCTATCTGTCGGTGGGCGACGTTCTCTCGGCAAAGATGGCGATCGATCGCTCACTTACGATCGCTCCCGAGCAGCCGCGAATGAAGTGGCAGCGGTCTTTCTGCAGCCTTTCGATGTTCGACTTTAAATCCGGTTTCGAAGAGTACGAATACGGATTCTGCGCAAGCTCACGAACCCCCCGGGGACCTCTGAATAAGCGCTGGAATGGGGAGCCTACTCCGGTCCTGTTCGTTCACGGAGAACAGGGTCTCGGCGATCAGATCCAGTTCATTCGATTCTTGGAGGAGGCCAAGGCCCGTTCCGGAGGGATGCTTGTACTGGAGACGCAAGCCGAGCTTATCGGACTTTGCAAGCATTGTGCGGATCTCGTGGTCGCGATGCAGCCCGATGGATCTATCCCGGTCGCCTACACCAAGTGGATCTCTCTCCTGAGTATTCCAAACATTTTGGGTGTCGATAAGGTGTTCGGCAACGCCTACTTTACTCCGCCCGAAGTCGAGGTGGACCTTGCCGGAGCCAAGGTTGGTTTTGTCTATTCGGGCAATCCAAAATATCCCAACGACAAAGGCCGCTCTCTTACGCTTGAAGAGGCCCGGCAGTTTGAAGGTTTTGCGCCGTTTGGGCTTCTCCAGAATGCGGGCGAAATTCCGTTCGAGATGCCGCGCATTGCCGGTGCGGATATCGGACATACCGCCGCGGTGATCTCCAAGCTCGATCTAGTTGTGACCGTCGATACCTCGATCGTTCATCTGTGTGGCGCCTTAGGCAAGGAGGCATGGCTGATCGCGCCGAAAAATGGCGAGTGGCGCTGGGGGCTCTCGGGTTCGAAATCTCCGTGGTACGACTCGGTGGAAGTGTTCCGGTGCGTCGATCAAGACCGGCAACCAGCGATCAAGGCAATCTGCGACCGGCTGAAGGCGCGTTACGGCAAATCCGACTTTCTACCCGCGAACATTAAAAGACCTTTGGCCAAAGCGATTGAGGAAGCTCCGGAAACACAGCAGCAGGAAGAGCCGGAAATGCAGGCGGCGTAAAGGGGCACCTCCGTAGTGGCAGCGATGAACCTCACGTCCTCAAAGTCTCGTTTAGCGATGATGGCTTCGAGTTTGGGCCTGTTCGGCTTCGCCATGGTGCAAGGGCCGAACTTGCCTTCCTTGCCTTACGACGATATCGTCGTAATTACGGGCAACTTCGAAGATGGGGTTGTCCCATGCAACTGTATGAGCGTTCAGCCCGGGGGAATCGTCCAGATCTCTCCGGAACTCCAAAAGCTTCGAGCCGGCGCTCAGGCTAGTGGCCTCGAAATGGTCCTTCTCGATGTGTCCAAGCAGCCGACACTGCCGGGACACGCGCGAATGCTAGAGGATTTTGGCAAATCGCTGAAATACGATCTGATGCTATCAAGAGGGGATACGAAGACGACGAGGGCGCTCAAAATCGCCGACGACGAAGTGGAAGTGCGAGGCTTGAGCTCGAAGCAGGACACCAGGACATTCGACCTACGTTTGCACTTTGCCCGCGTCGGAGCAACTCTCGAAGAGAACGTGCCCGCAAAACTTGGAGCGTCTCGCACGGCCGAACTCCCGTTTCCGGCAAAGGGCAACGTCTTGGTTTTGGGGATTAAACGCGGCCCGGAAGGGATTACCACCACCCTTCAAGCGATAAAGACCACCTCGAGGGGCGAGAAGGATGAGGCCGTTCAGAAGATGGTGGACGCCTACTATGCCGAGCAGCGTCTTCTTCAAGTTGCCACCACCGGCCCAAGAACTGCCGCGCCGCCGACCTCGTCAACCCAGTGCCGAGAGTGCCATTTGGAAGCGTATTCCACCTGGAAACATTCTGGTCACGCAACCGCGTTGACGACTCTGGTCCGAATCGGGAAAGACGTCCCGGAGTGCCTGAGTTGCCATAACAAAGCGGACGAATCAAGGACCTCGAATAGTGTTGAGTGCCAGGCATGCCATGCCGGTGCTCAGAAGCACCTCATAAGCCCGGACGCATTTCCGCTAAAGGCTTCGGACGCGAAGGAGAAGTGTTCGACGTGCCACACGCCCGAGCGGGATTCCGCCTTCGAATACCTGAAGCGGTTCTCTCGAATTGCCCACCCCAACCCGAAACCCATCGACCCCTAAATCCACCGAAGGAAAGATCATGTTCGCTGAGCCACAGACCGCAACCAACTATTACGACCTCCTGGATCTCAATTCGGAGCAGTGCATCGCCAAGATCGAGGGACTACCGGCGGGATCCGGGCAGTTCGTCGGGATACGCTCCTTCGACGGGTGGGCGATCTCATCTTCGCCAGATCACGGCGCTAGCTATCTGAAAGGAGTCGGGGCGGTCATCGACCGGGCCCACGCTCGAGGTTATAAGGTCATCGCCTTTCTGCCGGTCCTTCGCTGGTCAACTCCCAATTTGGGGACTCGGCCGCCCGACGTTCTTGAATACGCCACGCTTCCGACTTATCCGGCAGAAAAAACCGAGTTCGCCTCTCCGCTCGATCCGTTTGTCCAAGCCACGGTTTTAACCTACTGCAACCAGTTTTTCACCGACGATAAGGCCGATCTCACGGTGTTGGACTACCGGCTTCCCCGGTCGCCGATCTTTGCGTACGGAACGTCTTCCCGCCTCGGTTTTATCAATGCCCGATCAGTCGATCCGATCGATTTGCCTCAGACAGCAAACCTAGAAACTGGAGACCGGCCGAACAAAGATTTCTTGTCGTATATGACTTGGCGGCTTACGGCTTCGAATGAATTCCTCTCAAAGATCCTTGCCGCGATGGGGCCAGAGCAGGCGGTCGGGAAACGAGCGATTATCGCCGACCCCCTGTGGGCGAATCGTTCGGCCATCGAAAAGGGGTCGAAGCTGGACGACTGGGTTTACGCGGTCGCGAAGCACCCCGGACTCGACCTTTTTTATGAGGGTCAGGTCGCTTCGCAAGATTCGATGGTCGGCATCGCTGGGCTCAGGAATACGGCCACGGAACTTCAGATTAAGCCAATTGTCTGGGTGATCTCTTCTCTGGAAACCGAATTTGACGGGAGCACCCTGAGTTTCAAGAAGCTCCGGCCCGCTCCTGCGGGCCGTTAGCCCGGTCGATCGAAGCTTGGCGATTTGGACGCTCTTCATCGACGTCGATCATTTGATTTTATAATGAGTTCGTGACCAGACAAGAACTGTTGGCGGCCCTAACCGACCAGTTCCTCGTCGATTGCAAAGCCTCCGTAGATCGGCAAACGGCGCGCCGGAAGGGCGAGGTGGCGTTGAGCGACGAGGAGTGGTGGGAGCGGATGGTCGGGCATTGGAAGGAGCTTGACGCGGCGGCGCTTTCGCGAATGGAGTTCATGAAAGACCAAACGCTCCGGGAACGTCGCGACCGAAATGCCGCTCTAGGGCAGGTAAGCGCGGTGGATCTGGCGAGGAGTCAAGCGGAAATGATTTTGCCGTCGCTCCTCAAAGTTCGCGCCGATGAAGGTGCCGAAGGGCCGGTCACCGAAGATCAGCTTTTTCGGGCGAGCATGATGCAAAGCCAGGCAAGTATTGCATCGTCGCTGGAAAAGATTCGGGCGGCGGCCGAAAAGGAGACCGACCCGAAGAGGAAGCGTATCCTTTCAACCCTTGCGGGCAACGGTGAGATTGACCTTTCGGAGATGGCGGGTCTGGGGGACCTGAGTATCACTGAGGAGCGAAGGAAGCAGGTCACCGAGGGTGTCGTCTCTCGTCTGCGAGCCTTGACCGAAGTTGTTCGGGAGCCAAGTAACTAGGCGCTTTCCGCGCTCTTGTTGAAAGTATTTTTAAGACGCTGCTTATTCAGCTAAAGATTGAGCTTTAAATCGTCTATCCTATACGGTGGAGGAGGACGCAGCGTGGCGGACTCGTTAGAAGCCGAACTGCTATGATCCCAACCACCGAGCCTGCCGTTCAGGCTTATGTCCGACTTGTTCGATCCTCCGAAGGCCTTCATGCTTCGGTGAGCCGCGGATTGGCGATCGAGGGAATCTCGGCGAGCCAATTCAGCACGATGAAAGTGCTGCGCATCCACGGGAAGCTTGCTCAGCGAGATATCGCCAAGTACATCCTGAAGTCCGGCGGCAACATCACGATCTTGGTGGACAACCTCGAAGGGATGGGCCTCGTCAGCCGCGATCGGGACACCAAAGACCGCCGCGTGGTCTACGTCAGCCTAACCGCCGAGGGCGAGGCCCTGTTCGACCAGCTTTACCCAGGCCACCTGGAGCGGATTCGCGAGTCGATGAGCGCGCTGACGGACGCCGAGTGCGAGCAGCTCATCCGGATTCTTCAGAAGGTCTCACCGGAAGAGGTCGATATCGCCTGTTCACCGTCGGTGCCGCTCTCGGCGACTCGGTAACGGGCAAAAGCAGAAGATCTTCTGCTCGTTTGGGCGTTGCCGAACAAGTTTCTCGGCTCGGCAAGAGGATGCAGCTAGCATCTTCTTGCGGGGCCTTAACCTACGGCGAGGAATTCGAATTAGTACTGGTCGCCCAAACCCTACTCCGGAGACTGGCTAGTTTTTCAACTGCCAATTTCTGCTCTTCTTTCTCTGAAATCTTCGGTGCGATCGACACCCTATACGAGAGCGTACGAAGCGCTTCCCGAATCGAAAGTTCGATGTCTTTCGGATATGGCTCGGGGATGCTTGAGAAGATTCGAAGCGCGGCTCGCGGCTGATGTGTGGCGTCAAGTCGGTCACCGTACTCCTTTAGTAGACGGGTGTCACGACTCGTTCCAATTGCGAGCTCATAGACGCGATCTCGGTGAGGGATGTCGCCTTGTTGGGCGAGAGCGCGTGCCATCGCAACCAGGGGAGGGGAGCCGGCTGCCTCGCTGATATCTTGCACCTGCGCTTTAAAATGCTTGGCGGCTTCTGGGCCACCCGCCCCTTTTGTTCGCGCCATACGGCGGGAAATTTCATCCCGAATCTGCAAAGACGTCTGGTTCATTTGGAAAGATAAATCCCGAACCGTCCGTTGGAACATCGCGTCGTCATTTAGGTCAAGGGCGATGCTTGCCATACTCGCGTGGATAAGACCGTCGGTTACTCTGGAGTTGGAATAGTTCTTCGTGCGGGACATGACCACAAGGCGAGCGTATTGGTCGAACGCTTCGCGTGGGCGTCCCGCCTTCAAGAGGGTCTCGGCGATCCGGCGCGTTGCTTCTCCGGCCAAGAGTTGATTGGGCGAGGACTGAATGGTCCGCAACGAAGTAAGCGCGCGAGAAATGTCGCCTTTCGCAATGAACCGCTCGCTGGACCCAAAGGTACTTGCCCATCGGTCTTTGCTAGGTTTTTTCTGCGCTACTTCCTTCGACTTCGCAAAGGGAGGGGCAAGAATACATCCGAGGCCCAGAAGGCCGATTGGTATGGCAATGGCCAAAATAAGTCTGTTCTTCATGCCGAACCTGTAAGGGTGGAAGCGCTGGTCCACTCGGTGCTAAACAATTGTCCGTCAATCTTCTTCAAAAATGGACAATCGGAAGATATAAAATAGTCAAGGATTGAATCATTTATGTCTTATAATTGATTTCAGGCTCCTTTTTGGGGCCTAGGAGCCTCGCGATGTCGCAAACCGAGCACCAAAACCTTTCATATCCACTTCGCCATCGAGCATTTACGCTCATTGAACTTCTCGTTGTCATTGCCATCATCGCAATCTTGGCGGCCATTCTGTTCCCCGTCTTTGCTCAGGCTAAGCGCGCGGCTAAGGGAACCGTCTCACTTTCCAATACAAAGCAACTCGCGACGGCAATTAACATCTACTCCACAGACAGCGACGATGTCATGCCGATGACGATCCAGTCGCTAGACATGGACACAACCCCTGGGGGCGCCTGGTGGGGGGCGAGCGATTTTGTCGGCATCCTCCAGATGACTTACCCATATGTGAAGAGCGTCGATATCTTCTGGAGCGGCCTGAATCCGAGGCTAGGCAGCTTGAAGACGCCGATGGTGCCGACGGGCGCAAACGGCACGTGGGGCGACTGGTCCAAAGAAGAGACGATCCTGCCCAACAATATCGCGCTAAACGTATGGGATGGCGCGGCTCAGAATATCGCTCCGCGTTCGGTTACGGCGATCGATCAGCCTGCGGCGCTTGGAATATTTATTCCTGTGGCAGGGCCGATGGCAGGCGTAGCGACATGGAGCAATAATCTGAGCGACATCATGGTCGATATCGACCCTTGGTACAACTCATGCGTCCCAAGCTTCAACAGCTCCTCGGCAGGGGCGGGATGGACGCCGACCTTTGCGGCGTTAAAATCGCACGGAGGCTCGCTGCCTGCGGCTTACGCGGACGGTCACGCCGGAAAGGTTAAAACTAACGCCTTCTTCGAGAATTCTGGGTGTAACAGTTCCTACTACATGGATGGCGGACAGGAGTTTGCCCTTCGCGAATATCCGAACCGCTTCTGGGGCTGGTATCTGCAAGGGGTTAACCCCACCCACTAGGGTTATGAATAAGCTTCTTCTTCTGATCCCCTTCGCCGCCGGCCTTTTGGCCGGCTGCGGTTCAGATGATTCAATGTCAACGGCTGTCAAGCCGAATCCGACGATGGCGAATCGGTTTAAGAAACCGGGTGGCACTGCGTCGGCTCCCTCGGGCGTCGCCGCGGTACCGTCTGCTCCAGCCGCCGGAAAATAGGGGTTTGGGACTGTGCGAATTCGTTCGTGCAGTCCCCAATCAGGTGACGAGATTCGCCACGTCTTTGTTGGCGTGCATGAAGCGCTCGTAGTCAATGTTGAATTCGGGCCACCCTTCATGCCCCTCTTCCGTTCGGGCAAGAACCCAGCCATCTAAAACCATTCCTTCCAGCGTCTCAATGAGGGAGCGAGGGAATTTGCCTGCTTGCTCCGAGGTAAGACCCAGGCCGGCGCGATATACGTTCGCCTCCTCGATAATCTCTTTAGCCGTCTTTTCGGTCTTGAGCAGGCGCATCAGCCACCCGCAGACACCGGTTGCCGGTAACGAGCAACCGTTTCGTGAGTAACTTCGATGACGTACGATCCGCCCATCCCCAACCGTCGCGCCCCAACTCTTCTCGGCGCCCTCCAGATCCATTTGGAAGTGCGTCTTACCGAAGATCTGGTACTCCACCTTGTCTTCATCCAGGAACGTTTTCGTAATATTCTTGGCCGCATAGAGAGCATATCCGCCCACATCGGTTCCGCTTGAGTCGTGATCGATAAACCCACCGGTGCCGAACCAGCGCCAGGCGTCTTGGGAACTCATCTCCAGGCCGGCTTCGCCCGCCAGCTCCTTCGTAAAGTCTTGAAGCTCACTGAAGAGGCCGTTCTGGGTGTACCAAAAGTCGGCGAAGCGAATGTGTTGCAGGATGTGACGGCGGTGGCTGTCCGAGTAGCGTGAGGCGAGCCACTCGGGCTCGTAGGTTTTCCGCTCTTTTTCGAGAATCGTGTAGGCCACTTCGCGGGCCCCCTTGTGCGCGAGGGTCATTCCGGCGGCGAGGATGGGGTCGGCGAACCCGGCACTTTCCCCGGCGAGGAACCAGTTCTCTCCGGCCAACCGTTCCGCAAGGAAGGACCAGTCCTTTGTCGTCGAGAGTTTGTCCTCACAGACAGCGTTTTTGGTCAAGGCCTGGATGACTTTGTCGCCGGCAAGGGCCTCGGCGTAAAGGTCAGCCGGTCGGAGGCCCCGTTCTTTGTAGTAGCTGGCCGGGACGATGAGTCCAATGCTGGTGCGGGTCGGTCCGAGCGGGATGAACCAGATCCAACCGTAGCCCAACGAGAGAACCTGCACCCGCGTGCCCCCTACCCCGACGCTGACCGCCCAATCGGCGTTCTGCCAGTAGTCCCAGATGGCGATGTTTTGCAGCGTCGTCGGCGCTTCGACTTCAACCCCCATCGCTTTGCGAAGAATGCCGACATGGCCGGAAGCATCGACGTAATGGTCGGCCTCGATCTCGTAGGTCTGCCCATCGTGAACCACCTTGAGGCCGGTAACGCGATCGCCGTCCTTGAGAACCTCGACCACTTTCGCCTCTTCGACGGCTTCGCAACCTAGCTTGCGAGCATGGTCGAGGAGGATCTTGTCGTAGATGGCACGGTCGACTTGGAAGGCGGTTTGGGTTCGCTGACCCACGAATTTGCCCGGTCGAGGTTCATCGTGGAAGACCCCGTTATTCAGAAACTCGAAATCCCAAAGCTGATCGGATCTGCCCCATCGGTAGGTGGCGCCGATCTTCACCGGGAAGCCGGCGGCCTCGACTTTATCCCAGACCCCCATCTCGTCCAGTACGACCGAGATGTGAGGTAGCTGGCTCTCCCCCACATGGTCGCGGGGGAAAGCCTCTCGCTCTAAGATGAGCACCCGCATCTGCGGGCGGTATTTCTTAAGGAGCGTTCCAACGGTGGAACCGGCGGGGCCACCGCCGATAATCACGACGTTAGGGCGCTTGGTTCTGATCATGGGGTCTTCGCCTTCACGATACGAGCGCCCGCCACGGATGGACCGCTCTTGCCGTCTCGCGGCTGGATGCGAATGCGAATCTTACTCTTGCCGTGAGAACGTTCGACCGGAATCGCGTACTCAACGTCGAAGAACTTGTTGTTCGGGCGGCCCTGAAGGGTCTCGCTCGCCAACTCGGTGCCGTCGATCTGGACGGCGAAGTCCGGATGAAGGCGGTCGTTACCCCAGTAGGTGAGAACCAGGACATTGGGCTTGTCGGGATCGATCGTGGCGTCGAAGTCGAACCAGCCGCCCGCCATCGCGGTGCGGAAGTTTCGCCCGTTCACGTCCCGCACGTCGTTCCGCTCGGACTTCAGGTTGTGGTCCCGCTCCGGCTGCATCTCGCCGATGGTGACCTGGTCCACCGTTCGGGCGGCGAGGTCCTTTACGCGGGCCTCTTCCGCCCGGTATTCGGCTTCCGCCTTCTCCCATTCCGGCTCCGTGAACTTGTCGAAATAGACCCCGTAGCGGTTGTGGTGGACCGTGTAGAAGGCTTTGAAATTGAGCGCCTGGGGGCGCGCGGCATCGTCGACGGAAAACTCAAGGGGCTTGCCGGCCACCGGCTTTAGCCAAGCCGAAGTTGGCCGACCGTCGGTCACAAGGACCGGGGTGCGGGGAGCCGAACCATTGACCGGACCAAGGTCGGCCGCGAGGATGACCGGGCCATAGGCGAGCGCAACCCGCTTCTCGTCGTCCGGCATCGGTACCTCGTGCAAGGACATAGGGAGCCGGAATTCGAGTCGGTCGCCTTTCTTCCAAGTCCGCTTGATCGAAGCGTAGGTCCCCGGCGCGCTGGAGGTCAGAACTGCCTTGCCATTGACGAGATATTCGATCGGGCTGGTCGCCCAACCCGGATGTCGGAGGCGGATCTCAAACGGCTTGCCACCCTCTTCGATGGTGATGGCGACGGTGTCCTTCAAGGGGAACTGGGTGTCTTGGCGAAGCTTCGTCTTGGCCTCTTTCCAATTCAGCTCGGTGGGCATAAAGAGGTTGACCCAGAGGGTCTTGCCGCCATCGTGGAAGTAGGCGCTGTCCGCATGCTTCGTGTGGTTCTCCATGCCCGTGCCATGGCAGCAGGTGAAGTTGTCGAAGTGGTCGCTATAGTCCCGGTGGGTACCCGTGGCGAGGGGCATGAAGTAGGTCACCCCCCCGGTCTCAGGGTCTTGGGAGCCGAGGATGTGGTTCAGGTAGGCCCGCTCGTAGAAGTCCATCTCCTTCGCCTGAGGGTTCCAGGAGAAGAGCTGGCGGGTCAGCTTGAGCATGTTGTAGGTGTTGCAAGTCTCGCAAGTGTTGCTGGAGAGCCGCTCTGCCAGGCTGTCGGGCGGGCCGAGGTACTCGCCGTTACTATTGCCGCCGATCGCGTAAGTGTGGTGGTCGACGACGGCGCTCCAGAACGTCTCGGCAATCTTTTGGTCACGGGTGTCGCCCGTGATCTCGTACAATCGCGCGAGTCCGATGATCTTCGGGATCTGGGTGTTGGAGTGTTTGCCGGCGAGATCGTCCTTGCCCTCTGCAAGCGGATCGAGGACGCGCTTGTCGTAGAACTTGCGAGAAAGCTCCAGATACTTGGCTTTTTTGGTGCGCTCATAGAGTTCGGCTAGCGACTCGTTCATACCGCCGTACTCACAGCCGAGCATCTTCTGCCACTGGACGTCCGTAAGGTCCTTGGTTTCTGCGATGGCCCAGTCAGCGAAATGCTCGGCCACGCCGAGCGCCTCCTTGTTGCCGCACAGCTCCTGCGCGTCGAGGAGGCCGGCGAAAACCTTGTGGTGGACGTACCAAGGTGACCACATTCCGTTGAGATCGAAGCCGCCCGTGCGGATCTCGCCCTTGGCTACATCGGCCCAAGTTTTGTCGAGCCGAGCTCGATCAAAGCCATTGTCGAACCGAAAGGCCATCAGGAAGCCATCCGGCCGCGCCTTCTGGCACTCGGCCAGGCCGGTGACGATCGCGTCAACCTTTTCCTTAAAGCGCGCATCCTTGGTGCGGGCATACTCCTGGGCGCAGGCCGTGAGGTAGTGGCCGAGAGAGTGCCCGGATAGACCGCCGGTTTCCCAGCCGCCGTAAATCTTGGCCCCCGGCTCGAGACCGCTATTCGCCCGGAAACCGGCAAGGAGCCGCTTGGGCTCTAGTTCCAACAGGTACTTCGCTGTTGCCTCATGCGCCACTTCGAACGGCCCGCCCAATAGGCGGACGTCGGAAAGGGCGAAGGGCGTGGCGATGGGCTTCGGGGGGTTCATGGGCAGGAGGGCGAGTGCGGCGAGGAGGAGGGGCATTTTGCTACTTTAGGGCCTGTTTGTGGTCCCCGGGGCGGGCCTTCAATCTTACGATCGAAAGGGAGTGGGCGGGAAGCGATAAAGAATCAAGGGAAGATAAGAGAGAAACGATAGGCGCGATGCGATGCGGCGAGGAGAAGGAGTTTTCGGCGGTGGCCTCCTCCGAAGCAAGCCGGGTGACCGTCCCGCTGCGAACGGTGACACCCTTAAGGGCAAGGTCGATGTCGACGGGGCCGCTGCCCGTGTTGAGAAGCTTGACGATCAGATCGCCTGATTGCTCGTCTCGTCCGGATATGGCGAGCACTCGATCAGGCGTCGGCAGGGTCTCGTTGAGAATGAGATCCCCGTCAAGATAGGCTTTCACCGTGCGCCCACGAGTCTCGATCTTGACGTCGTACCAGCGGCCCGTTTGAATTTGGCCAGGAATCTGGCGGACCACCCCCTCGGCTTCGATGGCGTAAAACCGGTTGCCCCAGCCGCCCAAATTCACTTGGACGCGCCGCCCTTCCGCGTTGCCCACCGAAACAACAAACCCTTCCGCCCCGGCTATTTTCCGCGCTTTAAGAGTGAGCGTCATGTCGTGGTGGCGGCCGCCGAAGTAGCTCCAGAGATCCCCGTCGTCACGCACGCTTTGGGCGTAAACGCCGTCCTTTAGGCTCCACTCGCCGCGCTCCGGTTTCCACCCGTCGGTGTCGATGGGATTGCCATCGATCTGAATATCCTTGAATTCTGCGGAAGTAAGCCAGGTAGCAAGACCGACCGGCCCTTCGATCGACGCACCTGGCGGCGGTGTGTAGTCCACCGTGGTCGCGAGGTTGACGTCCGGAAGGTTGTCCGCGAAGAGCTTGCATGCAAAGTAGGAGGCTCGTCCGTAGACCCTCGATGAGTCGAAGTGGATGAGATTGACCTCCCACTGACGACGGTTGATGTTCTCGAGCAGCGGCGCGTAGGAGCCCATCTTCACGAGGTCCGCGTTCTTCTCCATGCTCATCATGTAGGCCGCGTCTCCCAAGGTGGCCGTCATATTGCCCCGGCCAACGCCGGCGTTCGTGGCGAACTCGCCGATGTAGAGCTCCCAAGGCACGGTACGGGGGTATTTGGCGAACGAATCGAAATGCTGGACGGCCCAGTTAACCGGCGTATAGGCATGCTCGTCTACCACGTTGAGCTGCGGTCCCGCGGCATTGATCGCGGCATGGTCGATGCCGGAGATCCAAGAGGAGAGGATCGTCTTGATCTTCGGATACTTGGCTTTCACCGCCGCCGCGATCCGCCTGAACCGGGCGCCGTATTTCGGCCCCTGATCTTCGTTGCCCAGTTCGACCATGTGCATCGCAAACGGTTTCTGGTGGCCCGCCCGAGCACGCATCGCCCCGTACTTGCTGGTTACCGGCCCCGTGGCGTATTCGATGGCGTCGAGGATGTTTTGAATCTGCCCGGTGAGCTCGTCGTCCGTTAGATAGGTTCCGCTTCTAAAAGCGCACGAGATGCCGGCGTTAAAGACGTAGAGCGGTTCGGCATGAATCGCTTCACAGAAAAGTAGCCACTCGTGGTAGCCAAACCCGTTCGATACCCAATACCCCCACGGCACGAAGGTCGGCGTTCGGCCTTGAAGCGGGCCGAGCGTTTGCTCCCACCGCGGACGGGTCTCAATGGTGATGCCCTCAGTGACACACCCTCCTGGCCAGCGGACGAAACCCGGCTTGAGATCGGCGATCATCTGGGCTAGATCGGGACGAAGTGGAAGGCCCCGCCACTTCGTCTGTGGCATGAGGGAAATGAAGTCAAGAAGGAGCTTTCCTTCGCGGGGGAAGACGAGTACGAACTTAGCCTTCGGGTCGCTGTCCTCGGCGGTCAGTACCATCTTTTGCCGTTGCCAGCCGTTCGTAGCTCGCCCGGAAATATCGGCGCTTGCCAGCAGACGACCGTCCGGGGCCACAAGCTGGGCCTGAATGTCGCCTCGGTAACTGGGGAATTGAGCGAAGAATGAAAGATCGTAACGTTCCCCTTTCTGAACGTTCATGCCCCAAAAGCCAGCGTTGGTCAGGGAAGTACCGGGCTTCGCATCGATCTCCGCCGCGTGGGGGCTCGCGGGGGACAACGGTCGATCGGCGACGACCCGCATCGTTCCACCCTCGATCGTCCAACTCGGAGTCTCCCCCTGGCCGGCGTAGGGCCAGTCCATCTTCCAGTCCTTCGAGTAGCCCTCCCAAAAGCTCGGCTCTTTCGGCGCAGCGAGTTGGTTCCCTTCAAGGGTGCAGGCCGGAGGGAGATTTGCGTCCTCGAACCCTCGGTTCTGGATCATCTCCGCATAGAGCCCGCCCTCCCCCGCGTTATTGATCTCTTCGAGGAAGACCCCGTATAGCCCTTTTGGAATCCGGGCGCCGAGCTTGGTCGCGTCGATTTCAACGCGGCCGCGACCGGCAAGAAGCAGGATAGGGAGGAGAAGGGTCATTGGACCTTAGCCAGCCGAAGTCCGCCTTCGCGGGGGAATTTACAAAAGCCCGGCATTTCGCTTATCGGCATGATCCTATAATACTAAACGATTCAACGTCAATCGACAAGAAGGATTTAGGAATGACCTTAATGCTCGCCCTATTGGCTCTTCAGACCACCCGACCGAGCGAGCCGATTGGCGTTCCGCCCGAAAAGTTGTCCTACAACGGGTTCTACACCCAGTGCGTCTATTTCCAAGGATTACCGATCATGGGATCGCCTAAGGTCGAAGAGCGTGCCTTTCGGACCATCATCCAGACCTTCGAGAAGATGCTTGCGAAGGTGCCCAAAGGGACGATGAAGGCCTTGGTCGATGCGGGCTGCCATTACTCGATCATCGCCGAAGAAGAAGGTCAAACCGACTTGCCCGAATACGCGGACCTGCGAAACGATCCTAAGACGGACTGGAATAAGCGGGCTCGTGGTCTTGGTGGCCAATTCACCAGCGGTGGGGAAGAGAACATCCTGGAGTACCCGACCGACCGTTACAAGGGCGAATCGATCTACATCCACGAGTTTGCCCATACGCTGGACGAGTTCGGGTTCGCGAAGGTGGACAAGAATTTCGTTCGCGACATCAAAGATGCCTACGACAAGGCGATGGAGGAAGGACTTTGGAAGGACACCTACTCCAAGACCAACCGATTCGAATACTTCGCCGAAGGCGTGCAGATGTACTTCGACTGCGCCCGCGTTGCGAGTCCGCCCAACGGTGTGCATAACGAAATTGGCAACCGCGAGGGTCTGAAAAAGTACGACCCTCGCCTTTTCGCGGTGGTCGACCGCGAGTTTGGTGGCAACCGCTGGCGGTACGAAGGCAAATACAACACGACCAAGCTTCCGGTTAAACCATGATGCGAACAACCTCCACCCTTGGCCTTGCCATGCTCGCCATCTTTGCCTCCGCCCAGCGCACCCCCCGCCCGGCGCCTCCGGCAACACTTGGCCTGGAGAAGGGAACCCGCTATCTTGACACCTCCGCGTTCGAACTCCGCCTCGGTAAGGACTCCGGCGTGGCCATTGGGCTGCTTCCAAAGACCGGAAACGGCTTCGACTTTGTCCCTTCCGACCGACTGAGCGTTCGTTCCGCAAACGGCTATGTACACCTGGGCGACCTCAGCCTTCGCGTCAGAAATGTTGGAACGGCCGATTGGACGACCGCTACGACCTTCGGAAAGCGGGCGGCCGTTCGCCCAATTTCCGCTTCATCATCTGCCCTCGCCGCCGACGACCTGTCGCCGACCCTACCGGTCGGCTTTCCGCTCAAGGTCGAGCGGGTCTGGTCGGTGCAGAAGGGGCAACTTCAACTCAACTTTAAGCTAACCAACCCCGGCACCACGCCGGTGGAAGTCGGAGGGCTCGGCATCCCGATGCCGTTCAATAACATCATCACCGATCGGAACCTTGAGGAGGCGCACGCAAAATGCTCCTTCACCGATCCCTACATCGGCGAAGATGCGGGCTATCTGCGTGTGACTCAACTCAACGGCGTCGGCCCGACGATGGTGGTGACGCCTGTCGGAAAGACGCCCCTCGAAGCCTGGCACCTGGTGAACGAGCCGATGCGCCCTAACCAGGTGTTCGAGGGAATGATGGAGTGGACCGTTCATACCAAGGCCTATGCCGAGAACGAATGGAAGGGTGTGACTCAGTGGAACGAGCCGACGAGCGCGATTCTTAAACCGGGCGAGTCGCGGACCTACGGCGTCCAGTTCACTCTTTCGCCCTCAATCCGGGGCATCGAAGACACTCTCGCCAGTATCGGGCGGCCCGTGGCGGTGGGCTTCCCGGGCTATGTCCTTCCGATGGACCAAACCGGAAAGCTGTTCCTGAAGTACGGGAAGTCAGTAAAGAGCCTTGAGGTTGAGCCGAAGGGGGCTCTTTCTTGGACGGCTAATCGAGAAGGGCAGTTGGGCTGGAAGGGCTACTCGCTGCATGGAGAGAAGTGGGGCCGAGCCCGTTTGACCGTCACCTATACCGACGGTACACGGCAGGTCGTGAGCTACGACGTGATCAAGCCGGCCTCTCAGGCGGTGGCGGATCTGGGCCACTTTCTCACCACCAAAGCCTGGTTCTCCGATGCAAACGACCCGTTCGGCCGGGCCCCCTCCGCCATAACCTACGATCGCGAGGCGGATGCGCAGGTGAAACAGGATAGCCGTGTCTGGATCTCCGGGCTCGGTGACGAAGGCGGTTCGGGCAACTGGCTCGCCCTGGCGATGAAAGAGTTTGGCCAACCAGAGGCCGGCGAAGTGGCCAAGCTGGATGCGTTTATGGATGGCGTCATCTGGGGCAACTTGCAGTTCAAAGACGGCCCCAAGAAGTTCGGCGTTCGAAAGAGCACGTTCTTCTATGACCCGAAAATTCTGCCCGACTTTCCGTATGACAAGAACCGGAACTGGACAAGCTGGACCTCCTGGAGCAAGGCTACGACCGACGACATCGGGCGCGGCTATAACTATCCCCATGTGGTCGCGGCTTACTGGTCAATGTATCGGATCGCTCGCAACCACCCGACGCTGACCAAGCATCCGTGGGCCTGGTATCTGGATCAGGCCTATGGGACAACCGAATATCTGACCAGCCGCAATGCTCAAGGGGACGATGTGGTGGGTTATTGGCGGCTTGGACTTATGGATGGCTCGGTCTTCGTTGCTCTTCTTGACGACTTACGGCGAGAAGGCTGGACCGAGAAGGCCAACCTGATCGAAGCCCGAATGCGTGATCGTGCGGATCGCTGGAAGACCGAGCCATATCCATTCGGCAGCGAAATGCCCTGGGACTCGACCGGCCAAGAAGAGGTTTACGCCTGGTGTAAATGGTTTGGCTACGAGGATAAGGCGCAGGTGACGCTGAATTCGATTCTCGCCTACGACCCGACCGTGCCGCACTGGGGCTATAACGGCAACGCTCGTCGGTACTGGGACTTCCTCTATGGCGGAAAGCTCTCCCGCATCGAGCGTCAGCTCCACCACTACGGCTCCGGACTGAACGCGATCCCGTTGCTCGCCGAGTACCGGCAGCATCCGGACGATCTCTATCTGCTTCGCGTCGGCTACGGCGGAACCATGGGCGCGATTTCGAACATCGACCAAGATGGATTCGCTTCCGCCGCCTTCCACTCGTTCCCATCGACTCTGAAGTGGGACGCCTATTCGGGCGACTACGGACCTAACTTCTTCGGCCACGCCTTCAACGTTGGTACCTACCTCGTGGATACGAAAGAGTACGGCTGGCAGGCGTTTGGCGGAGACGTAACGCAGAGGGATGGGTTGGTCACCGTGACGCCAAAGGATTCGTTCCGAAAGCGCGTCTACGTTGCGCCGTTAGGGCTCTATCTATCTCTCGATGCCGGAGCGTTTGAGTCGGTGGCATATGACCCGAAGACGAGGAGGCTGCGAATTACCGTTGCGCCAAGCGATGCGGCAACGCCGGTGGCGCGGCTTCGAATTGAGTCTCCCGCGAAGAAGGGCACTTACGCGCCGGTGGGTCAATTCTCGGTGGACGCCGGGGCGTTCACGATTCCTCTTTCGGACAAGCCAACGGAGATCGGCTTCCGGCGATCTATCATCGTTCGAAGACAACTTTAGGCCCTTCGTAGTCACCCGTAAATCGGGTGACTACCGGCGCAAAAGGTTATAGATGTCGCTCGCACTTGTACCGGAATCAAGTACGGCACTACTTGGTTTCACGATCAAATCTACCGTTTTAGCGCGTTACTTTCGTACACTTTGTTAAGTCCAGATGCTGGATTACTGAGGAGAACATGAGAAACGTCGCCACACGCTTTACCCCCCTGCTTGCTTTGGCCGCGCTTTCCGCGTCGGCCCACTCGGCCTCGACCCTCATCGACTTCAACTCGCTCGTGGGCGCCGACAAGGACTACTATTCGGACTTCTCGGATGAAGTGATTACGAAGGGATACCGCTTCGAATCGCAGGACCTCGTTTCCTGGCAGAGCAGTTCTTCGCTTTACAGCGTCGACGGCAACTACACCGGATCGACCGCACTGTTTTCTAACTACCGCGAACAGCCGGTCATTCTCAGTCGGGTCGATGGCGGGAAGTTCAGCCTTCTGAGCATGGACGTCGCCAACCTGTTTGGTAAGGACGATTCCCCTTTCCCCCAGACCACGTCGACAATCGTTTTCACCGGTCTTCTTTCCGGCGGTGGAACGGTGACTCAGGCCTACACGACCACGCCGGACGATCTCCTTCACACGGTTAGCTTCACTGGCTTCAACAACTTGCTGTCCGCAAGCTGGGTCCAGGAAGGGATGCCTTTCCACCAGTTCGATAACGTTGTCGTCACTCCGGCCGCCGTACCCGAACCAGGAACGATTGCCGCCCTTGGCTTGGGCGCTCTAGGACTTCTCCGACGGCGTCGGCGCTCTTAAGGCAGGTCTCCCAGCGCGCGGGCAAGCAGAATGCCCGCGCACCTTTCGCGTCAGTATTTGACGGTCTTCAACGCTGCCTGCACGATCTTCTCTACCGAAGGAAGAACGTGAAGCTCCAGCGGCTTCACCCACGGCACCGGGGTGTCGAGGCGGGTGATACGGACAGGCGGCGCATCGAGGAGGTCAAACGCGTTGGTCGTGATGCGGGCGATGACCTCACCTGCGAAGCCGCAGGTCATGGGCGCTTCGTTCACTACGATAACGCGGCTGGTCTTCGCGATCGACTTGTAGATCGTCTCCTCGTCGAGCGGGACAAGCGAGCGTAGATCGATCACTTCGGCGGAAATGTTGAGCTTTTCAAGCTCGGTCGCCGCCAGCAGACAGTGGTAGACATTCTGCCCGTAGGAGATGAACGTGATGTCCTTGCCTTCACGCCGAACCGCCGCCTTGCCAAGCGGGACCAGGTGGTCACCGGCGGGCAGCTCTTCGGCGATATCGTTTCGGCGGTAAAGCTCCTTCAGTTCGAAGAAGATGACCGGGTTGCCGTCGCGAAGGGAAGACTTGAGGAGACCCTTGGCATCCGCCGGGGTACTCGGACAGACCACCTTCAAACCGGGCGAATGGGCGAACCACGCCTCGTTCATCTGGCTGTGATACAGCGCGCCGCCACCGTAGGCGCCGGCCGGACCGCGCACCACGACCGGGATGTTGACCTCGCCGGCGGTGCGGTAGTGGTAGGTCGCCATCATGTTGACGATTTGGTCGAAACCCGTGGAGATGAAGTCGATGAACTGCATCTCCGCCATGACCGTGCCCCCGGCGAGGGCCATGCCCACCGCGGAGCCAACGATAGCGGCCTCGGAGATCGGCATGTCGACCACGCGGGTCTCGCCGTATTTGGCCTGCAGGCCTTCGGTGACGCCAAAGGCGCCGCCGAGGCGGCCAATGTCCTCGCCCTGGCAAACCATGAGCGGATTCCGCTCCATCTCTTCGAAAAGAGCTTCGTTGAGAGCGGTGACGTAGTTCTTTTTAACCGCCGTCGGTGCGGTTACGGGCGGCTGTTCGGGGGAGAACTTGGCGCCGGCCACCGGCGCTTCAATCGCAGTATTCGACATCTTAGGCGTTCTCCTTGAAGACCCACTGGGCGGCTTCTTCGGCGGCGGGAAGGGGACTATCAATCGCGAACTTGATGCCACGGTCGAGGAACGCTACAACTTCCGGCGGGAAATCTTCGTTCGTCGTTTCGCCGGAACCCTTGCCCTCGGCAAAGAATCCGTAGTCAGCGGGAATGTCGCCAAGTTCGGTCAGGATCGCGCGGCAGATCGCGATGGGATCGCGTTTGCGGCCCGTCTCCACGAGGTCCGTCGGGCGATACTTCGCCGCACGGTCGTCGTCGTGGTCACCGTGGCCGTAGGCGCGGAACGTCTTGCATTCGACGATGCTGGGACCCTTGCCGGAGCGAGCCCACTCGACCGCCTCCGTCACTTTGTCGTAAACGTCGAAGACGTCTTGACCATCCGCGATCAAACCGGGGATGCCGTAGCCATCCGCGCGGCGGGCGAAATCTTCCAGCGAGTACTCCAAATGGGTCGGAGTTCCGTAGGCCCACTGGTTGTTCTCGATGATCGTCACGACCGGAAGCTTGTGAACCGCGGCGTAGTTAATGGCTTCGTGGAAGATGCCTTGCGCGGTCGAGCCTTCCCCGTTGAACGTCACCGCGACGGCGTCTCCGCCCTGAAGGCGGTCCATATAGCAAACACCCGCGGCAACCGGAATGGTGCCCGCGAGCATGGAGGTGGAGTGGACGATCTTCTTCGCCTTACTTCCAATATGCGACCAGTTGTCCCTTGCGCGTCCGGGTGAGCCAACTTTGCCCCATACTTGGCTGCAGACCTCTTCAATGGTCATGCCGAGGCGGTCATCGTTCTCCCAACCGGCTCGAAGGTCCTTCAAGAAGAAGGCCGGCATATCGCGGTGGATGGGCGAGATCCAGTCGGTCGATTTCAGACCGAACAGCGATCCGACGAGAACCGCTTCCTGATTGTGGGAAGAATAAAGCGTTCCGCGGAGGCGACCACGCTTCTTTTCCTTAATCAGACGGACGTCGAAATAGCGAGCCAAGAAGAGCTGCCGGAACATTTCCAGGCGGTCTTCACGCGAAAGAAGATCTCGGGGGCGCAGATCTCTTGGAGTTTGGGGAATCATGTCGGCGACGGCTAACGGGTCCGCGGTCGCCGGACGGGAAGGGGTAGTCAAACTTTACTTCTCCGGCCGTAGCTTAGGTGTAGGTTACCCGACCCACTAAGTACCTTTCCCACCCCTTTCATATACGGTTATTTCGGCTTAAACGATTTTCCCTTTAAGGCCGTCCATGCAGACTTTTGGGCGGGCGTCATGACGGCCAGCATCGACGCGTCCGTTTCCTTTCCGATCGCCTCAAGCTGGGGCTTGATTTTAAGGCTCGCCGCCTTCATCTTCCCGTCTACCTCGGCCCGAAGAGACGTCGCCTCGGCTTGGCTGGTGGGCTTCCGATTCTTGTACGGCGCAAGAATCTGGTTAGCCGTCCCTTGCTGCAACGTGACGAACTTGGTTCGCCCCGCTTCAAAAGCCGCCTTCAACTTATCGATCTGGGCAGAAGAAAGGCCAACCTTCTTTGCTACCTGAGGGTCGGTTAGGGAGACCATGCCAAGCCGCTGGAGCGTGAGCTCCCGTAGCCGCTTGATTTGGGGCGGAGTGAGGACGGCGAAGACGTCGTTCTTAAGCGTCTCGAAAAATCCGAGCAACCGGGTCTTATCCGGAGTCATCGTTCCCAATGCTTGAAGCTGCTTTTGGTAGGCCTCAAGACGCTTCCGGTGGGCTTCGGCGGCAAGGTTCATCTTGTCCCGCTGGGCGGCCGTGATCCCAACTTCGGTCTGAATCGCCTTCGACTGAAGAAGGCCAACGTCGGACGCTCGCTTATCGAAGTCGATCTGCGCCGACGCTACGCTGGAAAGGGCGAGCGCCGAAATGGCAAAAAGCAGGGAACGTTTCATCGGTATTCCCCTAACGGTACTACGCGACGCTCTGTTCCCGCGCGGGGACTTGTGGCCTGCTGCGATTACTTTGTTGTTTTCGCGCGGTACAGCCTACGCCGCTTCTCCGTGGACGACCTCGATCTTTGCCCGCGTCAACCGCTCACGTGCTACCCGAACAAACGCCTCCGTTGGGTTGACGTGCTGGGCGGGGAAGTAGGGGAGGTGGGAATCCTCCGGCAGGATCTGCACCATCAACTCGTAGTCGCCGGGGAACTCGTCCACCAAGCGGCGGAACTGGCGTAGCTCCGTTTCCGTGGCCCTTGGAAGATAGACCTTCACCGTGCCCACCGAATCCCCGTTCTTTCCGAGGTCGAGCGTGCCTTCAAGCGGCTTGAGATCCTCAAGGCGAATCTCCACGCTCTTCTCCCCTCGCATCTCGCGGTGCATCACGAAGCCGGAGATCGTGACGACCATGTCCTTCTGCATGATGTCCCGCAGCTTCTCGTAAGTCGCGGGGAAAGCGATCGCCCCGATCTGGCCGGTGAAGTCCTCCAGCGTGATCGTCGCCATCTTCTTACCTTCGGACTTGGTCACGATCGTGCGAAGCTTCGCGACGACGCCTGCCAGCTTGACGTGCTGGTTGTCGTCCAATTCCAACGCCTGCGCCACCGTGTGGGAACAGGCCTGGGTGATCGTCCGTTCGTGGCCGCGAAGCGGGTGGTCGGAGACATAGATGCCCATGACCTCCTTCTCCATCGCCAAATTCTCCGCCCGGCCCGGCATATCCGCTTCCGGAAGGATCGGCATCGACATCGACTGCGGCCCCGAGTCGTCCCCGCCGAACAGCGAATCCTGCCCCGCCAACCGCGACCGGTTCATCTGATCCGCGTAGGCCAGCGCGCCGTCCACGTGGTTCAGCAACTTCCGCCGGTTCTTGTCGATGGCATCCAGCGCGCCCGCTCGGATCAAAGCTTCGAGGGCGGTTCGGTTCATTCCGAACGGCTTCGTTCGTTCGGAGAATTCAAAAAGGTGCTTGAACGGGCCGTTCTCTGCCCGCTCCTTGATCAACCCCTCAACGATTCCCGCACCCACGCCCTTGATCGCCAGAAGCCCGAATCGGATCGACTTGCCCTCGATGCTGAAATCCTTGACCGAACAGTTCACGTCTGGCGAAAGAACCGTGATCTTCTGGCGCCGGCACTCCTCGACACAGGCGGTGACGCGGTCTTCCTTGTCGAGATAGACGGAGAGCAGCGCGGCCATGTACTCCACCGGGAAGTTTGCCTTCAGCCAAGCCGTCTGGTAGGCGAGGATGGCGTAGCAGACCGCGTGAGCCTTGTTGAAGGCGTAGCCGGCGAAGGGAAGTAGGAGTTGCCAGACGGCTTCCGCGGTGGAGGTTGCGACCTTATTCTCTTCGCAGCCCTGAAGGTATTCCTCCTTCATGGAGGCCATCGCCTTCACGTCCTTCTTACCCATCGCTCGGCGAAGCACGTCCGCCTTGCCGAGACTGAATCCCGCCAGCGCCTGCACGAGCTGCATAACCTGGTCCTGGTAGACGATGATGCCGTACGTCTCCTCCAGGATCGGCCGCATCCGCTCGTCGAGATACTCGGCCTTGATCCGGCCGAACTTCGTATCGATGAAGCGCGGAATGTGCTCCATCGGACCCGGCCGGTAGAGCGCGACCATGGCCGCGAGTTCCCGGATGGACGATGGCTTGAGCTGCATGACCCAACGAGTCATGCCGCCACCTTCAAGCTGGAACACGCCCGTGGTATCGCCGCGGGCCAGCATGTCGTACGCCTTCTGGTCGCCCTCGACGATATCAGAGATGGAGAAATTCGGATGGCCAGCCGCGTGAATGTTCTCGAAGGCCCGCGCCAGAACCGTAAGGTTCGAAAGGCCCAGGAAGTCCATCTTGAGCATCCCGATCTTCTCAAGAATGCCCATTTCAAAGGCGGTGATCGCCTGGCCGTCGTTACCGCGGTACAGAGGGATGTAATCGACCAACGGCTCTTTCGAGATGACCACGCCGGCCGCATGGACACCCGAGTTGCGCGACATGCCTTCGATCGACTTCGCCGTATCGAAAAGATTCTTCGAGCGAAGGTCGCTCTCGATGATCTGCCGGAATTCCGGTAGCTCCTTTAGGGCTCTGTCGAGTGACCAGCCTGGCAGCGTCGGAATGCACTTCGTCAGCCGGTCCGTCTCCTGCGGCGTATAGCCCATGACGCGGCCCGAGTCCTTGATCGCCGCTTTGGCGCCCAGGGTGCCAAACGTGACGATCTGGGCCACGCGGTCTTGGCCGAATCGCTCGGTCACGTAGTCGATGACTTCTTGACGGCGAGCGTCCTCGAAGTCCATATCGACATCCGGCATCGAGATGCGCTCCGGATTCAAGAACCGCTCAAACGTCAGGCCGTAGTCGATCGGGTCGACGTCGGTGATTCCGATGAGATAAGAAACCAGCGAGCCCGCCGCTGAACCGCGAACGCCGTAGAAGATCCCTTTATCGCGGGCCACGTTCGCGAACTCGCGCACGAGGAGGAAGTAGTCGCCAAAGCCGGTCTTCTCGATGACCCCAAGCTCGTACTCCATTCGCTGGAGCGCCTGCTCCGGATCCTTCATCCGGTCTAGGAGCCCCTTTTCGGAGAGCTGGCGGAGGTACGTGAAGTTCTCCACTCCTTCCGGCACCTCGGGCTGAGGCATCGGCGCACGTTGCTTGTCAAGTTCGACGTTGCACATCTCCGCGATGCGCGCCGTGTTCTCCAACGCCTCGGGGACGTCCTTGAAAAGCTGGAACATCTCGTCCTGGCTCTTCAGATAGAAGTCGTCGTTGGCGAACTTCATCCGCTTCTCGTCCGAGACGAGCGCGCCGGTCTGGATGCAGAGGAGAACGTCGTGCGGTTGGGCGTCCGCCTTGCACATATAGTGCGCGTCGTTTGTCGCGACCAAGGGGAGCTTTAGTTCGCGGGCGATCTTGATCAGGTTGTCCCGAATCGCCGCCTGCTCCGGAAGGCGGTGGTCCTGGAGTTCGATGAAGAAGCTATCTTCGTCAAAGGTCTCCTTGTGCCACCCCGCCAGCCACTGCGCCTTCTGATAGTCCCCCTTCAGAAGCTCTTGGCAGATCTCCGAGCCGAGGCAGGCGCTGGTCGCGATGATGCCCTTGCTATGGGCGCGCAGGATGTCGTGGTCCACGCGCGGCTTGTAGTAGTAGCCCTCCAGCGCGGCGATGGTCGATAGCTTGCAGAGGTTGCGGTACCCCTCCAGGTTCTTTGCGAGGAGCAGCAGATGGTAGGCCGCTTTTTCGCCGTCGCCTTTCTTGTTATGGATGCCTTGCGGAGCGACGTACGCTTCCACGCCCAAGAGCGGCTTGATGCCCGCCTTGTTGCACTCCATGTAGAACTCCATGACGCCAAACATGACGCCGTGGTCCGTGATCGCAAGGCTCGCCATGTCCATCGACTTGGCATGCTTCACCATGTCGGGAATTCGGTTGGCACCGTCCAGCAAGGAGTATTCGGTGTGGTTGTGGACGTGAACGTACGACCGGCACATAGCGTAAAGGAGCCATTCCCTCAACCCCTCACAGGAGTGGGCAGAGGAGGAGAGGGGAGGCTTCTATTCTGACGGTTCGGAGCTGCCAAACGCCGCGCGAGGACGGAAAAGGGCAGGAAAAGCGCTGACGGTACGAACCTTGCTGTCGGAACCCGCCACCCCTCCGTTCAAGTCACTCAACCATGGTTTCCTTTAAGGACCGGCTTCGCGAGCGTTGGATCGACGTTTGCGAGTGGGTCGACTACCGCCCGGATGCCGATTTCCGCTGGCTGGCCGCGATTCCGTTCATTCTCGCCGGCGGCTGGCTCTACGGCAGCGCGATCGGCTTAGGCCTGGCGTTTGCCTTCGCCCTCTTCGTCACCACGCTGGTCGCCATCCTGGGATGCACTGCCATCGTTGTCTGGATCTTGGCCAACACGATTGTCGACGTGGTCTACACCTTCCGCCTCCCCTCGCGTCAGGTGCCGGTTCGGGTTAAGGTTGTGTCCGACCGGTCTTAGGACCCTTTCCGATTAACCGTTTGAATGGCTTAAACTGGGGTCGTGAAGCGAACGCTCGCGATGACATTTGGTTTAAGCCTCTTACTCCTTGGCTGTAAGCACGGCTCCGGAGTTGCCCTCAAAAACACCGTTCCCGCTCCATTGCCGCCCGGCTGGACCTTTGCGTTGGACAACGAGAGCGGCGTCTCCGTTGGCCTCCCTTCCGGCTGGCGAATGGGTGTCCCGCGCGCCATGCCCTCGATCCCCTCCCCCAGCGAAGACGGCGGCACCCCGCCCCCCATGGATCCTGCCCTCGCTCAACTCACGCATGACATGGATGCCCAGAGTGCAGCCGCGGAAAAGAAGCAACTGGCCACGATGCGAGAGAAGGACGGCATCGTCCTCCATGCCGTCGACGGCTCCAAGACCACCCTCGCCGAAGAGCCGACCCGCCTCTACGTCAAATACATCCCCGACGCTGGCTGGGTCAATCTGGACGACGCCGGCCACGCCGAAGCGTCTTCGCAGCACCGGGAAATGCAAAAGGAGATCCTCGACCTCCCGGTCGGAAAATCCATGCGCCTAACCGCCCAAGGCCGCAATCGAATCGGCGACGAAGAGTGCCACGTCAGCTACATCTTCCTGGACGGGAACGACGCCTACGTGCTTCGGTTTGCCTCGACGAACAGCCCGGATGCGATCCTGTCGATCGAGAAGGACGTGGCGAAGACGTTCCGGGTTCTGCCTAAGAAGAAGTAGAAACCTACTTGCCTCCGCGAGCGATGCGGAGGTTTTCTCGAAATTTGACCGTGCTCGGGTGGTCATGCCCAAGGACGGCCTCACTGCCTCTAATTGCCTCGTTAAGGAGGGATAACGCCTCTTCGTGTCTACCCACCGACCAGTAGGTACTAGCGAGGTTGTTCATACTGGTGAGGGTGTCGGGATGCTTCTCTCCTAACGCCTCTTTACTTATTGCGAGCGTTTCTTCTTCTAGTTGCAATGCCTCTTTGTGCCACCCCATCGACCAGAAGGTATTGCCAAGGTTGTTCATGCTGGTGAGGGTTTGGGGATGCTTCTCTCCCAACGCCTCTTTCGTTAGGGCGAGCGTTTCTTCCTGTAGTCGCAGTGCCTCTTCATGTCTACCCATCGACCAGTAGGTATTAGCGAGGTTGCTTGTGCTGGTGAGGGTTTGGGGATGCTTCTCTCCCAACGCCTCTTTCGTTAGGGCGAGTGTTTCTTCCTGTAGTCGCAGTGCCTCTTCACGTCTACCCATCGACCAGTAGGTATTGCCAAGGTTGTTCATGCTGGCGAGGGTTTTGGGATGTTTCTCTCCCAACGACTCTTTCCTTATTGCGAGCGTTTCTTCTTCTAGTTGCAATGCCTCTTTGTGCCACCCCATCGACCAGTAGGTACTGGCGAGGTTGCTCATGCTGGTGAGGGTGTCGGGATGCTTCTCTCCCATGAGCCGTTTTCGTTCGAAACGCCCAAACTCGCCGATCGAAATCGCTTCGCGGTACCGACCAAGGTGCAGAAGATTAAAGACTGCCTGATTGGTAATATCGGTCAGGCGTGCCTCGCCATCGACAAAAGACGAGTCCTGAAGGATGGCTTGGGTGACCCGATGCATATTGAGCCGGCCTTTGTTGGGCTCTCGCTCGATAAGAGCCGAGTTCAATGCGGCAGATCGAATGCGAGAGAACGGGCGCTTGTCGCTTTTCAATGGCTCGGAAACCAAAACGATCCTTTCGGTAAAAAGATCTTCCGAGATCGCGTCCGCTGGCAAGTAGGCGCAGCAAAGGACCAACTCGGCGGCCGAAGGATCTTTCCTCAGCAGTTTTTCAAAGGCACGGATAACGGTTAGTTCGGCAGAGAGGGGATGGGTCGCGGTAGCGGCACTCCCACGATTTCCAAGGATGCGCGCCCGGTTTCCCCGATAGTCTTCAAGTACTTCAAGGGGGGATTCCCCGGCCCGGATGGCGCTGCCGGCATGGTGCAGGGCTAAAGGGAGACCATCTAACTCCTTCGCGAGAAGCCGTGCATTGAGTTGATTGACCGTCGAAAACTCCTCCCACTGCCAAGGACCATTCTCCTCCTGTCCAAGGCCGAGGCGCAATACGTAAAGCGCCCCGACCCCCTCATCCATCTTCTCTACCGCCAACTGCTTGACCCGATCTCCCATGTCGGAGTGGCGGCAGGTGAGCAGAATATGCGCCTTCGGAATCGCGGCCAAGACGGCTTGGAACTCGGGCGTCCGGACGATTTCATCAACGTTGTCGAAAATCACCAGGGCCTTTTGGGATTTGCCAAGCTTCTGCAGGGCCGCCGATTTTAGGGCTTGGATCGTTTCTTGGACGGCATCGGCGGGTAATTCAGGTTCAGCAATGCGGGCTAGCCCCTGATCGAATGCCGCCAATGAATCGGCCACCATAAAGTAGCCCTCTTCGTACCGCGTCCCCTTGTTTGCCTTGGCATAAGCCAACGCCAACTCCGTCTTGCCAATCCCTCCAAACCCTTTGAGACCGGCCGGTTGGGTAATCCCGCCAACCTCTCCGGCTTCGAGCATATGCCCAAGCCGATCGAGGTAATCGTCTTGCCCCGTGGAGTACGCGCTAGGCGGCGGTACCTGCCAAGAAGGCTCGCTCAGGGTCTCGTTCGAGTGAATATTGAAAGTCGCGTTGCCGGACACTGAGATTGCGTCTCGGCCCACCGTGGAGTTTAAGATGCTCGCACGGCCCCCTGGCGATCCAGGGGCTACGCTTTTGGGATATTCGTAGCTCGGACATCACCCTTGGCTTCGACGTCTTCGATCGTCGCACCCCGCCCTGTTTGATCTTCGGCAACGATTTCCCCTCCGCTCTTTGCGCCCTTGATCGTCGCTCCGGGCACCGGTTCGTTCGAACCTTTGGCATCAAGCGAGACGTTGCCCGCTTTGAATTTGACGCTCGAACTCCGACCGTTTCGGATCAGGAGGACGATGGCCACAACGGCGACGATCAGAACGGTGAGGACGAGGGCTTGATTCGAGGTCATCGGAATTCCTAACAGAAAGTTGCTTCCTATGGTATCGCGACTTTAAAGGTTTGTCTAGGGTGGGCTTCGACTTTAGGAATTGATCACGGGAGTGCTTAGCCTCCAAGGCATTGCGGCTGAGAGTGGGGAGCCGATGCAACAGATCTCTCGGGCGTTACGCTGTAGAAGGGGGGAGCTTAGGCAACAAACACAAAATGCGCGCCCACACAGGCTCGTCTAGCCCGCCGGTGCCAGATCAAAAGCGGCCGAGGCCGATGAACTTCCCATGGAGGCGGTCGACAAAGTCCCAACCAGGTGGCCTCGACTGTCGATATGGAGCTTGCCGCTCCAGATCTCGTTTCCGACGCCCTCGGAACCGGTGAACGGGTAGGTGAATTCTGACTCGCCGCTCTCTTCCTGAAGAACGCCGGTGACGGGTCCGTTGCCGCGGACGTCGTCGTCTACCGTTCCTTCTGCCCCGAGTAGGTTAAAGTCGCTCCATGCGACGGTGAACGTTAGGCTGCCGCGGTGCGTCCCCGGACTAACCTGAGTCCAGGTGCCTGTCCAGTTGCCGGACGTCCGACTGGCGGGCAGGACCTCAGCCGAGGAGCCTGAACCGCCACATCCGGCAAGGAAAACCAGCGCAAAGGCGGCTAGAGTCTTCATTCCCCCTTCGCATCCTCGATCCACGCCCTCAGAATCTCTCCCACGCTCCACGCCTGCCATGGGCAGCCGTTGGGGCGGTGCGGGCTGTCCCCGTCGTAGACCTCGCTGATTCCTCCGAGGCCGTCCTCGGTGAGCATCGTACGCGCCTCCTTCAACAGCCTTCGCGCCTCCGCCGGGCCTTCGCCATACTTGGCGATGGCGGTGGCGTAGGAGCCCAGGAGCCAGGGCCAGACGGTGCCTTGGTGATAGGTGGCGTCCCGCTCCGACATCGTGCCTTCGTACCGGCCTCGGTATCCTGGCTCGGATGGTCCGAGGGTGCGTAGCCCATAAGGCGTGGCGAGTTCTCGGCTGACAACCTCCAATGCTTGGCGGGCGTGCAGAGGATCGCAAGGGGAGTGGGGGAGGGCCATCGCCAGGACCTGGTTGGGACGAAGCGAGGCGTCGAAGGGATCGACCGTGTCGAGGTAGTAGCCCTTCTCTTCGTTCCAAAACTTCGCTTCGAACGAGGCGGTGGCGCGGTCGGCGGCAGCCCGGAATTCCGCTTCCCGTGGCGACTTCAGCTTTGCGGCCAGGGCCTCCATCGTTCGGAGCGCGTTTGCCCAAAGTCCGTTGATCTCAACGGGCTTGCCGTGCCGAGGCGTCACGACCCAATCGCCCACCTTGGCGTCCATCCACGTAAGTTGGAGTCCGGGCGCGCCTTGGGTCAGGAGGCCATCTTCCGGGTCCATCCGGATCCCATGCTTCGTGCCTTGAACGTGGGCGTCGAACACTTTCTCGACGGCCGCCAACATCCGTTTCGCGAACGCTTTGTCGTAGCCAAACTCCAACGTACGGCCGATCGCGTTGACGAACCAGAGGGTGGCGTCGACGGTGTTGTCTTCCGGAATCTCGCCGCGTTCGGGAATTCGATTTGGAATCAGACCGCCCTGAAGGAGCCGGGCGTGGTCATCCAGGATGTCGCGGGCCAAATCGATCTTGCCGGTGTGGAGGCAGAGCCCCGGCAACGAGATCATCGTGTCCCGGCCCCAATCGGTAAACCAAGGCCATCCGGCGATGATGGTACGGCGGCTTGGGGTCTCGATAAGGAACCGCTCCGCCGACTCACGGAGCATCGCCCCGATCCCTCGGGCCTCGGCCTCCTCGGCTGCGGCGGGCAGGGCCTTGATCCCGGGTTGATCCGCCGCCACCAAGACCGCCTCTTCACCCGGGCGCAGTTCCCATCGGAGCTCACAGGGGGAGTAGAGATCGTCCCGAGGCGAAAGCCCTCGCTCGATCTCAATCGCGTGCTCGAAACGGTAGTACCAGCCTTGCTCCGGCACACATTGCGCGCCGGTGTGGTCGATATAAAGCGAAACTCCCCCGCTGTCGATCCGAACGACGTCGGGCGCGAAATCGATCTTCTCCGGATAGCCCGGATTGGCGTGGAACTCGCCGTGGTGGTCTCGGCAGGTGACCAGGGGCCGCATGGTGAGCACGACCGGCGTCTTCCCGACGTTGACGTACCGGGCGGTCACCGCATTTTCGCCCTTATGAAGACGAAGCTCTTTGGTGATCTCGCTGGTTCCGGTTCGGAAGGTCCAGCGAACGTATTCGTGACCCGCCTCGAAACGGCGAAGATAGTGGAAACCCTCGGGGTAAATCGCCCCTGGATACTGGTTGGCGGAGAGTCCCACCGGAGTGCCGCTTCCTTGAACGAACGCGTCGATCGAAGCCAACAACAGATTTCGGCCGGTAGGCGGGGTTGTGGCCGCGATAAGATGGCCGTGGTAACGACGCGTTGCAATCCCGGAGGCCGTCCCCATCGCATAACCGCCGATCCCGTTGGTCAGCAGCCATTCCCGATGGGCGGACACTTCGAGGTTGCTACATTGCGACTCGTCGAGCGTGAAACGCATTCCACCCATGAGCGTACTCCTTTCCGCGCTTGCTAATATGAGTGATCGACTATGACCGCCCGATGCGCTACCTGCGGAACCGAAAATGAGGCCGATAGCCGCTTCTGCCGTAGCTGCGGAAAGAAGTTTGTGGCCGTTGCGCCTGCCGTCGAGGCGGGCGAGCCGGGCCTTTACTTCTGCTACAAGCATAAGAAGGAGACTACGCGTGTCACCTGCGGCCGATGCGAACGGCCGTTGTGTCCGAAGTGCGTCACCGTCGGCGCGAACGGCGTGCGCTGCAGGGAGTGCGCGCGGAATAAGGTGCCGGTGCGGTTAGGCGGTGTGCTTCACGACGCGACGAGCTCGGCTCGAAGAGGCGTCAACTCCATGGGCGCCCGCCCCTGGTACCTCTATCTCTGGTTCATGGTGATCCGGATCATCATGGGGTTCTTTGGGAGGTGAGGGAAAAGGGAAGAAGAAATAGGGAAGAGGGGAGCGCACCCGCCCTATCTCCTTTTCCCTTTTTCTTTTTCCCTTCCCTTACTCCTCCGTCGCTTCGCCCAGATACGCCGCGATAACCTTAGGATCGCTTCGGATTTCGTCCGGGTTGCCGCGCGAGATCTCTTCACCGTGGTCTAGGACCACGATGCGCTCGCAGAGCGACATGACGAAACGCATGTCGTGCTCGATGAGGAGGATCGTCTGGCCGTGCTCGTCACGGATCTTGCGGACCATGCCGTTGAGCTCTTCCTTTTCTTGAGGGTTCATGCCCGCCGCGGGCTCGTCGAGCAGAAGAAGCTGGGGCTGGGTGGCCATGGCACGAGCGATCTCGAGCCGACGCTGCATGCCGTAGGAAAGATCTGCCGAGCGGACGTTTGCCACGTGGTCGAGGTCGACGATCCGCAGAAGGTTCATCGCCTCTTCCTTCAGTCGCTCGGTCTCCTTGATCGCTGCCGGCAGGTAAGCCATCGCCCCGGCGAGGCCCGTCTTGTGGCGGAGGAAGCCGCCGACCACGACGTTCTCTAGGACGGAGAGCGACTTGAAGAGGCGGATGTTCTGGAAGGTGCGGGCGATGCCCTTCGTGGCGATCTTGTTCGCCGGGGTGCCGGCGATGCTCGTACCGTTCATCAGGATGTCGCCGCTCGTTGGCTTGTAGACGCCGGTGACAATGTTGAAGAGGGTTGTCTTACCTGCGCCGTTCGGGCCGATCAGGCCGAACAGATCGCCCTTCTCCAGCTTGAACGACACCTTATTGACCGCCACGAGGCCGCCAAAACGAATCGTCGCTTCGTTGAGCTCGAGGAGCGGTGCGCTCACGCAGCCACCTCCGTGGTGGGCGCCTTCTTGCCCATCAGCTTTTGAATCCAACTCCAAGAGAACTCGTGGTGGGCGAAGACGCCTTGCGGGCGGACGAGCATGAGTACGATGAGGACGACGGCGGAGACGACAAGCCGAAGTTTCGCGCCCTCAACCGTTCCGGCCAGGGCCGGGACTTTCCCGAGGGCGAAGGCGACAATCTCCGCGACGACGACCGCGCCAAAGATAATCCCAACGTGCATCGCGGCGCGGATGGCCGCGCTCTTATGGACGTTGAAGATCACGTAGCGAATGGCCGAAACCGCCAGGCCAACGGCGAGTAGGCCGCCGATGATGAGCGCCAAGCGCACATCCTTCAGGTCGCGCATCTTCTCCGGAATGTAGAAAAGAATCATCGCGGCCAAGGCCGATCCGGTGATCGAACCCGTTCCGCCTAGTACCACCATCGAGAGAACCGAGATGGAGAGCGTCGAGTTGAAGAGGTCCGGATTGATGAACCCGAGGGAGTTCGCGTAGATCGCTCCGGCCGCCCCGGCGAAGGCGCTGCCAAGCGCAAAGGCGATGACCTTGGTGGCGGTGACATTCACGCCCATGGCGCTCGAAGCCACTTCGTCTTCTCGAACCGCGAGGAAGGGAAGGCCATGCGCCGTCTTCAACAGGTTCCGGCAGACCGCGATGCAGAGCACCGCGAGCAAGGCCACGAACATGATCGGCTGCTCGGTGGTGTGTGGCGCGACGTTTAAGCCACCCGACTCACCCAGCGCATGCTGGTTCTGGATGACGATTCGGACAATTTCGCCAAAGCCGAGCGTGACGATCGCCAGGTAGTCGCCCTTCAGTCGAAGGGAAGGTAGCCCAACGATCAGTCCGGCAATCGCCGCCATCGCCGCCCCGACCAGCGCCATCAGCGTTAGCCAGACAAAGAGGTTGCCGTGGAACTGCGGATAGAACTTGATTCCCAGGTACGCGGAAGAGTACGCGCCCACCTGATAGAACGCGGCATGCCCGATCGAGAACTGGCCGGTGATGCCGTTGATGAGGTTGAGGCTCACCGCCAGTGTCACGTAAAGGCCAGCAAAGACCATGAGCTGCTGGGTGAATGAGTCGGTACCCCGTCCAAGCTTCTCCAGCCCAAACGACAGCAGGATCGCCACCAGGATGGAGGCGATGCGAACGGCCCAGAACTTCATACTTTCTCCACCTTGTTCGAACCAAGCAGACCGCCCGGGCGGAACATGAGAACGGCGATGAGGATGACGAACGCGATCGCGTCCTTGTAACCCGGGTAACCGGCCCAAACGACCAGGTTCTCCGAGATGCCCATGAGCAGGCCACCGAGGACCGCGCCCGGGATATTCCCGATACCGCCAAAGACGGCGGCGACAAACGCCTTAAGACCGGGCAAGACGCCGAAGAACGTATCGATCTTCGTGCCACTTTGGAACGTCGCGGCCATCATCGCGCCCGCACCGGCAAGGGAGGAGCCCAGGATAAAGGTAAAGGTGACGATGCTGTTGACGCTGATGCCCATGAGGGAGGCGGCGTCGAAATCCTGCGAAACCGCGCGCATCGCGCGTCCTCGTTTCGTGTAGAGGACGAGGTAGGTGAGTCCCGCCATCAGCAGCAAGGTGGTGCCAAGCATGATGACCTGACCCTTAGGAAGGATGATGCTGACCGAGGAGTTGTCCGCCTTACCGCTCGCATCGTTGTACTGGCGCTCGGCGTCTTGCGAAGCGGTCCGGAGCTTCTTGACGTCGTCCGGCAGGTTGAACTCGTCTTTGCCCTTGGCGGCCGTGTCGTAGGCCGCCTTAGTGGCTTCCATGTTGGCTTCCAGAGCCTTCGCCGCCGCTAGCAACTGGGGATTCGCCGGTTTGAGCGGGATCGAGAAGTTGCCCTGGGCGGGGCTCACCTTGGGGTCAACGTTCTGCGGTCGGCCATCAAGCAGGAAGATTTGGCCGCCGTACTGCAAAAGAAGCGAAACCCCGATCGCGGTGATCAGGGATGAAATACGAGGCTGAGAACGCATCGGCCGGTAGGCCAAGCGTTCGATAAGCGCTCCAATGAGGCCGCAGGCCACCATCGAGCCCACAAACATAAGCGCCAGCGCACCCCAAGAGCCGCCGGCCAAAACGTTACCGGGCGTGTAGCCCAGCGACCAGGAGATAAAGAGCGTGACGTATGCGCCGAGCATAAAAACCTCGCCGTGGGCGAAGTTAATGAGCTTCAGAACGCCATACACCATCGTGTACCCGAGGGCGACGAGGGCGTAAATGGCCCCGATGAGGAGGCCCGTAACAAGCTGTTGTGGCAGGGTGGAAAGATCCACCGCTGCCATAAGATTCGGCGCAAGGTCGAGCACTTTTTACTTAATCATGTCCGGCGTGTACGCCTTCTTGAACACCTGGAAGCCTTCCGAGAGGGGGCGGACTTCAACGACGAGGGCCTGCTTGATCGGCGTGCCGTTGCCGCCCTTCAGCGTGATCTTGCCCGAGACGCCGGGGAAGTTCTCGATGTTATCGAGCGCGTCGATAATGCCCTTGGTGTCCGGCGTCTTCGCCGTCTTGATCGCCTCAAGGCCGACCGCTGCGGCGTCGTAGCCGAGAGCCGCCATCGTGGTGCCCGGCTCCTTGCCGCCGTGCGCCTTCGTCCACTTCGCCAGGAACGCCTTAACTTCCGGACGATTTTCCTTGTTGTTATAGTGGTTGCAGAGGAAGCCGCCGATGATCGCGTCGCCGCCGCTGTTCAAAAGGGTCGGGCTGTCCCAGCCGTCGCCGCCCATGAACTTCGCCTTGATGCCCGCCTGGCGAGCCTGCTGAGCAATCGGGCCAACCTCGGGGAAGTAGCCGCTCATGAAGATCCCGTCGGGGTTCTTCGTCTTCATCTCGTTCAGCTGACCGCCGAACTGCGTCTGGCCGGTGTCGTACTTCTCTTCGTCCGCGATCTTGCCGCCGAGCTTCTCGAATTGGGCTTTGAAAGCCGCGCTGAGTCCCTGGCTGTACGGCGCCTTGTTGTCCGTCATCAGGGCAACGTTGCGCAGGCCGAGCTCTTCGTAAGCGAAGGTCGCCATAACCGGACCCTGGAAGGCATCCGAGTAGCAGACGCGGAAAATGTTAGAGCCGATGTCCGTCAGGTCGGTCTTCGTACCGCCGATGTCGACAACCGGGACGCCCTTCTCAAAAGCAGAGTTGGCAATCTGAATCGTGTTGCCGCTGGAGACTTCGCCGAGGATCTCGACGACGCCGGAGGAGAGCAGCTTCTCGGCGGCGGTTTTCGCGCCGGCCGGGGTGGAAGCGCTGTCCTGAACGAGCAGTTCAACCTTCTTTCCGTTCACTCCGCCTGCGGCGTTGATCTCGTCGACGACCATCTGAACGCCCGCCTGGCTATCGTCGCCCCATGGCTTCTGGTCACCCGTCAAGCTGGCCACGAGGCCGATCTTGATGGTGTCGCCCTCAATCTTGATGGGCGCGGCGGTCGGGGCCGGACGCTTGCCCGTGGCGGCAGGAGTTCCGCCGCCCGCCGCCGGCTTTCCGGCATCGGGGGTCGTAGTGTCGGCAGGTTTGGAATCGCCACCGGAACATCCGGCGAGAACGACGCTAAGAGCGAGCGCGGCGAGGCCGCATCGGATCGAGAACTTCGGCATAAGGAGAGTCACGTTTGGCACCACCAGCGGAGAAAGCCATGCGCAGACAGACTGCGCGGTGGCGATAGTATACAGAAACGCCTTAGTGTCCGCAATGGTTAAGGTTTGCCCCGATTAGACTAGTTTAGGGCAGGTACCTTGTTTTCGGGCGGGCGGCTGCATCCAACGATGAGTGACGCAGCCGCCCGCTTGAGTTCATGGATAACGGTCAATCGTCGGTAGAAAATCGCGTGTCCCTCCTGGGACTTGGCCGGCCTTGGACCCGCGTGGGGCAAGTCGTCTTCGCCCTTTGCGTCATCTCCTTCGTGATGTGGCGGTTCATGAACCCCCTTCTGCCCTATGTAAAAGGAGAAGCGATCCCCCTCGGGTACCGGCTCGTCTCAAACAAAGACGGCGGATTCCTCCTTCGCGCCTCCATCTGGGGCGCCCTTTCCGTCTTCCTCCTGGTTTTTAGTGGCATCGGCGCCTTCGTCTGGACCTTCGCGGACATCATCGATCGCCGCAAAAGGTTCGTCTGGCTCCTTCCGATGTTCATCTGTCCCTTTTTTCTTGGACTCCACGCGCTTCCTCTCGGGCTGTATTTGTTCTTCGGTCGTGAAACGCCCGTGCCCGATGAGAGCGTAAAGTAAACGAAGCCGATGCCCCTTCTCGCTGCCCTTCTTGTCCTCGCCCCCCAAGCGGCAACCCTAGACGTCCCGTTCTACAACACGGAGAAC
>FTBF01000190.1_pt1 | contig 39389 bp, 35 predicted proteins | sample 1639301 | NCBI WGS metagenome assembly FTBF01 (sample SAMEA3914864, study PRJEB12502) | metagenome | biome: forest; material: soil | place: USA | collected 2012-03-12 | depth 0.3 m
GATGAGGAGGGTCCGGCGGTGAAGCCCACTCCGCCCGTGCCCAACGCTCCGACGATCGTGAATCCTGAGGGGATCGAGGCGCGGATTATCGCGTTGCCGATTCCCGCGGCGAACTACGGAGGGCTTGTACCGGGGCCGGCCGGCTCGTTCTTCCTTCTCGGCGGCGGGAATCTTACGAAGTTTTCGTTTGCGGACCGGAAGGTGGCGCCGTTCGCGGCGGGCGTTGGCGGCGCGCAGCTTACGGCGGATGGGACGAAGCTGTTGCTCACCGGGCCGGCGGGGGCGCGGATCGTCTCGGCGGTGGCGCCGTTACCTCCCGGCCCGGGCATTGATCTATTGGGGCTGCAGGCGAAGATCGATCCGAAAGCGGAATGGGCGCGGATGTTCCGTGCGGTCTGGCGGAACGAGCGGGCGCTGTTTTATGCGCCGAACCTTCACGGGGTCGATTCGGTGGCGATCGAGAAGCGGTACGCGCCGTTCCTGGCGAATATCGCCTCTCGCGACGATCTGAACTATCTGTTCACGGATATGGTCGGTGAGCTATCGGTAGGCCATATGTGGGCTCGTGGGGGTGACATTCCTGCCGCGACGCCGCGGGTTCCGGGTGGGCTGTTGGGCTGCGATTACAGCTTGGAGAACGGCCACTATCGGCTGACGCGGGTCTATAACGGCGAGCGATGGAATCCGGGCCTGTACGCGCCCCTCGCCCAACCGGGCGTGGAGGCGAAGGCGGGTGAGTATCTGTTGGCGATCGACGGGCGGCCGCTCGACGATGCGATGGATATCTACGAGGCGCTTGAGGGCAAAGCCGGGAAGCAGGTGAAGGTGAAGATTGGGCCGACGCCGGATGGCGTTGGGGCCCGCGAGGCGGTGGTCGTTCCGGTCGCGAACGAGTCGAGCCTTCGGTTCCGCGCGTGGAGCGAGGACAACCGGCGGACGGTGGAGAAGATGACCGGCGGCAAGGTGGGTTACGCCCATATCCCAGACACCGGTGGTGGCGGCTGGACCGAGTTCCATCGGTACTACTACGCCCAGCACGGCAAGCGCGGGATTATCATCGATGACCGTTTCAACCACGGTGGTTACGTGGCGGATTACCTCGTGCGTGAGATGGTCAAGCCGGTGGTTTACGGCACGATCACCCGATACGGCCAGGTCGCCTCGATCCCGTCATCCGGCGTTTATGGGCCGAAGGTGATGCTGACGAACGAGATGGCCGGGTCCGGCGGCGACATCCTACCCGACCTGTTCCGCATGCACAAGGCGGGCAAGCTGGTGGGCAAACGCACTTGGGGCGCAATGATCTCGGCGAACAGCTTTGCTTTGGTCGACGGCGGCCGGATCAACGCGCCGGACGACGCGCTGTACGACAAGGAAACGGGGGGCTGGCCGATTGAGGGATACGGGACGCCGCCGGATATCAGCGTTGAGCTGGATCCGTACCTTTGGCGACAGGGGCGGGATGCGCAGTTGGAGGCGGCGGTGGCGGAGATTCTGAAGGAGTTGCCGAAGGCGAAGCCGGCGCTTGGGAAGCTGCCGGTGTATCCGGATAAGACGAAATTGAAGAAGTAGTTTGGAATGCCTGGGTAGCGGCAACGTCATCATCGCGCCGCTATCCTGCCTATAATTCCTCTATGCCGCTTGAGAACCTGCCGCCTCGCCTTTCGCCGCAGCAGCGAGATCGCGCAATTGAACTTGCGGCGCGGCTTCAGGCGGAGCATGGTGAGTCGATCGGAGTCGACGAGCTTGCGAGCGCGGCCGAGCAGGTTGGGATTCAACCTCAGTTCGTTCATGAGGCCGCACGCATTCAGATGGCCGAAGAACAGGCCGCTTTGAGAGCCAAGGATCGCAGAACGGCTTATGCTCTCGTTGGCTCTTTGATCCTTATCAATTTCGCGATCACCTTCGTCCCCGCCGTCCGGACATCACTTGTTTCGTCCGCCGCAGGATTTGCCTTGCTCGCATTGGCGGGATTCTCAAGTTCGTGGTGTGTCAAAGGGCGACTCTCGGCCTGGGTGGGCCCATCCGCAATTCTCTCGACTTTTGCGGCCACCCAGGCCATTTATGTTGCGCTTCGCGGCACCGGTTACGATGGCGCAAATAGCTCGACGGCCAACCTGATCGGCTGCGAAATTGCCATCGCCCTAATCTCGGCTGGCTTGAGCTGGCTTATCGGTTTCAGAAGGCGTCCCCGTACCGATCCGTAGTCCTTGTAGGCTGTCGCTTCGTGCCGTCCTGTTTCTTAGGACGATCGGTCCCAGGACTGAAGTGCACGATTCGGTTAAGCTGTGCAGCAAGATGCTTCCCGCGTCCTTGCTTCTCGCCCTCCATACCGGCGCTGCCGCCGATGCCTTTGATCCGGGTCCCAATCCGCTGTTGATGCGGCACCCGACGGTGAATGCGACATCCATCGTATTCTCCTTCGCGGGCGACCTCTGGACCGTCCCCCGCGCCGGTGGCTCAGCCAAACGGCTGACCAGTGCGCCAGGTCTCGAGTCCGATCCGTACTTCTCGCCCGACGGCTCGACGATCTGCTTCACCGGGATGTACGACGGCAACGTCGACGTCTTCACGGTTCCCGCAGGGGGCGGCGTGCCCAAGCGGCTCACTTACCATCCGGCGGTCGATCAAGCGGCGGGATGGACGCCGGACGGCAAGTCCGTGATCTTCTCCTCGGACGCGCTTTCCGGGACCGACTATATCCGTCTCTTTACGGTTTCCGCCCAAGGCGGAACACCTAAGGCCGTGCCGTTCCCCGCGGGCACAGAGGCCACGTTCTCTCCGGACGGCAGTCAACTCGCTTACGTTCCGAACCCGAAGTGGGAACTGGCCTGGAAGCGGTATCGGGGCGGCCAGGCGACGCCGATCTGGATCGGGGCGATGAGCGACTCGAAGATCAAGATGGTGCCGCGGAAGGACGAGAACCTTTCTTGCCCGATGTGGATCGGGAACGCGCTGTTCTACCTCTCGGACAAAGACGGCCCCGTCGGGATGATGCGCTACGGGGTGAACGACGGCAGTGTGACCGAGGTCGTGAAGGGAGAAGGCTTGGACCTGAAGTCGGCTACGGCCGGCCCTGGCGCGATCGTTTACGAAAAGCTCGGGTCGATCTGGCTGTACGATCTGAACGCCAAGACTTCGACTCGGGTGCCGATCGACGTGAAGGGCGACTTCCCGGAGGTTCGCCCGGCATTTAAGAGCCTTGTTCCGAACATCGAGGGCCTCGCGATTTCACCGAGCGGACAGCGGCTCGTGGTTGCCGCACGCGGTTTTATCGGCACGGTGCCGGCGGCAAAGGGTGACGTCCATATCCTCGGCGAGGATCAGGGTGTGCACCGGAAGTCGCCTATTTGGTCGCCCGATGCGAAGACGATTGCCTACGTCACCGACGCGGGAGGGCATCAGCAGTTGGCCCTCTTCGATACCGCCGCCGGTACGGAGAAGCGGGTCGACTTCGGCGATTCTCCGGCGAGCTACACCCTCGCTTCGTTCTCACCCGACTCCAAGAGCATCGCGTACGTCGATAACCGGAATATCCTTTGGGTGATCGACCTCGCGACGGGTAAGAGCACCAAGATCGATCAGGCGCTGCATACCGATCCTCAGCTCAACATGAATCCGAACTGGTCGCCGGATTCGAAGTGGATCACCTACGGGCGAGACCTGCCGAGCCACCTTCAGGCGATCTTCCTGTACAGCGTGGCGTCCGGTAAATCGACCCAGATTACGGATGGTCTCGCAAACGCGAAGAGCCCGATCTTCGATCGGGACGGTAAGCACCTCATCTTCTACGCCAGCACCAACACGGGCCAAGGTACGAGTTGGCTGGACCTGAGTAGCTACAACGCGCCGAACTCGACGAGCTCGGTTTACGCGGTGGTACTTCGTAAGGATCTCCCGAACCCGCTGCAGCCGCAGAGCGACGAAGAGAACCCGGCACCGGCGGCTCCGCCCAAGCCGACGCCTCCGGCGGCGTTCAACATCGATCTGGACGGCATCGAGAGCCGGATTTTGGCCTTGCCGATGCCGTCTCAGGACTATGTGGGGCTTGAGCCGGGACCGGCAGGGAGCTTCTTCGCCGTTGCGCAAGGACCGAAACCGACGGCGACGTCGGCTCCTTTGGGAACGAATATCTGGAAGTTCAGCTTTGCCGAACGGACAGCGAGCCCGTTCGCTCCGGGAGCGAACGGCATCACTTCGACGGCCGATGGAACCAAGGTTCTGATCTCCCGCGGCGGTTCGCTCCAGATCGTGCCCGCAATGGCTCCGGCGGCCATGCCGGGGGCGCCGATCGATCTTTCCGGACTGCGGGTGAAGGTCGATCCGAAGAAAGAGTGGGACCACATGTTCCATGAGGTGTGGCGGAACGAGAAGATGCTGTTCTACGCGCCGAATCTCCACGGGATCGACGCGGACGAGATGGATCGACGGTACGCGCCGTTCCTCGCGGGGATCGCTTCGCGGGACGATCTGAACTATCTGTTCACCGACATGCTGGGCGAGATCTCCATCGGCCACATGTGGGCTCAGGGCGGCGACATCCCCGGCGTTCGAGGCGTTCCGGGCGGACTACTGGGTGCCGACTACGCGTTCGAGAATGGCCGTTACCGGATCACGCGCGTTTACGACGGCGAGCGGTGGAATCCGGGCCTTCGCTCCCCGCTCGCCCAGCCCGGCGTGAATGCTAAGGCGGGTGAGTACATCCTCTCCATCGACGGAAAGCCTCTGCTCGATTCGAACGACATCTACGAGTCGCTTGAGGGCAAGGCGGGGCGGCAGGTGAAGATCAAGATTGGGCCGACGACGGATGAGAAGCTGGCCCGCGAAGTGGTAGTGGTTCCGGTGGCGAGCGAGTTCGGCCTTCGCAATCGGGCCTGGGCAGAGGATAACCGCCGGCTGGTCGAGAAACTGACCAACGGACGGGGTGGCTACGTTCACGTGCCGGACACCAATACGGGTGGCTGGGACGAGTTCACGCGCTACTACTACGCTCAGGTGGGCAAAGATGGAATCGTGGTGGACGAGCGGTTTAACCACGGCGGCTTGATCAACGACTTCATGGTTCGGGAGATGAAGAAGCAGCCCGATGCGGCGTTCGTGCCGCGTGACGGTGGGCCTTGGCCTACACCGGGGGCGGCAATCTTCGGACCGAAGGTAATGCTCGCGAACGAGATGTCGGGCTCCGGCGGGGACATGTTCCCGTGGCTCTTTAAGCACGAAGAGGTCGGTCCGGTGATCGGCAAGCGAACCTGGGGCGGTCTGGTCGCGGCGTTCAGCTTCGGACTGGTCGATGGTGGACGAGTCAACTCTCCCAACGATGCCTTCTTCAACCTGAACGGCACGTGGGACGTGGAGGGCCACGGCGTTGATCCGGACATCGAGGTCGACCTTGACCCGTTCCTCTGGCGGCAAGGGAAGGACTCGCAGTTGATGCGAGCGATCGAAGAGCTGAACAAGCGGCTCGCGACTTATACGGCACCGAAGTTCCAGCACCCGCCGTATCCGGACAAGTCGAAGCCGGGCCATTCACGGCAGTAGACGTTTTGGGTTTTTAGGTTTGAACCTAAAGCCCAAAACTTAAACCCCAAAATTCGGTTCAAGTATTCTCTCTGCTGATGCGCGTGGCCGTTTTAGGTTCGGGAAGTTGGGGGACGGCTTTGGCTATCCTTTTGGCGCGTAACGGGCACGATGTCGACCTCCTCGGGCGAGACCCGGAGGAGGTCGGTTCGATCGAGCGTCTGCGCGAGAATCTTCATTACCTGCCGGGATTTGCGATTCCGCAGAATGTCCGGGCGCACATGCTCGGCGAAGCCGAGGAGAGCGATTTGGCGGTGGTCGCGGTCCCGAGCGTGGCCGTCCGTCAAGCCGCCGCCTTCCTGCCCCCAGGAAACCCTCGCATCGTCGTAGCGAGTAAGGGACTGGAGCCGACGACGGGCAGCTTTATGGTTGACGTGTTGGCAGAGGCGAGGCCCGAAGCCAAAATTGGAGTGTTGACCGGACCAAACCTCGCCGTCGAGATCGCGCGGGGAATTCCGACGGTCGCCATCTCGGCGTTTGCGGAGCGAGTCGACGCCGAGGCGGTTCAGGCCGCCTTTAACTGCGCGACCTTCCGGGTTTCGGTCACCGACGATGTCGTGGGGGTGGAGCTTGCGGGCGCGCTCAAGAACGTGTTGGCCATCGGTGGCGGGATGAGCGACGGTCTGGGGTTTGGGGATAACACCAAGGGCGCGTTTCTCTCTCGGGGACTGATGGAAGTGGCTCGGCTGGGTGCGGCGATGGGAGCCCGCCCAGAGACCTTCCTTGGCCCCGCGGGCGTGGGAGACCTCTTTGCGACGGCCAACAGCCGTCTTTCCCGTAACTATCGGGTGGGCGAAGCTCTGGGATCGGGAATCAGCTTGACGGATGCGCTACGGTCGCTCGGCCAAGTTGCCGAAGGGGTCCCGACGAGCGAAGCCGCGCAGGTTCTAGCTCGTCGGCACAACGTCGAGATGCCGGTTCTTGCCGCGGTGGAAGGCGTGTTGCGGGGACGGATCTCTCCCCGGCAGGCGGTTGCCATGCTGATGGAGCGGGCACCACGGATGGATGATTTTGTTTAGGGGAAAGGGAAAGGGAAAGGGAAAGGGAATAAGAAAAAGGGCCCTCTGCTTATTCCCTCTTCCCTAACTCCTTCCTCAACCTCTCCCGCATCGCCAGGGCCGCCTCTTTAGTCGGTGCGTAAAAGCGAAAGACTTCGACGGGGTGCGGAGCGTCCTCGGCGAAGCGGCTGTTGTCGATCCAGCCGGCGACGGCGAAGGCTTGGCGGACGAGGCCGGTGGGTTGGCCGGGAGGGGCCATCAGGATGGTGCGGTGTTCTTCTTCGATCTTCCAGGTGTATCGGCCGCGTTTCAGAAACTGCTCGCGTTTGGTCGTGACGTCTGAGCGAACCAGTTTGCGGCTGACGAGGGCTTGGACGCCGTCCGGGGACTCGATGAATCGGACCGACTCGACATCGCCGTTGGGTAGGGTCGCGACCACAACCTGCAGGGCCGCCACGAGGGGAGCGAGCTTGAGAAGGCAGAGCGGGATCACCCTATTAGGGTATCCGCAAAATAGCGTGGTTTGATTCAGAACGCGTAGGGGCCCGCATCGATGGCAGTCCCCTCAGTCCGTCCCGTCGGCGGTGGTCCAACGCGGGCCAGCTTGGTTCGGGCGCGACCTAGTCGCGGTACCCGAGCGGGCTTTGTCGCATTTGGATTCCGCAGTGGCTTTCGCCGTCGTTTGCAACTCCGGAGCCTCGCTCCTCGATCGCGTTCTGCGGTCCGACAATGATATAGACGTCGGGCTACTGCTTTGCGTTCTGTAGGGTGTGCCGTTAGACCTACTGGGTTTTTGCTAGGATTCTATGCAAGATCGGTTCGGCTAAAATCGTCGCCGACGTAAACCAACTCCGCTTGCGCAACCTTAGCGACCGCGTAACTCATACAATCGCCCAAGTTGAGGGCAGCTGGGTGGCGGCCCTTTCCGTAACGTTGCCAGGCTGTGAAGGCGGCGTCGGTATGCGCTTCAGTGAACGGTACAACTGTAAAACCGATTCGCTCCTTCGCTGCTTTCACATCCGCCAGCGCATCGCGGCCCGGTCGTCCAGACAAGACAAGCTGCAACTCAAGAATCGTGGGGGATGCCACGTAGAAGACACCGCCCTGCTCGATTCGCTGAATGATCTGTTCAGCCTCAGGTTCGCCGCGAATAAGGGCAACGAGGGCCGACGTATCGAATACGGCACTCCTACTCGTAGAGCGCATCGTAGAACTCCTTGGGTATGGGCTGCTCCCGGGACTCGGGAGGAATCGATGGCCATACCTCCTCGGTGAGCCAGCGCCGGAGTTCGTCGGCACGAGTCCCTTTCCCTTCTGCTCTAAGAAGTCCCCTCCGTTCCTCTAAGGCAACCCGAATCGCTTCCGTTTTGGATTCGCCCGTGATCATCGCCACTTCGGTGGCGAGACGCTCCACCTCGGCGTTTTTGATATTCAAGGCCATGGTGTAAATTCTACGCCATTACACCGCGTAGAATCCCTCGTGACCCTCGCTTTGATTTTCCTTTACGGCCTATTCGCCGGGGTCGCGTTCCTGAACCTCGTGCTCATGCGGCGCCCTACCGCGATCGAGGGAGGTCCCGATGTATTGATCTTGATTCCTGCCCGCGACGAGGCGGAGAACTTGGAACGATTAATTCCTGTCCTTGCCGGTGCCCGGGTGATGGTGTTCGACGATGACTCGTCGGATGGCACGGGGGATATCGCGGCGCGTCTCGGTGCCACGGTGCTTCGCGGCGGGCCCCTGCTCGCCGGATGGACGGGAAAGAATCGGGCCTGTCATCTGCTTGCCTCGGCGGCAATTGAAAGCGATCCGGCCGAGTGGCTCTGCTTTCTCGACGCGGATGTCCGTCCTGGCCCGGAGTTTCTGCCGACCATGCGGACGCTCGCCGGGCGCGCCAGACCGAATATCGGAGCGGTCACCGGGTTTCCCACGATTCTTCCTGGGAGAGGCATCGAGCCGTTGTTTCTCGCGTGGGTTGGTTGGATCCTCCTGACGACCAATCCGTATGGTCTCGTCGACGTCACGGGAAAGGGGCACAATCGGTTCCTGAACGGGCAAGTGACGATGTGGCGGCGCGACGTCTACGCCCGTCTGTGGCCCAACGAGGCGGTGAAGGCAAAGGTGATGGAGGATGTCTCGATGGGGCGTCTGCTGGCGCGGGAGGGCGTTGGGGTTGAGGTCGTCAATCTCTCCCGCGTCCTGGCGGTCAAGATGTACGAAACCTGGCGTCAGACGCTGGACGGGATGAGCAAGAACAGCCACGAAGTGGCCAACTCGACCGTCGGGACGCTCGTGCTCGCGGCGCTGATGCTCTTTCTGGGCTGGGGCTGGATCGCGGGCGGGCCGTGGGCCGCGGGTCTGTTTTGGGCGAGCGGGCTCTTTGTGGTGCTCACGTGCCGGGCGCCGCTTTGGCCGGTGCTATTGATGCCGCTGGTGCCGACGATTGCGGCGGTCACTCTCGTGCGATCATTGATCTGGCACCGAAAGGGCCAAGTGATCTGGAAAGGTCGGACGTACGGAGGATAGCCGTTGCATGGGCTGGGAGCCCATGCAAGTGAGCTTAGTGGCCGCCCTGTTCGTGCTCGAGTTCGCGGAGCTTTACCGGGACATACCAGAACGTGACGAGGAGGGCAAACACGATGCCGATTACGAGGCCGCCGATGGCGAAGGGGATCGCTTGCTCCATCTGCGCGACGTTCAGATCCTGGTGTCGGCCTTCCGGGTGGTTGTCGTGGCCGGCGATGGTGCCGAAGTAGAAACCGGCAAGGGTGAAAAGGACAAGGCCGAGCGACCAGGAGGCCAGGGTGGCCAGCGTGGTGTCCTCGCTCTTTGCGAAAGCGAAGTTCCGCAGGAAGCCAAATCGTGCGGGCAGGTAGGTCTCGGTCTCGATGGTTTGCATCGCTACCTCTATTTTGCCTCATACTGGCCTTCGTATGACGCTTCGCAGCCTTCGGCCAGGCGATACGATCGCTTTCGTGTCTCCAGCTTCGCCGCTGGATGAGGAAAAACTCGGCCCCATCACCGTCCTTTTGGAGGATGAGGGGTATCACGTCCGCGTTTTTCCGCACGCGCTTACCCGGGATGAATATCTCGCGGGAACGGACGCGGAGCGGGCGGCCGATCTTCAGGCGGCATACGACGACCCCACGATCGCCGCCGTCCTTTGCACCCGCGGCGGGTACGGGTGCGCCCGGCTATTCCCGTATCTCGATCTGGACCGGATGGCCGCGACGGGCAAACCTCTGATCGGTTTTAGCGACATCACCACGCTCCACCTGGCGCTCAATCGCCGCGGACTGGCGACGATCCATGCGCCGATGGCCCTGACGCTCTTCTACTCGCGTCCGGATTGGGTTCTCAACTCTTTCCGCAACGTTCTTCGTGGCGACTACATCACGCCTGCCGAAGCTCCCCTACCGACCACGCTGGTGCCCGGCGTTGCGGAAGGCGAGGTGACGGGAGGCTGCCTTTGCCTCCTGACCGATTCGATCGGCACGCCGGAGGCGATGGATACCGAAGGCAAAATCCTGTTGATCGAGGACGTGGACGAGGCCCCGCATCGCATCGACGCGATGCTCACCCAGCTACGGAATACCGGTCTCCTCCAAAAGTGCGCCGGAATCGTGATCGGCGAGATGACCCGGACGGACGACCGGGTCGACGAAAGTATTGGCGGCCTCCCGTGGCGGGAAATCGTCCGGGACCGTATTGGGGATCTCGGGATCCCGACGGTGATCGACTACCCGTTTGGCCACGCGTCAGGAATGCTTAGCTTGCCTTTAGGCCTCCACGCCCGGTTGGACGCGGAAGCGGGCACGTTGGTTTACTCCTGACCGATTCGTGGGCGCGGAGGCCCGCGCTCCAGGCTCAGAACCGGATCTGGTAGTTCAACCGCATCATCCAATTGTCGCCCTTCAGAAGCGGATCCGTGACGTTGTAGGCATAGTCGGTGTTGCCGACGTACATGCTGAACGTCTGGGTCGCGGTGGCTTTGGCGTCGTACTGGAGGCTGTAGCGGGTGATCTGGCGGCGAGCGACGTTGCCTTCGACCTCGTCGAGGCCGTAGGAAAGCTTTAGCGGGCTACCGTGCTTTTGGAAGAGCGTCAGGTTAACTGCGCTCAGCGTCGAAGACGCCAAGGTCGTATCGTTGCTCTTCTCTTCCCACGAGGCGCCGAAGGAGGTGTCGCCGTCGCCTTTGAAGCCCATCGTCCACTTATTTCCGCGGTCGGCGAGGAGTTGGGAGCCAAGAAGGACGTTCGGGTTGGCCTGCTCAAGATTCGTCTGAACCTGGTTCGAGATTTCGATGCCCGGAGCGGGACGCGCCGTCACCGTGAAGTTCCGGCTCATGTAGTCCTTATCGTCCGGCAGCGTACGGTATTTGACCGCACCGTTCAAGACGATGGGAGCTTTGGGCGAAGGATCGGTCGTCAGCGCGATCGAGCGGTCGACGGCCTCGATATTCGGGGTCGCGATCGAAGTCGCGGTCGGAGCGAGGTTCGGATTTGCGAGCTGCCCACGGTAGCCGACGGCGAAGACGTTCTTGCCGATCTTGCCACTCAGTCCGGCGACCTGATTCTGGCGAAGGTATTGGCTGTAGTCCGCCGCCGTGTCGAGGCCCAGATTGAGCTTCAGGTCGGTAAAGGCGCCAAACTTGAACGGCTTCGCCGTCGTCAAGCCGAAGTTGGCAAAAGACTGGGTGTGCGTAAGATTCGGATCGGCCGACATGACCGAATTCTCGCCATAGCCGCCGTTCAGCATAATCCCGCCTACGTTCGAGCCTCCCACTTGACCAACCTGGTTGGGCGCCAATGTGTTGGGGGTTTGACCAAAGGTCATCATCGAAGTGCCGGTGCCGTTCGCGTCGCCAATCAGGCTCTGGGCAAAACCATAGTTGAACCGAAGGCCCTTGCCGAGGTCGTACCAGAAGCCATAGTTCGTCTTTCGTTCGTCGTTGTCGTCGCCCTTTCGGTCGATCGAGACGCCGGTCACGGAAACCCCCATGTTCTTCGCCAGGGCGGTGGAAACGGTGTTCGCCGAGATGTTCTCTTTGTCGCCGTTGCTGAAGTCCGTCTTCGTCTGCTCGGTCTTCAGGCTAGTCTTCGAGGTGACCTGAGTCTCCAGCGCCACGTACTGCTTGTGCGAGTCGGGCGAGGCATTGTTCTTGCCGTCGTTCGTGACCTGCTCATCCACGTACTTGAAGGTGGCCAGCTTGCCGAAGCTATGCGTGACGGAGAGCCTTTCCAACGACTGGGCGAAGAGGGTAGTCAGCGGATCTCTGCTGGTGGATACCTGAGACTGATAGGCGATGCCCGTCAGCTTGTCCGCTTGCCACTGAATGTCCGTGTTGGCCACCGAACGAGCCTCGTTCGTGTCCTTGTTGATCGCGTCTTGAACGAACGACTGGACCTTCAGCCCCTTCGTCCCGGTGTAATTGAAACCGAGGTCGCGTTCTTGGAAGCCTTGGAACTGGGCGAGAAGGCCATTTTCCGGGTCAACCATGCCGGGCGCGCTGGTGAAACCTTTCGAAACGCCGCGCTGAGCCGCGTTGACGGTGAGTCCCTTCCCGGAGTAGGCAAGCGTCGTCCGATCCAGATCGCCGCCGCCATCTTTTGCCTGCGTCTGGCCGAACTGGAAGCTCCGGTTCTTGTCGACCTGGATGCCGAACGAAATGTCGGTTCGCTCCAAACCGGCGACGGTTCCAAGCTTTGCCCGCTCAAAATCCATCAGGCGGGTCGCGTCGGTGAACTGCCCGCCAAAGTCTTGGTGGTGGAACGAGGCCTTCACCTTCGCCGTGTTTAGGTCCACCGCCTGCGCAACGCCGCCGTTCTTGCCTTTACCGAACCCGAGGCTGCTGGCCGAGAAGGAAGAGGTTTTGCCCAGCGTGCCGGTGGCGCTGGTCATATTCCGCCTAAGGTCACCGGCCGCCAGAAGCTGCCCGCGCTGGCCATCGTTGGTGTTCGGGACACCGAAGAAGCCGGCAATTCGCTTGACGTAGGCGGTGCCTTCGGCGTCCTGAAGCGAGGTGATCGGAGCGCCCGATCTGGATCCGCCCAGCGCGACATGCTGGAGGCTCCAGGTCTTGCCCTGATAGCTGGCGTCTTGAGACTTGAAGTCGCCGGCCGTCCCGTCAAGGTCAAGCTGCCGGAAGGCAAAGGTGCCTTTGGCCGGACCGCTCAGCGCCGCGTTCAGTCCCGCCCACTGGCGCTTGACGCCAATCTCGCGGGCCCACTGACCCTGCTCGGCGCCCGTTAGGCTGCCGATGCGGGTGAAAGACTTATCGATCTGCTGATCGCCGAAATCAAAACCGATCTTGCCGGTATCGAGTTTCGCCTCTCGACGAACGAGGCCAACATTGGCCGTATCATCCTTCACGGAGGTGCTGTTGAAAGAGAACTTGCTCGCCTTTTGGGCGAACTCCATCGTCATGTTGTCGCGGCTAAGGCCTGCCTCTTTTTGAAGCTGTGCGCGATCCGCCTCGGAGAGGTCGCCAAATCGGGTGAACTTCGCGTCCACGCGTTGGCTGTTCATGGCCATCTTCAGGCCACCCTGCTGGAAGCCGTAGCTTGACCAGTCGATGCCACCCCCCAACGGATCGCCGACCTGGCGGAAGGACGCGCCGATCGTCGATTGGCCGAGCTTCATGCCGGTCAGACTCATGCCTTGCCGCTTGAGGCCCCGCTCTTTCATAAGCCGGGCGACGTCCGCGTCGGAATAGCCGGCCGACTTCACTTGGCCGGCGGAGGAGAAGTTCTTGGAGATGTCCTGGTAATCGACGGAAACGTTGCCGCCAAACAGGGCCGACCGGAAGTTTTGAAGGAGGAACTGGCTGGCGCCCTGGTCGGTGCTGGCATCGCCTGGCCTTGCGTTCGGGTCCATCGAGAGCCCCGCCACGTTGTCGTTCTTCTTGCGGTCCGAGTAGAGGTAGACGCCGCCGACCGAGGTCTTCCCACCGAAGTTGAGGGTGTTGTTCCACCCAAAGACGTTGTTGCTCATGACCGAGCCGTCGGCGGCGCGTTCGGTCAGGCCGATTCCGCCAACGAGGCCGAGGCCGGGAGCCAACGAGAGGCCGAAGCTGTTGACGCCGGTAAAGCTGGTACCCGTGCTGGCTTTGCCCTGCGGGTCATAGCGATAAGTGACGACGATCTGATCGCCCGTTCGTTGGGCGCGCTTCAGATAGACGACGCCGGTTTCGTAGTCGATCCCGTAGTCCGTTCCGGGGGTCAGGACGCGACCGCCCATCTGGACCTGCTCGCTGCCCTGGAAAACGTGGCCGAAACGCAGTGGCGCGCCGAGATTGCCTGCCCGCAAGGTGACGTAATCGATGGTTGAGAGTCCACCCACTTGGGCGGCTCCCTTAACATCCTGGGCCGCTTGGCCCAAACCTTCACTCGCCGAAACGGCTAGCGGTAAAGCTCCAACAAGCCAAGCACTTAAAATCCTTGTGCGCACGGTCGACTCCTCCCTCTAGGGTAGCGCATCCTGCACTCCCTTTTCGTCATTACGACGAATGGGGGTGAAAATAGTTTCGCCACTTACCGAAACTTATCGGTAAGGCTATGGACGGTCAAGAGAGTCATGTTTTACTTCCCCTCACAAGGGACGAGGCTCAGGAGCTGCTAGCGCGTCTCCTGTTGAGCCACGACGACGACAACGATATAAGCGCAGCGCTGATGAAGCGGCTTGCCGGGGTGCTCGAAGGCGTCGCCCCTCGCCGAACGCAAAGCGTTTAAAGATAGAAGGGGCAACGAAGCCACCTAACGAAATCATAACGGGGTCTCCAAGACATTGAGGTCAGGAGATCCCTTTTTCGTGCCCTTACGCGGCCAACGCGAGACCCTCAAGCATCTTGCAGAAGGCGTAGGCCATCTCCGGATCGAACTGCGTCCCGGCGCCTTTCGTGATCTCGGCCAACGCAACCTCCGCCGGAAGCCCCTTTCGGTAAGGCCGATCGCTGGTCATCGCGTCGTAGGTATCGGCCACCGCCAGCATGCGCGCCATGCGGGGAATCTGCTCCCCGGCCAGCCCATCCGGATATCCGTGGCCGTCGTACGCCTCATGGTGGTGCCGTACCCCAGGCAAGAGATCTTCCAGCTGCGGCACTTTCCGGACGATGATCTCTCCCAGGGCGGTGTGGGTCTCCATGATCCGCCTTTCTTCTTCGTCCAACCGACCCGGCTTCTTGAGGATCGCATCTGGAACGCCGATTTTGCCCACGTCGTGCAGCGTTCCCGCACGATAGATTTGGTCCGCCTCGTCCGAGCTTCCGCCCAGGAAAAGGCAAAGGTCTCGGGCCATCTCCGCCACTCGAAGGGAGTGGCCTTGAGTATAGGAGTCTTTCGCATCGACGGCGGCGGCGAGGGCCTGGATCGTGGCGAAGCTGGCGTCCTGAAGGAAACGGCTGACTTGGTAGGGGTCGGCGTTCTCATCGCTGCCCCGGACGGCGTCGAAACTTGCGCCCTGATCGCCTCCCAACTGCTGTGCGCGGCCCAAGGCGAGCTCCGCCGCGAGCAATAGCCCCGCCGCCTCCCCGCTATGGAGATGGAACTGCGCACTTCCAAGGCTCGCCTTGGCATTCGAGGCGCGCAGCACTTCTAAGAGCTCGGCCATCCACGCCAACGTCGCCTCCGTGTCCATCTGCGGATGGAGGATCGCAAAGGTGTCCGCGCCGTATCGAGCCACTACGGAGAACTCGGGCGCGTTGGCCCGGAGGACGGCGGCAACCCGCTTCAGAAGCTCGTCTCCCGCTTGGTGCCCATGGTCATCGTTAAAATCGCCGAACTTGTCGAGATCGATCAGGACAACCGATAAGTTCTCCCCCGAAACCGCCGCGCGGTGAGCCTCTTGGTCGAGCCTTTGCTTAAAGCTTCGGTGGTTCTTGAGCTCGGTAAGAGGATCCTTATCGATCATCGCCAGGAGCTTCGCCTGGGAGGCCTGAATCGATGAGGACATATCATCAAAGACCTTTTGTAGAATTCCAACTTCGTCCTTTCGATTCGATCCAAATTTTTCCGGCCATTCGCCGCGTTGAAGCACCCTGGCGGCGGCTACCACCGCGTCGAGAGGGCGGGTCAGATAATGCGTGAACCCCGTGCCAAGGAAGAGCGCTCCGAGAGTGACCAGTGCGAGGACCGTCATAAATGCCGAGGTCAGTTCGCGGTTGGTGGCGGTCGCCTCATCGACGCTCCGAAGGGTGATGACTCCCAAATTCTCGGTGGCGCGCGTGTCGGGCATCGGAGCTAGTTGGGCGATGTAGTCCGTGTCGCCAACTTTTAAGGTTTGCGTGGCGGCGGAACGGTCAAGCCGTGCCCCGACGATTGGAATGGATGCGCCAAGGATGTGGTCGCCATGAAAGAAGGCAACGTCCCCGCGAACGTTGTTGCCGATCACCTCCGCCATCTTGGTGTTCATCCGGATCACCGTCGCGATGGCCCCATGAACGTAGGCGTCGATCCGGAGCGGTTCGACGCAGACCAGCATGGCGTCCCCATCGGCCTCGACAACGCCGTGACCGCCGCTCCCTTCGAGAGCCTTCGCGACGAAGCTGCGAAGCGCATTCTGCGTTTCGGGAACCAACTTAATGCCGGAGGAGGCCAAAAGGGCGCCTTTATCGCCCATCAGAAGAAGCCCATCGACGCCCGCGTTGTCCCGCAATCCGTCGATCGCATCCGCCGCCGTCTTCGCGTCGGCCATCGCGAGCATGGTCACGCGAGGGGTGGTGGACAAGAACCGGGTTAGTTTGCTCTGGAGTGCGCCCCGATCGTGGATGAACATCCGCAACGCGGACTGAACCGCCAGCCCGTCCGCCTTGATCGCCGTGTCCGCCTGGCGGCTTGCCAGGAAGCGGAAAGTCAACAGCACACAAAGGCCGATGCCCAAGGCGACGACCGTGACAAGAAGTCGGATCTGGGTGCCGATCGAGAGCTTCATAACCGAAAACGCTTAACGATGAGTCTTGAGGGTGATCGTGCCGCCTTCGGAGACCGTCACGTCCTCGGTAGCTTTCTCGCCGGACTCGTGCCAGACCTGAGCGCGATACTTGCCGGCCGGAACGTTCGGGATCGTAAAGCGGCCCTTGCCGTCCGCCACCGCGTAGTAAGGCGTGTCAACCACGACGACGTAAGCCGACATTTCCGGGTGAACGGAACACATGAGGACGGCCACGCCGGCCCGGTCAAAGGTCTGTTTCTTCGACTTCCCCCGCGGATACATGCCGAGATCGAACTTGGAGGCGTGGTATTCGGTGAACACGTTGTGGAACACCGTATCGTTGTTCGGAAAATTGACCTCGGTGCCCACCGTAACCACGCTCACGTGGGGAATGAACTTATGGTCTCGCTGATCGACCATCGCCCCCTTTAAGGGGGCGGACTTCGCCTCGCCTTGAAGGAAGATCACGGCTCCGGCCGCCGGTTTCCCGTTGCCAAAAGTCACCGTGCCTGTCGCCGGGCCGGCATAGGATAGCGCGGCGAAGGCGGCAAGAGCAATCGAAGGGGCGAGCTTAATCATGGTTAGAATTGGATTTGAAAGAGCGCCCGGGCCGACCAGTTGTCGAGGCCCTGGCTGCGGATGGACGACAAGTTGTCGAGCCCACCACCCCAACCGTAGTTCACGTTCAGGGTGAAGTTCGGGGTGACGATCTGGCGAAGACCAAGGGTGTAGAGCATCGAACGCTTGTTCGAAGTCTTCTTATCCAGCCATTCGGTCATACCGACCAGTTGCGTGCGTGAGAAACCGGGCAGTCGATACTGGACGTCGGTGTAGTAGCCCTGGGCGGAAGTCTTGCCGTCGCCGGAGAAGTATTCGGTTCGGCTCGTGAGCCGGGGCGTCGTGTAGCGGAGGTCGAAGCCGTAGATGCCCTGTCCATGCCGAAGGCTGCGGAGACCATCGATTCCTACGATGAAAGGACCGACCGGTGCTTGGAGGCGGAGCAGGCCGGTGTCGATGTTCTCCGGGGTGATCTCCTCGATCGCCAGCGAAGTGTCGATCGCCGCCGCCTGTATCTGGACGCCACCGTAGTTCGTGGTCACCTCGACGCCGGAATCGTTTCGGTTGAGGGAGGTTCCCTCGCTTAGCTTCTGCGACCGAACGAGCGGGACATGGTTGAAGCCGGTGTACCGTAAGTCCGACCAGTCGCTAAAACCGAAGGAGGTGCGGAGCCGTCCGGCGCGCACAAGCACGTCTTTCGTGTCCCACGCAACACAAGTCTCGTCGAGGGTGTGGGAATCGGGCGTCACCGTGAACGAGTAGGTGAGCTTGAGATTGCTGACCGGCCGGTAGTTGAACTCTCCCCAAGTCATCTTATGGATCGCGCCGGGGGTCGTTCGGGAGGAGATAAAGTAGGTCTCCAACACGCCGTATACCGGTGCCTGCGCAGACGCGCTTGCCGCAATGGACAAGGCGGCAAGCGGCAAAGATATACGAAGAAGGATCATAGCCGTAAGAGAATCTTCGGCCAACCCTCATCCTTTTCTTAGCTTCGAAAACCCAGCGATGGTGTATGAGCGCCAAAACGCTCGTGCATTTCATGTGTTCGAGCCTGTCGGTCTCGCGGCGTACGAAGTTTTTGCGACAGGCCGCCGATGAGTGGACGGCCTGCGTTTCTTAGGCTAAAGCTTGATCCAGCTCTTCGTTTCGCTGCTTCGTTCCACCGCGTCGAGAACGCGCTGATTCTCAAGGCCGTCGTTCATATCCGGCGAGATCGGCTTGCCTTCGGCAAGGTTGGTAAAAGCGTCCGCGAGCAGGTTGATGAACGTGTGCTCGTAACCGATGATGTGGCCGACGGGCCAGTAGTGGCCGGCGTACGGGTGACTGCCTTCGGTGGCCTGGATGGTGCGGAAGCCTTTTGTTCCCTCTTCGTCGAGCTCGCTGTAGTACTGAAGCTCATTCATCTTCTCCAAGTCCCAAACGACGGAGCCCTTGGAGCCGTTGATTTCCCAGCGATGGTGGTTTTTGCGACCCACGGCAAAGCGGGAGGCCTCGAAAGTACCGAGCGCGCCGTTCTTGAACTTGGCGAGGAACATTGCGGCATCGTCGACGGTGACGTCGCCCATCTCCGTGCTTGCCTTGGCGCCGAGGTTGGCGTCGATTTCACCGGCCAAGGGCCGCTTCTTCACGAAGGTGTGGAGTAGGCCGACGACCTCGTCGAACTCGCCAAGGAGGTAGCGAGCCATGTCGATGATGTGGGCGTTGATGTCGCCGTGGGTGCCGCTGCCCGCGATCTCCTTCTGAAGGCGCCAGACGAGCGGGAAATTGGGGTCGGCGATCCAGTCCTGCAGGTAGACCGCCCGCATGTGATAGATCGTGCCGAGTTTGCCTTCCTCGATGAACCGCTTGACGAGACTGGCCGCCGGGGCTTTGCGGTAGTTGTGGAAGACGGCGTTGGGCACTCCCGCCGCCTTGACGGCGGCGGCCATCCGCTCCGCCTCTTCAAGCGTGTTGCCGATCGGCTTTTCGCAGAAGACCGCTTTGCCGGCCTGGGCGGCGGCGATCGCGATCTCCGCGTGGAGGTTGCCGGGCGTGGCGATATCGATCACGTCGATCTCCGGGTTGGCGACAACCTTTCGCCAATCGGTCTCAACGTTCTGCCAGCCCATCTGGGCCGCGGCTTCGCTCACCTTCGCCTCGTTGCGCCCGCAGATCGTGTGCATGACCACTTCCACCGGGAGCTCCGGGAAGAACCGTCCGACCTGCCGATAGGCGTTGGAATGGGCCTTGCCCATAAACTGGTAACCGATTAGTCCGACGTTGATCCGCTTCTTTGCCATCCTGCGCCCATTTTAGCCCGCGCAGGATCTTCCATATGAAGCAATGGGTTTAGGGGCAGCGAACGCCCCTAAACCCTTTTGGTCTATTTCTTGCGTCGCCGAAGCAACGCCAACCCACCTAAGCCCAACACCGCCCAAGTGCCCGGCTCCGGGGCGGTTTGAACGTTTCCTCCGTCGGAGGGCGAATCGGCGATTTGGTCGCCGAGATCAATCTGGTTATTCACCCAACTTGCAATGCTCTTGTTCGTTAGGTCAATTGCGCCGCTACCAAAGTACGTTCCTCCGGCCCACCCGAAACTTGGCCGACTCGGGTCGTTGGAGAGGTTGAAGTCGGAGATTCCGACCAGCTTGCCGTCGGAGAACCACCCACCGCCGGAATCGCCTCCGGCCACGACCGCGTCGCCCGCGTGGTCCAGCATGCTGATCAATACCGGTCCCTGACCCTTGATGGTCGTGTGCTTTGTAATCTGGTTATCGCCCGCATGGCGGATGCCGAAACCGCTGATCTTGTAGCCCGTGCCGGCCGCGTTGACCACGCCGCCGTTGCCGTAGCCGACCATCGTGATCGTGCTTTTGTTGGCCACTTTCGTGCCTAAATCGTACCAACCAGGAAGCACATCTTCAACCTGAACGATGCGAAGGTCGACGGCGCTTCCTCCGACGTTGGGAGCCTTCGCGCTCGACAGCATGTGGTAGCTCACGCCGTCCAAAACAAAATCGCCGGCGGTGACGTGGCCGGCGGTGAGAATGGTATGGGCGCCGATCGCAACCGCCGAAGCGTTGCTCATGTGGCCCACCCAAGAATAAGTTGTATCAGCGAGACCAGGATTGACGGTGGAGGTCGAATCCATGATCGCATGAGCGGCAATGGGGGAAATGGAGAGCAGAACGACCAGCGCTTTCCGCATGGTGGACACGTTGGCATATAGGACTTAAGTCCCTAGTGGCCCTGCGGAAATGGTCGCAATATTCCCTAGTAATATTCCCATCTGCCCCTCTCATCGTGACCAAGACTCCTTATTTCGACAATGCGGTAAGTTGCCTTCATGGCGGATGATCTCGAAGGGCAAGGTTGGGCCCGTCTTGGGGTGGCCGCCGCGCTTGGCCGGGAGTACGCGGCCGACAGCAAGGCGTTTTTGGAATTCCTTGGCCGCCTGCTCAAGGGAGCGATGCCGGAAGAGACCGAAATCCGCACCCGAGGCCTCTTCAAGAAGTCGATCGAAGCCGTCGTGCTGGACCTTGGCGGGCGGCGATACATGATCGAGGATCCGGGAAGAGGTCCTTTGGCTGCCAGTCGGGTCCAGGTCGTTCGTGGGATCGCACTGAAAACGGAGTCCATCTCCGTCGAAGAGTGTCTTGTAGAACTCGAGGCAGCCCTTACCACCCGGGCGGGCGAGAACGCGCGAGCCCGGGCGGCGCTTGGTCAGATGTTAGGTCTGGAGTAAAAAATGAAGCTATTCGGCTTTGGCGGCGGAGACGAGGAAAGCGACAAGGCACGGCAGCGCGCCGAGGAGAGCCAGAGATCGATCCAGGCGGGCGGTCTCCCTCTGAATGCCATCGAACGCCTGAAGGAAGCCGCTCGAGAGGACTTCTTCACCTCTAACCTCTCCGCGAGCGAACTCCTGTTGACTCACGAGTGCGGATTCTCACCGCTCGGACAAGTGATGGGTTCGTCCGTCTACAACGTCGGCTGGCAGTCGATGCCGATGGGCTGGGGCTGGTCTTCGGGAGAGCTTCAGATCATCACCGCCGCGCATTACGAGGCCCGCCATCTGGCGCTGGGCCGGCTGCGCCAAGAGGCCAAGCTCCTCGGAGCCGATGGCGTGGTTGGAGTCCGTCTTGAGCGTGGCGGGTTCGACTGGGGTACGGGGATGATGGAGTTCATCGCCATCGGAACGGCGGTGCGAAAAACCGACACGCCGCCAAGCCACGGGGAACCGTTTGTCTCCGCGCTCTCGGGCGCCGATCATTGGACCCTGTTGAAAGCCGGCTACCGGCCGGTTGGGTTCTGCCTCGGCAACTGCACCTGGTATCAGGTCGCTTCGTGGGCCACCCAACGCGTGCAGGGTGGGGGTCTTTTCGGGGGTGGTTGGAACAACCAGGAGCTCACCGAATACACCCAGGCCGTCTACACCGCCCGCGAACTCGCGATGTCCCGAATGCGAAACGAGGCCGCCGCCGTGGGCGCCCACGGAATCGTCGGGGCCTTTGTCGAAACCCACACGGAAATCCGTGAAGTCGGCGACAAGCCGCCGCGACCCGACTTGGTCGCTTCGTTCACCTCCATCGGAACCGCCGTCGTCCAGGACTCCCCGGTGGCGTCCGGGCCGCCGCTCAATATCGTGATGCTGAAGTGAAGCCCTTCATCGCCCTTGGCTCACCGGCGGATACGGTGCTGACGCTCCAAGCCGGTTACCGGCCGCTTGGCGCGGTGGTCGGCGTGTCGGCGGTAGCCATCGGCAGCTCGCTCAATCAGAGCGGGATGAATGGCGCGGAGCTGCGGGCTCGAACCGATGCGGTGACCACGGCTCTGGGCAACGCCCGGCGAAGGGCAGAAGAGCAGGCGGTAGCGCTGGGCGCGTCCGGTGTGGTTGGGGTCCGCGTGGAGCTTCTCAAAAACGCTTCGGCGCCGGAAGGCCTCGTTGAGGTGCGTTGCGTTGGAACCGCCGTCGTCGAGAAGACGCCGCTCCCCAAACCGTTCCTCAGCAACCTCAACGGTCCGGATCTCCTGAAGCTTGTATCTACCGGTTATCGGCCGGTGGGTCTCGCCGTGGGGTTCTGCTTCTACACTCAGACGGCCGGATATCGGGCCGATAACGCCCGTAAGAAAGCGACGCCGCCGACGATGCGGAACGGTGTGACTTTGAGGCCGTACGAGCATCCGGACTTCACCGATGCGACGTACCATGCCCGAGGGATCGCAATGGAGCGGCTCCGATCCGACGCGCGGGCGGTCGGCGCGGAGGGGGTCGTGGGCGTGGAGCTAAGCCCCAACGTTCATCTCGGAGGAGCCGAGTTAGGCTGTGAGTTCATCGCGGTCGGGACCGCCGTTTCCCGGGACCGTTGGTCCCAAGTTAAGATTTCAGAACCTGCTATCGTCGTTTCAGTCGGCGATTTGGAAAAGCTATGAGTGACTACACCCAAGGATCGATGCAAGGCCTGCCTGAAGCCGCCGTCAAGCGACTTCAAGATATGCGCGGCGACGGCGCCAAGCCGAAGCTTTTCACCAGCGACCTCTCGGTCAACGAGTTTCTGCTCGTTCGGCAGGCGGGGTTCGAACCGCTTGGCCTCGTCATGGGTTCGTCGATCTACCACATCGGCATCCAGATCCCCGGCATGTTCCAGAGCCAGGAGCTCGACGTCTTGACCCAAGCGATGTACCACGCCCGCGAACTGGCGATGACCCGCATGGAGGAAGAGGCCGACGTTCTCGGCGCGGATGGGGTGGTGGGCGTCCGGCTCATCGTCAACCGTCAGCAGTGGGGCGAGAACCTCGCCGAGTTTATGGCGATCGGCACGGCCATCCGGTCCACGCGCTCCGGCAAGTGGCGAACCCCCGACAATCGTCCGTTCACCTCCGACCTCAACGGCCAAGACTTCTGGACGCTGCTGCAGGCCGGCTACCGTCCAGTCGCCCTCACCATGGGCACCTGCGTCTATCACGTTGCTCACCAGGGCTTCATGCAGGCCCTAAAGCGAGTCGGTCGGAACGTCGAGATGGAGAACTTCACGCAGGCGCTCTACGATGCCCGCGAACTCGCGCTCTCCCGAATGCAGGCCGAGGCGGAGCGAGACCAAGCCGTCGGTATCGTCGGCGCCCGGGTCGAGGAGAGCTCCCACGGTTGGGGCAGTCACATCATCGAGTACTTCGCCATCGGTACGGCCGTCGCGGAACTGGCGCCGGATCACGAGGTGGTCGCGCCGCAGATGGTCCTGCCGCTCAGTTAGGGTCCTTTCCCCTTGGTTGCAATGCCCTAGGAGCCGCTAAGAGAAACGTTCTGTCGATGCAAACCCAAGCCCTTGGGGCTTTCCCAAACGTAACGCCGAGGAGAGCCCCCGAGGGTTAAGACTGTAAGAGACCGAAAGGCAGAACCCTTGGAGCCCCAGGCATTGCGGCCAGGAAAGAAAAATTCTCTTAGCTGCCGTCAAGCCGTCAAATCAAACGAGTCCTTCCGTGTAGTACAGCAACCGGTGGCAGGTTTCGCAGACCACCGGCTTGTCGTCCTTTAACCCTTGAATCGTGCGTTCGGGCAAGTGGGTGCCGCAACCGGTGCAGGTGTTGTCCTTGGTGTTCACCGCGACCATACCCAGGCCGGCGTGCTTCGTTTTGATCAGTTCGTAGCGGGCGAGGAGGGAAGGGGGAGTGATGATTTTGGCGGCTTCCGGGCGCTTCGCCGCGAGTTCTTTGTATTCGACTTCCAGGGCGGCCCGCTCGGCCTTCGCTTCGACTTGGCGTTTCGCGAGCATCTGCTTTCGCTGCTCCAACGCGCGGGTCCATTTGGCGGCGGTTTCTGCGGCAGGCGGGATGAGTTCCATCAACTCCATGAGGCGCTCGTCGTTCTTGTCACTCTGCCGTTTGAGCGCGGCAATCTCCTTATTCAGATTGTCGACCTCTTTGGCCGCAACGACTTTGCCGCCGTAAAGCTCTTTCTCAACCCGCTTGATCTTGTCGGCAATGCCTCCGTTGGCGAGTTCGAGGTCGGTCGATTCGCCGGTGAGCGCGTGATGGGCGCCGCCAACTTCCGCGACCTTTGCTTCTAGCGACTTAATCTCCGCGCTCAGCTTCTGCCCCACGTCGAGATTCGCCGCTCTCTGGCGGACTTCGGCAAGGCGGTTGTCGATCTGGGCCAGCCGCCAAAGCCGCAGGATCTCATTCGAGGCCATGGGAATAGGATACAGGACTTAGGAGATTAGGGAGTTAGGCAGCTAGGAGCTGAGCCGATTTCAAAACCACTTTTGTTCGAACGCTGCCCTCCTCCCAATGAGGCCCTCCTCTCAGCGCTCCCCCTCTGCGACCTCAGCGCTATAATCGCTTAAAGTAACTATAGAAATAAAATACCTTTCGCTTCCGAGATTTCACCGAGAAAAAACCGAAATTTGAACCTAAATCGGTCACCCGTCATAAACGATTTGAACCTAAGCTTCTGCACGAATAGGAAACATTAACGAGCCTACAGCCCTCAAAATCGTCTCAAGTTGGGGAGTTAGGCGCCAGAGGAAGGGTAAGCCAAACCTGACTCCCTAAATTCCTAACTCCCCAATCTCCTCACTCCCAACTTCACCGACACCAGCCGTTCGCGGTGGTCGTTGAAGGTGCAGATGGCACGGAGGCCAAGCACCTGGGATGTGGCCAAGGCTTTTTCGTAGCCTTGGGGGTTCACTTTGCCATCGAGGCACTTTTCGTGCTCGTGATCGTAACGTACGCAGTCTCGGCAGTACACTGTCGTTACCTCTTCCATGGTCATTACGCCCCTCGCCCTGTTGTTGGGCTTTGCGCAACGGTCCAACGATCAGTATACGCTTGGCTACTCTTCGGACACCTTCGTTGTGCGAAAAGGAGCGGTTAAAGAGTCGGTTTCGCAAGAGCTTCCGGAGCCAAAGTCAAAGACCGTCTCGTTTCGGCGCGATAAACGCTGGGCGGTTTGGGATGAGCGTGGGCTATCGACGCGGGACGACGACTGGAGCTTTAGCGACCGGCTGGAAGCCGTCTCCGTGTCGCCGCGGATCCTGAAGAAAGCGGAGATCCTGGCGACGATCGCGAAGGTTAAGGCGGGCAAGCGAACCCGTGAAGCGACGGCGTTAAGCGGATCCCGGATCATCGGCAGCACGGTCTATCTCCTCCCCCGCTGGGAAGATGCCGACGGGAAGCCTTGGCTGGAGGCGCTCGTGGCCGTCGACCTCTCTCAGCCGCATCCGAAGCCCAAGCTACTCGGCTCCTTCGCCGGCATTTCGCTGAGCCACGAGGAGAAAGGCGACCGGCTGGGCATTGAAGCGGGGCAACTCACGGTCGCCGTGAATACCGGAAGCGCCTGGGGCATCGCGACTTACGATCCTAAAACCTCCCACTTTGGCTTCAAAGCCTGCGGGGTCAAGCTCCTAGCTTTCGAACCGGATGGTCCGATGATCGAATCCACTTCGTACGGCACCACGCTCGCCGGGCGGTGGGACGGTACGCGGACGATCCCTTGGCTCGAAACCCGAGGCCCGGCGGAGTTCATCCCTGGTCCCGGGCCGATCATGGTTCGAACGGGCGACCGGCTTCGCAACGCGGTGACCGGCGCCGAACTGAAACTGGCTCCGGACGCCGCGGTTCGGCGTAGCCGTTACGGTCTAGTTATCTTCTGGCCGGAAACCAACCCCCGATCCGCTCGACTGGTCGAGCCAAACCGGCTTGAGGAGTTGGCGCGTTGGGAGCAGGGCACGAAGTAGGTTCGAATCGTTCAGGAGCCGTCGCACGTCTGAGTTTGCAGACCTATGTCCATCGTTCTCTATGGCCTCGGAGCGATTTTCTTCCTCGTCTCGTTCGGCTGCTGGCTGCTCGTGACGATCCAGGCGTTTCAAGACGAGATATGGAAAGGGATCCTTTGCATTCTCGGCTGCGGCCTCTACTTCATCTACTTCGCCCTCCTGGAGTTCGAAGAAGATCGAAAGTGGTTAATCCTGGGCGGTTGGGTGTTGGGCGCGTTCCTGGGCGAGGGCTGCGTCACCCTTGCCCAACAGATGCACTAGCGAAGTATTCGGCGAGAAGGAGTGATCAACCCGCCGGACCCAACACGGCCCCGGACGTTTATCGTGACGTGCCGGTAGGCCAGGAGAGGCGCAACGGCGAAGACCGCCACGCTGAGGGAACGCGCTTCACTTGAGATGGGGAATCCGTAGAAACAATACGCGGCCCCTAAGCCGCCAAGCACTCCCCAAAGAACGGAAGGAATGAGCGGGAAATCTTGATCGTCGCCAAACAAGGCGCCGTAGACCGCGCCCGCCGCGGCGAGCGAAAACCAACGAACCCCGATCCATTCGAAAAGGCCTTGGGCGAGCAGTGGCACCAGGAGGGCGATGATGAGTTGCGCGAAGAAGACCGCCGGCGATATGCCTGGGCGCTTAAACCGCCGCTGGGCTCCCGCATACTGGGCATAAAGGCGGCCAAGCAGCGGCACGAGCAGGAGGCCGAGCGACATCAGGGCCAGGTGCTTTGCGAACAGGATCACGGCTGAGTGGTCCCCCGAGACTTATAGAGTTTCCCGCCCGACCGGTAAGTGATCTCGATCGGCTGCCCTGCCGGAATCGGCTTGCCGACGTGTCCGACCGTAACGTCGAGGTCGATCTGAACGACCTCGCGGGACATTTGGTGCAGGATCTGCTGGAAGGTGCGGTCAAGGGCGGAGGCGTCGTCTGCCTTCAATACCGTCGTGTACATCTGCTTCAGCACGTCGAGGTCGGCATCGGGACCGAGGCCAATCGCATAGGTTTCCGCTCCGGAGGCATGGATCGCATCGACCGCTCGTTGCTCCGAAATTTCTGGATGAAGGCCAACCTGGCCGTCGGTATCCTTGCCGTCGGTGAGGACCAAGAGGACACGCTGCGAACCTTTAGGTGCCGTTGCGAAGAGTTTTGCGCCCATCTCGCTGCCACGAAACAGCGGAGTAGAACCGTCTTCCGCACCTCTGAGAGATTCCAATAGTTCGCTGGCCTTCGAGGGGGTTGTCCAGGTTGTCAAAAGCTCAGAGGGCGGTTTTTGAAGCGCGGAGACCTGGTGTGTCGGGTCCATTCGGCTTGGGAAACAGGCCAAGGCGATTCGGTCGCTCGATTCAGATAGCGCCTCTAGGAGCTGGCGGCACGCGTCCAGGCGTCGATAGTTTTTATCACTGGCCAGGAAATGTTTAGGGCCCATGTCGTAGTCCCTCACCATGCTCAAGGAGTTATCGAGGAGTACAACGATCGACCGCGGCTTGGGGTGCGCGACCTTTTTGTATTCCATGATCGGCCGGATCTGGGCGTCCTCAAGCGTGTAGCCGGCCGTGGAAACCTTCACAGAGCCCGGATCAATCGACCGAACTTGCGGCACGGAAAGGGCGACCAGCGCGCTGTGCTTTACCGGGCCGCGAATCGGCTCGATCTCTTCGGCGATCTCGGGAACCAGCGCGCCCGCAAGGCCGGGATGGTTCACTAGGCGCTCGCTCCCGGCCCGCTCGATGCCGTAGCTTACGCCCCAGACGGCGCCCAGAAGCAGCCCCGCAATGCCCACCTTGACCGGCCAACCGTCCATCATCGCATCACATGTTCCGTAGCGGGCGAGGGCTCTTCGATACGGACGACCGCGTGGCCGTTTAGCGAGACCTTCTCGCTGGATTCATTCACGATGCCGAGGGTCTCGCGGACGTAGCCCATCGCTTTCCGCCGGTTGCTGATTCGGCGGTCGAACAATCGCCAACGGGCCTGATTCTCAAAGACGCCGGAGTCCAGCATGCGGAGGAAGTGGTGCCAGTTCTCTTCCGCATTCATCGCCAGGGTTCGGAGCTTCGCCAGATCGGTTTCGTTATCCGCCCGGTTGAGGGCCTGGACGTAGAGATCGTCGACCGGATCCATCGACTCCGGCTGCGGGTTCTGCAGGACGGCGAGGCGGTAGGCGAGGAACATCTCGAAGACGAGCAGGATGGCCACGAACAGCATGCTCAGACCAAGCACGCCCGCACCGCCGGTTTTGGCGTTGCCGAAGTCGAACGAAAGGAACGCTCCCAGAACGATCGCGAAGAGCGCGAACACGAACCAGAACATCACCTTGTTCGCTTTCGGGCGAAGGATGTCCGAGACGGATCGGTGCTTCGGGCCATCTTCCGGCCCATACATTCCGACCCCCACCTGCACGAGGTACCGGGCAACGAAAGTCAGAGCGTAGGCCAGAACACAGGCGAGTACGAGGGCAAGCAGCGACCGGGTCGCGTCCGCATCTGGGAGCGCCGTCCGGAGATAGCCGTCCGAAAGCGGGAAAAGGAGGAACGCTTTGAGAAGCACCGCGCAGGCCATGACGAACCAGTTGCCGGTGATCTTCTTGGTCACCTTCTCGTGCTTCAACGCGGCCTTGGCCCGCATGTCGACGATGCTTTGCCGATCCAGCGTCTTGGGGTCCGCGATCTTCGCGCCCGTTCGGCGGCACTCGACGAGCAGTTCGTAGGCCTTGGCCCGGAAACCATCGCCGTTGACCTCCGCATCCAGAGCCCGGTGGTGCTGCCGGTTCCACTCCTGAGTCAGGGCGGCATAGCCGCGGAAGGCATGGACGGCTTCCACTGCTTGGCGAGGGGTGAAGCCGCAGTCGGATAGCTCGATCTGAAGCTCGCTTTCAAGCTCCTTCTGGTTCTCCGGTGCGATGACTCGCGGGATCGGAAAAGCGGTCTCGTGACCGGGGTCCGAGGTGACGGCGAATCGCCCGTTGGTTGCCATGCTTATTCTGCCTTCTTGGCCGAGGTGACGGCCTCCCGCAATGCGTCGCGGGCATCTTGAATCGTCGAGTCGTTGTTTGCGTCGGTGACGCGATATACGGCAAGACCGCCCGGGTCGCCACCCTCCACTTTCGTCAACTGCTCCAGTTTCTCGAGCTTCGAGTTGTCGCCTGTGTGAACACCAACAAACGTGAGCATCCGCAGGTTCACGCAGGACTTAAGCTTCTTGAATTCAACTCTCGCCGCTTCCGGATCTTCGTAACCGCCGTCGGTAACGACCACCGCGCAGAACTGCGTTTTCGGATCTTCTTCGGCGCGTGTCCGAATGTGTTTGAAAACCTCCGAAAGGTTGGTGTTGTGGTCGTCCATCTTAGAGGCGACCCAGTCCTTATTCGAGCGGCGAAGGCTCTGAACGTTCGCCACGCCGTTGCCTTGGACGATGCAGGACTGGCCGAAGAAGGAGTAGCTGTACGGTACGGCATCCGGATAGGTGTCGACCACTTTCTCGAGGATCTTTCCGAGCGGGCGCTTCAAGTTTTGGGAGGAGCCGCTTACGTCGTAATACAGATCAAGGGCCACTCCTTGACGGGTTGCCTTGCTGGAGCCGAGCATCTCGCTCTGGATCTCGTGCAGGAGGCCACCGCCCCCTCCTCCGCTTCCTCCTTCCGACGCGGTCGATTCGCTTCCCGATTTAGGACTGGGGCAGCCGCCGAGGGCGAGACAGGCCACGAACAAAGGAACGAGCGCGCGCATGGTCATTGTGTAGGGACTCCCTAACAGTCTCCGCCGTTGCGCGGCGAATTGGGGCAGGTATCGATATTTTTGCTTCCGATAGGGCCCTTCAGCCTATCTCAGGATTCAAAAAAACGAACATCCCGCGTCTCTAACAGGGTGGTGATTCGTGCGAACACGCCGAAACCTAACTTACCAATGCGAACCAGTCCGCGATTGCTTCTCGATAGTTTCAAGCGTTGCCCTCTCTGCGAGGCAGTCAATGCCGAGTCGAGTTGCGCCTGCTTCGTTTGCGGTTGGGAAGGCAATTTTGACCACGATGCGGAAGAGGTTCAGGCCTCTCTGGACGCCCTGATTGCCCAGTGCCCCGATCTCATGGAGATCGTGCCGAAGCGGCCGCGGTCAAGCTGGCTGTACCGCCTTAAAAGGTTCTTCAACCCGAAATGGGTCCTTTCCGTGTTGTCCGTCCGATAGGACCGGATCGGCAGAATTAGTCGGGGACGATTCAGGATTGCGGAAAGTCTCGCCGGGCATGAAAACCCGGCAAAACGTCCCGCATAATGGATGTCCCCCATGGCCGTCGGTTTCGATGAATCCGTTCCACTGCACAGTGTCGAAGCGGAGATGAGCACGCTGGGCGCGATGTATCTTTCGGAGCGCGCCGCCGAAGAAATCGTCACGATCCTTGACGAGAACGACTTTTACCGGCCCTCCCACCGGCTCGTCTTCCGCGCGATGAAGGCCCTCATCGCCAACCACAAGCCGATCGACCAGGTCACCCTGGAAGAGGAGCTGAAAGCGCGTGGAGACCTGGCCAACGTCGGCGGTCCGGATTATCTGCTAGAGATCCAGATGTACGTACCGAGCGCGGCAAACTCGGCCTACTACGCGCAGATCGTCCTCGACAAAGCCACCTTGCGCCGCCTGGAGCATTCCGGCCGAGAGATCATCGGCGTCGTTCACGATTCGAACTTCGTTGAAGCTCAGGAAAAGGTCGAGAGAGCAGAGCAGCTGATCTTCGAAGTCGGTCGAAAACAGCTTGGTAAATATTTCGAACCCGTCTCCGCCCTGGCGAAGGAGTTCTTCGTCGACGTCGACCGAATCCTCGAAACCGGCGAGCCAATGCAAGGGCTCAAGGTCGGTTTTACCGACCTTGACGAGATGACGTCCGGCTTCTACCCTGGCGACTTCGTCGTCTGTGGCGCCCGTCCTGCGATGGGTAAGACCTCGCTCATTTTGGAGATGGCGCTCAACATCGCCTCTCAGCACTCTCGCCAAGGTACGCGGGGTTCCGTCGCCATCTTCTCGCTCGAAATGTCGAGCATTCAGCTCACGCGGCGTCTCGTTTCGATGCTCAGCAAAGTGCCGAACTCGGTGCTGAAGAAGGGGAAGATCAGCCCGAGCGACTACCGAGAACTCGCTGACGCCTGTGACAACCTCTACTCGATGCCGATCTTTATCGATGACGGATCGGACATCTCGCCTCTGGAAATGCGGGGCAAGTGCCGCCGTCTCAAAGCGGAGCATGGTCTTAGCTTCGTGATGATCGACTATCTCCAGCTCATGCGCGGCTCACGTCGAACCGAAAACCGGGTGCAGGAGATCTCGGAGATCGCACGCGCCTGTAAGTCGATGGCCAAGGAGCTGGAGATTCCGGTCTTTGCGCTGTCGCAGCTCTCCCGAGCGGTGGAGAGCCGCGAAGACAAGCGGCCACAGCTTTCCGATATCCGCGAATCGGGCTCCATTGAGGCGGAAGCGGATCTGGTCATGATGCTTTACCGCGACGCCTACTACAAGAAGAAGGAGGAGCACAAGCCGCAATACGACAACCGCGACGAGGTCGAGGAGGCCGAAATCATCATTGCGAAGCACCGAAACGGCCCCGTCGGCACGGTCAAGATGGCCTTCCAGCCCGCTCTCTCCCGTTGGCGAAACGCAGCCCGCAGCGGCTATGACGACGAGTGAACGAGCTTCGTCCGCAGCCGCCACAGCTCCCAAATCCCGCGTCCTACCCGCCAGCAGCCGCAGGTCACGACTACCGCGCCGACAAAGCACCCAAGCCAGCCATATACGGCAATTGGGACGACGGCCATCGGCACAAGTAAGGCTCCTAGAATGAGACCGCCCCAAGCCCTTCCGAAAGCCCACGGGTGAATCTGGATCGGGGGACGGCGCATGACGGCTACGGTGGTGCAGGGACGAACGCGAAGGCGGCGAACCGCGAGATCGAAGGCCGAAGAGAGCCCGCTGTCCTCTCCCATGCGGTCGTACGGCTGCAATTCGAGCGTCTGCCCCGGAAGCACCAAAGTGCAGCCATCTCCGCAATGGGCCAGCGAAAGGTGTTCGGATGGGATGCTGAACATCGTTCGCCGACCTTCCACGTGGAGCCAGCCATCGCCAAAGATCGCGATGCCGTCGTCGAAACCGGTCGGTACCCCGTCTTGAAGGACTCGTACCCGGACGGGATACCAAGGGTCGCGGGATGGAACGGGGGCCAGGTAGGCCAACGATTGGGGGGCACGGCGTCGACGGGTGGGCAAACTCCAGCCTGCGCCAAAATCAAAAACATCAACCCAGCCAACGAGCACGAGAAGCAGAGCGGCAAGGCTCGCGATGATGACGGCCAGCACGGTCGAGACCATCACCCGGGAAAACTCTTGGGCAATCGTAAGAAGCGTCCAGCCGAGCACAGAGGATGGATCGCCGGGATAGGGCCGCCAGTCGCCGTGGTCTCCCATGCATTAGAGGTTACGGGTTCCGCGGGTTTCTGGAGGTCCCGGTTTCGTCCTCCTAGGTTTCGGTGCTTTCGGCCAAAGCCTTGTGCTCCAAGTTGCGGAGCCGAATGAGATAAGAGATCTGCCTTTTGGTTTGAAAGATCACATAAGCGACCATAAAGGCGATCGTAATCAAGGAAAATTCACCGACCCCTGGCGTGAGGAAAAGCCACATCAGCACGCCAAGGCTCCCGATCACAGTGATCAGGCTCACGCCAAGTATCAATACCGGTCGGCTAATCGCGGAACCGTGAACACGTCGGGGCGGCATAAGCGGCTCGCCTTTGGGGAGTTCGAAAGGAAAGTGTCGCCATGAGCGAAGCGCCGCGGCGAAGGCCTCGCGCCTCGCGCGTCCCCATTGCATTGAAGTGAAAAGAACGGTCTGTCCATCCACCAGGACGAGCCCTCCCCTCGATTCGCGGTCGAATGAGGTGCCGACGATGTCGACCGGCCGAATGCTGAAGGTTGTGTGGAGACCCTCAATATGGAGCCAGCCATCGACCATGGTCGCGATGCCCCGGTCTCGACCGGTGCAGACTCGCTCACGAAAAATCAGGAATTCGACCGGAAAGGTCTCGGCGGGTTCGGGCTTGGCGGCAAGGGCTGAAATCGACTCAAATCGGAAGCCATTCCGGAACAGAAGGGTCAGGTAGACAAAAATCCCGGTAGCAATGAAGCAGAGGAAGAAGACGAATGGCAGCCCAAGTTGAACCGCCATCACGGCACAAAAGCCGAAAAAACCAAAGGTGACGGCCAAAGCGACGGTGGTCCCTCGCGATTCATAGAGGCACCAGCCAAGCAGGGTGCGGGGATCTTTCGGCAAACGCCGCCATTCCGCCCGCCGAATCATGTCTGATTCTATGCGAAAAGCGGAGCACCGGCTTCCGACCGGTATTCCCTCGCCTATCGAAAGATGAAGGCCCCGTAACCCGGGTCGGAATTACGGGGACATTAGCCCAAAGGGGCGGCCTTAGGTCAACGACGCGGTGTTGACGGTGTTGATGTTGCCGTTCAATCCGTTCGGGAAGAACCCGCCCGACGTGGCGGCGGTGAGGCCGGCGTTGAGATAAACGATGCTCATCACCTGAGACGTGTTTCGCGAGTAGGCGATGCTGTTGGTGTCCGCCGGTACGATGTTGGAGCCGGTCGAACCATCAACCGGGACCTGATCTCGGTCGGTGGGACCGTCCGCGGTGTCTCGAAGGTCGCTGATCTTTTGCGCGTTGACCAGGCCGGAGGAGAAAGCGGAACCAGACAGAAGCGTTCGGACCGTTCCGGCATGATAGGCCTCCACCGCGAGAATGCCGGCGACGGCTTCCAGGTAGTCCTTGTTGCTCAGGAGCCGGGCCACGCCTTTGTAGGCGGTGACCCCCACGTCTTCGAAGATGAACGCGCCCAGTAGGAAGCTGAGATCGTCGGCAAAAGGGTCGAACGAGGCGCCGATTCCTGCAGCGACGGCGGCGGCGTTGAAGCTGTTGAAGAGATCGATCGCGGGACGGGAGACGGCCGCCGCCCCAATGGTCGTGCGAAGGTAACGTACGTGGTTCTGTTCGTCCTGCGCGATCTCGGTTGCGTAGTTACCTACGGCAGCATCGCTGAACGGCACCTGAGTCGAGCCCGCTTTGATGGTCACGGCGCCTGGGCTGGAGCCTATGTCGCTGGATCCCAGACCGGCGTTGCCTACGGCTCGAAGATAGAACTCGGCTTCCAGATATTCGAGGTTGAGGGCGAAGTTCAGGATGTCGGCGTCGGAGATCGCGCGGGGACCGCCGCTGCCTCCGCCCGAATCACCGCCGCAACCGGCGAGGATTCCGCCACCCAGAAGGGTCGCACTTGCGTAACCACTCAGCTTCAGGAGCTGGCGACGGCCGATCTTGGATTCGAGCTGTTCTGAGATAAAGGACATGTTCTGGAAGGGACTCTCCGTGCGTCACGCCGTCTCTTCGGCGCAACTGGTAATGCAATAGGAGCGGCCCATTTGTTCCCGAAAAGGGCTGAATTTGCGTTCAGACCTACCGGGAGGCGGAAAAAGGCTCTTCACTTGCAATCCGAATTGCGGTTTGGATAGGCGATTGATCTGGTAGCTGCCCCCTAAGCTTACCGGCGGGAAGTGGGGACCTGTACGCTACTCGGTGCCCATTCCGATCCGGGTGAGCCATTCCTTTAGGATTTCCCGCCCGGTGAGATGTCGGCGATCCACCCGGCGGCCAGAGCGAGCGGACCACTTTCGGTTGCCGCCCATACCCTGTTTTTCGTAGAACTCTGCAATTCGGGCGTCGTATTCGTCCGTGTTGGGTTCGGAATTGTATCGTTCGCGGAACCAGACCGCCTCCTGAGCGAGCCGTGGTTTGGGCTCTTCTCCCCCCGCCGGATAGCCGAGGCAAAGGCCAAAAAGCCCGAGTACTCCGTCCGGCAACTCAAGTAGCGCGCGAACCCCGGGAGGGTCGTTTCGAAGCGCGCCGATATAACAGATCCCTAGGCCGATCGCTTCCGCGGCACAGACCATTCGCTCGGCCGCCAATGATGCGTCGATGGTGGCCATGAGAAGGAACTCGGTGTATCCGAGGCCTTCGCATGCTTCCCCGGCTCTTGCGGCGGCATGTTTGAGCCGATGGTGGTCGGCTACGAACGCAAAAAACCAGGGTGCTTCCAAGACTTGACGCTGGTTATCGCAAAGCCTTGCCATCTCGGCCCTGCGTTCCGGGTCTTGAACGCTGACGGCGGACCAGAGTTGAAGGTTGCTACTTGTGCTCGCGCTTTGGGCCGAGGCAATCAGCCCAGCGACTGTCGCCTCAGGAACGGCCTGATCGGTATACCGCCGAACGGAGCGGTGATCCAGGAAAGAGCCGAGTTCGGGAAGCCCTTCGGGCGGTTGCGAGCCGTAGCGAGCTTCCCAGCTCAATTGCCTCGGCTATGCTCCCGAGCCTGGGCGCGGGCCGCCAGTTCGTCTGCTTTGCCGTTGAAGTACGGCTTCAGGAGCTTGGCTATGCCGAACGTCCCGAGGAGGCCGATCACCGCGAAGACGACGCACCCGACGGCCAGTCCGGGCACAAGCCGCTTGCCACTCATGGGTTTGGATTCGGGGAACACCCTTTCATTGTGGCGTGGTCAAGGCTCCGAGGCTCTTCAAACGTGGCCAACGTGCCAAAATAGAGAACGAGGCCTTTCCCACTGCGGTGGTCTTGAGCACCATGACCCGCCAGACCGAGGACCTGCGCATTGGGGACGTCCGTCCCCTGCTTTCCCCTGCTATTTTGCACGAAGAGATTCCGGCGACCGAAGAGGCGTCGGAACTGGTTGCCAACTCGCGCCGAACCATCGAGGCCAGCCTTTCTGGAGAGGACAATCGCCTCGTCGTGGTCGTCGGCCCCTGTTCGATTCACGATGTGACGGCGACGCTCGACTACGCGGAGAAGCTTAAGACGCTTGCGGACCGCTACGAAGAAAAGCTGTTCGTCGTAATGCGAACCTACTTCGAGAAGCCTCGCACCACCGTTGGCTGGAAAGGGCTGGTCAATGACCCTCGGATGGACGGTTCGTTCCGCATTAATGAAGGTCTCCGGCTGGCCCGGAAGCTGTTGGCCGACGTGGCGGCGGTCGGTCTCCCTTCCGCGACAGAATTCCTGGATACGACGGTTCCCCAGCACCTCGCCGACCTCATTGCCTGGGGCGCGATCGGCGCCCGAACGAGCGAGAGCCAGACTCACCGCGAGCTTGCGAGCGGCCTTTCGATGCCGGTTGGCTTCAAGAACGCCACCGATGGAAACGTGCAGACGGCCATCGACGCGCTTAAAGCCGCGCGCCAACCGCACTGGTTCCCGGGTTCGACGAAGGACGGCATCTCCGCCATCGTCCAAACCACCGGCAACCCTTCGTGCCACGTCGTCCTTCGTGGCGGTTCTCGCACCGGGCCGAACTTCGGCGAAGAGCATGTGCGCAACGCCTCCGGGATTCTCCTTCGTGAAGGCCTCCCGTCCCGTGTAATGGTCGATCTTTCGCACGCGAACAGCAGTAAAGATCATAAGCGGCAGAGCCTCGTCGCGGACGACGTCGCCGCCCAACTCGGCCGCGGCGGATCGCCCATCTTCGGCGTGATGATCGAGTCGTTCCTCATCGACGGCCGCCAAGACGTGGTCGCCGGAAAAGAGCTGGTTTACGGCCAAAGCGTGACAGACGCTTGCCTGGGGTTAGAGGCGACGGAACGGGTGCTCGAGACGCTGGCGAAGGCAGTCTAGTTCTCCAGCTCCGGAGCGGTTCTTTTCCGGTCCGGGGCGATACCCCTCTTATGTTTCACCCTCGGGTACCAGTAGGGGCCTAGGTTAGGGCAACTTCGCCACAGTACGGCACTATGGGTGTGTCTTCGTGTCAGGTAGGGTTCCACAACGGACCGAGGAGCATCGTTTCGTGAATATCAAAACGGCTCGCGACGCCGCCTCCACGCTTCTTGGTTTGGGATTCTTATCGCTGGCGTTCAGCCTTGGTTATCTGGTCTTGTCTTCGATGGAGGGCTTTGGTCCACTCGGATGGCTCGGTTGGGGCGTCGGCCCGATCACGCTGATCCTGGCGCTCATCATGGTCCCCGCAGGTCAGCGATCCTCGCGAAAGGCGAGGAGGCTGCGCCCAGAATAGCGAGCCCGGGATCGAGCTTGACGAGCGATACATGTGCGAGTGGATGGTCAACAACCCCTCCGGGGTTGGAGCTGATTGGCGGTGCTGCATCCCGGGGTGATTACCACGGGCTAACGGAATGAACCGCTCCGCGGTTGGTTGGCGGTAGTTGAGCTTCGTCTAACTTCACCATGGCATCGTCGGGATCTGGAGGATTATAGTAAACAAGGTTCTTCAGAAGTTGATGAAAGCGACGTAGATTCCCTACCGCGGAGCGGTTGTTTCCCGTAGCCCGGGGTAATCACCCCGGTGAAGGAGCCATCAAGTAGCCCAACCCCGGAGGGGTTGTTGCCTATCCGTTAGAATGGCGCCGTGGCGCACGCCTTCTCTTCTCTCTACGTACATCTCGTCTTCTCAACCAAGAACCGCGTGCCGATGCTCTCGGACGCGGGAATTCGAGAGGAACTCCATGCCTACCTTGGCGGCATCGCGGGGCGCCAGGATGCCCAATCGGTAATTGTAGGGGGAGCGGAAGATCATGCTCACATGCTCGTCCAACTTGGTCGAACGATGGCGGTGGCCGATCTTGTTCGAGAGGTTAAGCGAGGGTCGTCGAAGTGGATTAAGGGCAAAGGGCAGCGATATCAAGAATTCGGGTGGCAGTCGGGGTACGCAGCGCTCTCGGTTTCGCGACAAGAGGTGCCTTACGTAATGCGATATATCGAAAATCAGATGGAGCACCATCGTCAAGAGAACTTCCAAGACGAATACCGGAGGCTCCTTACGGAGTGCGGGATCGAGCTTGATGAGCGGTACATGTGGGAGTAGATGGGCAGAAACCCCTCCGGGGTTTGGGTTGAGTGGCAGTACTGCTTCCCGGGGTGATTACCCCGGGCTGAACGAAAGAACCGCTCCGCGGTTAGGCTGGCGATGTTTGGAAGGAATTTGACGACCTCACCACCAGGACCGCCGCGATCTCGGGGTTTTCGCGTGGTAAGCGAAGTTTTCAAGTGCCTCCTTTGCCCGCGCGCTCCGCGCCCCCGTATAGGTGGTCTCCACCCGCTTCAATTCTGCGACCACGGAGGGATCGTTCATGAGGCCCAGGGCTCCGGATACGTATTGGAGAACATCTTCGGGGGCATGTTCAAGTTGGCCAATCAAAAACTCTTTAACCCCGGGACCCCCTAGCGCGCCGAGGGGAGCGTAGAGGCTCACGTTCAAGTCGGCCTTGACGATCCGTAGCAACTCGGGGGTCGCAGAGCGGTCGCCGATAGTGGCGAGCGCGTTGGCGGCGTAAAGGCCACTCGCGCCGATTTTCACCATATGAAGCAATGGGGTGATGCTGGCCGGATCGCGGAGGCGGGCGAGGGCACGGAAGGGGAGCGCGTCGCCCTGACCGTTTCGCGCCATGTCGAGAAGGCGGCGGGTGATCCGGCGGTCTCCGAGGTCGGCGAGCGATAGCATCGCGAGGTTGGTCTCCGGCGAAAGTGGCCCGAAGGCGCGGGGAATGAGGGGAGCGAACGCGCGAGGGTCGTGCAGTTGCGCCAGAACCACCGCCGCCTGAAAGGACAACGGGCCGGATATTCGCCGGCCGACGCCCTGCCGGAGCGCCGCCACTGCGGCAGGGGTCAGACGGTCCCAAGGCAGCTCTCCCGGACCGTCGATCCGATCCGCGACGAATAAGTAGAGTCCGTTCACCGCGGTATCACCGACGGTCGACGAGGGATCGCTAAGCAGTCGGCTGAGCCGCTGTGTGGCCTCGACCATGCGCTGCCTGTCGTAAAGGTTGCCAAGAACCCGGCGCGCAAACTCCCGGCGGCTGCCGACCGCGCCGAGCATTGCCGCCCGCTCGTAGGCAGGGTCCAAGGCCTTCCCCGGATCCTCGTCCATCGACCGAATCAGCGAGAGGCGGATCTTCGGGTCGGGCGACCCGGCCAGGCGATTCAGGGCTTGGGTGCGGGCGGGCGTCTTGCTTCCATACATGATCCGCCGAAACGCTTCGAGCCGAACCGACTCCCGGGGGTCGCGAGCGGCAGATTCAAAGACGGGGAGATCCGCCTCGAAAGAATCGTTGAGATGCTGAATTGCCGCCCCTCTTCCGCCGGCGAGGGGCGTGGCCGCGACACTGTGCACGGTCTTCTCCTTCCCGAGAAGGTAAAGCATATAGACCGCGACATCGGCCGCCGCCGGTTTGCCGTAGAAGGCCTCTCGGGTGAGTTGCTTTTCGACGTTGAGGCGCGGCAGAAACAGGCCATGGTATGCCTCCTCGGCCACGCGCGGATCGGGATCGCCGAGCATGGAAGTAAGGGCCTGGAAAGCGGCGTCCGATCCGACCAGGCCGAGGCCGTAGGCGACGTCCAATCGACGCAAGGGATCCGGGTCTTCCCGGCACGAGAGGAGATCAAGCCAGCCTCCGGGGATCAGGGCTAACTGCGCGGCAGCGAAGGCGCCGCCCGGCTTTCCTAAACGGGCGCGAAGGATTTCGGGGGAACTGGTGA
>FTBF01000267.1_pt1 | contig 37503 bp, 35 predicted proteins | sample 1639301 | NCBI WGS metagenome assembly FTBF01 (sample SAMEA3914864, study PRJEB12502) | metagenome | biome: forest; material: soil | place: USA | collected 2012-03-12 | depth 0.3 m
CGGTTCGCATGATCCTGGATTCGGCTCGGGGCCGGGCTCTGGGCCAGGCTGTGGCGCCAGCCCGAACGCCGTCCCTGAGCCAGCCTCGATTGCCGCCCTCGGCGTCGGTGTCCTCACCATGATTCGCCGTAAGCAAAAGGAGAGGAACCGGTGATCTAGATCCAAGAATCGGAAACGTCTTCCAAGCCCGCCCTCTCCGGGAAGCAAACGTGGCGGGCCCTGAAACCCGGTACTTAAAACTTCTCTTAGGATTTCTGCGCATCAACAGACATTCCAGGCCCTTCGCCGAATCCACTGTTCTAGGCTCCCTTCGAAAGTGGGCCTCTACCATAACAGGGCCAAGACCATTTGCCTAGGCCTAACCTAGACCACTTCCGGAAGCGGTAAGGTATCCCCCATGTCGCAGAAGATCCGCGTCATCCTCGCCGATGACGAGTCCTCGTACCGTAAAGCCCTCGAAAAGACCCTCCAGTTGATGGGCGAGTGCGACCTGATCGCCGTTTGCAAAGACGGTCAAGAAGCTCTCGACGCTTGTCTGGCGGACCCGCCCGACGTGCTCCTCACGGACATCAACATGCCCGGCCTTTCCGGCATCGAGGTGACCCGTAAGCTCCTCAAGAAGGAGAAGAGCGTTAACGTCGTGATCCTCACCGTGAAGGAAGACGACGACACCGTCTACGAAGCCTTCCGCGCCGGTGCCCTCGGCTACCTGCTGAAGACCAGCACCCCGCAGGACGTCGTCGAAGCGATCCGCTTGGCCGAGAGAGGCGAAGCCAAGATCACGCCGCGCATCGCCACCAAGGTCCTCGAAGACTTCCGCCGCGCTCGCGATGAAGACGAGATCGACGATTCCGAGATGTACGTCCTCTCCGAACGGGAAAGCGAGATCCTCGACCTCGTTGCCCAGGGCATGCGGAACAAGGACATCGCCGCCCACCTCTCGATCGCCGAAAAGACGGTCAAGAACCACGTCAGCAACATCCTCAAGGCCCTCCAAGTGAACAGCCGAACCGAAGCCGCTATGAAGGCGGTCAAAGCGAAGATGTCCGATAAGTCGTAAGCCAGGCAGTTAGCGGCGAGCGGTTAGCAGACTAGGCTTCTGCTGCTAACTGCTCACCGCCAATTGCCTTGCCCGGCAGGAATTCGCCGATCAGCGCCCCCGCGACCACCAGCCCTCCGCCGACGCAGCCCCAGGGACCCAGCTTCTCTCCCGCCAACACCCCGAACAGCGCGGCAAACACCGGCTCCATGGCGTAGATCAGCGTCGCCCGACCCGGTGACACTGTCCGCTGGGCGTAGTTCATTGCCCAGTAACCGCCCGCCGTCGCGATCAGCCCCAAACCACCCGCCAGCACTAACCCGGTCGTGGTGAAATGCATCGGCTCATTCGCCACTCCGCTCAACGCCAACAGCGCCACACCGGCCAGCTGCACCGCGGTGATCGGGAGCGGATCGCCCGACGTGGCAAACCGCCCAACAAGGACGATCTGCAAAGCGCTCGCCAATGCTCCCACCATCATCAGCACTTCGCCGAGCCCGAGTTGGAACGAAAACTCCCCGTCCGAAGCCAACGCCGCCAGACCGATAAACGCCACCACCGCCCCGAGCATCACGCCCAGCGTCGGCCGCCGTCCGGTCAGCGGCCCCTGCAGTAGCGGCACCAGCGGAACGTAAAGCGCGGTAATGAAAGCCGCGCGTGCACTCTCCACCGTCTTAAGTCCGATCGTCTGGGTCACCAAAGCGATCGTCGTCACCACCGCGATGAGCACGGCGCCCTGAATCTCCACCGCCGTCGGCCGACGCCGCACAAACGCGCCGATGACCACCGCGCCGATTGCAAAGCGAAGGAAGACCAGCGAAAACGGCCCGATACCCGCAAGCGCCGTCCGAGTCGCCAGGAAAGTGCCGCCCCAAATCGCCGCCGCGAGGAGAAGGAGGAGTTCCGGAAGCCGCTTTCTCACGCCTCCTCCTTCACCACGGCCAGCACAATGTTGGTCACCGTTCGAAGGACCGGCGGCTGGCTTCGCAACGCAATCAAAAGCTGCTGGAGATCTTTCGGATTAGCGCAACGGACGGTGAGAAAGAAGCTGTCTTCGCCGTCGACGTCGTAGCAGCCCTCGATCCGAGGCTCCTCGGTTACAAATCTCTCGAACGTCTGATCTCCGTCCGCCGAAGGGCGGGTCACCACGCGGACGACCGCCCGCAAACCTGCCTCCGCCACCACCGCCCGATAGCCAAGGATGGTCCCCGCCTCTTCCATCTTTCGAATGCGAGCAAGCACCGCCGGGCCGGTCAAGCCAACTTCCCGGCCGATTGCCGCGTGAGGCGTACGAGCGTCCCGACGCAGGGTGGTCAAAATGGCCTGATCGAGGGCGTCGGAAGTCACCCTCAGAACCTACCGTTCAGCCCACCCATTCCGCAACAAATGGGAGCAACGACAAACGGATTAATACTAAATAAACCAAAAAACTATAGATTCGTTATCAAATAGCTCGATCCAGGCAATCTGAATTCTGAACATCTGTTCATGAACAAGTATTCATGCGTTAAGCGCCGACGCCCGGGAAAGAGACCCGTAACTTTGTCTAATGCTTCCGCCTTTCTTAGGTGGCAGCCAGGCCCAAAGAAGGAGTCCCATCATGCAATCCAAGATTCGAAACCTCGCCCTCGTTGCCCTCGCGAGCGTCGCTGCCCCGGCGATCCTCCTCGGCACGTCCCACGCGTCCGACCACGCCGACACTCCGGACATTGCCGCCAATCCCGGAACGGACATCACCGACGTCCATCTCTTCCCGAGCCCGAACAGCCCGGATCGAGTCGTGCTCTCGATGTGCGTTCACCCCCTCATCGCACCGGGAGCTGGAACGACCACCGCGTTCGACCCGAACGTCCTCTATCAGTTCAAGATCGACAGCTCGGGCGACGGAGTCGAGGACCTCGTCATCCAGGCCCGCTTCTCCGGAAGCGACCCGGCGACCCAGAAAGTCATGATCTCCGCGCCGACGAAGCCGATCATGACGGGCAGCCTCAGCAAACAGGTGAACATGTATGCCGTCAAGGGAACGATCAACGCCGGGTTCTCTCCCGCAAGCGGCGTGAACGTCTTCGCCGGCGGCCGCGAAGATCCGTTCTTCTTCGACCTCGAGCAGTTCTTCAATATCTTCCCGGACCGCGCCGTCCCGCTCGGAGCGCAAGAGCCCTCCAACCCCAACCAGCCCCAGCAGGCCACCTGGCGAGCCCCGGGAGTTGCCCGCGACTTCCTTTCAACCGGCCAGTACAACGTGCTCTCGATCGTCGTCGAAGTGCCACGCAACCTGCTCATCACCCGTACCTCCTCCCGCCCCACTCGTGGCCCTGGCTCGAAGGTGATCGGCATCTGGTGCACCACCAGTGTGCCTTCCGGCAACGTCTGGCGACAGATGGACCGACTCGCCCGCCCCGCGATTAACGAACTATTCGCGACCGTAGCGAACGACCAGCACAAGCAGAACGACGAGATCAGCCCGATCCAGGACAAGATCTATCTGAAACCAGAAATCAACAACTTCATGGTCAACGTGGCCGGCCGCTCGCAAGCGATCGCCAACGTCGTCACCGCGGTGACTGTCCCGGACGTCCTGAAGGCTGATCTCAGCAGCGCGGATCAGGCCTCCTATCTTGGCTATGAGACGGGCGGTGCCACCGGCGGCAAGTTCGGCGGAAGAGGGCTCAGTGACGACGTGATCGACACGTCGCTTGGAATCGTCTTCGGCAATACGATCCCGGCGCTGCACCTCGCTCCGGACGACGGCAACGAGATTTCGGCCCTCACCTCCGACCATGTGGACGCCAGCGGAAAGCACTTCCTGTCGACGTTCCCGTATCTTGGAAACCCGCGTTAAGCGGGGCGAACCAGAGCCCCGTTTTATCGGGGCTTTCATCAACTTACAGGCACGACTAGGCAATGCCTTTGCCTAGTCGTGCCACGATCGTGCTACGGTTATCGACTTAATCATGAACATGCATTCATGAACAGTTATTCATCGAAATAAGCGCAATTCAAGCCAAGGGACCACGTAAAACTGTTAACGCCGGAGCTTGGAAAAGCACCGGAGCCGGGACCCAACAAAGGAGTCGTCCATGCAATTAAAACCGAAAACCTTCGCCCTCGTCGCACTCGCCAGTCTTGCCGCTCCGGCAGTCTTGATCGGTACCTCTCGAGCTTCCGACCATGCCGATACCCCGGACATTGCCAGCAACCCGGGCACTGACATTACCGATGTCCATATTTTCCCGAGCGCGACCGATCCAAGCAAGGTCGTACTCGCGATGAGCGTTCACCCGCTCATCGCTCCAGGCGCCGGAACGACCACCGCGTTCGACCCTAATGTTCTTTACCAATTTAAGATCGACAACTCCGGCGACGGCGTCGAAGACCTTGTCATCCAGGCTCGCTTCTCTGGCAGCAACCCCGCTAACCAGAAGGTTTCCATCAGTGGCCCTGTTATTCCGAGTACTAAGGGCAGCCTGAATAAGCAGGAACCGATGCTGCCCACGATGGGCTCGATCAACGCCGTTTTCTCGCCTAACGCGACGACCAAGGTCTTTGCTGGAGGACGTGAAGATGCTTTCTTCTTTGACCTCGAACAGTTCTTCAATATCTTCCCTGACCGAGCCGTGCCACTTGGCGGAGCTGCCCCGGCAAATCCGAACCAGCCGATGCAGACGACTTGGCGGGCTCCAGGTGTTGCCAAGGACTTTTTGTCAAACGGACAGTACAACGTCTTGGCGATCGTTGTCGAGGTCCCTCGGAATCTGCTTATCAACCGGGGATCGGGTAGCGCCGCCCGCTCCAGTGTGATCGGCGTCTGGTGTACCACGAGCGTGCCCACCGGCAACGTCTGGCGCCAGATGGACCGGCTCGCTCGCCCGGCAATCAACGAGCTATTCGCCACGGTTGCCAACGATCAGCACAAGAAGAACGACGAGATCAGCCCGATTGACGACAAGAACTTCCTGAAGCCCGAGATCGATAACTTCATGACCCAAGTCGCCGGCCGCTCGCAAGCGATCGCCAACGTGGTCACTGCAGTGACCGTTCCGGACGTGATGAAAGCTAACCTCGCCAGTACCGATCCGGCCAGCTACCTCGGTTACGAGACGGGCGGAGCAACCGGCGGGAAATTTGGCGGACGCGGATTGGGCGACGACGTCATCGACATCTCTCTCGGAGTCGTCTTCGGCAACATCGTTCCCGCGTTGGGCCTCGCACCCGATGACGGGAACGAGATTCCGACGCTGACTTCCGACCACGTGGACGCCAGCGGCAAGCACTTCCTGCCGGTCTTCCCTTATCTCGGCAACCCCCGCTAGGCAAAACCTCCCCGGCTCCGGCCGGGAAACCCATTTTCAACTAAAGGCAATTTATCCCAATGAAACGCAACGCAGCATTCCTCCTTCTCACCGCTTCCCTTGTGTCTTCAGCCCGTGCCAGCGAGGGCTTTGAGGACGTCAATAGACTCTTCACTTCCGGTCTCTGGAATCAGCAGAACCTCAGCAACCCAGTGCCCCTCACCAACACGGACCCTTGGATGCAAGGAGACGCTATGCAGTCGGGCTTCACGGCTCAAAGCGGTACAGACAATAGCTATATCGCGGCCAATTACACCGCGACCGGCGTCGATCCGGACTTCACCGGCACGATTAGCGCCTGGCTCTTCGCGCCAACCACCGTGTTCAACAACGGGGACCACGTTCAGTTCGCCAGCCGAACCGCGTTGGGCTCAACCTTTGCGGACCGACTACAGGTTCGACTGAGTACAGCCGGCGCGAGCACTTACGTGGGCTGGAACGAAACGACCGTTGGCAACTACACAAACCTCCTCCTCGACATAAATCCGACGCTCAATCCGAGTGGTTATCCAGACAGTTGGACCAACTACGATCTGACCATCACCGGTTTAAGTGGCCCAACGAGTGGCCGAATCGCTTTCCGATACCTGGTGTCGGACTCCGGACCTCTTGGCTCCAATGGCAACATCGTCGCCCTCGATAACTACACGGTCGGTGCAGTTCCAGAGCCCACGACTATCGCCGCCTTGGGCCTTGGAGCCCTCACTCTCGTTCGCCGCCGGAAGGTGACCCGATGAAATCGACTCTCGCGGCACTGGCCGCCGGTGCCGTAGTCATAAGCGGATGGCTTCTCGTAGCCTCCCTCTCGACGAAGGCAGCAAGCGCCGCGGGCGCCATCGTCCTCGAACCGGTCGTTCACGCACCATATGAAGCCGCCAAGATCGACCGCGAGATCGCTCACCACGAGATGGTGGTGAAGAAGGATCCGGGCGGCGCGATTGGCTGGCAAATGCTCAGCGGCGCCTACCTGGCCCGCAGCCGGGAATCGGACTCTGACCAGTTCGCCTGGAAGGCCGAAGTGGCGGCCAAGAAGTCGCTGGAACTCCGAACCAACCGCAACCAGGCGGCGTGGCTCAAGGAGATCCAGAGCTTCCTGGAGCAGCACCGGTTCCAAGACGGCCTCAACAAGACCGAACAGGGTTTGAAGATCTACCCGGGCGACGAAGCTCTGCTTCGCGAAAAGGCCGATATCCTCGTCGAGATCGGGCAACTAGACGCAGCGGAGAAACTGCTGAAATCGATGCCCGTCACCCACGACGGAGCCGACGCGGCGCCCATTCTGGCCCGCATCGCTTCGATCCGCGGAGAGCACGAGAAATCGATCCAACTGTATCGCCAGACGATGCAGTTTCTCTCGTCCAACATGTCCGTCCCCCAGTCGGGCCTAGCCTGGTACGTCACCAAGATCGCGACGGAGCAGGAGTCGATGGGCAACCTGGACGAGGCACAGAAGTCGTTTGACGAATCGCTGAAGATGTATCCCCGAAGCTACAAAGCTTGGCTGGGCGAAGCTCGGCTGGCGACGAAGCGAAAGGAGTACGCCGCGGTCATCAAAGCCTGCGACGAAGTTCAGAAGATCGCCAACTCCCTGGACGCCGTCGCCATGAGGGCGGATGCGAACAAGGCCCTTGGCAACAAGGAAGCGGCCGATCAAGATTACAAGGAAGTTCGCTCAATGTACGAGAACGAGGTCAAACTCTTCGACGGCCTCGGGAAAGGCGGCCCCCTTCACGTCAAGCCGATCGATCGCCAGTTCGCCACCTTCGCGGTGTCGCACCGCATGTACGAAGCCGAAGCGCTTCCCGCCGCCAAGCGGGATCTCGCGAACCGGCCCGACGACATCGCGCAGAAGAATCTGCGGGAGCTCGCTCACTAAAGCCGATGGGACGCGGAACTCTTCGCAAGGAAGCGGGGGCCGCGTCCCATTGTCCTATCGCCTCATTCCAACTGGAGCCTCATGCCCCCTTTTCGCCGAGCTTTTACGCTAATCGAACTCCTCGTCGTCATCGCGATCATCGCGATTCTCGCCGCCATCCTCTTCCCCGTCTTCGCCCAGGCGAAAGCCGCAGCCAAGAAGACCGCCTGCCTCAGCAACGAGAAACAGCTCGGAATCGCCGCCCAGATGTACCTCAACGACAACGACGGGGCGCTGTACCACCACCACGAAGATTGGGTCCTCGACGACGGGAGCTTGACCACCAATCTCCCGGCCACCGTCGCGGGGTGCGCCGGCGGCGGCTTCGGCAATAGCCAAGCCGAAAAGCCGTGGGCGATCTTCTTCCAGCCCTACATGAAGAACCGCCAACTCCTGTTCTGCCCAGCGGACACAACGCCGCACTCGAAGAATCTGGCAACCAACATCCTGGCCTACAATGGCGGCGCTCAGACCGCCGGGACCGAGTGCAGCATTGCTCCCAACGGCGAAAACTGTCTCGCGCAAACAAATCGGCTGACGATGTGGAGTTATCTCCTCAACTCCATCTTCACCGACAAATCCTGCCGCTACGCGATGGAGGGCGCCCTCTCCGGCTTCGCCACTGAGTCGGTCATTGCTGGCCTGAACGACACGAATATCATCATGTTCTCGGAGCGGAATTCGGCCGGTCTCAGCGATCCAAGCAGCGACTTCCGCTACGTTCCCCAAGACGACTACGACACCTGGTCCGGCGAGGAGGCCCTCGTCCGCTGGGGCACTGGCAGCCGTCCGAACGAAGGCTGGATCAAGTACGACCGCCACAACGGCGGCGCGAACTACGTGTATGCGGACAGCCACGCCAAGTTCATGAAGTGGAGCCGAGCGCGGTTGGATCAATACCCCGACCACGTCGTGCGGTTCCCGCTGGCGAACCCGCCGCAGTAACGAAAGTAGTCTCCCCTCTCCAAAAGGCTCGTCTTGGAGAGCGTGCCGGGGGGAGAGGTTCCGGGTGCTTTACGCTTAGGGGTAATTCCGGATCAGCGCGCTCCTTGGTAGACTCCCAACATGCAACAGATAGCCAAATTCCTGGCGCTTCTTCTGTTGCTCGCCACGTCCCTCCTGCAGGGCGTACCGCGCACGGCGGCGGGGACCCAGTGTCCAACCGCCCCCGTGCAAACGGTAAAAGTCGCCGTCAAAGACTGCTGCAATCACACGGTGGTCAAAGTCGTTGCGCCCAAGCCGGGCAGCAAATACTTTGTCCAGTGCCGTTGCGCCGAGAAGAAGGTTGCCCATGAAGTGGCCACGTCCGGAACTCGCCTCGAGCTCTTCGTTTCGGCAAGCTTCGTCTTGGCCGGACCGGCAAGCATTCCGCGACTTTTCCAACGCCATCAACTGACGGAGAGAACCCTCCGCGTGGCGAGCCGCCCCCAACTCCGCCCCCCAACCTCGGTCTAAGCGATCCGATATCTGACGCTTTCGCACGACCCCGTCGTGCCTGAACACCCTTTGGAGGGGCCTCACCATGCCTCGCAGAAACGCCTTTACGCTAATCGAACTCCTCGTCGTGATCGCCATCATTGCGATCCTCGCCGCTATCCTCTTCCCCGTGTTCGCGCGCGCCAAGGAGGCGGCGAAATCCACGTCCTGCCTCAGCAACGTCAAGCAGCTCGCGCTTGCTTTGACGATGTACGCCAACGATGACGAGGACCATCTGCCTGCCGCCACCGAACACGAAGAAGGAGGGGGGACGGGTGAAGAAGGAGGGCAAACTTGGCTGGACTCGGTCCAGCCGTACATCAAGGCCAAGTTGCTCTACCGATGTCCCTCGGACAGTTCACCCCTCTGGACGCGCCCGACGGACCCACGCTTAACAAGCTATGGCCTGAACGCCTACGTCACCTACAACCACCCGCCCTACTTCGGCCCCGCGATGTCGTCGTTCACCCACCCTTCGGAGACGATCCTGGCTGGCGAGCTTGACGATGCCGTCAGCGAGGATCACTTCATGCCGATGTACTGGGGAGAGCCTTCTAGGTTGACGGACGCGGACAGCCAGGATGAGCAATGGGATCCGGTCAAACGGCTTCCCAAAGCCCTCGCGATCGAGCGGCACCATGGGGGAGCCAACTATCCATTTTCGGATGGCCACGCAAAATGGCAGCCGTTCGACCGAACCTGGTCGCAGACACGCGGGCAGCCTCCCGTAATTGACGAATACGACCCATTGCGCTGATCCAAACTCCCCCTCCCCAAGCGGCTCGCCTTGGAGAGGGGCGTTTACTGCTACTTCGATGGGCCGCCTAGGCTTCGGACGATGGCGCCCCGATACGAGTGATCCTTCTCCGCCAGCACCAACCGGGAGTGGGGCAGGTCGAGATTCAGGTATGCCTCGCCATAGTTCGGACCTCCCTCATCGTTAAAGAAGATCTTCAAGTTCACCGGACCACTTTCCGGGTCGCGAGGATCACCCTTGAGGGAAACCACGCCGACCTGGAAATACTTGGTCATTTGGGGAGTAGCCCCCTTCTCCCCGTACTCCTTTGCAAGCGCCGCCAGAAACAAATCGCTTCGTTGCCCTGCCGTCATGAACAGCCCAAAATCTCGATACATCGGAGTCGGTACGCGAGGCTCCTGCATGCGTTCCCATTTCTCACCGGCACCCCAAACAAAAATAAATCCAACCGGTTGCCCGCGATAGGTCCCGGCCGCTTGAATGTATCGGGACGTCTTGCCGATTTTGTCCGCGCGAGACGCCTTTGCCATAAAGACCAAGTCTCGGAATCCAGCCTCCGACTCCGAAGTGATCTCGGGAGGACCGACTAAAATGTTCTGTCTCTTCATTGGAGTCTGAACCTCCACCGTTGATTTCGCCGCCTTATGACACCCTGCGCACAGAAGTACGGCACCCATTAAGAGCCCGGAAACAAGCCTCACTTAGAGCGAATCTCCAAACCGCCAAGCTGGCGCGGCGCCCCGCTTCAGGGGACTATCTGTCAGCGCCGCCCGGATCAGATCGATCGGGATCTGGCCTTCGTGCAGAATCGCGTCGTTGTACTGCTTGCGGGTCAGCTTCTTTGAATCCACCAACTCCCTCCCCAGCGCCCGGAACTCCAAGCCGCCCATGAGATAGGCGATCTGATAGAGGGGACCGTAGTCACCCGAGAACGATCGGCGAACCTCCGCCTCCGCCGTGCTTCGCTCATGGCCAACCTTGTCCACCAGCATCTCCACGCACTGGGCTGGCGTCAGCTTTCCGAGGTGGAAACCGAGAGAGAACTGGACGCGGGCGCAACGGTGCATGCGCCAGAAGAGGGCGCCGACGCGCTGCTCGGGGGTATGGGTGAAGCCGGTGTCCCAGAGGAGCATTTCCCAGTAGAGCGAGTTGCCTTCCCAGAAGAAGGGGGTGCCGAAATCGCTTCGGTAGGGGCGGTAGCGGGAGGCCATGAAACCTTGGAGTTCGTGCCCGGGGATGAGTTCGTGGAAGACGGTGGCGCGGGAGAAGTAAGGGTTGTTGCCGCGCATGCTCATAAGCTTCTGCTCCTGGGTCATGGTGTCCGTTGGGTAGCTGACCAGAATGTCTTCGCCGCCGAGAAAGAACGGGCTTTGTAGTTGGCGTTCGGGCGAGAGCATCTCCATCCGCCAGGTCTCTTTGGCAAGGGGCGGGACGGTGACAAGCTCGTTCTTCTCGACGTACTCCTCCGCTTCGTGGGCCAAGTCACGGATCAGATCGGGCTGTTTGCCAGGTTCGACATACATCGTCTTCACCTTCTCCAGCGCCTTCTTCCAATCGTCGCCAAAGCCCATCTCGGCAGAAGCCTTCTTCATTTCCTGTTCGCACCAGGCGTACTCCTTATCCGCGATGGCGATCAATTCTTCCGGGGTGTAAGGAATCCGCTCTCCTCGCAGTTCCGTCAGAAGCGCCTCACGGCCGATGGGGAAACCGATGATGGTGGTTTTATCGTCGGGAGAGATCCCGACCAGCTTCTCGCGAACGAATGCGGTGTGACGATCGAGGGCGGCCGTCACCGCTGCATACGGCGATTTGCACCACCAACCGAAGAGCGGATCGTAGCCGTTGTAGAAGCCGAACCAGTGGTCGAGCCGGCGGCGGAGGTCGCCGATCGTCCGGACCGCCCGATTGGCGGTTGCCCTCGAAATCGCGAGTTCCGTCCCGGCGGGTGCGGCATCCACGCCGTTGGTCACCGCCAGCTTCCTAGTCGCCAAACGGTCGGAGAGATCTTTTGTCGAAGCCTCGATCGCCTTCGCCAGGGCGTCGAGCGCGACGGCGGCGTCCTTGGGCACGACCGATTCGATGGACAGTCGCTTCTCTTCGAACAAACGTAGTGCATCGGCAAAGGGCAGAAGTGGGGCGGTCTGCCGGCTGTATTCGGCGTCCAGGTCCAAGCCTCGTACGCGTCGGCGAAGGTCGTCTTCCATAAGGATAACGTCGATCTGATCCTCTTTTTGGAGCTTGTCAAAGGGCAGGGTGGTGTCGAGCGCCTTACCGGTCTCTTCGTAGAACTTTCGCAGTCGGGCGACGCGCGCGGGGGAGCTGGTGATGGGGTAGGCACGCTCGATGAGGGAGCGGTCCTCGACGTACCGGGTAACGAATCCGGGAAGATCGGGACCGGGCGCGAAAATCAGAGCGAGCGCGGCAAACGGCAACACTCCGCGAGTTTGGCACAGCCGAATTGGTTCGGTGTTCGGCTAGTAAAGCCGTCCGCGAGGACCTTCACTACCTCACTTCGTCGCAGCATGCTAAAAAACCAACACAAAAACCAAATCGTGTGTTAGAATTCTAACGGATCTCCGAATATGAAGCTCTCCGGTACCCTCAGTAAGCGCGAAGGCCAGATCATGGATCTGGCCTATGCCCGTGGCACGATTGCCGCGACCGACCTCGAGACCGCCCTCGGCGGCCTTTCCAACTCCGCCGTCCGGACACACCTCCGGACCTTGGAAACGAAGGGCTTCTTGAGCCACACCGAGGAAGAGGGCCGGTTCGTCTACCGTCCGACCAAACCCCGCGAAGCCATCGCCCGAGGCGAGTTGCACCGGCTCCTTTCCAGCTTCTTCGGCGGCTCCGTCACCGCCGTCGTCTCCACCCTCCTCGACGAAGAGCGAGACCGCCTTACGCCGGAAGAGTTCGTAGAGCTCCAAAAGATGATCGATCGGGCGGCTGAGGAGGGGAGGTGATATTCCTTGTGCTCTGGTCGCTCAAGGCCACGGCAACCATCCTGCTGGGCGGCCTTTTGGTCCTTGCGCTCTGGCGGCGGTCGGCGGCGGCTCGATGCCTCGCTTTGCGGGTTACGTTGGCGGCGGCATGGCTGCTCGCGGTAGCGATTCTCTTTGCGCCGCGAATCGAGATCGCCCTGCCAAAACCTGCGCCCGAAGCTACTCTTTCGACGCCTCCTCTCCCGACCGTGGCCGATCAGAGACCGGCTTCGATCGAACCGGTGAGTTCATCCAAGGTGCCTATGTCGGTTGTGAGCACGGCAACTCCGGTTTCGCTCGCTCCGGCACAGGGTTCAACGCCCGTCCCGGTGGGAACAATGCTCCTTGGCCTCTACGCCGGAGGCGTCTTCGTTCTCGCCGTCCGATGGTTGGCGGGACTGCTTCGTTTACGCCGGATCGCCCGACACGGCCAATGGGTCGCACCCGGAGTTGTACGCGTCATCGAGTTGGGCGTTCCGGCCACCTTCGGGTTTCGCCGCCCCGCTGTTCTGCTGCCAGCCGCCTCCGTTGATTGGCCGGAGGAGCGGATTCGGGCAGCGATTCTGCATGAGGAGGCCCATATCCGGCGCCGGGATTGGCTCTGGCAGAACCTGATGAACCTATTTGTCACCCTCCACTGGTTCAATCCCGCGGTCTGGCTACTGGCTCGGGGACTCCGAGACACCGCGGAGGCAGCGACAGACGATGAGGTGCTGTCCCACGGACTCACCCCCAGCGTCTATGCCCGGGAGCTCCTCGCCGTTGCGAAGAACGTCTGTCCGGTCGGACCGGCGATCCCGATGGCCCGCCGGGGCGGGGTTGTCGAGCGCGTCGCCTCCATCCTCGATCGAGATCGTGACCGACGGATGCCCACGCGGTATCTCGCGGTAGTTCTGCTCCTCATCTCGGCACTGGCCGGTCTCGCCTTAGCCGGCATAACGGCAAAACGTACCCGCTCGGGAGATGCCCAACGGCTGGCAAACGGGGGGACCGTCGAAATTGTTGCCGTCCACGAGCTCGGTACCGTAGATTCAATTCAAAAACCTCGGCGCGTTTGGGAGCCTGACGGACGGCAGCTGCCGGACGACAAGTATTCGTACGGCTTTATCGCGCCCAAGACGGACGACTATCGGCCGCTCATGATGGAGGTCAAGATTTCCGACGCGGGCCGGGAGCCGGTTGCGGCGAAGATCCTGGGAGATTCCAGCCATTCGATCTCCTTGTTTACCGGGGACGACCAAAGCGGGAACCACGACCTTCGATTGGTCTGGCGAGCCCCGGTAGACCAACCGACGCAAGATATTCGCCTTGCCTTGGCAACCGGAGACTGGAAGCCTTACCAAGGAGCCAAAGTCACGTTCAAAACATGCCGGCGCGTTGTGTCGACCCGGGAGGGAGAGGCCCCAGGGATCTGGATCGAATACGCCTTCCCGAGGGATCTCGACGGGCGGAACGTTCGAATGAACGTGGTCCTAAAAGACGGACGCCGAAGACCTATTGGCGCTGTGAAAATGGGACAGGTCCCGGAGAAGAAGGCGAAACCCTCCTACATCACGATGACCGCTCAAATCGCGGGCAACGATCCGAAGGATGTGGTCGGCCTGGAGTTCGACTATCGAGACTATGAAAATGTCCTCTTCCCCGGCATCGCCTTGCAGCCAAAAGGTGGGTCGCTACCTCCGTCCGTCGATGCCGAAATCATCGGACTCGGCTACCCCGGCGGAAAGGCGTGGAGGCCGGACGGAACACCCGATGCCACGTTAAAGCCGCCCGACAGTTGGATGCCAACCGTTGCCGGATGGCGCCGCCTATCCATCGCGGTTCGCCTGCGAGGCCAGTTGAAAGACCCGTGGGTCCGGACCACCAAATGGGACGATGTGCTGTCGCCCAATCGATCCGACACCTTCACGATGCAAGACGTCCCCGGATCGCCAAATGAGAAAATTGCCTGGTGCTCAATGGAAGTTCGCCCCGAACCGAATCACACGTCGTTAGGAATCGACGTGTGCAGCAGCGGCTGGCGCATCGACGTGGACGCGACTCCTACTTCAGGTGTCGAAATCGTAGATAAAGGACGATTACGGATGCCCGAAGTAATGCACCGCTATGCCGTTCGTTTCCCGGGCAAAGAGCTACCTGATTCCGAACGCGATAGCGTGCTCGAAATCTACGGCCAGGACAAGATTCCCATCGCTACCTATCTAAGCGCCCGCCCCTTAACACCGGGCGGCTCCTACGATGTGGCCGTCAGCGAGGGCCAAAAGATCCGTCGACTCGTCCTCCGGTCCCGGGCGATTCAACACTTCAGCACCCCCAGCGTTCAATTGTGGTCCTCCGACACGACGAAAGCCAGGCTTGCCGATGGTCGCACCATTGAATTGCTGGGCCTATCGAAGCTCGACGAATCTCCCGTCGCAACCTGGTCTCCGGATGGCACCCGCCCCCAAACCCCTCCCAGCCCGGTCAGCATCGATCTTCGGTCGTCCATCCTGAAGGGTCTACAAGCCCACTTCCGAATTGCGGGCGCTCCACATCCGGACACTACCGTCTCCTTCCGCATCTCTTACTCATCCTCGGTGATGAGCGTAAGTCCTGGGTTCGACGGCTTCGAGAACTGGTACGCCCAGTTCAGTTCCCCACCCACCGGCGTTCGAAATGCGACCCTCTCCGTAGGAGTCGCCTTTGAACCTTGGGAATCCGTCAAAAGGTTTGTGAACTTTAAGCGGAAGAGCTCCGACAGCACCGCTATTTCCTGTGAGATTACTGACATTCCCGCCGACACTCAGATCCGACTAGCCGGTTTCGACAAGACGGGCAGGAGCCTCGGGGTATGGAGGGTCGGAGGCTCTATAACCAGACACAACAAGACCGAGGTCACCGTTTTCTCGAACTCTCCCAATGCAAGAAACTTGGTGCGCGTCGAGCTTCAGCAACGGCGGATTCGTTGGACGGCGATTCCGAACGTGGCGGTTGTTCCCCGGTCCTGATGGACACAGAGGTCGACGAAAGGGCATGAGTTGTCCTGGGGACGCCGACCCCAGCGCGGTGGATTGCGAGACAATGAATGAGTGAGCCGGATTTGGCGACCGAATCAGTTAGAGCGGAAATGTCTGGAGCACCTGGACGCCCCCGGCGCCTGGGAAATTCTGAAAGCGGAGCGGCCCAATGAGGACGAGATTCTTTCGTGGCAACCTTTCCGTAGGATCTTCGTCTTCAACTTCGTCCTTTTCGGCATCCTGCTCACCATCCTCTTTTTCGGATTGGAAGTTGCATCCGGCACGCAACCGGAGGATATCCGCCAAGACCTTCCGGTCGGCCTTAGCGTTGTAGCGGGCATCGCTATCGGCTTTGGGCTTTACGTCACCCATCTCTACCGCCGAAGCTGGAACGGCCGCGCCCGTTCGCTCAGGCGAACGGGCGACGGCCGTGAATAGTGAACGCTCCTTCGCGCGCGGATAACGATTTCTACTTCGCGTACTTCTTCGGGTTCTTGTCGAAACACTTCTTGCAGTTCATGGTGCAGAAGTAATAGGTCTTGCCCTTATAGACTTCCTTAGCCACGGCCACCTTCGCCGATGGAATTGAAAGGCGGGTGACGGGGCAGGTTACGGGCTTGCCTTGGGCGAAAGTCAAGGCCGCGCAGATCGTGGCAAGCACTGAAACAGAAATCCGAGCATTCATCAGTAGAAATGCTCGGACATTCTGCGCAATTTCTTTAGGTTAATTTTCCTAAGCGGCCCGAAGAAGGGCCCTCTCTTCAATCTGTTCCTCGTCCCGGAAGTTCGCCCGCTCGACGAGGGAGTTCAGAACTTTAGCCGTCGAGTCCAGTTCAAGCGCGAGGTGGTGGAACTCCTGCATCTGATGGGCCTGCATTCCGACCAGCCGCTGCACTTCCGCCGCCTGCATCGCCGTGTTCTTGGCCACGTCGCCCAGCGACTCGACCGATCTTCCGGAAAGATCGCTGGCCGACCGAACGGCCTCGAACGCATCTCCCAGCGCTACGATCGCGCCGTCGACTTGCCCATAGCTCTCCACCGAGGAGACCACTTGCTTGCGCATCGCTTGGTTCTTCTCCAGGATCGAAGCGAGGGTCTCGTTGGCGCGTCGCGCTTCGGTAGCCGTCTGATCAGCTTCGGCTTTGCCAACTTCAATCGATTCGGACGCGGCGAGTACGTCTCGCTGCAGCGTGGTAACGATGAGATCGATCTCCTTCGTGGAGCTTTGGGTCGATTCCGCCAATTTACGAATCTGGTCCGCAACCACGGCAAAACCACGGCCATGCTCTCCGGCTCGCGCCGCTTCGATGGCAGCGTTCAAGGCCAACAGATTCGTCTGCTCGGCCACGGTGACGATCGTGTCGAGGATCGAGCCGATCTTGTCGCTCTGGCCACTGACTTCGCCAACGGTCGTCGCGGTGCGCTCCACGAGTTCGTGAAGCCGGTCAAGGCGACGGATCGCTTCGCCAACCGCCTCGCCGCCCTGACGGGCGGCGAGGTCAGACTCGGTAGCGGTGGCATCCACGCTCTTGATAGATGTTGAAAGCGCCAGTGTCGCTCCACTGGTCTTCTGCATGATGACCACCGCCTTAGAAGCCGAATCGTTCTGGGCGGCCGCGAGTTGCGAGAGGTCTGCCGTGGCTTGATTCGCCGTGGCGGCGCCGACCGCCAACTCCTGCATCGCCTGATCAATCGACCGCGAAATGTCGCCGCAAGACTCCGAGGTCTTGAGGATCGACTGGCCGGTGCTTGAGATCGCGAGGGCACGCTCCGCCACCTGGGCCATCATGTCTTGTAGGCCGTGGAGAACCTCCTCGGCATGCTTCCGTGCCTCCTCCGCGATTCCGGTTCGCTCTTCGACACGCAGTTCAAGCTGGGCGTTGGAAGCGGTGAGCTCCTGAGAAGCCCGCCGAACCCGAACCACGCCGTAGGCGACCACGACCAAGAGGACTACGCCAAAACCGCTGAGCACCCGGCTGGCAGCGGCGGCACTCGCCTCGTCTTTCGAACGAAGGCCGACCACCGTCGATTCCAGCTTATGAATGTCGGTTACGAGCGCCGATGCACGGACTCCGGCAATGGTCTTACCCAGCCCTTCCTGCTCTCGAACGACGACCGCTGCGTGCTTGCGAAACAGGACCAGCTTCGGTTCAAGCTCCGTTGACCCGGAGACATCTTTGAGCGAAACGTCGATCGGCGTCTGATTGCCGTCCTGCCAGGCGTTGCGGCGGAGGAGTTCGGTTACGATCCCTTGAACCTTGTTGCGAACGTCGGAGCTCGAGTCCGGCGCCATCAGGCCCGCCAGCGTCGGGAGGAACGCCAGGGAGTTTCGGTAAACCGAATTCTCCCGTTTGAAATCTTCCACGGACTGTAGCTTTGCGTCCGCACTAGCCTTCAGCGCTTCGAACGGAGTTTTCAGTTCAGCCGTCGCGCTTCCGGGGAAGGTAGCGGCGAGGGAGGCGTCAATGGATGCGACGAGGTTGCCGAGTTCGATCGACGTCTGAGCCAGCGCGTCGTAATTCGGCTCCACACCGGAGTGACTGGCGAGGACCAACGCGTCGAGGGTCTGGTTAAGCTCGTTTGCCCGCTGGATCTGGACGGTCAACTTGGCATATTCGGTGGCGTGGGGAACCTGCGAGGCCCGGGCGAGGAGGCCGAGGGCGGAAAGGACGCCCAACGCGGCAACGACGGCGAGGATGCTACGAAAATTCACAGTTTCTCCTTTGGCTGATCGCCAGTCAACGATTCAAGGAATCGAGCGATGGGTCGGAGCTCTTCGGGATCGACGGGCCGGCCCAATTGGAAGGCCGCCATGACTTCGATCGCCTGAGGCAGGGTGGTGGCCGAGCCATCGTGGAAATACGGCCCAGTTAAGGTGATGTTGCGCAAACTCGGCACTTTGAAGACGTTCATGTCCTCCGGCCGTTTGGTCACGTTGTAGCGGCCCTTATCCGCATCGGTAGGGTGGCCCCGCTCGGCAAAGTAGTCGCCCATGACGCCGAACTTTTGGTACATATTGCCCCCGACGCCGGCACCCTGGTGGCAAGAAACGCAGCCGAGACTCTTGAAGAGTTCGTACCCCTTCTTCTGCTCGTCGTCCAGCGCAGAGGCATCACCTTTTAGGAACCGGTCGAAGGGCGAGTTGTAGGTTACAAGGGTCCGCTCGAAAGTCGCGATGGCCGAGGTGATGTTCTTCGACGTCGGGCCCTCACCGTAGATTTTGTGGAACTCGTCGTTCAGCGCCGGATCCTTGCTTAGCTTGCCGATGATCTGAGCCCAGGAAGACTTCATCTCCTTTGGATTCAAGGGCGGACCTCCCGCCTGATCCTCAAGGGTCGCCGCGCGTCCGTCCCAAAATTGAACGAAGTTGAGGGCGGCGTTCAGGACCGTCGGCGCGTTGATGCCGCCTTCCTGACCCTCGACTCCGGTTGAATGGGTGTGCCCGTCGACACCTCCCGCACCCAGGCCGTGGCAGGTGGAGCAAGCAACGGTGTCGTCGCCGGAAAGGCGCTTGTCGTGATAGAGTTTCCGGCCCAACTCTGCGGCCGCGTTGTTGATCTTAAACTCTGGAAGGGGCGTGAGAGCGCCTTTGATCGGACTATCGACCCGAACATAGGTCTCCCCGACGATGGGGCTGAGATCCTTGAGGCTAAGCGCACAAGAACAGAGGAAGAGTCCCGTCGAACCCAGAAAGAGAACGGCTTTTAGACTTGGCAATCGCATTGGTAAGCACCGGTAAATCAACTTGAGCATCGGCATTCCGAGCCCAAAGAACTAGGTAAAAGCTGAACTTTTCCCGCTTTTGGGGCCAAAAAAGACCCTTTTTGGGCCTAGGGTATCTCTTTTCTAACACGACAGAAGTACGGGGAATTCTCTCGGAAAGACGTGTATGCGCGAGACCCGATTTGCCTTGCTGCCTTCTCCCATCGCCGGACGCAGCCTATTCCGGCCTCACCGATTTTCGCGGGGACCTAACTCCCCAGCCCGTCAAGTATCCTCTCCCCAATGATCCGCACCACCTTGGGCTCCGGTTGGGAGTTTGTGCAGACGGACCTCGAAGGCGGGAAAGTCGGCTACGTCAAGACCGAATGGCTACCCGCCGACGTGCCCGGCCACGTCCACCTCGACCTCATGGCCAACGGCCTCATCCCGGACCCGTTCGCCGGGATGCAGGAGTACGGCGTGCAATGGGTAGACGAAAAAGACTGGAGCTATCGCACCAACTTCGATTGGTCGCCGAAGGAAGACGCGCCACGGCGCGTGCTTCGGTTCAACGGACTCGACACCGTCTGCTCGATCAAGCTGAACGGCCAAGAGATCGCTACGCACGACAACATGTTCACCGCGCTCGAGGTGGATGTCACTGACCTTCTCCAACCGGCCAACGAGCTTCGGATCGACTTCCAGAGCGCCCTCAAGGTGGGAGCGGAGCGCAAAGCCGAATACTTCAAGGCTGAGGGCATCGAGAATGAGCTCGACCTATTTGCCGAACGATCGTTCGTTCGAAAAGCCCAATACATGTACGGCTGGGACTGGGGTCCCCGCCTGATCTCCTGTGGGATTTGGCAGTCGGTAGAGCTGCTTGAGTTCTCCGCCCGGTTGCTTGACGTTCAAGTTGTCCGAACCCGAGACGACGAGGGTGGCTGGGATATCGAAATCATGAGCCAAGTGGAGGGCGACGGCGTCGCTCTGCACACCATGCTCGACTTCGAAGGCGACCCGTTCCTCGTGCCGGACGGCGTCTATTCGATCGAGGAGATCGCGGAGTGGACTCCGGAAGATCCGGAGGAGTCGCTCCTCGAACTGGCCACCATCGTCGTCTCGCCGGCCATCGCGGATACGCTTCAAACGATTATCGAGGAGGCGGACGAGGACGAGGTTTGGACGGTGGAGACCACCCTCCTCGACGAAGACCCGACACCGGGCGGCGCGGCCGACATGATTCAGGCCGTTCTGGGTACCGAAGAAGAGCCCGAGATTTTCGACTTCATCGTTACCCGCTGCGATGTCGGCTCGATTCGGCTGCTTCGCGAGGCCGACGAATACGGCGAGTCGTTCGAGTTCGAACTCAACGGCCGGAAGATCTGGGCGCGGGGTGCCAACTGGATCCCGGACGATAACTTCCCCTCCCGCATCACCCGTGCCAAGCTGCGAAAGCAGTTGGAGCGGTGCAAGGACATGGGCTTCAATATGCTCCGTGTCTGGGGCGGCGGTCTATACGAGACGGACGACTTCTACGAGCTTTGCGACGAGATCGGCATACTCGTCTGGCAAGACTTCCCCTTCGCCTGCGCCTACTATCCGGACGGCGAGGAGGCTCAGGAAGCCATCCGAAACGAAGCGGCGGAAAACATTCGACGCATCCGCAACCACCCTTGCCTGGCTCTCTGGTGCGGCAATAACGAGAACCACGAGATGTACTACAATGGCTGGGCCCCGCCTGAGCGGACGCCAAAGCGCTACTACGGCATCAACCTTTACGAGCAGACCTTACCGGAAGTGGTCGACGATTTCGATCCGGGCCGCAGCTACATCGCCAGTTCGCCGATCGGTACGCCGCCGGCGGAGAAGGTGGAAGACGCCAAACGCCGTGGTCCAAACGCCGATCTCTACGGCGATCAGCACAACTGGGACGTCTGGCATGGCCGGGGCGACTGGAAGCACTACACCGAATCGAAGGGGCGCTTCTCATCCGAATACGGCTTCGCCGCCTCGTGTGGGCTTCCCGCCTGGAAGGCGATCGGACTGTTGCCCACCGACCCGTTCCCCTCGGCCCTCACGCGCTGGCACGACAAGACTGGGAAGGGAACCCAAACCTTCATCGGCTACATCGAGCTCCACTATCCGCCTTCGGCGACGATCGAGGACTGGACGTACTATTCGCAGCTCAACCAGCGAGACGCTTTGCGCCACGGAGTGGAGCACTACCGCCGGTCGCCGTTCTGTCGCGGTTCGCTGATTTGGCAGGTGAACGACTGCTGGCCGGTGCAGAGTTGGGCGATGCTCGACAGCCTCGGTCATTACAAGGCATTGGCCTACGAATCGCGGCGCCTTTACGCCGACCATGGCATCCAGATCGTCAAAGAGAACGAACTGGTCACGCTCTATGCCTTTAACGACGGGCTGGAGCCGGTAACGGATATCGTCGTCCTTCGGGCGCACCACCTGACAACCGGCGAGATTCTTCACGAATGGGTCGCCGAAGTCGAGCAGGAGCCGGATACCCGCGGCGCCGTCCTCCAGGCCAACATCGGGGCGCTACCTGCGCCGGACGTTCTCCTCGTCGCCGATTGGGGCGGGGACAAGACTTGGCGGCTGCTGAGCGAGCCGAAGTCGGCACGTTACGCGCCGGCGACGGAGCTGGTGGTCTCGACGGTCGGGGATGGCCACATCGAGATCCGTACGACCACGCCACTGGTCGACCTTTGGTTGACGAGCGACGGGTCGACCGAGCCGTTCGTCGGCAACTTCCTAACCTTCCCAGCGCCGGGAGTGTACGAGGTTGACGTGAAGGGTGAGGTCACGAAGATCGAGGCCCGATCCCTGGCAGGCCGCCACCCGGTTCGGCTAACCCGGTCGTCGTTATAGAACCGTAGCCGGTGGCTTTAGCCGCCGAAGAAATCTCCCCGGTCTTCGCCACTAAGGCGATCCTCGGAAGACTCTTCGGCGGCTAAAGCCACCGGCTACGTTTTCCTACTTCTTATCGCATCGTTACGACGACCGAAGCCTTCGTCAGGTCTCGGGAGAGTTGTCGAAGGGTGTTGATGTAGATGTGCAGTTCCGACTTGGCAATGTCAAGCGGGACTCCACTGGCGCCGATGATGGCGTAGCCCATGGATTCCAGGGCGGCCACCAAGACCGGCGTGAGCCGTTCTCCGGTGTGGCGGTCGTGCGCCACCACCGCCGTCAGGAGTTTCGGAATCTCGCCAAAGGTGGGATCCGTGGGTTCGTAGATGTCGTGGGCATCGCAGAGTTCCTTGAAATCGGGGACTTCGAGGCAGAGCTGGTCGAGGAGCGCCACTTCGCGCGAGTCGAGAATTCCGTCGCTCCAAGCCAAAAGGTCGAAGAGACCTTTGACCGTGTGGGCCACTTCTTGACGGAGACGTCCCGCCGAGATGTGGTCCGAGATTTCGAGAAGAGTATGAAGACTGCGTGCCGCCGTTGGTACGAGATCGAGTGTATTGCGGGGCATATGCGTTCTAGCGGTTTTGCCCAATCCGGTGTTCCCAAAATCCGCCGATAGTACGAAAGTCGGCCCTAAAGGCCCAAGCATTCGACTAAAACCTAAACATTTCTCAAGTAGTTAACCGGTTATGGGCCTGGCGCAGCCGATCGCCCCAAAGCGCCACCACCGCATCCCGAATCTCCGCCGCCCGCTCTGGATCGGTCTTTCGCGCGTCGCGAAGTTCGGTCAGCATGTTGACCAACTCCTTCAACGGCCCGGTTTCCGGCTCGGCCAACAAGCGCCATACAGTGAGCCAGTCCGCCGAGTCCTGCGTGTCCACGTGGGTGCCCATCGCCCGGAGGTCCGCCAGCTTATCGCCGTCGAACTTATCGTCGAGAAACGCCCGGATTGCCGCAACATAGCGCTTGCTCATCGCCTCGGAAATCGGAAGTCGACCGTAGTCTCCATCCCGCACGACGATGCTCGTCTTTACGGGCACGATGCGGGAGACCCAGAACGTCGTATGCATTCCCGGCTCGATCAGGTCGGGTTTGTGGGCATGAAGCTCGACCTTCCACTCCTTCGGCGCGTCCCGCGACTCGATCTGAAACCTCCGCCCTCCCATCGGCTTCCCTACCGTGCCGTTAATGGGATCCCCAAGGCGAAGTTTGCTCATACCGTACAGTATGGAAGACCTGTTCGTTGGTTACAGGCTTGTTTACTACCGCGGGATGGTTCTTTCGGCGAGCGGCGATTCTCCGTTTGCGGCCGTTCCGTCTGGATAGGGTGCATCGCACAACGATTGGCCTTGTTCTCGCCGTTGCCTTGGTTGGATGTGCCAGCCGAAGCTTGCCTACTCCGACAACGATCTTGGGAACTTGGGCTCAGGTGGACGACGGCAGCGCCCTTCGCACCACAAAGTTCTACGAGTTCCAAAAGGATGGAGGCTTTCGATCCACCAGTCACCTGGATGTGGTGGGGCAGGCTTCTTTTGGAAGCGACCTCAAATCGACCGATACCTCGATGACCGGGACTTATCGTTTGGAAGGCGACAAGGTCACCGTGGTGCTTAACGGGCTGGACCTTAGAGTCAACGGCGCTGTACAGCCGATGCCCAATCCTAACGGGGTGACGGAGATACCCGTGGATAAACGGACCGAAATCTATAAGATTCGGATGGTTGGAGATGCGCTCGCGTTTGAGACCGAGAAGAAGGGCGAGCAAATCTTTCGGCGCGTGACCTCTATTCCAGTACGGTAGCCGGACGGCGCAGTCTGGCCCAAACCGGGATTCCAAACAGCGATCCCAAGGCCGCCAACGGGAAAACCCAAGAACAGGGAAACGGTCGCCGTCTTGCCGACGGAGTGGCGGTCACAACGTGGCGGCCACCAAACGGCGCCTCGGCGAGAATGTGGCCGTATGGTGAAATGATCATCGTCCTTCCAAGGGACCCTGCCCGTACCACGGGCAGGCCGGTCTCGATCGCTCGCCACTGCGCCGCCCTCGCCAGCCGCTCGCGAGCGGGAATGGCGAACCAGTCGTCGATACTCATCACCGCTAGGACATCGGACTGAGTCGCCTGCCGCAAACCAAGATCTGGGAAGAGCGCCTCAAAGCAGATGAGCGGTCCGACCGTCAGTTTGCCGGCATGCACGGACGACACCTTTGAACCCGCGGAGAGGTCACCGCCGGGCAGCCGGAAGGCGTCTTGCAGGAATGGGAAGTAGTCTCGCCCTGGCACAAACTCCCCAAAAATCACCAGACGCGTTTTGTCCGCATAGCTCCAGCCTTCTTCTCCGTGGGCGAACGCCGATTGGTACACCGGTCCTCGTCCTCGTTGGCCGCCGAACACGATCGGGAGGTTCGCCGGGATATGAAAAGGGGTCGCGGGAGGCAACTTATCGCCTCCCTGCGCGATTCCTTCGGGGAGCACCAAGAGGTCGGTGCCAGGCGTCTCTTTGAAAATCTGATCCACCACAGGACCGATCTTTTCGTTGGCATCCCTATCGAAAGCCATGTCGACGCCGGGTTGGCCAGCCGAGAAGGTTGGATCGTCCGACCCCATGACGTCGAAGTGCAACAACGCCAAGAGGAACGAAGCCGTCACCGCCCCCACTCCTAACCAGCGACTACGGGAAAAGATGACTACGTTCGCTGCCACGACGAGCGCGGAAGCCAGATAAATCGTGCCGTAATAGGCCGGGGCGCCCAAGTCGGGCAGGGCGATGAGCGGCTCTGCGATGAGAGCCCAAGGAAAAGCAAGCACCGGGATGTACGACCGAAAGACCTCCATCCCCGCCCAGACCAAGGGAATCGCCCAGAGTGCCTGCAGTCCGTAGCAGGATCGTATCAGACGACCCAGCATGCCGTAATACACCGCGGTTAAGACTGAAGCCAGAAGCCACGGGAGCAGCCCGATCAGAATGCTGTCCGTCCACTTATAAGCCAGATCGCCGAGCCACCAAAGCTGCGTGAGCGAGAAGAGAAGACCAAACCCGTAACCACGCTGCCAGGCCTGCCGAGGGGTTGTATTGCGAAGGGAGGCCAGCCACGGAATGAGCGCAACGAAAACGAGCGGCCACAAGCCGGCAAATCCTAGAGCGAGCAGAACCGCCGAAGCCACCGGCCCCACCCAGGGCCGCTCCTCCAGCAAACTGATCCCTCGCTTCATGCGCCTATGAGTGCCCCTGCCCGGCACAACCGTTCATCTAGGTGAACTGCTCCGCATACCGAACCATCACCAGGCTCCCCTCCGGCCGCCGCTCGAAAGTCGTCACCGCGCAGTTCGGAAAACGGAATCCACGAATCGTCGCGAGATTCCCTTCGAGTAGCCGCGCCAATAAGACCGCCTTCGTCCCGCCGTGGACCACGACTAAGGTCGTCTCATCGAACGCCTTTAACTCCTCGACCACCGTCTCCACTCGGTTCCATACGTCGAGAAACGATTCCCCACCTGGGGGCCGGACGTGCATTCGGTCAACGCCCTGCTCCGCGGCCAACGTCTCCAGATCGGACATCACCGTAAGGTAGTCGCGCCCCTCCCAATCGCCAAAAGAACGCTCGCGGATTTCGCGCCGCGTCTCGACCGGAAGGCCAAAGACCTCACCGGTCTGTCGCGCGCGGGCAAGGTCGCTGGTCACCACCCGGGTCACCCCTTGGATGGCCCGCCCCAAAGCAAGCGCCTGCGCCTGACCGGTTTCGTCGAGGGGAATATCCGTATGGCCTTGGGCGCGTCCGGCGATGTTCCACGAAGTCTGGCCGTGGCGCGCGAGGTAGAGCGGCACCCGATCAGCTTACCGGGTAGCCTCCGAGAGCCGCGAAGGTGCGGCAACCAGGCACATGAATAACGACGTCGATGTCGCGATCATTGGTGGAGGACCCGCAGGCAGCACCGCCGGCACCCTCCTCCGAAAGTACGCCCCAAATCTCTCCGTTACGATCTTCGAACGCGAGCGATTTCCGCGTGACCACGTCGGCGAGAGTCAACTGCCCCTGATCGGGCGAGTGCTCGACGAGATGGGCGTCTGGAATGCCGTCGAAGCCGCCAACTTCCCCATCAAGGTGGGCGCCACCTACCGCTGGGGAACCACCGACGACCTTTGGGACTTCGATTTCATCGCCGGAGAAACCCTCACCGACCGTGGTCGCCCCTCGCGGTACGAAGGCGTCCGCCGAGACACCGCGTTCCAGGTGGACCGCGCCAAGTACGACAAGATCCTTCTCGATCACGCCAAGCGCCTTGGCTGCAAGGTCCGCGAAGAGACCGCCATCCGCGAGATCATCCACGTCAACGACCGCGTTGAAGCCCTCCGTCTCGACAACGGCGAGGAGATACGGCCGCGCTACGTGATCGACGGTTCCGGCGGGGCCGGCATCGTCCGGCGCGCCCTCGGCGTTGAGATTAGCTCGCCGACCAGCCTCCGTAACATCGCGATCTGGCGTTACTGGGACAACGCGGAATGGGCGGTCAAGATCGGCGTGGGCGGTACCCGGGTCTTCGTAATGAGCCTCGGCTACGGCTGGATCTGGTTCATCCCCCTCGGACCTACCCGCACCAGCGTCGGCCTTATCGTCCCGGCCGAGTACTACAAGTCGAGCGGCGAACGGCCCGAAGCGCTGTACGAGAAAGCAATGGGCGAAGATCCGATGATCGCCGGGCTCCTCAAGAACGCGAACGCCGAACCCGGCCTCTTTACCACGAAGGATTGGTCCTTCGTGGCGGACCGCACCGTCGGCGAGAACTGGTTTCTCGCGGGCGAAAGCGCCGGCTTCGCCGACCCAATCCTCGCGGCGGGGATGACCCTCGCCCACCAGGGCGCCCGCGAAGCGGCCTACACAATCGCCGCCCTGGAGCAGGGCCGCGAAGATCCTAGTTGGCTTCGCCAATCGTTCGACGAAGTTCAGCGCCGCCGCCTGAGCCAGCACATCCGGTTCGCCGACTACTGGTACAGCGCCAACGCCCAGTTCACCGATCTCAAGGAATTCACCCGCGAGATCGCCCGCGATGCCGGTTTGGACCTAGACGCCGACGCCGCCTGGCAGTGGCTCGGCACCGGAGGTTTCGCTACCGAATATCTGGGCGGCACCGCCCTCGGCTCGTTCGACGTCAGCGCCCTCAAACTTCTAACCCAAAGGTTTGGCGACCGAATGGCCGCCTGGAACATCGCCGATAAGAACCGATTCACTTTGGACCTCGAGGGCGCCCAAAAGATAGAAGTCCCCTTATATCACGAGGGAACGATTCAAAGAGTCAAATGCCACGTCCGCGGCAGCCGCCGTCTGCCCGTTTTCGGTGTCTATCAAGCGGTGATCCGCGCCCTTAAATGGGGCGGCGACGCCGTCTCGATCCAGAAGAACCTCGAGGCCATCCGCTTCTCATCCTTCAACTGGATCTCGCCCAGCCAATGGCACTTCATGGGCCTCCAAACCCTGGAAGCCATGGTCACCGAAGGCTGGGCCAAGGCCGAATTCGAACCCGGCGCAGAGTGTTTTAAGATCGCCAGAGAGTGAGACACTCAAGCCACAACCACATCACATCGTAGGATCGCCGGGCACCGGTGTCGAAACGCAGTGAAGAAGGATGTGTCCGTCCGCCCGAATCTCCAGCACCGTGGAGGAGCAGTTGTAGAAGTGGAACGAGTGAATCGTTTCTAGATTCGCGTGGATCAGCTGCGAGACCATCGTCGCCAATGTCCCGCCATGACTCACCACCATGATGGTCCCTTCAAGTTCTAGAAGTTCCTGAACGAACGGTGTAACCCGCTTCCAGACGTCGGCGAAGGATTCGCCGCCGGGCGGGGCGGCGCGCAGATCGTCCGTCCCTTCGGCCTCCCCTTTGGCCTTGATCATCGCGTTCACGTCACCGAACGGCCCCCCTTCCCAGTCGCCATAGGACCGCTCTCGCAGCACCACGCGCGTTTCGATCGGCCGGTTCAGCGCCCGCGCCGTCTCCTGCGCCCGCCCAAGATCGCTCACGAAGATGCGGTCGATCGTTTCGTTTTCATACTGCTTTCCCAGCAGCGCCGCCTGAATCTTCCCGGTATCGTTCAGCGGAACATCCGTCTTCCCCTGCGCCCGCTTAGGATCATGCCAGTCCGTCTGGCCGTGGCGAACGAGGATCAACTTCACACTCGAAGATTACCGCCGGAGGACGGGTGCCACGGGTACAGGGGGATGCGTTTTGCCCCCGACACCCGTGAAGAGCGTGACGTTTATCCGGACACGGGTGACGGGCGCGAACCATCCCTCTATCCGTGGCACCCGGATACTTACTTACCATTTGGCGTCGCCGGGGGCGGCCCGCCCTGCTTGCTAAGGTTGGCCCGCTCATCCGCCTCCTTCTTCCGGATCTCGTTCATCCGGTCGGGCGTGATAGGGTTCTCCTCGTTGCTCGAGCAGCCTGCGAGGGCGAAAAGGGCCACGAGGCCCGGCACGGTGATCTTAAGAATTCGCTTCATAAAAAAGGAAGGGATGGGCTAGAGCCCATCCCAAGAGAGCCCTAGGGAACCTGAGCCGGGTCGCAGTTGCCCCAAGCGCCCCAGTCGTCGAAATAGCCCTGAGGACCGGGGTTAGCGATCATCGTCGGGTCGGTGGCTGGGTCCTTCCAAACGCCGTTGACGTTGACCCACTCCCAGTAACCAAGCTGCTTGAATTTCACCGAATTTCGGCGCATGTACTTCGCGTGGCCATCACCGAAGGCGTAGTTGTCGCCCTTGTTGAAGCCAAAACCGATCCAAGCGTTGTCCGAGTCGTTTGCCTTCGTCGTACCGTCGGAGAATCCGTTCAGGCGAGGCAGCGTTACCGCTTCGCGGACCGTGGTCGCGCGGGGCTGGAAGACGATGAGGTCGGCGGGCTTGCTAGCCGCAGTGAGCGATTTCGAGCTGACGCAGCCGTTCATAACAAAGCTGGTCTTTCCCGCGCCCGCGGTTTTCACGGGAGCCAGACCGGCCGCCGTGTCGTTCTGAGCGGCGGGGCTAGTGAGCATGTCCATGCTCTTGATGTAAGGAGCCGTCTCTGCGCCCCAGTTCTGGATCGCGAGCGGGTCCATGAACCCGAGCGGAGCGTTCGCGCCGCCGCCGTAGTTCGTGCCGTTAAAGTTGTTCAGCCCCGTCCACGGGGTGATCGGTGTCCAAGCGCCCCAGGTGGACGGAGGCGCCATGCCCTCGCCGTTAGAAGGCGCAGTATCGTCCGCGTCGTTACTGTAGAGCAGGCTGCCCATGCCCGTCTGGCGCATGTTGCTGAGGGCCTGCGTCTTCTTTGCCGCCATCTTCGCCTGCGCGAAAACCGGGAAGAGGATCGCCGCCAAAATCGCGATAATCGCGATGACCACGAGGAGCTCGATAAGGGTGAATGCTCGAGTGCTTCTTTGCATGATTGATTTCCTAGGCGTTAAGGATTGGCGTTCGGGGTTAGGGCGCCGTCGGTGCGTCGGCTGATAACCGCCTTACGGTTGTATTGGAGTCGGAGGACGAGGTCTTGGGCGTAGTTGCCAAAGCCGCGTCCGAAAAGGTTGAAACCGCCCTGGTGGTCCGCGTCCGGCTTCACGCCGAGGCGGACGGAGATGGGCTGCTGAGGCGTCACCATCAGGCGGGAGAGGTTCACGTCAGAAATCCGCGTGCCGTCGACGTAGCTTCCATTCGCATCGACCGACCAGATCTTCAAGAGGCCAAATTGGGTCATGTGATCGACCCACCAGGCCGGATTGAGCAGCCCCCGCTTGCCTCCGAAGTCACCCGGGCAGGTCCAGGTGCCGACCTCGACCCCGTTAACCCAGAGCGTGAGATCGGACGGCCAGTCCGGGTTGTAGTCCGGCGCTTCCGAACAGACCTCCATGCTCAACTCCAGCCGTTCAACGTCCATCGTCGTGGGCAGATCGTTCGGGAACGTGTACTCCACGAACCCGTTCGCCATCCAAAGGATCTCCGCGCTGGCGCGGTCGGGATCGTAGAACGACTGAGTCTTGTCGAGGAAGCCGATGAACTTCGTCCGGTTCGCCAGACCGCACGGAGCGCCCGGGCTGATGAGCGAGTAGAGGCCGATGGGCATACTCACCTCTTCGATCTTCTCACTACCCGTGAAGTCCGGATCGAGGTTAACGATAAGCCGCGTGTAGCGGAGATGGCACCGCTTCTGCATGCCCTGCAGCCCGGGAACATACTCACTCACGATGAGTCCGGCGGCTTCTAACTGCTGGACGTGGCGGGTGACCGTGGATTGGGAGAGCCCAAGCTCCGCGCCCAATTCGTTGATGTTCTTGTCGCCTGCCGCCAGGAGGCGAAGAAGCTCGATGCGCGATTCGAGGCCGAGGGCGCGGAACAACTCCACCCCTTCATCGCTTCGAACCTCTAAGATATGGGAACCGATCTCTTGCGCCATTGCGAACCGCCATTAATATAGCAGAACATCGATCCTTATGCAAATAGCCGCAGCAAATTCCGCATATTGGCCGGAAAGTGAGAGAATTTTAGACCCTTTCAGCTTCGAAATGCGGGAATAGGGTTTGCTTGCATCATCCCGCATCCTTACAAAGATCTTATGCCCCCGGTCACCGCCGCCACCTACCAAAACCCCGTCTATTCGGGATACTTTGCCGACCCCTTTGTCCTCAGCCATGAAGGACGGTTCTACGGCGTAGGCACCGGTCCGACCGAGAGCGGCGTGCTCCCTACTCTCCAGAGCGACGACTTCACCAACTGGAAACCCGGCCCCGGCGCGCTCATCCCGCCCACCGGATACGAGAACGGCGACTTCTGGGCACCCGAGATCGCCTTCCGCGAGGGCCGCTTCTACCTCTACTACAGCGTCGGGCTCGGCCACACCGGCCACCACCTCCGCGTCGCCGTCTCCGACCGCCCCGAAGGCCCTTACCGCGACTCCGGCCACCCTCTGCTTGATCCGGCTTCGACGCCTTTCGCCATCGACGCCCACCCATTCTGTGATGCTAACGGCCGCTGGCACCTCTTTTATGCGCGCGACATCGTGGAAGGCAACCGGCCCGGCACCTCCCTTGTCGTCGCCCCGCTCGACGACCCGCTCCACATCGGCACCGACTTCCACATCGTCGCCCGCGCGAACTTTGATTGGCAGCTCTACGAGCGCGATCGCCTGATGCCGCAATACGGCGCCGACCGCTTCCACTGGCACACCCTGGAAGGCCCCTTCGCCGTTCCGCACGACGGCAAGCTCTACCTCCTCTACAGCGGCGGCAATTTCCAAAACGCCACCTACGGCGTCGATTTCCTCACCGCCGATTCGGTCTACGGCAAGTACGAAGACTCAAACGACGGCAACGCCGCCCGCGTCCTCCGCACCGTGCCCGGCCACGTCATCGGCCCCGGCCACAACTCCGTCGCCACCGGCCCGAACGGCGTTGAATACGTTGTCTACCACGCCTGGGACACCGCCCTCACCGCCCGCCGCCTTTGCGTAGACCCCCTCGACTGGACCCCCGACGGCCCCCGGTGCACCCCCACCTGGACGCCGCAACCCTTACGCTAATGCCCCTCGAACCCAGATCGTTCACCCACTCCTGGCCTTACTCCAATCGGGTGCGGGTCGGTGCTTCCATCGTCGCCGGCATCATTGGCGGACTCATCGGCCCTGCCCTCCATTTCCCCGCCCTTGCCCCACTCGTCGGTTGGGATGTGACCGCCGCCGCCTACATTCTCTGGGTCGCGTTCACCGTCTTTCGCCTGAACGAGCACGACACCTCGGTTCTCGCGGAAAGGGAAGACCCTGACCGTCTCACCGCCGACGTCATTCTTCTTCTCGCTAGCATCGCTAGCCTCGGCGCCGTCGGAATGACCCTTATCCAAGCTGGCCACGCGGAAGGGGTCGAGAAGACCGTTCTCGTCGTCACCGGTGTCGTCAGCGTCATCCTCTCCTGGCTCCTCGTCCATACCGTCTACACCCTTCGCTATGCGCGCCTATACTTCGAGGGCGTCGATGGGGGCATCGACTTTAACTCGGATCAAAAGCCATCCTATCTCGACTTTGCCTACCTGGCCTTCACCATTGGCATGACGTTCCAAGTCTCCGACACGAACATCACCGACCGCCGCATACGCCGTGCGGTGTTAAGGCATGCACTGATCTCCTACCTCTTCGGCACCGTGATCGTGGCCACGACGATCAATTTGATTGCAGGGTTGAGTAAGTAGGTACGGCAGCACCACGAGACCCACCTTTGCCCGCATTTCCACCGTAGCCGGTGGCTTTAGCCGCCGGACAACTCTTCGAATTCGTTACGACATGGTTTCTCAGCGCTAAAGCCACCGGCTACGAACCCTCTTTGTGCCCACTCCGCTTCCAAAGACGTATCATTCAGAGCGGTGAAAAGGACGGTTCGAAACCCATGGCACATCATCGGCTTGGTGCCTTTGATGGTTGCGATCTGCCTCCTGGCCACCCTCGTTTCCGCCGCGGGAAAGCACACATCCCGCTTTGAATGGGTCTTCTTAGGATTGCTTTGGCTTGCCTTTCTCGGGTTGTCCTTCGAACTCCTCTGGAGTCGAATCGTCATCCGGGACGGCCACCTGCAGATCTACTCTCTCCTCCCAAAGAGTCGCCTTCGAACGCCGATCGATGAGATTACGGCTTACCGAATGGATAAGTCCGGTCATTGGTGGATCGAAACGGAAGAACGAAAGGTCAAAATTGTCCTCCCGGAGCCATGGGAACTGCATCGCGCCCTCGTTGAGTTGGCTCCTAAGAAGCTCGGCGGACGCCGTTTGCGTTTCCCTGGCGTGATCCCGGAGGAAGACCTCGTAGGCCTCTGGAACTACGACATCCAGAATGTCTCAAATCGGATCGGCCTCATCTTGGCCGTCATGATGGTTTTCTTTTTCTTCGACCGCCGAACCCCTTGGGCCATCGTCGTGCAGCTTTCGGCACCGCTCTATGCCCTCCTCGCCCGATCCTGGGGCCGGCTCGACGTCACCGCCGACGGCATCGTTCTCCGCGCGGCATGGGTACGCCGCTCCATTCCTTGGTCCGACGTGAAGGCGATTTTCTGTGAGAAGCGCCCAAAGCGAAGTTTTGTGATCGTCGGCTCAACCTGCGCCATCGAAATCCCCGCCCACCTCGCGATCGAAAAGGAACTCATGCAGAAGGTGCTCCACTCCATCCCCCATTTCGTCCTCTGCGTCAACTTCGACGAGACCACCATGCGTGGCTGCCGGAAGCGAAAAGCCATGAAGAAAGAGGCGAAAACCGAATCTCTTCTCCCCGCCCTCACGACCTAGCCAACGTTTCGCCCCCCTCGCGGCACAACAAAGGTGAGACGATAATGGGATCGCACGACGTTGACATCGACCGGCTCTACGCCGAATACGGGCCGGCCATCTTCCGCTTCTGCTACCGGCTCTGCGGAGACCGGGCGCGGGCCGAAGACCTTGCGCAAGACGCCTTCGTCGCCGCCCTCCGGTCCAAGGACCGCTTTCGCCACGCCAGTAGCCCCAAAACCTGGCTCTACGGCATCGCTCTGAACATCACCCGGAAAAGCCGCCGCCGCCAAGCCCTCGAAAGGGCCCTCCGCATCGGCGCACCCCAATCCACCGATCCAAACGACCGCATCGACCTCGACCTCGCGATCGACGCCCTCCCCGACCGCCTGCGCGACCCGTTCGTGCTGGTGAAAGTGGAACGGCTCACCGCCGTCGAAGCTGGCGCGGTGCTGGATCTGCCCGAAGGCACTGTCCGGGCCCAAGTTCACGAAGCGATCAGGCGCCTCCGTCTCCATCTCGCCCCCACGCTCGAAACCACGAGCGCCACCCCCTCGGAGGAGATTCCCTATGCTGTGTAAAGACCTGCAAACCAAACTCGCCGTCCACGAAGAACTCACCCCGGACGAGCTTCACCACACCGAAACCTGCCCCGCCTGCGCCGAATTTGCCGCCTTCGACACCCGCCTCGAAGCCCGTGTCGCCGACTGGCGCATACCCCTCGGCATGCCCAACCGCCGCACCACCACGCGCCCCTACCGCCTCGCCTACGCCGGCCTCGGCCTGGCCGCCGCCCTTACGTTCGCCGTCCTCGCCCTGCCGGCGCGATCCAGCGCCCAAGAGGTCTACCGCCAGATGCTAACGCGCGTTCGCACGGTAAAGACCGTTCACCTCGTCGTCCAATGGCGCGAAGACGGCCCTATCGAAAAGAACCCGCTCCGCAAGGTCTACGAACTCTGGTGGAAACCGGGCGCCTGGCGCGAACAGTGGAAGACGAACCGCCCCAGCCTCAAGCTCAAAGAAGCCGACGGCCTTAACTTCTACCGCTTCGACCCGGGCTCCGGCGAAGTCCAAAAGATGAAGGAGCTCGGCCCCCAAGAAGATTTCGCCACCTTCGACCTGGCCAAATTTGCCAACCAGTACATGGCCACCCCCACCCAGTTCGAGCAGCCGACCCCGACCAAGCTGATCGCCACCAACGCCGACGGTTGGAGCCGCATGATCTTCACCCTAGATCCCGCCACCGGCCTACCGACTCACGCCACCAAGCTCTATAAGGACGGCCAAAAATGGCAAATCTCCGGCGAAATCAGCCTCGACCTCGATCTTCCGGTGGAGCAAAACCACTTCGACCCTTCCGATCTCAAAGAGTCGGCGAAGCCGTAACTCCGGAGACGGTTCCCCTTGAGGGGAACCGTAGGTGAGGGAGTCGAGAGCGGATCAAGCTCCCTCACCCTGTGACTCAACGACCCAACCCCGGGCTAAACTCCCCCAAAGCCCATGTTCCTCCCCCAGATCCCGCCTCCTGACCTCTCGCGCGCCGAAGTCACCTGGCCGACTCCCTCCAAAGACAGCAGCGGCTCCATGCCCATCGGCAACGGCGAAGTCGTCCTCAACGTCTGGGTGGAAGACAAAACCGGCGACCTCCTCATCCTCATCGCCCGCACCGACGCCCTCTCCGAGATCAGCCGGATCCTTAAACTGGGCCGCGTCCGTGTTCACTTCTCCAATCCCCTCTTCAACGGCCTCGGCTTCCGCCAGCACCTTGACCTCAATGACGGTCGCATCGACCTGGAAGGCAACGGCGAAACCCTTCGCCTCTTCGTCGACTCCGGCGCCAACGTCATCCACCTCTCGGGCAAGTTCAAAACGCCTCAGACCGTCACCGCCACCCTCGAAGACTGGCGCAAAGAGGACCGGAAGCTCCCCGGCGACGAGGGCGGCTCCGCCTGGACTGTCCAAGGCGCCCCCTTCCCTCTCATTGAGTCCGCCGACCACTTCTTTCGCCAAGCCGACTCGATCAAGTGGATGCACCGGAACGAGACCTCGATCGTCCCCAAGATCTGGGAGAACCAGTCGCTCACCGGCCTCCCCGGCGCTTTCGACCCTCTTCTTGACCGAACGTTCGGTGGCACTATCGTCGGCAAAGGCTTCATCGCACGCTCGGAAGACCAGCTCGAAACCAGCGCTCCGGTTGAGAATCTCGACCTGAGCATCGCCACCCACACCTGGCAGGGCACCGTCGACGCGTGGAACGCCGGCCTCGGCAAGCAGCTCCGCGAATCGCCCCTCGCCAAGGCCGAAACCCGTACGGCCGCCTGGTGGCATGCGTTCTGGAACCGCAGCTTCGTCCACCTCCCGGGTGCCTCCGAAGACGCCGAGCTGATCGACCGTGGCTACAACCTCCAACGCTATGTCCAAGCCTGCCAGGGCCGCGGCGAGTTCCCGATTAAGTTCAACGGCGGCTACTACACCGTCGAACCCGCCGCCTTGGGTAAGCCGTTCAACCCTGACTGGCGGCAATGGGGCGACCCGCACTGGTACCAGAACGTCCGCCACACCGTCGCGCCGATGCTCGCCAGCGGCGACTTCGATCAGATGGAGTCGTTCTTCCGGCTCTACGAACGGGTCCGCCCTCTCGCCGAGAGCCGAACCGTGAAATACCACGGCGCCCAAGGCGCCTACTTCCCGGAGACGATGACCGTCTTCGGCACCTACTCCGGGGGCGACTACGGCTGGAACCGCGATGGCAAGAAACCGGCCGACGTCGACAGCCCCTGGTGGCGCTACGCCTGGAACCAAGGCCCCGAGCTGCTCCTCCTCATGCTCGACCGCTACGACTACACCGGCGACGAAGCCTTCCTCAAGAAGCGCGTCCTCCCGATGGCCGAGTCGGTCCTGAAGTACTTCGACACCCGTTTCAAAAAAGACGCCAACGGCCGCATCGTCCTCGACCCCGCCCAGGTCGTCGAGACCTACTGGGAAGGCGTCGTCAACGACACCCCCACCACCAGCGGCCTCATCGCCGTCACCCAACGCCTCGCCACCCTGCCCTCCAAACTGCTCACCCCGGCGCAGCGGGACTTCTTCGCCCGGATGCAGAAAGCCAGTCCGGTGCTCCCCCTCGTCACCGAGAACGGCGTCACCCGCATCGACATGGCGCAGAAGTACAACGCAACCAAGATCACCAATGTCGAGAACGGCGCCCTCTACGCCACCTGGCCCTTCCGCCTCGCCACCCTCGCGCATCCTGAGCTTTTGGCCCCGGGCAAGGCCGCGTATGCCGTCCGCAAGAACCGCCTCGACAACGGCTGGGGGTACGACGGCAACGCCGCCGCCCTCCTCGGCATGACCGACGAAGCCGCCCGAATCCTCCGCGTAAAGGTCAGGAACTCCAACCCCAACTACCGCTGGCCCGCCACCTGGGGCCCCAACTACGACTGGCTCCCCGACCAAAACCACGGCGGCAACCTCCTCAACGAGACCAACCTCATGCTCATCCAGGCCGAGCCGATCACGGACGGTGGCGCGATTCGTCTCTGCCCGGCCTGGCCAAAGGCCTGGGACGTGGAGTTCAAGCTCCACGCACCGGGAAATACGGTCGTGCATGCCAAGCAAGTCAACGGCAAAGTAACCCTCCTAGAGGTCACCCCGGAGAGTCGCCGAAAAGACGTCATCCTCCCAAACTGACCAAGAAACAAAATCCGGCGCTGGCGCCTTGAAGGGAGGAGCGACCGGAGGGGCTTCGGGGTGTTTTGGAGGCAACAAAGTTAAGTTTTTATTTATTTTTAGCAGATTTATTTCGGTTATTTTTTACGGGATTTCCACGAGATAATCTCGTAATTTTTTTCATTTTTTCGATTACTTTCCTGTTTGAATCAACGGCAATTTATTTTGTTTAAGCGATAGTTCTCCTTGCATTGGTGCGGATGGTCATGCTCAAGGTTTGCGGGATTGATAGTAGACGTATGTCTATTATATCATGCTCAGGGGTCGGAAGTCGACAGGTTCGGATGAACCCGAGGGTCGCGTTCGGTCCGTCTCGATTAGCGGCGGTTTGAGGTTTTTAGGCTCGTTAGTGTTTTCTATTCGCGCAGAGAC
>FTBF01000178.1_pt1 | contig 36391 bp, 31 predicted proteins | sample 1639301 | NCBI WGS metagenome assembly FTBF01 (sample SAMEA3914864, study PRJEB12502) | metagenome | biome: forest; material: soil | place: USA | collected 2012-03-12 | depth 0.3 m
GACCGGAACCTACGACTACTTCTGCACCATCCACCCCCACATGACCGGCCGAGTCGTAGTGCATTAGAATCGACAATTGACGGATTGACGATTCCTAAGAACGCCCACAGCTAAACTGTCAATAATAACTACAGAAATAAAATACCTTTCGCCGCCGAGATTTCACCGAGAAAAAACCGAAATTTGAACCTAAGTCGTTCCTCCGAAAGTACCGATTTGAACCTATGTCTCTACACGAATAAGAAACATTAACGAGCCTAGAAGCCCTAAAAAAACAAATGTCTCCGAGGTTTCATCCAGGAAAAAGGAACTCCGGCGCCGAATTCGAGCGCACCGTTCTGTCGCACCTGGACGCCTCCTACAACCTCGCCCGCTGGATCCTGGGGGATGCCCACGATGCCGAAGACGCCGTCCAAGACGCGGCGATTCGCGCCTTCGATGCCTTCCCCACTTTCCGCGGATCCGACGCTAAACCCTGGTTCCTCGCCATCGTCCGCAACGGCTGCATGAACCGAATCCGCCAGCGGAAGGATCATCGCAACCTGGATTGGGCCGCCGAAAGCTCCATCGATGAGAGATCAAGTCCTGAGCAGCTTGTGATCAAAGCGTGGGAAGCCGAGGCGGTCCAAACCGCCGTCGCCGCCCTTCCCGTCGACCAAAGGGAAATCGTCGTTTTGCGAGAATTCGAAGACCTATCTTATAAAGAGATCGCCAGCGTCACCGGCCTCCCAATTGGCACCGTCATGTCTCGCCTCGCCCGTGCCCGGTCTCGCCTCCAAGTCCTGCTTACCGAAGGAGCCTGCCCATGACCTGCGATTCTATCCGCCGCCTCCTGAATGCTTATCACGACGGAGAAATCGGCGACGTCGAGCGCATTCTCGAGATCGAGAACCACCTCGAAACCTGCGCCGACTGCGCCCAAGAGCTACGCGCGCTTCAAGGTCTTTCCGAAGCGGTCCGGGAGAAAGCGACGTACTTTGAGGCCCCGGATTCGCTCCGTCGCCGCGTCAACCTCGCCACCCAGCCTAAGACTCCGTGGTGGAAGCGCGCGGCGATGCCCGCGGTCTCCTTCGCCGCCCTGGCCGCCGCCATTGCCCTCGTCACGCTCCGTCCCGCGCCAAACAACCTTGAGACGGCCCTCATCGAAGACCACATCCGCTCCCTCCAAGCCGACCACCTCTTCGACGTCGCCTCCTCCAACCGCCACACCGTCAAGCCCTGGTTCCAAGGAAAACTCGACTTCTCCCCCATCGTCCCAGATCTGGCCCCCCATGGCTTCCCCCTCCTCGGCGGACGCCTCGAATACCTCGACCACCGCCCCGCCGCCGCCCTCGTCTACAGCCGCGGCAAGCACATCATCAACGTCTTCGTCTTCCCCGCCGCTCATGTCCCAAGCCCGGCCGGCCGAGGCGGTTTCCACATCGCTACCTGGAAACTCGGCGACCTCGACTACTGGGCGGTTTCGGATGTGAGCCCGACGGATCTAGATCAATTCGCTTCGGAGTTTCAGTCGGAAGCGGCAAAATAGCCTAATCGAATCACCAGCCGAGTCGGCTGAATTTGCAAAAACTGGTGATCATTAGGCTTTTGAGGCCCTAGCGTCTGAGCTAGATTGAGAACTCGAACCGCCCGATGTATCCTCCACCCAATGCTCGCCGCCGCCGTTCTTCTCAGCGCCAGCTCGATCTGCGACCTCGTAAATCCTCTCATCGGGGCGAGCACCTCCGACGCTCTCGGCGCGCCCGGCAAAACCTTCCCGGGCGCGGCCACCCCCTTCGGCATGGTCCAACTCAGCCCGGATACGGTCACTGGCGGCGACAACGGATCCGGCTACAGCTACGAACACAAGACCATCGAGGGTTTCAGCTTCACCCACATGAGCGGCATCGGCTGGTACGGGGATCTCGGGAACCTGCTCGTTACTCCTACCACCGGCCCGCTCGTCACCAACTCGGGCCGCGAAGCCGAGAACATCGACGGCTACCGCTCCCCGTTCCGCCACGAGACCGAGGTGGCCAAACCCGGCTACTACGCCGTCACGCTCGACAAATACCAAGTCCGAACCGAAGCCGCCGCTGCCCCCCACGCCGGCATCCTCCGCTTCACCTTCCCTAAAACCAACGCCGCCCGAGTCCAAATCGACCTGGCCCGCCGCATCGGCGGAACCTCCACCGAGCAAAGCGTTGAAGTGGTGGACGACCACACCATCCGCGGCTGGATGCGCTGCACCCCGGAAGGCGGCGGCTGGGGAGACGGCGCGGGCAAACCCAACTACACCGTCTATTTCGTCGGCCAATTCTCCAAACCCTTAACCACCCACGGCATCTGGTCCGACGAACCGCCGAAAGGCCGGCACCTCGGCCTGGATTGGGCAAGCAGCCGCGAGTTCCAAACCTGGGCCCGCGCCGCCGCCCGGCATCCGCAAGCCAAATCCATGACCGGCGGCCACCTCGGCTTCTACGCCGAATTTCCCGCGGGCGAGGTCCTCTTCAAGGCTGGCATCTCCTTCTCCAGCCTCAAGGGCGCGGAAGCAAATCTTAAGGCCGATATTCCTGGCTGGAACTTCGATGCCGTCCGCGCGAAAACCACCCGTCAATGGGAGGCCGAGCTTGGGAAAGCCGAAGTCGAAGGCGGAACCCCCGACCAGCGCGCCATCTTCGCCACCGCCCTCTACCACACCCTCATCGACCCCCGGGCCGCCACGGACGTCACCGGCGAACACCCCAGTGGCGACGGCAAAACCCGCGTCGATAAGAACTTCACCTACCGCACCATCTTCTCGGGCTGGGACGTCTTCCGCAGCCAATTCCCCCTCCAAACCATTCTCAACCCCAACATCGTCAGCGACGAGATCAACTCCCTCATCCAACTCGCCGACACGAGCGGCCAGGGCTACCTCGAGCGCTGGGAGTTCTTCAACGCCTACTCCGGCTGCATGGTCGGCAACCCGGCCGTTCCCATCATCGCCGATGCCTACCAAAAAGGCATCCGCAACTTCCCCATCGACCGCGCCTACGCTCTTTCCCTCGCCACCACCGAAAAGCTTGGGAATGGAGAAAAAGGCTACATCCCCGGCAGCCTCTCCGAAACCCTCGAATACGGCTACGACGAATGGAGCCTCGCCCGCCTCGCCGGGTGGCTCGGCAAACCCACCGTCGAGGCAAAGTACGATCAGCGCGCTCAGGCCTACCAGAAGCTTTTCGACCCCGAAGTCGGCTGGTTCCGCGCCCGTAAACCGAACGGCGCCTGGGAACCCTGGCCCGCGAAAGGCCCCACCGAGTGGGTCTGGTGCGTCGAATCCAACCCTCTCCAACAGGGCTGGTACGTCCCCCATGATCCGCAAGGCCTCGCCAAACTCCTCGGCGGCTCCGAAAAGGCCTGCGCCAAGCTCGAAGACTTCTTCGAGAAGACCCCCAAGAATATGGAGTGGAACGACTACTACAACCATTCCAACGAACCCGTCCACTTCGTCCCCTTCCTCTTCAACGCCTGGGGCAAACCATGGCTCACCCAAAAGTGGACCCATGAAATCCTCACCCACGCCTACCGAAACGGCGTCCAGGGCCTCTGCGGCAACGACGATGTCGGGCAGATGTCGGCCTGGTACGTCATGGCCGCCCTAGGCCTCCATCCCCTTTGCCCGGGCACCGGACAATACGAACTATGCGGTCCCTTGTTCGACAAGGCGACGCTTCGTTTGCCGGGCAAGAAGCGATTGGTGATTCTGGCCAAGCGATCCTCCGCAGCGGATATCTACATCCAATCCGCCACCCTCGACGGTCATCCGTTGAATCGCTCTTACATCACTCACCAGGAAGTCGTCCATGGTGGCGAGTTAACTTTCGTTATGGGAGCGAAACCGAACCAACAGTGGGGCACGAAGCGGTAGCCGCTTCGTGGTCCTTCAAAACCAAAACTAACCCCTTCGGTTAATGATCGCTCTCCTCGCCAAATCAAACCGCTGCCCGCGCGTCAAGAAGTAGATCTTCCCTTTATGCGCCGCGTCGTTGGGCGACCGCCCCGTCGGCCCCCACTGCCGTGCGTCCGTAATCGCCACCACGTTCGCCCCAATCACCTCGAACTCGTTCCCCTGAACGACGATCGCCGTCGACTCGTTCAGCCCGATCCCCAGCATCTCCGGGTGCTTCTCGATAAACGGGATCAGATCGAACTGCCGATTCCGCACGAGGATATGCTGGTCGATCGCCGTTCCCTTCAAGTAGCCAAAACCAACGGTGTGGTCGCCCTCCACCTTGTCCGGCCCGCTCGTATCGCCTCGCCAGAGATACTCGCCCTGAATCGAGGCTCCCGCCGACGACCCGCCGATCACGCCACCCCGCGCCAAAACCGCCTCAAACTCCCTCTGCGTCTTGGTTCCCGAGTACGAATCGACGAGATGCCACTGTCGCCCCCCATCGAACCAGACCGCCGTCGCCACCTTAAGCGGCGCGACAAACGCATCTGAATCTGCCACCGACCGGTTCGACGTGTGCAACACCGTTACATGCTTCACCCCCAACGCCAGCAAAGCCGCCGGCGTCGAAGACCCCGGCACCTTCCCATCGTCCGGCACCTCCATCCCCGCCGTCGGCACCACCACGACATTGGCATTCTCGACCCCACCCGCCAAAGCGATAAACCGGTTCCAGATCTCGGGGCCAACTACGCCCCCGCCGACGATGACCAGACTTCCCTTCTCGGGCCCCGACTGGCCGACGCTGTTAGCGAGTAGCGACGCCAGCAAGAAAAGCGTGGCCATCGAGCGAAGATTCATCGACTCATCCTACACCTCATTCTGGCTACATTAACTCGGCGTGGCCTACCTTCTAGTTTCCAAACGACATCGGTTTTGGCCGCTAGCGAATCGCGTACGACCCGGCACCGAACGCTGGCGGGTCTTGAGCTTCCGATTCGGTGAGGACAGCTAGAATAGATACGATGGCGAAAGGACGATCTTCCGGAACCGAGAAGCGTCCCACCCGTGAAGACGTAGCTCGGATCGCCAAGACGTCGGGCACGACCGTCTCCCGCGTCTTGAGCGGAAGCAGCGAGATCCAGGTTCCGCCGGAGGTTCGGCAGCGAGTGCTGGAAGCGGTTCGCCAACTCGGCTACTCGCCAAACGCTGCCGCCCAGGCACTCCGAAGCGGGCGAACCGGCATGATCGGCTTTTGGATGTGCCTCGGCTATTCGCGCTACCGAAGCCAGGTAGCCGACGAAATGCAGAAGCTCCTCGGCGATGCCGGACTCCTGATGGCGGTGACGGATGCGGATCATGAGCTTCTCTTCGAGCATTCCCTCGCCCGTGCCCTTCGCCTGCCGGTCGACGGGATCATCGCCTTCGATGCCTGGGCCTCGGCGGGGGCGTATGCGGAGCTCCAGTCTGGACAAAGGCCAAACGCGCCTTTCGTCAGCATGGGGGCCTACTGGTCGGAGGCCTACAGTTACGTCGCGGTCGACCTGAAAGCCGGCGCCGAAGAGGCCACCCGGCATCTCATCGAGACCGGCCGTAACGACATCGCCTACCTTGCGCCTTGGAACTCCGGGCTTCTGACGGAGGGAGCGCGATACGAGGGTTTCCGTGATCAGATGGCCGCTGCCGGCCGGGCGCCGAGGACGATCGCCGTCGAATCGAGCTCGATCGACGGATTCGAAGCAGCCCTGCGAGAGCAACCGGTTCTTCCCGATGCGATCCTCTGCGTGAACGACGATCTAGCGATGGATGGGGTAATCGCGTTGGAACGGCTTGGCCTAAAGGCAGGCGACGACATTGCGCTCGTCGGGTTCAACGGTACGGAAGGAACGGAGCGATGCTCGGTCCCCATCACCACCATTCGCCAGCCGATCGAAGAGATGTGCCGTTTGGCGCTGTCCTTTCTCCAGGCGCAACTCCAAGACCCGAAAGCGCCTCTCCAGCAAAGACGGCTGAATCCTGAGTTGATCGTCCGAGAATCTTCCCGCCGGTAAGGACTCTGCCGCAAAAACAATCGATTGCCTTCGAAAATCGAGTTATACTGAACACGTGTTCGAACACGTGTTCTCGTAACACGACTCATCGAAGAGTTCCGCTATGAAAAAAGCATTTACCTTGATCGAGCTGCTGGTGGTGATCGCGATCATCGCCATTCTCGCCGCAATTCTCTTTCCCGTCTTTGCTCAAGCCAAGGAGGCCGCCAAAAAGACGGCGGGCCTTTCTAACACTAAGCAGGTCGGCCTCGCCCTTGCGATGTACGGCGGTGACAACGATGACACCGCAGTCAATAACAATAACAATGACTGGCACTGGGAATGGTTCGCCCCGGGCAACAACTACGCCTGGGTCGAGACGACTTGGATCTCCATGCTCCAGCCGTACATCAAGAACTGGGACCTTTTCGTTCCACCCGGAGCGTCCGCCTCGGATGGCCTCTATGCCTCTTACGACTACTCTCCTCAGAGTCCTTTCAAAAGCGGGGGGAACCTTGGTCGCGCGGCGTCCGGAGTCGTCCTTAACAACTACTACCAAGGCAATGGGGCCGAACAACTCTTCCAAGGTGGCGGCAAGTCGCTGACCTCGGTCCAAAACCCAGCCGGCATGGTATTTATCGGCGAAGGTGGAGCCCCACCCGCCGATAATGGCTACAACTACCAGTTCATCGGTTGGTACGGCTTGGGCAAGCTGATCCTGGATCCAAACGCCAAGAAGCCGACCCTTCGGAATAACTACTACTGGCAAGGCGCCTTCATCGGCCGGTACGCCGGGAGCACTAACGTGGCGTTCATCGACGGGCACTCGAAATCAACGAAGATCAGCGAGCTGATGAAATCCGTCTACAACCCAAGCGGCACACCGTCTCCGTGGGTGGCCTCCGGACCTGGCGCCTGCTACTACCCCTATTTCTCGCTGAGCGACCAGAGCGGGATGGCGCCATGCAACGGACAGCCGTTGGCATGGTAACGATGAACCGCGCTCCTAGCCTTCTTCTGATCGCCGTGATCCTCGAGGGCTGCAGCTCCAGCCCCAACTACCAGGAGATTCCCACGGCGAAACTGCCGGCCAACGCGGTCCCATCGGGACCGCCTCCTCCTCCACCGAATGGGGCGGCTGCTTCGCCAAATGCGCCGGACTACTCGCGAAACGTCGCACCGGCGCCAGGCGCTCCGCCGAAGTAGCCGCTGATCGCTCAGGCAATCGATTGCCTGAGCGAATATACTGGCGCTAGACTATCCGCAAAGACGCATGCTACTCTCCGCAGTCTCCATCCTCTTGACCACTGCCTCAGCCTCCCACCTTCTCGACCCCAACATCACCGTGTGGTCGGACAAGCCCGCCACCAGGTTCTTCGAGTCCTCCGTTCTGGGCAACGGCCGAATCGGGGCCATGGTCTTCGGCGGCGTTGGCCACGAGAGGGTTGTCCTGAATGAATCCACCATGTGGTCCGGATCGCCGCAAGACGCAGACCGCAACGACGCCCACCAGTACCTCCCCGAGATCCGCCGTCTTCTCCTCGCGGGCGACAACGCCGCCGCCGAAGACCTTCTCTACCAACACTTCGTTTGCAATGGCGGCGGCAGCGGCGGGCCCGCCTACGGCTGCTACCAGACCTTCGGCGACCTTCTCATCGACGCCAAAGAGGCCAACCCCACCGACTACCGTCGCACCCTCGATCTCGACCGCGCCGTGGCTGAAATCACCTACCGCATCGGTGATGTCCACTTCTCCCGCGCCGCCTTCACCTCCGCCCCCGCCAACACCCTCGTCTACCGCTACAGGGCCGACCAGAAAGGGCAGATCACCTTCGACACCAAACTCACTCGCACTGAGCGCGCAAACACGTCGGTAGAAGGAACCGACTTCCTCATCGGCGGCGAGCTGAACAGCGGCAACCCCGCGATTCCCGGTGTCCGCTACCAGGGCCGCCTTCGAGTTGTTACCAAGGGCGGAACCGTGACGACCGACGCCAACGGTATCCATGTCCAAGGGGCGGACGAGGCCACCCTCATCTTCTCCGCCGCCACAAGCATGTTCGATCCGGCCTTTGCGGAGACCGCAAAGAAGCATGTTGACGACGCCTCTAAAACCGGCTTCGCTCAACTCGAAAGCCAAAGCACCAAGGACTATCAGAAGTTCTTCCGACGGGTCAAGCTCGAACTCCCCAAAGGCCCCAGTGCCGAGAAGCCGACGCTGGACCGGCTCATCGCGATGACCAAGGGCGAAGAAGACCCCTCCATCGCCACCCTCTATTTCAACTTCGGCCGCTACCTTATGATCGGCTCCTCACGACCCGATAGCCCCCTCCCCGCCAACCTTCAAGGCATTTGGGCGGAGGAACTAAACACTCCGTGGACCGGAGATTTCCACCTCGATGTCAACGTCCAGATGAACTACTGGCCCGCCGAAACCACCAACCTCTCGGACTGCCACCGCCCTCTCCTCAATCTCGTCGAGGCGCTCGTTCCGAACGGGGAAAAAACTGCGAAGGCCTACTACAGCGCGAAAGGCTGGGTCTCCCATGCCATCACCAATCCTTGGCACTTCACCTCTCCCGGTGAATCGGCCAGTTGGGGTTCTGTCTGCACCACCGGCGCCTGGCTCTGCGAAGACCTCTGGAACCACTACTCGTTCACGGGGGATAAGGAGTACCTCCGCCGCGCCTACCCAACGATGAAAGGCTCTGCCGAGTTCTTCCTCGATATGCTCATCAAAGAGCCCAAACACGGCTGGCTCGTCACCGCCCCCTCCAATTCGCCGGAGAATTCGTACGTCGATCCGAAGACGGGCCGCCACCTGTCCAACTGTATGGGGCCGACCAGCGACATGGCGGTTCTTCGCGAACTATTCGGCAACGTTATCGCCGCCTCAGAAACGCTGGGCCTCGATCCTGAGTTCCGCGACAAGCTGGCCAAAGCCCGCGCACGTCTCGCCCCTTACCAAGTCGGTAAATACGGCCAGATCCAGGAATGGCTCGAGGACTACACCGAAACCGACCCCCATCATCGCCACATCTCCCCCCTCTACGGCCTCTATCCCTATACCGAACTCTCCCCCGACGCCACGCCCGATCTTGCCCGCGCCGCCCGCGCCACGCTCGATCGTCGCGGCGACGACGGCACCGGTTGGGGCATCGCCTTTAAGGCCTGCGACTGGGCCCGGATGCACGACGGCGACCGAACCTGGAAGATGCTCAAAACTCTCTTCCGCCCCGTCGCCACCTCCGAGATGAACTACTCCGAAGGCGGCGGCGTCTATCCCAACCTCTTCTGCGCCCACCCCCCGTTCCAGATCGACGGTAACTTCGGCGGCACCGCCGCAATCGCCGAGATGCTTTTGCAGAGCACGGATACGGAAATCCGGTTGCTCCCGGCGTTGCCCAAGTCTTGGTCGGCGGGGTCGGTGAAGGGACTGCGAGCGAGGGGGAATCGGACAGTGGATATCGAGTGGAAGGATGGGAAGGTGACGCGGTACAAGATCACGGGCCCGAAGGTAACGGTCAAGCACTAACCCCCGTGTAAAATGCCTGACCGTGTTCGGTCCAATCCTCCACTTCCCAAACCCCAAGACCGAAGCCGCCCTCTCGCAGCCTTTCCAAAAGGCCCTCGAGAACCTCCAGACCAACACCGTTCCCAGCGATCCCGGCCGCTATAACCACAGCGGTCTGATGCAGGCCAATCGGTTCCTCCGCGCCGGCGGCGGCTATGCCCAGCCTTGGACCCGCGACGCCTCGATTAATAGCTGGAACGCCGCCAGCCTCCTCGCTCCGGATCTCGCCCGGGACACCCTCTGGTCCGTCACCGTGATGAGCGACCAAGGCCCCATCGTCCAACCCGACAACCAGTGGTGGGACAAGGTCATCTGGATCGTCGGGGCCTGGAACCACTACCAGACGACCGGCGATACCGTGTTCCTCAAGACCGCCTACGGCGTCTCCGCCCGACTCCTCCAGGAGATGCGGCGAAGCCACTACTCTGCCAAGGACGACCTCTTCCAAGGCCCCTCTTTCTTCAACGACGGCATCGCCGGCTACCCATCTCCCCCCGCCGAAGCCGACGACCAGGGAAGCAGTTTCGTTCTCGACCACGCGGGGTCGAACCGCGTCATTGCCCTCAGCACCAACTGCCTCTACGTCGGCGCTTACCGAGCCGCCGCTGCCATGGCCAAAACCCTCCAAGAACCCGCGAAGCCGTGGGACGAAGCCGCCGACAAACTTCGAAAAGCCATCGACCGCCGATTCTGGCTCCCGGATAAAGGCCTCTATGGCTATCTAATCGACCCGAACGGCAAACTCGACCCTTCCGAAGAAGGCAGCGGTCTCGCCTTCTCCATCCTCTTCGATATCGCCAGTCCGGCCCGCGCGAAAGAGATCCTAAAGAAGACCCATATCGAGCCATTCGGCATCACCGATGTCTATCCCCACTTCCCGCGTTTCTCCGACGAGCATCCTGGCCGCCACAACGCCATCGTCTGGCCGATGGTCGAAGGCATGTGGGCCCGCGCGGCCGCGAAGATGCGCGACGCCGCTGCCTTCGCCCACGAAACCGAGAATCTGGCCCGCCTCACCGCAATGAGCGGCGGAGGCTTCTTCGAGATCTACAACGCCAAAACCGGCAAGGTCGATGGCGGTTGGCAGAACGGTCACCAGTGGGGCTCCGAGCATGATCAGACCTGGTCGGCAACGGCCTATCTCAGCATGATCTTCAACGGCCTCTTCGGCCTCCGACCTTCCGCTGAAGGTCTAAAGTTCGAGCCGCTCGTCCCCCAAGGTTGGGAAGGCGCCTCCCTTTCCGGCCTTCCATATCGCGGCGCCACATTGGATGTTCAACTCAAGGGCTTCGGATCGAAGGTCCAGTCCCTTCTCCTCGACGGCAAGAAAGTCCGCCAGCTCCCCGGAACGCTCACCGGCCACCATTCCGTGATCGTTACGGTGCGGTAGGGAAAACCGAGACCGATTCAACATCCTTCGTAAGGGCCGGAACGTCGCGAACCACCAGCGTCATCTCCTCCCGCGGAACCCCTTGGGAGACTAGTTTCCGTACCACTCCGGCATAGAAACGCGGTTCCGCATAGGGCGGCGCGTTCAGCCGCGACATCGACCACCGCTGGATATCCAGCCGAAACCGATCCGGCGTCTCCTGAACAAACCCTTCGTTCCCTTCGCGATACTCCATCGGTAAACGGCTCGCCCCTTTCGCCGTCAAATAGATCCAGCCATCCCGCAGCTTCCCCGAGTAGAACGACGCCGAAAGGAATCCATCCCACCGATCCACGAAGTTCAACGCCGGCATCACCCCAAAGAAGAGCAACAAAACCTTCCCCAGCGGCTCCGCCCATGCCATCGGCAACACCGCGCCTTCCCGCCGCCAAAACAGCGCGACCACCATCGCCGCTACGCCGACGTTCCAGGGCCAAACGATCGAATCGTAGTTCTGGCCCCAAGGTCCCAACGCCAGCAAGAGAAAAGCATGCATCGCTACCGCCCCATAAACGCCCCACTTCCTCGTCCGTGGGAAGAGAAGCAGTAGCCCCATGCCTGTCTCGAAAATCGGTGCGACGAACCAAAGCCGATTCAACGAATCCGTGAACGGATGAAGCAGCCAAGGAAACACCTGAATGGCGAATGTCGCGTTGAACTTCTGCAATCCGCTCCAAACGTAGACCCCGATGATCGGCACCGCACACCCGGCCCAGCGCGCGCTCTGACGCGGTAGCGCCAGAGCCAAAAACATCGGCATGTACTGCAAAAAACAGGGCTGAACCCGATTGATGTCGAAGACCACCAATAGAAGGCCCAAGGCTGGCGGAACCAGGATCCACCGCCCCGGCTCCTTCACCAAACCGCAGGCCACTAGGCTCGTCGCAAAGAACGCCGACAGCGCCAAGCAGGGAGTCTGCGGCAACTCGGGAATCCATGGATAGATCGGCACGGTCGGAAACGGCCGCTCCGTCTCCCAAAGCCGCGGCGAAACCACCATCGCGGAGAGCGATGCCAGGCACAAGATTCCTCTGAGCAAGCGGAATCTCTTCGACTCGTGGGAATCCATCCAACCGATTCTAGCCCGGCGTACCCAACGGCGGGAGCCGCTCGTCAATTAGCTTGTGATGAAGTCCGCGCCCTTGAGACTCCTGCTTCTTTGCGCCGCCTTCGTCCTTGCCGCTTTCGCCGGTGCACAATGGTCGCCGCCGCCCCCGCCTCACTTCGAGAGCATCGACCTCCCCGCCGCCAACGGACGCGTCATCTTCATTGGCAAACTGGTCGCCCTTCCTTCTAAAGGCAACGTATGGGAGCCCCGGCGCATCCCGATTTCCGTGGAAAAGCTCCTTAAAGGCAAAGCGGAGACGAGGGTGGACGTCCTTGTCCGCGTATCCGACGAAGAGCTGTCGCGATGGAACTCCGAGTCCGCGCGGCTTCTTGTGTCGATCCCGGAGGACGAACAGGCGTCGATCATCGACCTCTCCAGTCCGGACCTCGCGGTGATGACCGCCGACCTACGCCTCCTTCGAAAGCCGGATGAGGTCATTGCCGAACTCAAGAGCCGGATCGAAGCCACGAAAGGCGCCCCGCCCGTCCCAAAATTCTCCCGATCGTTCCCCAATTTGAAAATCGCGGGTACGCCCCTCAGCAAGCAGTTCAACAAGTACCGAAACACTTTTTTTCTGGATGTTCCGGCCGACGGACGGTTGGAGCAGATCGCCAAGAAGCAGGCGGCCGGCTCCGACGCCGCGGCCCGAATCGAAGCGATCAATGCGCTTGAACTGTTCTTCACCCCGGCCAACGTCGAACTCATTCGAGGCCTTTTGAAGGACGAGACGGGCTGGCTGTCCATGCGTCGCACGGAACAGAATCGCCTCCTCGGCTACCGAACCAACCCCGTGCGATGGGCCGCTTACTCTGCCCTCGGTCACCACCAGATCGTCGTTCCCCCACCGCCGTCAATGGATCCCGGAGACGGAAATGGCCAGGTCATGGCGATTGAGTTGGACAAGGGCTCCATCTCCGATGCGGATCTGAACAACCTTGCGAGCTATCCGAATCTCTCCGAACTCTATCTGAGCGGACGAAAGCTCACTCCCGAGCAGTGGGCCCTGGTCGGCCAGCAGAAGAGCCTTCGATACCTCTTCCTCGAAGGATCGAATATTCGAAACGAAGACCTCCCTTCGCTCACAAAGCTCCCAAATCTTCGCTACCTGGCCTTGGCAAACACGGCGGTAACGGGCGATGGAGTCAAGATTTTGGCGAATTCGAAGAGCCTTCGCCGGATCGACGCAGGACAACGCGTGTCGGAGACAGCGATCCTGGATCTTCACCGCCTCCGGCCGGACATCACCGTCAAGCCGGACCCTTTCACCCTCCTCGTCGGCCGTCGCACGGAGCAGCCCATCGAGTTCGGGCAGAACTGGCAGATCTACGCAGGCTCCGACGTCCCCACGATAATCCGCCGCCGGAGCTTCGCACTTGTGCTCTCGGCCCCCGCGGCCGAAGGGCTTGAGAAGACGCTCCGGCAAAGACTTCCCGCTCTCGGCTGGAAGCCGGGCGGTCGCGGACAAGCCGAGTGGACCCGCGCCACCGTAACCGAGGGCAGCAAGCTCGATGAAATCGACATCGACCCAGGCGTTCTCCCCAACGTCGGCCCCGACCTCAACTTCGGAGAGCGGATCATCCTGGTCAGCTACTACGTCGACCCCACCCACTAACCTCGCGGATTCTGAATCAAAGAATTGTCCGGCCATCCCTCTTCCCTCCCAAATATAGATTTGCTCCCGCCGAGGCCCACAAAAGACCATACTGGGGCGGAAGCGATGCGGCTCCTCTCCTACGTCAACCCCCTCCAAGGCACCGACTCCAGCGGGAGCCTCTCCCGCGGAAGCACCATGCCGATCGTCGCGACGCCCTTCGGCATGGCGCACTGGACTCTTCAGACCGACGATGGCTGGGGCTGGCAGTTCCAACCCCGCTCGCCCAAACTCCAAGGCGTTCGATTGACACACCAGCCTAGCCCCTGGATGGGCGACTACGGCGCGTTCGTCGTCATGCCGCAGACGGGCGCCCGCGCTCTTTCCGCCGGGCGTCGCGCCACCACCTGGCGGCTCGACAAAGCCCTTATCAAGCCACATCGTATGGCGGTGGAGTTGGTGGCTTCTGGGGTGACGCTAGAGACCGCTCCTACCGCGCACGGCGCTATGTTTCGGTTCCGCTTTCCCGACGGCGGCGACTCGCGCCTCATCTTGGAAGGAGTCAAAGGGGAGACTCACTTCGAATACCGTTCGAACGGCCTCCTGGTCGGCTGGACCAACGGCAACTCCGGCGGCGTTCCCGGCAACTTCAGGTGCTACTTCGTCGCCCGCCTCTGCGTCCCGGTCGTCTCATGGGCCACTTTCCACGGGGACGACCTCGGTCCCGTCAACGAGCCCCGCAGCGCCGACGGCCTGGGCATTTGCCTAGAGCTTGGCCGCGCCCGCGAGGTGACCATGCGCGTCGGTACTTCGTTCATCTCGGATGATCAGGCGCTCTGGAATCTCGAACAAGAGATCGACCGCGCCGGCTTCGAAGAGATTGCCCGCCAGGCCGAAGCGGCCTGGGAGAAAGCGCTTGGGCAGATCGAAATCGAGACGGACGACGAGACCGCGAAGAAGACCTTCTACTCCTGCCTTTATCGCACAAAGCTGTTTCCCCGGACTTGGCACGAGACGGAAGCAAACGGCAAAGTTGTCCATTTCAGCCCTTACGACGGCCAAATCCACGACGGGCCGCTTTACGCCGACACCGGCTTCTGGGATACCTTCCGCACCCAACACCCACTTCTTACGCTGCTGGCGCCAACCCGCCAGGCCGAGATGCTCCGCGGCTGGGTGAACGCCTACCACGAGAGTGGTTGGCTCCCCCAGTGGCCCTCGCCGGGACATCGGGTCTCGATGCCGGGCACCCATCTTGATGCCACGATCGCGGATGCGGTGGCGAAGGGAATTCGGGATTTCGACATGGAGGCCGCGCTCAAAGGGATGCTTCGCCACGCGGACGGTCCGGCGCACGGCGGCCCGGTTGGGGCGGGGCGGAACGACATCGAGAGCTATCTCAAATACGGCTACAGCGTAAACGGAGGCAGTGTCGCCCAGACGCTCGACTACGCCTACGACGACTGGGCCATTGCCCAAACCGCCAACGTGCTTGGTCAGAAAGATGTCGCGAACCGGTTACTCGAACGGGCGCAAAACTATCGGAAGCTTTACGATCCAGGGGTCGGATTTATGCGGGCGCGGAAGGCGGATGGCGGGTGGGTCGAACCCTTCGATGAGTTCTACTGGGGCGGCCCCTATGTCGAGGGTGGTCCGTGGCAGTCCAGTTGGGCCGTTCAGCACGACCCCGCAGGGCTTATGGGATTGATGGGCGGAGAGGCGGCGTTCGCCAAGAAGCTCGACCGGATGCTCTCGATTCCTCCTTATTTCCACGTGGGCGGATACGGCACCGAGATCCATGAGATGACCGAGATGGCGGTGCGCGATTTCGGCCAGTACGCCCACAACAACCAGCCGGTCCACCACGTTTTGTATCTCTATCTCGCGGCCGGACGGCCTTGGCGGGCACAGAAGGAGATCCGCCGGGTTCTCGATACCCTCTACTCACCCGATGGCTTTGCGGGCGACGAAGACAACGGAGAGATGGCCGCTTGGTACGTCCTCTCCTCCCTCGGCCTCTACCCGCACTGCCCCGGGCGGCCGGAGTGGGCGCTCGGGTCGCCGTTGTTTAAGCGGGCGAGAATTCATCTATCGAACGGAAAGACGTTGACGATCGATGCGCCTGAGAACTCTCCGAAGCACCCATATGTGACGGAGGTTTCACTACGTGGGCACGTGGTCCCGAGCTCGGTAGTTGGTCATCAAGCACTGTTGGAGGGTGGGACGCTGCATTTCCACATGTCGGCCACGCCGTCGATGCGGGTGACGCCCATCGCTGGTCGCCCCGGTTCGATGTCGGCTTACAAGTAGGCTCTACTCCCGGTAGTGCGCCGCGCGGACCACGCTCGGCTCCTTGCGTCGCGCCGAGACCACTGTCTGCGTGGGCGTCAAAGCCAACCCTTCCAACCGACTAACGATCTTCTGCGCCGCCAGGCGCCCAATCTCGTCCAGGTCCTGGAAAATCCGCACCGTCCGCTCCGGGTGGCGCATCAAGAACGAATGCCGGTCGACAAAGGTAAGCACCTCGACATCCTCCGGCACCCTCTTGCCCAGCCGTTCCAGCGCCTCCATCGCCACCACCCCGTAAAGGTGGCGCATGCAAAACACCGCCGTCGGCGGCTCCGGCGCCGCGAGCATCGACGCCAGCGCGTCGTGCACCAGCTGTTGGGCCTGCTCATACTCGCGCGCGGTATTCGGCGCTAAATAGGGAAAGCTCCGAACAAAACTCCGCGCATCCTTCCCGCGATTTCGAAGCGCGTCCTCGTAGGCTCGCAGACGTTCCGCGGTTGAGACCACGTGGGTCTCCATATCGGTGAGATGGGCGATTCGCCGATGACCGCGATCGAGGAGTCGCTCCATTCCCGCCCGCGCCGCGCTGTAGTGGTCCGAGAGCACCGCATCGCAAACCACCCCGTCCGGATAATGGTCGAGGCAGACCAGCGGATAGCCACTCGCCGTAATCTCCGCGAGTAAGGCGTCGTTCTCCGGCGCGCAAGTCGGGAACAGCACCACCGCATCCGACTCCCGCACGAGCCGCTTCAAAAGCGCCGCCTCCCGAACCGGATCGTGGCGCGTCTCCGCCAACTCGATCCGATAATCGTCGCCCAGCGCCGTAGCCACCGCCGAGAGCAGGTCTGCCTCAAACCGTTGCGTCAATGTAAAGACGACAGCGGCGACAATTGGCCTCGGCGGCAAGGAAGGCTCCGCCACTACCGTTCCCGCTCCGCGGGTTCGCAGGAGAACTCCGTTCCGGGCAAGCTCGTAAAGCGCGCGATGCGCGGTGAGTCGGGAAACTCGCCATTTCAACGCCAATTCGTCGTCGCTAGGTAGGGCGTCGCCCGGCCGCAAATCGCCCGTGGCAACCCGCCCTTGGATGTCTTCGTAGATCGCCTGCCAACGAGGTATTGCCATAGCCGATTGGCGAGACCGCCTGATCTCGCGCTTTCCGGATCGTCCCTACCTTCCAAGCCAAAGAGCCGATCAGCACTAAGTATAGACTATCTCCTTGATTTTCGCCAATTCAGCGCATAACCGGATGTTCTTCAGAATATCTGTGCGAAGATAATCCACATGATCTTCGCCCAACCGGGCAAAGATCGTTAGTGAAAGCGCAATGTTGCCCCTTTCTTATTCATCTGGGTGGATGCGATGAAGAAAACTCTTCATCCCGCCGCCATTGCCGCGGCCGTCGTGGTCTTCGTCGTCGCCATCGGCGTTCTATTCATGAAGTTCGGGGCCGGTGACGTCCACGGTGTCCCCATGGAGGAGGCGATGAAGACCACTCACGGCAATACCGTGAACTCGTTCACCGGCGAGCCCCTTACCGAGACGCAAAAAGCGGCGGCCGCCCGCCAGGAGGCGCAAATCGCCGCCCTCCAAAGCCAGGGCGTTGACCCGCGGAAATCTGGGAACTATCCACACATTGGTGCACGCACCGACTAGCTCGGAACCACGACAATGCAGTCCAAAATTAAAACCTCCCGTTACCTTCTCAAGATCCAGGCGAAGGCGTTTACCCTCATCGAACTCCTCGTTGTGATCGCGATTATCGCCATTCTCGCCGCGATCCTTTTCCCCGTGTTCGCCCAAGCCAAGATGGCCGCCAAGCAGGCCGTCTCCATGAGCAACATCAAGCAGTTGGCGACGGGCAGCATGATGTACGTAGGTGACACGGACGATGTGTTCATGCCGCGCGACCGCAACGATCAGCTTTGCGGACCTTATGCCGAACAGGACGATGCCGCTTGCGGAGAGATGCCCGGCAAGTGGTTCGGGGTGATGTATCCGTACGTCAAGAACCTAAAGATCCTCAACTCGCCAGCCCAGCCGGATCGAGACTTCTGGACCGATCCCAACTTCAACACCGTCTACTTCACCCATGCCCTGTCCGCCAGCGCCTCGGCCCGGTGGTACGGGTGGAAATATGACTGGGGATGGGGCATGAGCTACGGCTACAACGGAGGCGACAGCGCCTACGCCAGTGAAGGCATCAATCGTCGCTCCACGACGATGATCGCGCGTCCCGCCGAGGTCCTCCTCATCGCGGGAAGCCAAGGCAGCTACGACACCCCGCAAAGTCCTCACGCTTGGGCTAATGTCGGCCTGCTGGTTCACTGGGACACCAATAAGGATTCCTGGGGCTACACCCCCACCAGCGCGGTCCACAACGGAGGCACTCCTGCCACGTTCTGCGATGGCCACGCCAAATACATCAAGCAAAAGTGGGCCCATTCGAACGCGATGGAGCCTGTGGATACGAACACCACCTCCATCTGGAGTATCAAGTAGCCGGAATGGCTCTCCTGCCCTTACTCGCTCTCGCCGTCGGACCGTATTTCAAAATTCGAGTCGTCGACGGAGCGACCGGGCGGGGGATCCCGCTGGTCCAGTTGCGAACCGTGAATCAAATGCGCTTCGTCACCGACAGCGCCGGGCTCGTGGCCTTTAACGAGCCCGGCCTGATGGGCAGCGAGGTCTATTTTCACATCCAGAGCCCGGGCTACGAAGCTAAGGCGGACGGATTTGGCTACCGCGGCATCGCCCTCCGCCCGCAGGCCGGCAGAGAAACGACGATTCGGCTGACGCGAACCAATATCGCGGAACGGATCTGTCGCCTCACCGGTGCCGGTATCTACCGGGACAGCGGACTACTTGGCGAGAAAACTCCTTCGACTAACGGCGGTGTCCTAGGCCAAGACACCGCCCAAGCGGAGGTTTATAAGGGGCGGATGTTCTGGTTCTGGGGCGACACCGACCGGGCGAGTTTCCCGCTGGGAAATTTTCACACGAGCGGCGCGATAGCGACGTTGCCCAAGGAGGGCGCCGACCAAGGGATCGAGTTTCGGTACTTTGAGAAGAACGGCTTTGTGCGGCCGATGGTGGAGTCGCCGGACAGCCATCCGATTTGGATCAGCGGTCTCGTGGTCCTGGATAGCTCGCTTTACGCTTACTATGCCCAGATGAAAAGCCTTGGGGAGATCCAGTCCAGCGGCTACCTCAAATGGAACGACGACGCAGAGCGATTCGATATCGTTCAAACGTTCGGCAAAGACCGCGACTGGCGGTACTTGGACGGCCACACCATCCAGACCGAGGGTTACATCCTTGGTAACGATCCACCCAACGTGCGGGTGCCTTCGACCTCGCTGTTGGACCCCGTCGCGTACGAAGCCTTCACCTGCCTCGAGGCCGACGGTTCGGTTCGCCGAGTGGACGGCAGAACCAACTATCGATGGCAGAAGGAGCTCGGCCCGATTACCTCAACCACCGAGGCGCGGCTCGTTCGAGAGGGCAAACTAAAACTCGAGGAGACCCATTTCCTCCCGGTGGATGAGGAAGGAAGGGCCGTCGAGATTGCAAACGGGAGCGTTCACTGGAACGCCTTTCGCAAACGCTGGATCGGAATCTTCGGCCGCAAGCACGGGAAGAATTCCGAATTAGGCGAGATCGACTACGCCGAAGCGGATGCGCCGACCGGCCCTTTTCGCCGTGCCGTGAAGGTCTGTGACCACCCGAAATACACCTTCTACAATCCGGTTCAACACGCTTTTCTGGATAAGGGAAGCGCGATTTACTTTGAGGGCACCTACACGGCCGAGTTTTCGGGCAACGACGATAAGACTCCTCTCTACAACTACAACCAGCTTCTCTATAAGCTTGATCTGAACGATCCCCGACTCAACTTCGCAAAGCAATGAGTTCCGAAACCCAATATGACGTCGCCATCGTAGGCGGCGGTCCGGCCGGCGCCACCGTAGGCGGCATGCTGAAAAAGTACGCGCCCGATATGCGCGTACTCATCCTCGAACGGGAGACCTTCCCGCGAGACCATATTGGAGAAAGTCTTCTCCCGCCCGTATGCTCCGTCCTCGCTGAGCTCGGCTGCTGGGACAAGATGGAGGCCGCTAACTTCCCGATTAAGATCGGCGCGACCTACAAATGGGGGAAGAACCCCGAACTCTGGGACTTCGAATTCCTTCCTTCCGAAGAGTTCGTCGACGAGCCCCGACCGGCTAAGTACGTTGGGCAACGGAAGATGACGGCGTTCCAGGTGGACCGCTCGGAATATGACGAGATCCTTTTGGATCACTCGGCGGAGTTGGGCTGCGAGGTTCGGGAAGGCGCGAAGGTTAATAAGGTTCTGAAAGAAGGTGGCCGCGTCGCCGGGTTGGAACTAGAGAACGGCGAGGTGGTGACGGCAAAGCATTATGTCGACGCCTCCGGCAACTCCGGCATCCTCCGACGGGCCATGAACGTCCAGTGCGACACACCTTCGACCCTCCGTAATATCGCAGTTTGGGACTACTGGCAGAATGCCGATTGGGCCGTCGAGATCGGCGTGGGCGGAACCCGCATCCAGATCCTTAGCCTCGGTTGGGGCTGGCTCTGGTTTATTCCGATGGGCCCGACTCGAACCAGCATCGGCCTCGTAGTGCCGACCGCCTACTACAAAGCATCCGGCTTAAAGCCGGAAGAGCTTTACGAACGAGCGGTTCAAGAGGAGCCCACGGTGAGGGAACTGATTCGCAACGCGACGCGCGAAGACAAGTTCGAGACGACCCGCGACTGGTCATTCATGGCGCGCCGTCACTACGGCGAGAACTGGTTCCTCGTGGGTGAGTGCGCGGGCTTCGCCGACCCAATTCTATCGGCCGGGGTCACCCTTGCCCAGGTTGGGGCGCAGCAGTTGGCCTACACGATCCTCGAGATCGAGCGCGGGAAACTCGATGCCCAGTGGCTACGCCAAGAGTTCGAGAATCGCCAGAAGGCCAAGATCGGAACCCACATTCGTTTCGGCGACTACTGGTACACCGCCAATGCCCAGTTCACTGATCTCCAAGAGTTCACCGCTACCTTAGCAGAGAGCGCCGGGCTCGACTTAACCCCCCAAAAGGCCTGGGCCTGGATCGCGCAAGGTGGATTTATCGGGGAGGAAATGGATATTGGTATCGGCGGCTTCTGCTTTAACGCCATCACCCAATCGTCCGAATTCCTTCTGGACCTGGACTATCAGCACGAGTTAGAGAGGCACAACGTTCTTCGGCTGAATCTGGCGGGGGCCACCTGGAAGGAAACCGCGGTCTATATGGGTGGCACGATCCAGAAGGCGCCATGCTACGTTCGAGGGGATAAGGTTCTTCCGATCTATGCCCAGATCGAACTGATCGTCAACGCCCTGCAACGCGACCACCGCTTCCCGGCGATCATGATGATGCTGGACGAGGTGCGCCAGTTCCGCCCCGACATCGCCGCCCTCATGCCCTACGTCCCCGAGGCGATTGAGGCCATGATCCGGGACGGTTGGATCGACGCTTCGTACGACCCCGACCTTCCCCTTTGCAACATCGTCTCCGAGTTTCGCACCTTCAAACCGAACACCGACCCGCAGCCAGTCCGATGAAGAAATCTGCCCTCCTCCTCGCTCTCCTCCCCACCTTCGCCAACGCCCAGTTCGCCCTTCACAATGGCGATCGGGTGGTTTTTTACGGCGACAGCATCACCGACCAACGGCTCTACACCCTCTTCACCGAGGCCTTCGTCCGAACTCGCTTCCCCAATTTGAAGGTCGACTTCACCCACTCCGGCTGGGGCGGCGACACCGTGAACGGAGGCGGCGGCGGAGACATCGACACCCGCCTGAACCGCGACGTCTTCCCCTATCACCCGACCGTCGTCACGATCATGCTAGGCATGAACGACGGCGGCTACCGAGCCTTCGATCAGCCGAGATTCGACACCTACACCAAAGGCCTCATCCACATCGTGGACAGGTTGCAGAAGGAGGATCCAGGAGTCCGCCTGACCCTCATCCAGCCGTCCCCGTACGACGACGTCACCCGACCGCCCAACTTCCCGGGCGGCTACAACGCGACGCTTCTCCAATACGCCGACTACATTAAGGACCTCGGCGGCCGAACCAGCTCGACCGTCGCCAATCTCAACGCGCCCGTGGTGTCGATGCTGCAAAACGCCAATGCGAAAAACCCGCAAGGCGCCCAAAAGATCATCGGCGACCGCGTCCATCCGGGCGACGCCGGCCACCTGATCATGGCGGAGGCACTCCTTCGGTCCTGGAACGCCCCCAGCCTCGTCTCCTCCGTAGAGATCGCGGGCGGAAAGGTCGTTCAGTCGGAAAACGCCAAAGTTTCCGGCTTGTCCACTACGGGCGGCCTCTCGTGGACCCAGACGGATGGCGCGCTTCCCTTCCCTTTGAATCTAAGCGATGAGACAGTTCGCCTCGCCATCGAGTCATCCGACTTCGTCGCCGCGCTGAACCAGCAGACCCTGAAGGTCTCGGGCCTAACGGGCCGCCAGGCCCTAACGATCGACGGCAAAGCGGCCGGTACCTTCTCGACCGAGGAACTGGCGGCAGGGATCAACCTCGCGACCTTAGACACTCCCATGCGGGCCCAGGCCAGCCGGGTTCTCGACCTCACCCGCGACCGCGCGGAGGCTCACAACCAGCGCTGGCGCAGCATCCAGACCAACTGGTTCCTCGGTCCGGAGAAGGCTGCTTCGAAGGAGAAAGAGGACGTCTTCAAGGCGCTCGATCGCTATGACCAGGCGCTTGATAAGGAAGCCCGAAAGGCCGCCCAACCGGTCGCCCACCGTTTCTCGCTGGTGCCGGCCTAGTGGCGGGTTGGACCATCGGTCCTTTTCATCGGGCGGACGATCACAACCCCATCCTCGGGATGGGGGATCGGACCTTCGACTGCCCGATGACCAAAAAGCTGGTCCGATGGGAATCGGACCACGTCTTTAACCCCGCTGCGGTCGTCCGCGACGGCCGCGTGGTGGTGCTCTACCGGGCCGAAGACGACAGCGGCTCCGGCATCGGCGCCCACACCTCTCGACTCGGTTACGCAGTAAGCAAGGACGGCCTGACGTTTACGAAGAGCGACCACCCAGTTCTCTATCCCGCCGAGGACGCGCAGAAAGAGTACGAGTGGCCCGGCGGCTGCGAAGACCCCCGCTTGGTCGAACTCCCCACCGGCGGCTATCTCCTTACTTACACTCAGTGGAATCGCCACACCGCTCGTCTTGCTGTAGCGACATCCCCAGACCTCAAAACCTGGACCAAGCACGGACCCGCCTTTTTAGGGCGAATTCGCGATCTCTGGTCAAAATCGGGCGCCGTCGTCACCGAACTGGTTCACGGTCGGCTCGTCGCGGCGAAGGTCAAAGGACGCTACTGGATGTACTGGGGCGAGGGAAACGTCTATGTCGCCTCCTCAGCCGATGGCATCTCCTGGGATCCACTTCTGGATGCCAAAGGGGAACCCCAAGGCGTCCTAGAACCCCGAGCCGACCACTTCGACAGCCTCCTCGCCGAACCCGGCCCACCCGCGATAAAGACCAAAGACGGCATCGTGCTCCTGTACAACGGCCGAAACGATCCTTCGAAAGGCGACCCACGTCTGTACGGCCAAACCTACTCCGCCGGACAAGCCCTGTTCGCGGCCGATGATCCCACCAAGCTCATCGACCGAACCCAAGACTACTTCCTAACCCCCGAACGCCCGTACGAAAAGACCGGCCAATTCACGGACGGCACCGTCTTCATTCAAGGCCTCGTCCACTTCAAAGGCAAGTGGTTCCTCTACTACGGAACCGCCGATTCCGCGGTCGCGGTGGCCCACACATAAACACGAAGCTCCCCTCGCCCCTCCGGGGGAGAGGGGCTGGGGGTGAGGGGTCCGGTTGCGTTTCGCCCACACGTCCGTAACGGCTAATCCGCCAGAACCCGTCCCTTTGTCTCCGGCGCAAAGGGAATTGCCAACAAACCGATCAACGGCACAAATCCAACGAAGAACAGCACGTGTAGCGCCGACTGCAGCGCGTCCGCCCCACGCGCGGCGATGCTCCCCACCAAGAACGGCCCAAACGCCGCGATGAACCGTCCCGAGTTGTAGCAGAACCCCGCCCCCGTTCCGCGCAACCGCGTCGGAAAGAGCTCCGGCAGATAGTACGTAAACGCCCCGAACACCCCAAACACGCTCAGTCCCACCGGGAAATAGAAGTACAGCCGCGTGTGCGGATCGAGGTTTAACCCGAACGCCGCCAACAAAGAGGCCGCGCTCAGCAGGAAATAGACTGCGAACATCACCCGCCGTCCGAGATGCTTTGCAAACGGAACCGTCATCAGGGTCCCGATCAGACCGCCGATATTGAAGCAGTTCGTTGCCAGCCGCTTCCACTCCTCCGCCAAGCCCGCTGTCGCCGGGTTCGCCTTCGCCAGACCCGAAGACACGACCGGGATAAACGCGTTACAGCTCCACCACATCAACAGCGCCGTCAGCGCCATGGCGAACCCGCCAATCGTGATCTTTCGATACTCGGGCGTAAACAACTCCGCGATCCGCGGAGCGGAAACCCCTTCCACCGCCGTCTTCCAACGCTCGGGCTCCTTGACAAAGAAGCGAACCGAAGCCGCCACCGCCGCCGGGATCAGTCCGCAAAGAAAAACGTAACGCCAAGCCGTCTCCGGAGTGCCTTTAAATATCTGTCCCTGGATCAGGAACGTCAGATAGGTCGCCAAGAAAAGCCCCATCGGCGCGGAAGTGTAGAGCAGAGCCCCGGCCTCAACCCGACGCTTCTCCGGCACCACCTCCGCCACCATCGCCGCCCCGGCGGCCCACTCGCCGCCAATACCTAAACTGGCGACCAATCGGAACAGCACCAGCACCGCCATATTGGGCGCGAAAGCGCACGCCGCCGTGCCGATCGCGTACATCAGCATCGTCAGCATCAACGTCCGCGTCCGGCCGAGCCGGTCGGCGACCTTCCCGAAGATAATGCCGCCCACCGCCCAACCGATCAGCAGGAGCGAAGTGAGAATTCCCGTCCACTGAAGGGTCGCGGCCTTCGCTTCCGTCGAACCGATCGGCAGGTGCAAAAGTGTCGGCACGCAGTTCGGCGCGACGTAGTTGAACAACAGCCCATCGAACACATCGAACCCCCAGCCAAGCCAGGCGGCGAACAGGACCGTCCACTGGTAACCAGACATATCGAGGACGCGCCGCGGGGTCTTCGTCGAGGGGAGGGCGTTCAGCTCCATTGCTTCCCACCATTCTAGCGGACCCGCGAGGAAACAGGATATGAGACAACGGTATTCGCCCGGCACCCGAACGGCCATTCTTCTCATTTGAGAAAGCTTGCGAGTAGCGGCGACGCCCTCGTCGCCGATTCCGCGCCCGGCTTTCAACTTGAGAACACCAGCGCTTGGGCCAGAACTCCACGCTGTGTACCGGCGACGAGGGCGTCGCCGCTACACGTACCCAGCGCGTGGATTCCGAAAACTAAGGCCTCTTCGACGCCTTTGGTTGTGGCTTCACGGAGACCATGTAGACCCCTTTAACCACTTTCACCTGAGCGTTAACCTGTCGAAGCATGTTCTGCAGTACGGCCTCAAACGTCACATTCCGCGTTGACAAGGTCACAATTCCTTGGACCCTCGGGTCGAACGAGTAGCTCTTGTAAGTCTTCCGGAAAAGTAGCCGGAGCGCCTCCCGAGCGTCGAACTGATTGAAGTCGCAGTCGATCAACATCGGCCCGCTATTGGAAGCGAGGTTGACCTGACCAAAGCCCTCGGAGCCGGGGAGACTCGAACCGCCCCCGATTCCTTGCCCGCCCCTGTTGACGGTGCCGGAACCCCCAAATCTCTGTCCGCCACCGCTGGCGTTGGTCGAACCGCCGCCAAATCCTTGACCGCTACTGCTGACGGTTCCGGAGCTACCGCCGAACCCTTCTCCGCCACTGCTGACGCTGCCGGAACCGCCGAACCCCTGCTCAGCGCTGACGCTGGTCGACGACCCGCCGGTCGACGACCCGCCGGTCGACAACCCGCTGCTCGTTGTGCTGCTTTCCCCGCTTCCGGACGAGGAACCACTGGTTTGGCCGCCATTCGTGTTCTGGCCAGATACTTTGTGAAGCGTTTCGACCCTGTACCGATTCGGAGAGGAACCGGATGCACCAGGAGCGCCGCTCTGACCCGATACTGCGTGAACCGTTTCGACCCTGTACTCATGGGAGGAGGAGCCGGCCGCACGATTCTGACCCGATCCTCCCGCCGGAAAACTGGACTCTACCGGGTATGAAATCCTGGTCGTAGAAGCACCCTTTGCATTCGGAGAGCGCTCCCAAAGAAGCGTCTTGGATCCCTTCTTACCCGGGACGACCGTCCAAGTCCCTTTCGCCGTCTTGACTGTCTTCTCACCCTTGCCGGCGACTTTCACGCTCGTCTTTTTGGGAGCCGGCTTGGGGGCCTTTTTCACCGCCGGCTTCACAACCGTCTGCGGAGGTTCCGCTTGAGCCAATTGGTAGCTCGGGAGAAGTCCGGCCGTCGCCAAGGCGATTGCGCCGATCGCCGTTTGGCGCCAACGAGAGGGTTGGGAGTTGAAATGTTTCATGGCTTCGAGTCTTCGGTGGATGGTTCGGAACGACTCGGCCATGGGGAGAATTCCCGGGACGAGCGAGATGCGCGCAACCACCGTGGCGCGCAAAAGCATGTCGGCGTAGGTCTGGATCGGAACGGCCGCCAACTGCGCCGCATACCGGTCGGTGGCCGATTCGTGATCGAGCCGGGCGGCGCGAGCCGCCAGCCAGACCGCGGGATTGAAGAAGAAGACCGCCTGTACCAGCCAGATCAGCCCGTACCAAGGAAGGTCCCTCCGAGCAAGATGCGCCACCTCGTGAGCCATCATCAGCCGCACATCGTCTGCAGGTCCGCTCTCCAACACTGTTTGCGGCAAGACGATATTGCCGCTCAGGAGCATCGCGCTGTCGAGGTCCGGCGAGCTGAGCAACCGGGGCGGCGCGTTCATCCCGGCCCTTTTCGCCAAGTCGCCTAGCATCCTAAGGTAAGCCGGTTCCGTAACCGGGTCGGCATAGCACGTCACTCGGCGGGCCCTCGCCCAGCCCAAGGCCCCGTGGCCCGCGACCGCCGCCGTCCCAAAGATCCAGGCCACCAACCAGGGGTCGAAGGGCGCGGGGGCGGCGGGAAGCTCCGCCGGCGGACTCACCGTCACCGCCGCGGGCAGGCTCATCGCTACCGGAGCAGTCACCGGCTCAACGGGTTCCAGAACCGGCGCGGGAAGAACTCGCAAGGTCACAACCGCGAAAGGCGCCAAGCAAGCAAGCGGCTTAAGAAACGCGAGCCGCCAGATCCAGGCCTTCGCGTTCGCCGGAATCGCCGGAAACGCGCGGAAGATCGCCCAAACCGCAAGCAATAGCGCGCCCGACTGGACTGCCGCCGTTAGAAGCTGTTCAAGCATCCTTCCGCCCTTCGTCCAAGCTCTTCACCAGGGCGCGCAGCTCCTCAAGCTGCTTCTCGTCGACCTCCGCGCGGCTACCAAGATAGGCCACGAGCGGCGAAACCGACCCACCCAGGAAGCTGTCGACAAACTCTTCGACGAACCCCTGGAAAAGACTTCCTTTCGCCTCGGAAGCCGAATAGCGATAAACGCCCTCCACCTTCTTCCGCTCAAGAAACCCCTTCTGTCGGAGCCGCTCCATCATGTTCAGCGCGGTGTTTCGGGTCTGCCCTTTGGTCGCCGCAAGATAGTCCCCCACCTCCGTAACCGTCGCCCCACCCTGCTCCGCGATGAACCGCAGCACGTCGCTCTCCGACCGGCCAATGCTTGGTTTCTTCTTCATAAACCTCTAACGACGTTTGTCGTTAGAGAGCATTCTAACACAGGAAACGACAAATGTCGGCAATTTTTTGGTAGTCCGATCAGTGCCCCTGCAACCGAACCCGATCCTCTTTCGGCAACTTGCCCACTACCAAGTCATAGGAGTGGCGGACCATCCAACGGATCTCCTCCGCCGGCACGCTCCCGTCGAGGTCGACGGTGTTCCAGTGCCGCTTGTTCAAGTGGTAGCCCGCGGTGATCGCCGGATACTCGTCCCGCAACCGCAGCGCCTCTTTCGGATCGCACTTCAAGCTAACGCGCTCGTCGGACAACAAGGCAAACACCTTCCCCGCCACCTTCATCACGTCCAACGTCGGCCCAAACGGGTGATCCTCCACCGCCTCGGGTAGTTCCAAAGCAAACTCCGACACCTGCTCCACTGTCATCGCGTTCCCAAGTATCCGTTATGATCGACAAAGCCAGCAAAGGAACCTCAAGAAAGGCGAATAGGAGTTCAGCGAGGCTCGACACACTAGTAGTGTCATGCGGCGGCGCGCCTTCACTTTGATCGAGTTGCTGGTGGTGATCGCGATCATTGCGATCCTCGCGGCGATCCTTTTCCCCGTCCTCGCTCAAGCTAAGGAGGCGGCGAAGAAGACCCAATGCCTGAGCAACGGACGGCAGATGGGGTTGGTGTTTCAACTCTACGCCGGAGACTGGGAAGACCGCCTCCCCGGCAAATACTGGGCCGCCAACCTGCCGGGCAAGCGCTGGCCCATTTACACCGTGCCGATCTACGCAAAGACCCGCGAGATCGCGTTCTGCCCGGATACCGTCGATGACCGCAAAAAATACGGGACCGATCCGTTTATCACCGACTACATTTTCAGCCTAACGCCCAACTACGGCCTCAACTATTGGTATCTCTCCGAAGGCGATCCCACGACCTCGAACTCAGGGCGGTCGATGACCGAGATCGGTTCGCCCGCCGACACCGTTCTTCTGGCCGAATCCACCTTCGTCGATGAAGCGAACCAGCCGAGCCTCGGCTACTGGACCGTCGATCCGCCTTCGCGATGGCTCGGCTCGCCCCCTCTCTCCTGGGAGTCGTTTGGCCACGTCTGGCCTCGCCATACGAACCGGGCAACCACGATCTTTGCCGATGGGCACGTCAAGGCGCTCTCCGTCACACCGGGGAAAGGGACCCTTGCCGACGAATCGATCTGGGATCTCGAATGAGCGCTCGGCAACGGACTCTGGTCGCGATGCTCGTCGTGGCGATTTTGGCGCTCGCCGTTTTTCTTCTCTTCCGTCCGGCCGGGGGGGTCGATCCTGGAACAGTCGCGCCGCGCGGAGCGAATGCGCCGGCGTCCCCCGATCCGGAGGACGCCGAGCTTCTAAAGGAACTCAAGAAGGCGAAACGCTAAGCTTTTCGCCTTCTGCGAACCAGGGCAATCGCCCCAAGGCCGAGCGCGGCCAGCGAGGTGGGTTCGGGCACCGCGGCGGCGACGAACACATTCGATCCATGGGCTTGGCTGCTCTGGTCGAGTTGGAGCGAATAGATCTGCGAGTGCTGCACCGTATTGAACGAGATCGAGATCCCGGTCACCGTGCCTGCAACCCCGCTCAGATCCCACTGATAGCCGTAGAGGTTGTTGAATAGCTCCTGGGGCAGGCCGGTTGTGGGGTCGGTGAAGGAAGCGCCGGTGTCGACATGGGCAAGGCGGGTGGTGAAGAGGGTCGAAGAGAAGCTCGCCGTCGTGGGCGAACCGCCCGTCGGGATATAGGTGTAGTTCAACACCGGATCGACCCGATTGTAAAGATCGTAGCCGAAGGCTTCGCCGATCTCAAGTTGGAATGCCACGGTCTTCAACCCGCTTACGACGGTCGTGTCGTCCACGGCGAGACTGCCGCCGAAGGTGTTCGGGGTCGAACTGAATCCGCCGGAGTAGATGCTGCCCGAAAGAACGAAAGGTCCGCCGCCGCCCGTTCCGTTGGCGGTCTTACGAAGCGTCGCATCGCCCGAGCCCGCCGTGTTCGATCCCAGCGGATTGGCCCAGGGCGTCCCGCCCGGGAAGTTGCCGGTGCCCGGAAAATTCGTCGGCGTAAAGTTCGCCCAACCGTCGTATTGCGTCGTGCCGCCCAGGGAAATCGAGTGGGGAGAAGATTGCGCGGCAGCGAACGCCGAGAGTCCGATCATCAGAGTCGCGAATGCGGTGCTTTTCATCATAGTTCCGGGCCAAGCCCACCCTTTATGTTTTCGCGTTCATGACGAAAGTCATTTGTCTAATTTGATGGATCGTCGGACAACACGACTTTCTTGTATAGATTCTAAGAATTAGAATCCTAGTTCAAACCCGCCCCGCAATTCTGTCCGGACCCGTATATTCGCGAGTGGACAAAAACGCAGAAAACTTGACGCTCGTAACTGGAATAAAAAGTATAGTATTGGACAGGTCTAGGAGAAGCCCATGAATCACGAAGCCTCACTCTGCCTCGCCAAAAGCGACCACGGACGGATCACTCTCTGCCCCTGCGGCTGTACCCAACTCACCTTTGGGCGAGTGACGCTCCATTTCGAAACGGAGGAGATGTTTCAAGAAGTAGCGGAGGCGGTCATGAATGAGGAGGCGGAGGGAACGGCGGAGGACATGTTCGACCTGCGATATGACTGGCTCTCCATGTCCCTCTCCCCGTACGGTTTATCCCAACTTGCGAAGCTGGTTCGCGACGCCCTCAACTCCCTCTCCTGGCTCCGGGGCGACCTACGCTTTACGGATGAAGATTTCCGAAAGTTGACCGGCTAGAACCGCCCCAATTCGTCCAAAATCTCTCGCGCTTTGGCGATCTCCGTCCCCGCCAAAACCGCTTCGATCTTCTCGAAAACCGGCCAGCGGAACCGCCGCGCCAGCACAACCGCCGTGCCCGAGAAAACTACGCCGAACAGCAGATTCCCCAACACCCAGGGCAGGCTCACCGACCGCCACAATTCATATCCAATCAGCGCTTGCCCCGCGACAATCGGAAAGATGATCCAGAGTGGGATGCCAAGCAACAGCATCCATTGCGTGGACCGAACGCGGAGCGACCGCAGTCCCGCCAACTGCCGCTGTGTCTCCAAAATCGGATTGGCATAGTCGAACCCAGATATGGTGATCAACTGCCGGATACTCGACCATATCGTGAAGATCGCGCAAGCGTCGATCAACACCGCGGGCAGCGCGCCCCAAGGTTCGTGAGAAGCCTTCGCGAGGTTATCAAAGAGAAAGCCTCCCATCCAAATCGCCGTCAGAGCCCCTACCAGCAATTCGAGAATCGGTTCCCTCATCAGCAGCCGCGCCGTCGATCGAATCCGGCCCTGCCCCACCGCGTTCTGCAGATTGGTTTGCTGCATTTGCATCTCATCGAGCCGCACGTTCACGGCTTTCCAGCTCGCTTTCAGTTCTTCAAGTTCCATTTTTTCTACCCTTCCGCGGCCGCCTCCTGACGCAGCCGTTGCTTCAATCGACTCACCTTGGTGGCCACATTGCCCGGCGAAATCCCCAAGACCTCCCCGATCTCGGCATGACTGAGGTCATCCAGTACGAGGAGCAAAAGCGCCCGATTCATCGGGTCAAGCCGTTCGATCAGGCCATACAAAGCCCGCGCGTCGTCGTCGACCTCTGCCGCCGCCCGATCCGCGACGTCCTCCAGCCCGACCGTCGGCAAATCCCGACGTCCTCCCCGAGACCACGAGATCGCGACGTTCAGAGCGATCCGGTACATCCAAGTCGAAAAGGCCCGTCGCTCGTCGTACTTCCCGAACGCTCGCCAAAGCTGCAGCCGAATCTCCTGCGCCAAGTCCTGAGCATCGTCGGAATGCCGGCAGTAAGTCCGGACCACCCGGAACACGATGCCGCGATGACTCTCCAGGAGCGCTTCAAACCGCGTGCTGTCCATGTTCACGTCTTAGTGATTCGCTCCGAAGACCGAATCATTACACCGGCTCCATTTTTGGGGTTTCGGATCTCTTTGTTTCACGGTCAAACGCGGGATTTTCACGGGGAAATCCCGTAATAAATTTTGCGAGCGGACCCTTACTTTGGCCGGTCTGCCGGGGTCCTTGATTTCCGATCAGAGTGAACATTTCATGCTAATTATGGCATAGTTCGCGATAATCGTGCTATAATATGCTTAGAGATGAAGGCAAGGACAAGTACAACGTGTGGATCAGGAGGGAACCGCCCCTCATAACTTCATAAATCACATCCCTTACAAAGGAATCACAACGATGGCCAGATCGGCCCATATTAATAATATTAAGGCTTTAACATAGACAAATCATAACCCCCCTCTAACCGTCTTCTAACACGCGGCTGGGACACTTCGGAATGCCAAGAGGCCGCCATGAAAACCCGTAATCAAGCCTTCACCCTTATCGAGCTCCTCGTTGTGATCGCCATCATCGCGATCCTCGCCGCCATTCTTTTCCCCGTCTTCGCCCAAGCAAAACTCGCGGCGAAGAAGACGGCTTCTCTCTCCAACCAAAAACAGATTGGGCTCGGAACCGTCATGTACGCTGGGGACTACGACGACAACCTGCCGGAAACCGGTTGGGACGGCCCCTGTTCGAAGCCTACGGAGATTCACGATCTGACCAGCGCCTCCGTCAGCGACAACTACTGGTCCGGTGTCTATTCGTTCCTCCTCGCCGATCAGCCCTACATGAAGAGCATGGACCTCGTCGCCGACCAGACCGACCCGAACAAGGCCGTCTACGGGAAGGACGGCTCCTACTGCTTCGAAGCTCAACTCATCGCCTACGGCGTCAAGGGCTCGTACCCGGGCATGCGGAACGTCGTCGGCGCGATGGCAAAAGCGCTTCCCGCCTCCTACGCCGGGAACTACCTGCTCGCGCAAACCTACGACGTCGCACGCGGTACCACAACCGCTAAGGGCCGCAACATGAGCGCCATCAGCGCGCCCGCCAACGTATTCTTCTCCGCCGAAGTCGGCTCCTCCCGAAAGACGGACGGTGGATATTTCGCCGGCTGGTACGTGGCTCCCGGTTACGGCCTGGTCGGCGACGGCACCGGCCGCTGGGAACTTGGGGCCCGCTACTCGGGCGGCCGAAACTGGGCTTTCTGCGATGGCCACGCGAAGTTCGCGAAGGACGTCCCTTTTAAGAACGGTGCGACACTGAAAACCCCTCGCCAGGTCATGTTCGACTACCAGCAGATGGGTATCTACACCTTCCCCGAGACGACCGACGCGAACTACTGCTCGAAGGAAGTCTGGACCGCCAACCACGCCGCCTGCGGCAACCTTTCGAGCCGCGGTTGGTGATTCGACTGCCCGGTGCGTCTTTCGCACCGGGCACCTAAAGCCCAATGACCCAATAACCCCAAAAAACTAGTAAAGTCGAGGGAATCGAAGATGATGCTCCTCCTTCTCCAACAACCGACGCCGCTTCCCTTCCTAAGTCCCGCCTTCGGCAGCCATATGGTGCTCCAGCGCGACCGGCCGAACACCTTCTGGGGTTGGACCAACCCCGGGGCCAAGGTCACCGTCACCGTTGGCGATAAAAAGGCGACGGGCGTCGCCGCCGCAGACGGCAAATGGGCCGTCAAGCTCAACCCGCCTAAAACCGGTGGTCCGTACACCGTCACCGTAGACGGCTCTCAGCATGTGGTCCTTACGGACGTCCTCGTCGGCGACGTATGGCTCTGCACCGGCCAATCAAACATGGAGTTCGGCCTCACGATGGAGAAGGGAGGCGCGGCCGAGGTCGCCGCCGCCAACGACCCCAACCTCCGCATCCTCCTCGTCCCTCATCAGGTGAGCCTTACTCCCCAGAAAGTGAACGGCGGAACCTGGAAAGTCGTTTCGCCGGAGACCGTCGCCCAAGAAGGATGGGGCGGGTTTTCCGCCGTCGGCTACCACTTCGGCAAAGCTCTCCGCCGTGAAGTTGGCGTCCCGATCGGCCTCGTGGGCGACTACTGGGGTGGCACCAACGCCGAATCGTGGGCCAGCCGTGAGGCCCTGAAGCCGCTTGGCGACTTCGACGGCGCTCTCCAAAAGATCGACCACGATATCGTTTCTCCACCGGAAGTCGATGGCGGTATCGCGGGGGTCTGGCAATCGGCCGACCTCAATACTGTCGGTTGGAAAACGGTCGGCGCCCTAACCGCCTTCCACGATCTCGACCTCGATAACTACGACGGAACGGTCTGGCTCCGGAAAGAATTCACCCTGACCGACGCCCAAGTCGGCGCCGCCAAGCTCTCCCTCGGCTCAGTCGACGACGAAGAGACCACCTGGATTAACGGAACCCAAGTCGGCGCCACCGCCGGCTATAACATTCCGCGAAACTACGACGTTGCGGCGGGCGTTCTTCACGCCGGCCGGAACGTGATCGCCATCAAGGTGGTCGACACCGGCGCCTTCGGCGGCTTCAACGGCCCGGCCAACCTCCTCTCTCTTACGCTGGCGGACGGTTCCACCCAGTCCCTTGCCGGCGAATGGCTTGGCCACCGTGGCGCCTCTTTGGCGTCCGTTGGACCGAACGTTCAGACTTCCCTCTCGAACGGCATGATCGAACCGATCGTTCCGCTCGGCATCAAGGGCGCGATCTGGTACCAGGGCGAAAACAATGCGGGACGGGCCTATCAGTACCGCCGCATCCTCCCCGCGATGATCGGCGACTGGCGCCGCCGGTTTAACCAAGGCGACTTCCCGTTCTACATCGTGAGCCTCGCCGCCTGGCAGGCCCACAAAACGGTGCCGGGCGACGATGACTGGGCAGAGCTCCGCGAAGCCCAGATGCTGACGGCCGAGAGCGTGAAGAACGCGGGCATCGCGATGGCGATCGACGTAGGTGACGCGGCGGACATCCACCCGACCGACAAGCGAACCGTTGGCGAGCGACTGGCGCTTGTCGCGCTGGCCAAGACCTACGGCAAGCTCGTTGCTTACTCCGGCCCTACCTACAAGTCCCTCACCGTCAAGGGTAGCGAGGCGACGGTCAAATTCGAGCACGCCGACGGCGGCCTCATCGCCCGTGGTGGCCCCTTGGGCGAATTCTCGATTGCCGGTGAGGACAAGAAATGGCACTGGGCCAACGCTCGAATTGACGGAGACACCATCGTCGTTTCATCTCCCGAAGTATTGAAGCCGGTTGCGGTGAGATACGCCTGGCAATCCAACCCCGCTGCCACCCTCTACAACGGATCCGGCCTTCCCGCAGTGCCTTTCCGCACGGATGTCTGGCCCGGGGTTACCTTCGGCAGAAAGTAACATGGCGCATCTTTAGCGCAAGAACTCGTTCCTCCCGCCAAAGCTGGTCCCAAACCATGGAACCAGCTTGGAGGAGGACGCCGCCGCCCGCTCGATATTTTTGAGTCGGCGGCGAGCGCCCCGGGAACGATGAATTTACGACTCCGATTGCTTTTGTCCGTCGGTCTGACCCTCGCGATCCTCATTGCGGGCATCTCCCTGGCGTCGTCTCGAGTCATTTTAAAAAGCTTTGCCGACTTGGAGCACCGCGACTCCTCCGAACATCTCGTCCGGGCGGAACGTGGATTTCGAGAGGTTGAAGACGACCTCCATTTAAAGAGCGGAGATTGGGCATCCTGGGATAGCTCCTATCAATTCATGGCCGACGGTAGCAAGGCCTTCGTCAAGGCAAACGTTACTCAAAGCACGCTTAACCGGATCGAGTTGGACACGATGGTGTTCGCAACCCCTCAAGGAAAGGTGTTTAAGAGCCTCTCGTTGCCTCGATCAAAAGGAGGGCCTGTTCCAAGCCCAAGCGAAATCCTTTCTGTCCTAAAGATCCCGGCTTTAAGTGCCTCGGCAAAGATTGGGCCCGCGGGCATCCACGGTTTTATTCGCGTCTCGACAGGTCTAACGCTTGTTTCCGTACGGCCGATTCTCAAAACCGACGAAAGCGGACCGCGACGCGGCTGGCTGGTGTTCGGACGGACCTTCGGCCAACGCGAACTGACGGCGCTACGCGATTTGACCGGTCTCGACATTTCCGTCGCTCCGCTGGACGACCCGTCGATCGCCGCCGACCGAAATCTTCAACGAATCGCCCATCTCGCCACCCTCGCCGACATGGTCGAGCCGCTAGATCAGAAGACGGTAGCCGGCTACTCCGTGCTTAAGGATCTTCAAGGACGCCCGGGCCTTTTGATCTCCATGCGCAAACCCCGCGCCATTTACCAGCAGGGGCTCGACAGCATCGGAAGCCTGCGCAACCTTATTCTTTTTGCGGGCCTGGTGTTTGGCTTGGTAACGATGTTCGTCGTCGAACGCTTTGCCCTATCGCGCCTTGTTCGGCTAAGCGCAGAAGTTGCGGCCATCGGCGACCTCTCGATCAATGACCAGGTTGGAATTTCGGGCCACGACGAAGTAAGTTGGCTCGCCACGAAGATCAACGAGATGCTCACCAAGCTTCATGAGTCCGAAGAACGGCTCCATTGCTACAACGCGAACCTGGAGCAAACGGTGCAGGACCGAACCCAAGAAATCGAGCATCAAGCGTTCCACGACAAGCTAACTGGGCTCCCGAACCGCGCCCTCTTCACCGATCGGATCGGTGCGGCCCTGGCCAAGGCGCAAAGATCGAAGC
>FTBF01000266.1_pt1 | contig 35882 bp, 30 predicted proteins | sample 1639301 | NCBI WGS metagenome assembly FTBF01 (sample SAMEA3914864, study PRJEB12502) | metagenome | biome: forest; material: soil | place: USA | collected 2012-03-12 | depth 0.3 m
GAGGTTCACTCCTCCGCCACCGGCACCGCCACCTATCTCTCGGAAGAAGGCGTCAAAACCGTCTTCGCCATGGGCATGCCTGGCCTCGTCTCAACCCTGCGAGACCAAGGAATCGAGGTGGTCAACGCTGGCGAGGATGGCATCGTCCAAGCCACTGCCAACAAGGCCGAAGCCGTAGTGGTCGGCCTGTGCCGAAGCCTTTCCTATCCTCTGCTGGACGGCGCCATGAACCAGATCCTGGGCGGTGCCCGATTTGTCGCAACCAACACGGATGCGACCTATCCCCTCGAAGGCGGCCGATTCTGCCCCGGCGCCGGCTCCATCGTCGCCTCCGTCCAAACCTGCTCGGGAACCGAACCGTTCGTTGTCGGCAAACCAAAACCATTCCTGGTGGAAGAAATCCTGCGTGAAGCGGCCCTCCGCCCCGAAGAAGCGCTGGTCGTCGGCGACCGGGAAGACACCGACCTAGCCGCCGGCCGAGCCGCCGGCTGCCCCACCTACCTCGTTCTCTCAGGAGTCGAAACCTTCCTCCCGGAAGGCCAAATGGGCGCCGACGACGTGACGGGCCTGCTCAGTCTTTAAAGCCCCTTACGTGGCGAGAGCGTCCCGCTCTCGTACCTCCCAGCTTTCGTCTCGCTACTGAAACAGGACCTATTTGAAAGGCACGAGAGCGACACGCTCTCGACACATAAAACTATGCGGAAACGGAAGTGCCCGCTCGCGCGTGCCGCTCGTACCAGTCGCAAGTCCGCCCCAAGGCCACCTCCAGCCGTACGCCACCCGACCAGCCAAGCAACTCGTGCGCCTTCGAACAGTCCAGATGCTGATCCGGGATCTCGTTGTTCGCCTGATCCAAAATCAACGGCCGCAACGACGACCCCTGCGCCGCGAGGATCTCCTCCACCATCTCCAACGCCGTCATCGGGCGATAGCTGCCGAAGTTAAACGCGTGGCCGATCAGCCCGCGATTCTCCGCCAACCGCTCGGCAAGGCAAAGATAGGCGTCCGCCGCATCCTCCACATAGAAATAATCCCGGATGAACTTACCGTTCGAGCGAATGACCGGGGGTTCACCCTTCAAGACACTCTGAATCGTTCCGGGCACCAAGCGATTGAAATTCAAATCGCCCCCACCGAACAGGTTTCCGCAGCGCGTGATGCAGACCGGCAGGCCGTAACTGTGCGCGTAGCTCTGTGCAATCAGGTCCGCGCAGCTCTTGCTCACGTCATACGGGTGACGCCCCTGCAGCGGAGTCTCTTCCGTATAGGGCAGCACCGACTGCTCGCCGTACGCCTTGTCCGAAGAAGCTAACAGAATCTGCCTAACCCATGGCGAGCGGCGGCAAGCCTCCAGCACCCTCCAAGTCCCCGCGATGTTCGCCTCAAAAGTGGAAATCGGGTTCCGATTCGCCGTTCCCACGATCGTCTGCGCCGCCAGGTGAAAAACCGTATCGACGGCATATTCGTTCAGGACCCGCTCGATGCAGGCCTGATCTTCGATATCGCCCCGGACGAGGCGCACTTTGGAAAGAAGGTCTTCCGAAAGCAGGATCGAATCCGGCACCCAGTCGCGGACGAGGCACACGACCTCCGCGCCTTCGGCCACCAACCGCCGCACGAGCCAACCGCCCAAAAGGCCGGTTGCCCCCGTGACCAGAGTTACGCGGCCAGACCAAAAAGCGGCCATCGCTCCTCCTCATGCGCTTTCTCTTCCGGCGCCCAGGCGGCAATGCCGCTAGACCAAAGGCCTTCCAACAGTTCGCGGTCGCGCGGCGTGTCCATCATATGCCAGAACCCGTCGTGGCGATAGGCCGCCAACTGGTTCATCTGAACGAGTTGCTCTAATGGGGCGCCCTCGAGCGCCGTGCCGTCGCCTTCGATCAGATCGAGGACGCCGGGCTCCATCACGAAGAAACCGCCGTTTATCCAACCGTCGTTCGCCTGCGGCTTCTCCGCAAAGTGATCCACCTCGCAGCCGTCGAGACTGAGGTTGCCAAACCGGGCCGGGGGATGAACCGCCGTCACCGTCGCAAGCTTTCCGGACTCGCAGTGAAAACTAAGTAGGGAATCGAGATTGACGTTCGAGACGCCATCGCCATACGTGAGCATAAACGTCTCGTCCTCGATCCAGTCCCGGAGACGCCGAACGCGCCCACCCGTCTGGGTGTGAAGCCCGGTGTCGACGAGGTGGACCTTCCAGGGCGTCGAGGCCGACTCATGGAGCGTCGTCCGCCCCGTTTTGAGGTCGATCGAAACGTCCCCGTTCATCGCATGGAAGTTCATGAAGTAGTGCTTCACAACCTCGGACTTATAGCCGAGCGCCAGGATGAACTCCTCAATCCCGTAAGAAGCGTAGTGGCGCATGATGTGCCACAGAATCGGCTTTCCTCCGATCTCTACCATCGGTTTCGGGACCGATTTGGTCTCCTCCCCCAGCCGGGTACCAAGCCCGCCCGCCAAAATGACTGCCTTCATGTCGTAAGACCTCTTCTCTGGGTATCGGCAGATGGTCGGTCCCTCGTCAGGTTACGGGGGAAATTTCGATTTCGACAGGCGACCCTGTCCGAATTACCGTTTTCGACCGAGATTCTAAATGGCGTCCCGCCTCCGCGTCATGAAGAATCTGAAGCGCTTTTCCGTCGTTTGCGACCGACTCACCACGGACCCCGTTGCCGTCGATGCGGAGAGTCACTTCCAAACCGCGAACGCCCACCTACGAACGGGCCGTCTGGACGCCGCCCTCTTCGAATACTCACAGGCGCTGGCCAAAAAACCCGACCACGTCCCCGCCCGCTTCAATCGCGCCAACGCGCTCATCGGCTGCGGCCGCCACCCGGAAGCGGTAGAAGAGTATCGCGTCGTCGCTCAACGGGATCCAGATTTTCCCGGACTCGGTATCAACCTGGGTGTCGCCCTTGTTTCGTTGGGTCGGTTTGAGGAGGCCGTGGAGGCGTTTGGAGAGGCCACCCGCCGACAGCCTGGAGTCGCACAAGCCTGGAACAACCTTGGCGGCATCCTTGGCCAACTCGAACGATTCGAGGAAGCCATCTCCGCGCTCCGCCAAGCCGTCGTGCTCGCCCCCAACGATCCCGACGCCACTTTGAATCTCGTTCGCGCCCTGCACCGGGAAAGGAAACAAGAATCGATAGTCGTAGCGGAGCGGGCAACTCGAACCTGGCCGAGACGCCCCGACGCTTGGGTCGCCCTCGGTGACGCCCGGCTTTTGTTCGGAGATCCGGTGCGGGCCATTCAGGCCTATGACTCCGCCCTCGCCTTGGATTCCGCGGCCGTGGACGCGAGCGTCAACTACGGGCTTGCCTGCCTTCAGTCCAGCAAGTTGGACGAGGCCACCCAGTTCTTTGTCCGTTACCTGGAGCGCAATCCGGCCGAAGTCGATGCCTGGGGCGATTTCGCCATCGTTCTGGCCACCGGCGGGTTCCTTGAACAGTCGCTGGGCTGTTTCCGGCGAGCCCTCGAGATCAAGCCGCAGTCCCCTGCCGTCCACAGCAACCTCATGGTCATCATGAGCTACGGCACCGAGGCAACCCCCGCCGCCATGCTGGCCGAGGCCGAGAATTGGGTCGCTAACAACGTGAGTGGCCCCCTATTCCCCGCCTACACTCCCGTCCCCCACGACCGCCGGCGGATCGGCTTCGTGTCCGGAGATTTCCGCCAACACCCGGTCGGCCGCTTCGTCGAACTAATCGTGGCCGCCCACGACCGGTCTCGGTTCGAGATCTTTGGCTACTCCACTTACCGCGACAGCGATCCGATCACAAAGAAGATTCAGGCCAGCGTCGACGGCTGGCGGAACGTCTCCGATCTCACCGATCAGGAGCTTGCCTCCCAAATCCGAGACGACGAGATCGACATCCTGATCGACCTTTCCGGCCATACGCCGATGAACCGCCTCCCGGCCTTCGCCCGCCGCCTGGCTCCGGTGCAGGCCACCTGGCTAGGCTATTTTGGCACCTTGGCGATGTCTGAGATGGACTACATCCTCGCCGACTCGATCCTCCTTCCCGAATCAGAAGAGCAGTTCTACCGCGAGCGGCCCGCCCGGATGCCGAACGGTCTCTACTTCCTCCAGAAGCCCACCGCCCAGGTCCAACCCGGCCCTCCCCCCGCCCTTCGGAACGGATATCCCACCTTCGGCTGCTTCAACACCCTGACCAAGATCACGAAAGAGACCGTCGCCCTCTGGGCCCAAGTCCTGCGCGCCCTCCCCGAGTCGCGGATGATTCTGAACCGCCATGCGTTGGCGGCAAAGAGCGCGCGCGCCCTCTACTACAGCCTCTTCGAAGCCGAAGGGATCGACCCCAACCGCCTCGAGATGCGCACGACCCAAACGCGCGACGACTATTTCCGCGCCTATCAAGACGTAGACGTCATGCTCGATACCACCCCGTTCGGCGGCGGTACCACCAGCAGCGAAGCCCTCTGGATGGGCGTCCCCGTCGTCTCCCTCTCTTCCGACCGCTTCCCTGGCCGTATGACCGAGTCCGTTCTTAACACCGTCGGTTTAGCCGAGCTGGTTCCTACGGACGAATCCGACTTCGTGCGGCTGGCCGGCGAACTGGTCTCCGACCTCCCCCGCCTCACAGCCATCCGGTCGACCCTCCGAACAAAGGTCGAAACCTCCCGCCTATGTGACGTCGACGCCTACACTCGCGAACTCGAATCGGTCTTCGAATGGATGTGGGCGAACCGGAAATAGCTCCGAAAAAGGAGCCCCTCTCAAAGGAGGTGTTTTCGATCGAAATCGGCTCGAAGTGCCCCAAAACGAAGGTCCGCGGAGCGGGTAGCCGCCGCTGATCCTACCAGCGCGACGGCATTGCGTAGCCGGTTGATCTCCAAAACAAGGCCCATTTGAGCTTAGGACAAGGCCCAGGCGTAGCCGCACAAATATTTAACATATATCATCTCATGCACAGAACCGAGATAAAACGATTAAATAATGGTTCAGTCCGAGATTCCACCGAGAAAAAACCTCACAACGCGGACATTAGTTGATATGCGGCATTAAGCCGCAATCTTCCGCGCCGCTTCAACGATCCGCTCGACCGTCAAACCCTGCTGCCCGCGAAGATACTCCTGACTCCCCGCCGACCCACAGGAGTTCCCCTGCAAGCTAACCGGAATCAGCCGCGTAGAAGAATCGCAAAGCGCCTCCGCCAACGCGCCGCCGAGACCGCCCGCGCCATGCTCTTCCACACTCACCACCCGCCCCGTCGAAGCCGCCATCCGGACAATCGCCTCTGTGGGCAAGGGCGAAACGAAGGGCAGGCTAAGAACCTCTGCCTCAATCCCCTCCTCAAACAACAAAGCCGCGGCCGACATGGTCATGGGCAACGTGGCGCCAGTGCTGATCAAGGTCAGCGCCTTTCCCGCGCGCATCCGCAAGGGTTCGCCGGCGGAAATCGAAGGCTCGGCGAGATGGACCGAAGCCTCCCCGCCTTTGCCTAGCCGCAGATATCCGGGACCACCCCGGGCAACCAGCGCCTTCACCGCCGCGCGCGTCTCATGCGGGTCGCCAGGAGCGACCACCGCCAGATTAGGGAGCGAGCGCATGATCGCCAGATCCTCCACCGCATGGTGGCTATAACCCAACGAACCATAAGCCAACCCACCGCCCACCGCAACCGAGATCACCGGGAGGTTGTGGTAGCAAACGTCGTTCCGAATCTGCTCCAGGCAACGCAGGGTCGGAAAGTTCGCGATCGAATAAGTGAAAACCACCTTCCCCGCCATCGCCAAACCGGCCGCTACTCCAACCATGTTCTGCTCCGCCACCCCGGCGTTGATAAATCGGTCCGGAAACCGCTCGGCGAATTTCTCCAGCACGGAGTAACCCAAATCGCCGGTCAAAAGCCAGATGCGCGAATCCTCTTCCGCCGCCTGAATCAGCGCCTCAACGAACGCGTTTCTCACGCCCGCACCTGCCGAATCGCGTCTTCGAGCTGAGCATCGTTGGGACTCTTGTAGTGCCAAGCCAGTTGGTCCTCCATGAAATCCACGCCCTTGCCCTTCACCGTGTGGGCGACGATCGCCGTGGGACGGTCGGAGATCTCCGAAAGCGCCTGCCGCAAAGCCCCATGATCGTGGCCGTCGATGTCGATCGCGTACCAGCCGAAGGCGGCGAACTTGGCGCGGATCGAACCAAGCGACATGACCTCTTCAACCCGCCCGAGGCTTTGAATCTTGTTATGGTCGATGATCGCCGTAAGGTTTCCGAGCCGGTGGTGGGCGGCAAACATGGCGGCTTCCCAGTTCGAACCTTCGTTCAATTCCCCATCCCCGAGAACGCAGAAGCTGCGCACATCCCGCAGCCCCAACGCCATCCCGCAGGCCACCGGCAAGCCGTGACCGAGCGACCCCGTCGAGAGTTCGACGCCTGGCACTTTATGGCTGACGTGCCCCATCAGACGCGCCCCATCTTGCCCATAGGTCTCGAACTCTTCCGTCGGAAAGAACCCGAGTTCGCCAAGAACGGCGTACAAGCCAACCGCGCCATGCCCTTTGCTCACGATGAGCCGGTCTCTTTCGGGCCACTCCGGATCGGCAGCTCGGAAGCTCATCACGTCCGCGTACAGCACCGCCAAAATATCGATCATCGAAAGCGCCGCCCCGATGTGAGACGCTTTCGCGCGGTGGACCATGCGCAGAGCATGCTCACGAGCCCGCGCGGCGAGTTGTAGCGCAGGCGCCTCGCCTGCCGCCCGGGACATTTCGATCACCGCTCCGCTACCAGGAAATGCGGCCGGCGAGGCGCCTTCGCTACTACCTATTTCAGACAGTAATAAGGGCATGGGCGGCGATAACCTCTCGGATCTGCTGGGCGACGTATCGCACCTCGTCTCTTCGCAGTAGCACGCCACTCGGCAAGTTAATGCTGTGCTCCCCGACCCACTTGGCCGTAGGCTGCGGAACTTGCCGCTTGGGCCAATGCGGATACTGCGAGATGGCCGGGAAGACCGGGCGGGTATCGACGTTGCGCTTTCTAAGCTCCGCGATCATCGTGTCCCGATCCATCGACTCGACGGTGATCGAACTCATCCAGTAGATGCTCCGCGCATAGTCGGCTTCCCGCGCCAAGGTCAAACCGGGAACGTCGGCAAGGTCCTCTTCGTACCAGCGGAAGATCCGTCGCTTCATCTCAACCAACTCGTCCGCCCGCTCGATCTGCCCCAGGCCAAGCGCAGCCTGGACATTGGACATCTTGTACTTCCAACCCAACTCCTGAATCCAGAACGTCCGCGAAGGATCGCGACCCTGGTCGGCAATCGTCTTAGCGCGCTCGTAAAGCTCCTCGTCATCCGTTACCAACATCCCGCCCTCGCCGGTCACCAGGAGCTTCGCGCCTTGGAAGCTGAAACTAGCGAGATCGCCGAAGGTGCCCGTCCGCTGCCCATTGCACTCCGCGCCGATCGACGGCGCCGCATCCTCCACCACCCGAAGACCATAGGCCCGGGCGATCGGCATGATCTCGTGCATCGCCGCCGGGTGGCCATAAAGGTGAACCGGCATGATCGCCTTGGTTCGAGGGGTGATGCACCGCTCTAGCGAAGACGGATCCATGCACCATGTCTGCGCGTCGACATCGCAGAAGACCGGAGTTGCCCCCACATAGAGCACCGCGTTGGCCGTCGCCACCCATGTGATATCTGGCACGATCACCTCATCGCCCGGCCCGATGCCCAGCGCCAACAGAGAAATGTGAAGCGAGCCCGTGCAGCTCGAAGTCGCGATGGCGTACTTGCGGCCGATGTACTCCGCGAACTCTTTTTCGAACCGCGTGATGTACTTGCTCCACTCCCGGTTCCAACCATTCCGTGCGGCATCCGCCACGTAGCTGGTCTCACGAGCGGAGATCGAAGGCCCCGCCGTGAGGATCATCGTCTCGCCGACGGCTTCTCGAACCGGACGATATTCCATGCGAACAAAATGCTCGTCCGGCTCGCCGTCCGTCGGGACATAAGCGACCACATCGCCCTTCTCCTCGCGGCGCAACGGAATTCGCTCCGTCTCAACAAAGCCAAGTCGCGTGTCCAGTTTGATCACGTGCTTCAGCGAACTCAGTACGCGCAGATAAAAGCCCTCCGGCCCGATCGTGTCCTGCGCCCAAGTAAGAAGCGCTTCGACCGCCAACCGGGCGATGTCGCGGTGACCGCGCATCGTGCCGCGAAGCAGGTTGTCCAACTCCATTAGCCCCTCGTCGTTCAGTGCGCTCGCAAAGCCGACGTGCCCAATGGGCGAACCGCCCTTATCCACGATGAGAAACAGGATGCGGTCCGGCACGTCCAGCAACCGGCTCCGCAGCCAACCGCGGGTCCCCTCGAAGGTCACCGGGAATTGGGTCGGATAGACATGGGCGCTCTCTTCGCGCCAACGGCCGAACGTCTCGATAAGATCGGCGTCCTCGGCGTGGAGTTCGCAGACCGGCAGCAGGTAGCCCGCCTCTTCGGCCAAAGGGATCGCCTTGGTCCAGAGGTCTTGCAGCGCGTTGGTGCCCTTCATAAAGGCGAAGGTTCGTTCGACGGCGCGTCGGTAAGTTTCGTTGGCTCTCGTTTCCATGTCTTAAGCGGCGCGGAGTTTTTTCCCGCGATCTCCAATGGCGTGGCTCAGGCACTCGACCTTTTGGGGCACGGCGTACCGGGGCAGGGTTCCTTTCAGTTCCGATCTCATCCGGGCGCGGAAAACCTCGATCGGCTCGTCCGTGGAGAGGCTCACCGCCGCCACCACGATCTGACCGGTCAAAGGGTTCGGCTCACCCCGGACGACGGCGTGATTCACGCCAAACAATGCTTCAAGGCGGGCTTCGATCTCCGCCGGGTGGACTTTCTCGCCCCCCACGTTGATCGTCTCAACACGACGACCGAGGATGCGTAAATACTCGCCATCCTGTTCCGCCTCGTCCCCCGTACGCAGCCAGCCGTCTTCGGTGAAGGGCGAAGGGGCGTTCAGGTAGCCGAGCATCGCGGTCTCGGACCGCACTTCCAGCATTCCATCCACCACCCGAACCCCAAACTCCGGACCGCCCAGACGGACCCAAGTGGAGCCATCCTCGCGGGATCGAGAACGTAGAACGCCGAGCTCAGACATGCCGTACTGCTGAAGAAACTCGACGCTCGGCAAAGCCTCACGGGCCGCCGCAAGCGTCGATTCCGGCATCGGCTCGGAGCCGTACGCGATCATTCTCAGCGAGGGGACCTCGGCAATGGAGCCATCCAGAACCGAGAGTCGGAGGAAAGTAGGCGTGGTCGGAAGTAGTTCCACTCCATGACGGGCGATCGCCTGCCAAACGGAGAAGGGCGAACGGTCTTCGGGAGCGACCACGCAGCCTCCGTTCGCCAGCGCATAGAGCAGCGTGTTGAGGCCGCCGATATGGTCGAACGAGAGGAACGCCAGGGTTCGCTGCGGCCTTCCGGGACGGGAAAGCTTCTTGAGCCAACAGCTCACATCGTGGACGGCCGCCTTCGGAGTGCCGGTCGACCCAGAGGTGAAAAGCACAAGGCGGGGCGACTTAACCGCCCGATAAAGCGGAAGGTCCGCCTGACAGCCGGTGGGAGTGACAACACCCTGAGAAACGATGTACTCGACTTGGGCGATTTCGAGCCGGGCATCTTGAAGGGCAAGCATCGGTACGACCACGCAGTCCCGCCGCCAAAGCCCAAAAAGCGATGCGATGGTGTGCAGATCAAACTCGCCCACCAACGCAACGACCGCACCCACGGGAATCTCCCGCAACGTGTCCTCTTCGATCCAATCAAGGAGTTCGAGGTACGAAATGGTCTCATCGTCAACCACAAGGGCATCGGCTCTTGGGCGGCGCGAGAATCGGTCGAGCAGGCTTTCGATGGTCATACGCCCCCCAGGTAAAGGGTCTGAGAAGTGATGAAGTCGCTCTCCTTCCGCAGGAAAAAGTCACAGGCGTTGCCCACGTCATCCATGGTTCCAAATCGCTTGATGGCCTGACGGCCCAGGAGGGCATCCATCTTTTCCTGCGGGACGCTCTTGATCAGATCGGTCGGCACCGGCGTTGGGCCGACGGCGTTGACGGTGATGCCAAAGGGGGCAAATTCGCGGGCCAGGACTTCGGTGAGGCTCACGACCGCAGCTTTGGAAGCGGCATAAGCCGCCTCACCTTCCAACCGAAGCGGGGTGGCGACGGTGGCGAAGTTCACGATGCGTCCGTACTTCCGCTTCGACATCACCCGCGCACCTTCTCGGCAGAGAAGAAACGTGCCCATCACGTTCGTCTCGAAAATCGTGCGAACCGTGCTGAGCGGGGTGAGCATCGCGTGGTTCATCGAGGCGATCCCCGCGTTGTTCAATACGTGATCGAGCCGTCCTTGCTCCTTGCGGATCCGGGAGAACATCTCCGTCACGCCCGCCTCGTCCGCCACGTCGGTGCAGTGGTGCGCGTACTGAGGGTGCTCCAGGTCGCTCTCCTGGCGGCTGCAACCCACCACGAAGTGGCCCTGAGCGAGATAGCGCTCCACCAGCGCACGGCCAATGCCTTTGCGCGCGCCGGAGACGAGAGTGACGGGGGCTTCCATGACTTAGGCCGCTAGGGCGAGAACGTAGTCGGTAACGCTGCCCACCGTTCGAAACGGGCTACGGTGGCTGGAGAGGGCCCGATCGCTGGTGAGCGTGACGGTCTTACCGAGCTCGTCCGTGGCCTTTTCTTCGATCAATAGGATCAAGGAGACGAGGTCGAGCGAGTCGAGAACGCCCTCCTTTCCATAAAGCGGGGCATCCTCCCCAAGCTCAAGGGCGATCGGTTCGTCAAGGCCCGGGTTTAGCTCGGTAGCCGCCTCGGTGACGAGGGTTAGGACGGTATTTCTAAGGTTGCTCATTTCTTCTCCGCAACGAATGCGTGGATGGTGTCGAGAACGTAGTCGAGGTGGGCCGGAGTGAGGCCCGGCCAGACGCCGATCCAGAAAACGTTGTTCATCACAAAATCGGTCTGGTCCAGCGTGCCGACCACGCGATACTCCGCGTCCTGGTAGGCCGGCTGCTTCGTGAGATTGCCGCCGAATAAAAGCCGCGTCGCGATGCGCTTTCGCTCGATGTGCTGCACGATCTGCTCGCGGGTGAACGGCGCGTCCGGTCGGACCGCAAGGGCAAAGCCGAACGGGCTGGGGTCGCTCTTGGGCGTGTCCTCCGGAAGGATCAGGAACTCTTGGAGGTCTCGCAAACCGGCCTTCAGATAGGCGTGGTTCTGTCGGCGAGCCTCGATAAAGAACGGCAGTTTCTCCATCTGGCTCAGCCCGATGGCCGCCTGGGTGTCTGTCGCCTTGAGGTTGTAGCCGATGTGGCTGTAGGTGTACTTGTGGTCGAACCCATGCGGAAGTCCGGCGAACTGCTGGCAGAACCGCATCTTGCACGTATCGTCCATCCCCGGCTCGCACCAACAATCGCGGCCCCAGTCGCGGAACGATTCAACGAGCCGGTGAAGGCCCGCTCCGTTAACCGCCACCGCGCCGCCCTCGCCCATCGCCATGTGATGGGCCGGATAGAAGCTATAAGTCGCGAGATCGCCAAACGTGCCGACCTTCTTACCGTCGTAGGTTGCGCCCAAGGCGTCGCAAGTGTCTTCCACCAGCCAGAGGTCGTGCTTCTTCGCAAAGTTGGAGATCGTCTCGAGATCGAACGGGTTGCCCAGCGTGTGCGCGATCATGATCGCACGAGTCTTTCCGCTCAGGGCCTCTTCCAGATGCGTCGTGTCGATGTTGTAGGTCGGGACGTGCACATCCAAGAAGACCGGGACCATTCCGTTCTGCAGAATCGGATTGACCGTCGTGGGGAATCCGGCCGCCACCGTTATGACTTCGTCACCCTTCTTCAAGGCTCGTTCGCCTAGCTTGGGCGAAGTCAACGCGCTGAGCGCCGCGAGATTCGCGCTGGAACCAGAATTCACCAGCAGGCTGGAGCGAGAACCGACCAGCTTGGCGAACTCACGCTCGAACTTGTGGGCGAACCGGCCCGTGGTGAGCCACATGTCTAAGGCGGCGTCGAGAAGCGCTTTGAGATCGTTCGCATCGACCACCTTGCCGCTGACCGGAACAAGGTCGATGCCCGGCCGGAACGGCTTTTCCGGGTGGGTTTCTCGGTAATAGGTCTCCGCAAGTTCGTAAAACGATTCGCGCGAGGCTTGGACAGAGGGCAAAGCGGCGGTCATAAGATCCCACTTTCAGTCTCGGCAGGTTTAGAAATAACTGTAGTGCCGCCTTCCAGGCGGCATCTCCCAATATCTCCCCGGCTTCCAGCCGGAGGCACAAAAAAGCCCTGCTGTCCAAAAGACAACAGGGCCTCATTTACGAACCGAAACCTAGAAGCGCCAAACGGCGGACAGCGTGAACACGGTCTTCTTCGCGAAGATCAGCGAGCCTTCGAGCCCGGTTCCGATGAGCGGCACCTTGCCGCCGATGAAAACCTTGCCCGCGACCTGGCTGAAGTGCTCGTGGTCATCCAGGCCGTTTGCGTAGCCCACGCCACCGCCGACGTAGATGAGCGGAAGCGTCTTGATGTAGTTCGCGGTGATGGCCGTGCCCGCCGCGTTCTTGCCAAAGTCGTCAAAGGAGCTCCAGTAATCCGCATCCAAGCGAATCGGGCTCATCGGGATCTTGAAGTCGATGCCGCCGGTCACACCGGGCAGGCTGCTCTGTGAGTAACCAAGCTTCACGCCGAAGCTGGGAAGGAGCGGAATGGACTGGGCGTGGGCGAAAGCCGGGACTAGGGGAAGGGCGAGAAGGGCTAGTCGGAGGGGGCGCATGGAGTTTCAGACTACGGGTTCGCGTCCCGACGTTCCCGAGACGAGAGGGTCCGACCGCGCGTGCGGTATTTGTTGACGGTGCGTCGCGCGACATTGACGCCGCGATCAGCCAGGATTTGTCGGATGCGCTCGTCGCTCAGGGGAGACGCGGGGTTCTCCATGGCTACGATCTCATCGATCATGCGTTGTACCCGTAAAGATGGAGTGAAGAAGGTGGCAAATGGGACCATTTCGCCCGTCCCGATCCTCACAAATTTATTCGCCGTAGCACGGCTTAACGTGCTTTCGTGAACGCCAACCTCAATCGCCAGGGCCGCCCGGGTCAGCGGCCGCAGGAAGCGCACGTCGCCCGTCGTAACGAACCCCGCCTGTTCCCTTAGAAGAGCCTCGCCGAGTCTCCTCAGGGTTTCCGAACGGTTTTCGAGGGCGGAGATGAACCGCTCCGCACGCTCAAGATGGACTTCGACGTGGCGCTTCTCATCCGCGTCCGCACGCAGATCGTTTGCAAGCCGACGCCGATGGCGCACGTATTCCCGGTTCGCATGCACCTCCGCTGGATCCGGCCCCGCGACCTCGACCGTCCAACCAAACTCCGACCGGATGAGGACGAGATCGGCCTCGGCGGCCGGGGATAGCGACAAACCTTCGTCACCGAACGGAGAAGGATCCTGATCTTGGACCGCCTGAAAGGCCGCTTCGACTTCTTCTGGCGTCACCTTGTAACGGCGAGCGAGCCGAGCGGTTCGCCGCGCCACCAGGTCTTCCAGGGCCTCGGTCAAAAAGACCGCCGCCAATTCAGACTCTGGCGTGCCCTCGCGGCGCAGCATAAGGATGAGACCTTCGCGAACTCCGCGAGCCCCAACTCCGGCCGGCTCGCAGGCTTGGAGCGCCAAAATGGCCTCGCTGACTTCCTCTAAGGTCGAGCCCGTGGAGAGAGCGATCTCTTCGTCCGACTCTCTCAGGTAGCCCCGGCTATCCAGCATGCCCACGAGATATTCGCCCAGCGCCCTTTGTTCTGGGACAAGGCGGTCAAAGAGAGAGATGCGTACCGCGTCGCGAGTCCAGACTTCGGCGGTAACCCGCTCCGCTAAATCGGGCTGAGCATCGTCTTGGGGACGAGACCGCTGTGACTCCCGGTCTTCCGTCTCGTTTCGATAAATCGTAACTACGGGCTCGGAACGCTCCGTTCGCTCCAACGCCGGGTTCTCCGCGACTTCGGCATCGATCGCGGCGTCGAGTTCACAGGCGGCCAACTCCATGAGCCGGGCAGCCACCACCAGACGCGGGTCAACGCGTAAAGAGGTTTCAAGGCGGTGGGCAGTTCCCAGGATCATTGCCATGGCACACCGAAGAGTTCCGCCTTCCCAAGTCTGATAGGCCTGATAGGGTTGCCGGGTCGCGGCTCCGCTAAAATAATCCAATGCTCGATCCCGCTGTCCCTCTTGCTGTCTACATGGAAGGGGCGGTGCGCCACTACGGGGGAAAGATGGGGGTGGGCGTCCTTCGGTACAGCCCGAACCCGATCGCCTGCGTAGTCGATTCCCAGACCGCGGGCGGGCGGACGCGTAGTGAGATCGGGGTCGAACGGGACGTCCCCATCGTCGCCACGGTCGAAGAAGCGCTGGCTTTGGGGGCCAAGGTCCTCGTTCTTGGAATCGCCCCTCCCGGCGGACTCATTCCCGCCGCTTGGCTACCCGCCATCGATCGAGCAGTGGAAGGCGGGATGTTCGTGGTGAATGGACTTCACGACAAACTGGCCCCCCGCTACGGAGACCAAGTGTGGGACGTGCGAACCGAACCGCCGGGTCTTCAACCGGGCACCGGCGCTGCGGCAAATCTGACCAACAAGCGAATCTTGATGGTCGGCACCGATATGGCGGTGGGCAAAATGACCGCCGGACTAGAGCTATGGAAGGCGCTTCCCGCCGGATCGGCCTTCGTGGCAACCGGGCAGATCGGCATTACCGTTACGGGAGCGGGCGTTCCCTTGGACGCGATTCGTCTCGATTTTTCCGCCGGGGCGATCGAGCGCGAAGTAATGCGATGCGCCGATGCGCCCGCCGTGGTAATCGAAGGCCAGGGGTCGCTTTTGCATCCGGGCTCGACCGCCACCTTGCCCCTACTACGGGGCGGTATGCCGACCCATCTGGTGCTTTGCGCCCGGGCCGGGCAAACCCATCTGGTCAACGCATCCCAGGTCGAGATTCCGCCGCTTTCGAAATTGCGACGACTTTACGAAGATGTCGCCGAGGCCTGCGGCGCGTTCCTTCGGCCGATTACGGTGGGGGTCGCACTGAACACCTTTCACCTATCCGACGATGGTGAGGCGTTGTCCGCGTGCGCGGAAGTGGAAGCCGAAACCGGCTTACCATGCGTTGACCCGGTCCGTCATGGGGCTTCAAAATTGACCTCTCTTTAAGAGCCGCTACACACACGGTCAAGACTGTGTTATTCTTGTCGTAACTCGGCGCTAGACCGGGACCAGGAGCGTATAACGCTCCCATTCGAGGACTCGGCCCGGCGGTGCGCCGTTCGGGCCATTTTTTAAAGCTATCCTCGGGAAATCTGACGATATGTCAGCGCTTATCTAGACTCTTATATCCAGACGCAGGCCTTTGCCCTCAGTGAGGCGCATCGCTTCGGCCACATGCTCCTGCTGGGCCTGCGCCGTGCGCTGCATCAGCATGGCTTGGAGCTGCGACCGTTTGATCTCCGCCGTGGCGGCCACGGTCGGAAGCGGGGTTTGAGAAACGGGACGCAGTTCCATCGCCATCTGGAGTATCGGCGCGGGTTTCGGAATCTTTAGGGAAGCTTAGGCACCTGTCCTCAACCGCTTCACCCCACGCCATTGTCGGCAATTGTTAGCCCCTGTCAGCAACCGTAAGCCATCGTACGCCATAGTCCCTAACCATGCGTCCGGAATCCATGGAGTTCTTCAAAGCCATCGTCAACGTGCCTTCGCCTTCGGGCTACGAAGAGCGCGCGGCGGAGGTCTATCGGAACTACACCAAGCCGTTTGCCCACAAGGTCTGGACCGACACCCACGGGAACACCTACGCCGCCCTGAACCCGGATGCGCCGATGAAAATCATGCTCGCCGGTCACATGGACGAGATTGGCTTCCTGGTCATTCACATCGATGATCAAGGCCTGATCTACTTCGCGGGCGTCGGCGGCCACGACAGCGTGGTGCCGGTGGGCCAGCGGGTCTGGATCCACGGCGACAAGGGTCCGGTGACGGGCGTCATCGGCCGGAAGGCGATCCACCTTCTGGAAGAAGACGAACGGAAGAAGAAGCCGGAGATTAAAGACCAGTGGATCGACATCGGCGCCAAGTCGAAGGCCGACGCGGAAGCCGTCCTCGCCCTGGGCGACTGCATCACCTATCAGTGGGAGTTCCAAGAGCTTCTGAACGGCCGCGCCGCCGCCCGAGGCTTCGACAACAAGATGGGCTCCTTCATCGTCGCCGAGGCCCTTCGACTCCTCGCCGAAGACGGTGGTCTCGACCCCAACGTCGGCGTCTTCGCCGTCGCCACGGTCCAAGAAGAGATCGGCCTTCGCGGCGCCCGAACCGCCTCCTACGCCCTCGGTGCCCAGACCGGCCTCGCCGTCGACGTAAACCACGCGATCGACACCCCCGGCCTCAGCAAGTCGCGCTACGGAACGCTCGACCTCGGAAAGGGCCCGTCCGTCATGCGCGGCGCCAACGCCAGCCCGATCGTCGTCAAGATGATCCGCGCCGCCTGCGAAGCGGAAGGAATCCCCTACCAAGTCGACGTCACCCCCGGCGGCACCGGCACGGACGGCAACGCGATGCAGCTCAACCAATCCGGCATGGCCGTCGGCATCGTGGGCGTCCCGCTCCGATACATGCACACGCCGTGCGAGGTGCTCGAGATCGTCGACGTCGTAGACTGCGCCCGCCTGATGGCGGCTTATTGCCGCGCGGTGAAGCCGGACACGGATTTCACGCCGCGAATCGGATGATCCGACTCCCCCTCTCGTCGCCTCGACTACAGCTTCCGCCCGTTGCCTTGTGACATCGGGCGATGGGAGGGGGCTGGGGGGAGGGTAAAAACCTTTCGCCCATGCGCCCCAACTCCCGAAACCACAGTTTGGAAGCGCTCGGCCGCGCCCGAAAATTTCGGACGGAGGCTTCCGTTTCGGAGAAGGTTTTCTGGGAATGTGTGAGAAAAGATCGGCTTGGATTTAGGTTCAAACGGCAGGTGAGCGTCGGCGGATACACCCTCGATTTCTACTGCCCCGAAGCTTCTCTCTGCGTCGAGATCGATGGTGATCAACACGCAGAGCGGCGAGCGCAGGATGCCCGGCGGGATCTCGTATTGGCTCAAACGGGAATTGCCACGATCCGGATTCCTAGCCTCGACTTATTTGAAGAAACGGGCACGGTGGCGAGTAAGTGGCTGCGGCTAATTGAGGAGACATGTGCAATGCGGGCGGGGAGGCCGCGATGACCCTCCCCCCGGCCCCCTCCCATCGCCCGACGACACCTTGCGTACACCGGAAGCTTGTCGCCGGGGCGACGAGAGGGGGTGAGTCTACAGCGTCAGTCCGCCGTCGACCGTCAGCGTCTGACCGGTGATATACGCCGCCGCGTCCGACGCCAAGAACACCACCGCCGCCGCCACATCCTCGGCCTTGCCGAGCCGCCCCGCCGGGGCTGTCTTCTCGACGTGGGCCTTAAACTCATCGGGCAACCCGTGGGTCATCTCCGTCTCAATAAAGCCAGGCGCGACCGCATTGCAAGTCACGCCACGAGCGCCTAACTCCTTCGCCACCGACTTCGTCAGCCCAAAAAGCCCGGCCTTCGAGGCCGCATAGTTCGCCTGACCGGCGTTGCCCGTCGTACCGATGATGCTGGAGACGTTTACGATGCGACCGGCGCGGGCCTTCATCATCGTCTTCGAAACCGCACGGGTGCAAAGGAAAGCGCCCTTAAGATTCACATCTAAGACCCGATCCCAATCCTCGTCCTTCATTCGGACGAGAAGGGTGTCGCGTGTGATGCCCGCATTGTTCACCAACACCGCCACCGTGCCCATCTCCTCCGCGATCTTTGCGAAGGTCGCTTCCACCTGCTCGACATCGCTCACGTCGCATGCATAGGCCTTGCCGCCCACCGCGTCCGCGGTCGCTTGGGCGTTCGGTAGGGTCGTGGCAACGCACGCCACCTTGGCCCCCCGCGCGGCAAACTGCTCCGCAATCGCCCGCCCAATCCCGCGGGATGCTCCGGTGACGACAACGACGCGATCCTGAAAGCTCATGGAGAAAGGATGGCTTACGATCGCCGACGATTGCTAACGATGACAGAGGGGCGGATGGCGCCCGACAAGCAATTCACCAGCGGAGAGCCCAATCCGGAGCTGCGACATCCTCCGGTCGATAGGGATTGAGATCGATCAGCCACCGTGTTTCACCATGTTCGACAACCCCAACGCACCCTTCATGTAGAGTGATCGTTCGACCTCTCTGATCAAACCCAGTTGCCTCGTGTTTGTTCCGAGAGTCTAGGGGCTGATTGTCGACAGGCCGATCTTCCACCTGCTCAAGCCAGTAATGAATGAGGATGGGGCACTGGTCCTTCGGTGCAGGGTACTCATCAAAAAAGCTGTTGATCGAACCGTCGCTGGTGAAATGGACGCCTCCCAAGCATATCGCCTTTTCTGTCAGGGCTAGAGCCGCGAAGAAAGGAGGGTGACTCAGAACTGTGACTTGGTTGTTTCGCATCACATGCGTGATGACATAGCGACCGTCTGGGCTGAGGGTTGAACTTTCCTGAGCTCTGCCATCGATCCACTGCCCTGGCGTGAACTCATCGACTTCGGTATTCCAGAGCCACACCTGAGTCTTCTTAGCCGGTCCCAGCCGATAGATAACGGCAATGGGAGCTTCCGGCGCGAAAAGCACTTTGAGTCTCGCCGGGGCAGCCAGTGTCATCCCGCGCTCAACGCCAGCTGCGTCACTTCCAAAGAGTCCACATCACCCACGTTCAGCCCCTTCGCATCCCGATCGATCCGCTTCAACAACCCGGTCAACACCTTGCCCGCGCCGCATTCGATGAACGTATGCGCGCCGTCCCGGCGAAGGTTCTGGATCGTCTCGGTCCAACGAACGGGACGCTGGAGTTGGAGCTCCAGAAGCGCCTTCCAATCGGAAACGTCGGCGACCGGCTCCGCCGTGACATTGGCGTAGACCTTCAAGTTGCCATAGCCAAACTCCACCGAGGAGAGCTCTTTGCCCATCTCATACGCCGGACTGGCCATTAAAGGAGAATGGAAAGCGCCGGAGACATTGAGCGGGATCACCCGCTTAGCGCCCTTGGCCGTCGCGATCTCACCCGCCTTTGCCACCGCCTCGACCTCGCCCGAGATCACGAGCTGCCCCGGCGAGTTGTCGTTCGCGACGACCACCACTCCTCCCGCCTCGGCGCAAGCCTCGTCGAGCGGACCGCGCTCCAACCCGATCACCGCCGCCATCGCGCCGCCGGAAACCTCGCTCATCAGCCGTCCCCGGGCGGCCACAAGCTTTGCGCCGTCTTCGAGACTAAGAACCCCTGCAGCCGCAAGCGCCGCGTATTCGCCCACACTATGCCCCGCCGCGGCCTGCACCGCGCCCTCCGGCAACCGAGCCTTCAGCACTTCCCATGCCGCCAACGAGGCGGCGTAAAGAGCCACCTGGGCGTTCTGGGTCTGGCGAAGCGTGTCCGCGTCAAGCTCCCAGCAGAGCTTGCGAACATCCTGGCCGAGGGCAGCAGTAACGCGGTCGAAGACCCCTGCCGCTTCGGGAAACGCCTCAACCAATTCCTTGCCCATCCCGGGCTCCTGAGATCCTTGGCCAGGGAAAACGATGGCGATCATAGGGCAATTGTACTGGAGCGCCGAGTAGCACTCGGCGTACCACTCAATGCCACAACCAGTTCGCCGGAATCGGCCCTTCCTTCCCGCCCGGAGGCGTCACCGTTACCGAAAGCGAATTCGCCCCTCCGGCATCGAAGTAACCGAGATCGAACGGATAGACACCGGCCTTGGCCCAGACGGTCGCAGTCTTTCCGGTAGCCGCATGTTCGCCGTCGTGGTCGACCAGCGTCACGCCGCCGATCTTAAGCACCGAACCGTCGTCGCTCCGAACCGTAAACGAATAAGCCCCCGTCTCCGGGAGGCGAATGAAGCCTGCGAAGCGTAGAGCGTACTTCTCTGCGACCGGCTTATTGGCGACTCCGATCTCCGTGACGACGATGCTCTTGCCGCTTAGCGAGGTCGGAGCCTTGGAGAAGCCGCCCGCCGCCGTCCAAAGCGAAAGCCCCGAATCGAGCCCCTCGATATTCGGCCGCCTCGAACCCGTACTCGTTTGAACGGTGGTCATCGGCGAGACCGCCCCGTCCGAATCGCGGCGATAGAAGAGGCTGATCTTCGTTCCGGGCGGAACCATCATCGTGTCGTAGGTGCTTGTCAACGGGGTCGCCGTGCCGTTCTTGGTGTCTAACATCAACTGCCAACCGGCAATTGGAGACGGCGGGTTTGGCTTCACGTATTCGTCGCTCAGGAACAACGACGGGCTGATGTTGGGCGCGTCAACGTGGTACTTCACCGCCAATCGGTCTAAGGTGCCCATCAACTGGCCCAACCGCGCCGAAAAGTCCGGCCAGGATTTCCGTTGCAACGGCGTCCAAGTAGCCTCGGCCAAGGCGGCGATACGGGGGTAAGCCATCCGTTCGATATCGGCCTCGTCCGGGAGCCATTCTGTCCAGACATTCCCCTGTGCGCCCAACACGTGCTTCGCCTCTTCCGCGTTCAGTTCTTTCGGAATCGGGTCGTAGGAATAGACCAGCGAAGTCGGGATGCTGTCGTAGGAGTAGTCCAAATAGAGGTGCGTGGTCGGACTCATGACCACGTCCTTGCCCTCTTTAGCCGCCGCGATACCACCCTGGATGCCGCGCCAACTCATAACCGTGGCCCCCGGCGCGAGGCCGCCCTCAAGGATTTCGTCCCAGCCCAGCAACCGACGCCCCTTGGAGGCGAGATACTTGTCCATCCGACGGATAAGGTAGCTCTGCAGCTCCTCGACATCTTTCAGATTCTCCGTCTTCATGCGGGCCTGGCACTGCGGGCAGGTCCGCCAGAGCGCCTTGTCCACCTCGTCCCCGCCCACGTGGATGAATTTGGAAGGGAAAAGCTCCATCGTCTCGTCCAGCACCTTCTGCAGAAAAGCGAACGTGGTCTCCTTTCCGGGACAGAAAGCGTTAGGCTTGCGGCCGGCCGGAATATTGTCGCAGCCGAGCCAGGGATAGCATTGCAACGCCGCCTGCTCATGGCCCGGCATCTCGACTTCTGGGACGATCGTCACGTGCCGCTTGGCCGCGTAGGCCACGACCGACTTAATCTCGTCCCGCGAATAGAAACCGCCGTACTCGTCTCCCTTTCGCTTCTCCGGGAAATTGATCCCGGAATAGTCCCACTTTCCTTTTGGCGGGTAACTCCGCCAAGCGCCGCGGGTCGTGAGATCGGGATACGCCTTCGTCTCCATCCGCCAGCCCCCGTCGTCCGTCAGATGCCAGTGAAAAACATTCATCTTCTGCCGGGCGTTGAGGTCGATGAGCCGCTCGACGTCGGCCACCGTTCGAAAGTGCCGTGAAACGTCCAGCAGCATGCCACGCCACCCGAACCGAGGCGCATCTTCGATCGTGACCGCCGGGATCTCGTCCTTCCCGATCAGTTGGCGGAGCGTCTGCCCACCGTAGAAAAGGCCCGCGTCGGTCGTCGCTTCGATCGTCGCCCCGTCCGGCGCGACTCTAAGCCGATACCCTTCCGGCGGAAGCCCGTCCACATGCTTCAGCGTCACTTTCGCGCCGCCCTTACCGACAACTACGCCATCGATTTTTAGATTCTCCGCCAGAGTTTTCCCTTCCTTCCCACCCCCGACGATGGTCAAAGGCCGGCCGAGACGGAGGGAGCCTTCCTCTCGATGAACAGAGGCAGGGAGCGGCACGAGCGGCAGCGGCGGCGCAGATGCTTGGAGCGCGAAGAGCATGGTGCGCAGTTTAACCCTGGAGCGCCGAGAAGCACACTCGGCGCTCCAAACTCATGCTCCCATCGTAGGAACAACGGTGGAGGCGCGGGAACTGGTGAGGCAGCATGGGTGGAACACCACCTGCTCCCAGATCCTGAACCCAGGCATTACGCTTTGGTACTGCGAGGCTGGCGATGCCGTGGTCGGTTTCGTACGGCGAGCGGGGGTAAGGGTCGTCGTCGGCGCCCCCGTTTGCGCCGAAGATCGTCTGGATGAAGTCCTGGACGAATGGCACGCCGATGCCGACCGGGCGGGAGACGGCGTCTGCTACTTCGGCGCGGAAGCCCGAATGCGAGAGCGGTTGGGCTCCTGCCCCGGCTTCGCGAACGTAGTGCTCGGAGCTCAGCCCGTCTGGACGCCGGAACGATTCTTGGAATCCTTTTCCCGAAGCCGAAGTCTCCGCTATCAGCTTCACCGGGCGAAGAACAAAGGCCTGGTCGTAGAGGAGTGGCCCTCGGAAAGAGGCGACGATCCAAGGCTGTGGAAGATTCTCGAGGAATGGCTCGCCACCCGGGGCTTACCGGCGATGCGGTTCATGGTGGAGCCGAACACCCTCGCCCACCTGGGAGACCGGAGATTGTTTGTAGGACTAAGGGACGGAAATCCGGTCGGGTTTGTGGTCCTGTCTCCCGTCCCCGCCCGGCGAGGCTGGCTTACGGAGCAGTTTCCCCGCGGCCACGGCGCCCCAAACGGAACGGTAGAAAGAATCCTTCATGAGGCGATCCGGTCGGTGAAAGGGGACGCTTTCGTAACAATGGGCATCGTGCCCCTCTCGCAGCGCGGAGGCGAGGAAAGCGGCAACCCCGCCTGGCTCGACCTCTTGGCCCGCTGGGCTCGGGCCCATGGCCGACGATTCTACGACTTCGAAGGTCTCGACCGATTCAAGGCCAAGTTCGAACCCGATTCGTGGGACCCGATCTACGCCATCTCGCGAGAAGACCGCTTCTCTCCGCGCACTCTCTACGCCATCGCGGCGGCCTTCACCGATGGTCATCCCTTGAGCGCCGGGGTGAAGGGCCTCGGCCGGGCCGTTCGCCAAGAGTGGCGCTGGCTCCGCAAATAGCCTCTCTCCAGACTGAACCTTCCGCAGATCCCGTCGTTTAGCAGGCCATGCTTGCTCCGCTCGCTTTTGTTGTCGCCCAATCCACTTCCCACGTCGAGACCTTCAATATCGACGGCGTCCGCCGCGAGGCGATGGTCTTTCCAGGTTCCGGATCGATTCCGGCCGGAGGTCGGCCATTGGTCCTAGCCTTTCATGGCCATGGGGGCAACATGAACCTTTCCGCAAAGGGGCTCGACGTCCAGAGCCTCTGGCCGGAAGCAATGGTGATCTACCCCCAAGGCCTCCCCACAAAAGGGATCACCGATCCGCAGGGGACCAAGAACGGTTGGCAACAGAAACCCGGCGACGAAGGCGACCGGGACCTTAAATTCGTGGATGCGATTCTCGCCTCGGTAAAGGGCGTCAATCGGCACCGCATTTATTCAATGGGACACTCGAATGGGGGCCGTTTTACATACGTCCTCTGGGCAACGCACGGCGACCAGTTCGCCGCCTACGGGCCGTCCGGCTCGCCAACGCTGATGACTGTCCGGAATTTCAAACCGGCGCCGATGTTCGCCACCGCCGGCGAAAGCGATCCGATCGTGCCGTTTCGCAGCCAGGAGCTCTCGATCCAAGCGATCGCCAGACTAGATGGGATCGACCTTTCAAAGGGCACCAAGAACGGCTACATCACCCTCGCCACCGGAGCGAAAGGACTGGAGATCGGAACCTACATCAGCCCCATGGGCCACTCCTATCCGCCAGATGCAGTGGCGGCAACGATCGCCCTGTTTAAGCGCCACTGAAAGGGTTAGTCCCGAACCAAGTCTTCTTCCGGAGACCGCCCAAAGCCGTTCCAGAAGGCCAGCCATGCCAACAACGTCCCCGAAGCTACAACCACGCGCAGAACGTGGGGCACTTCCGGGTTGAAGGAGAAGAAACCCTCGATCGGGGCCGCCATAAAGGTGAGGGCTACCCCGATCAGTAGAAGAACGCCCGCATCCGGGCCGGCCGCCCTTAACGCGTCTGCCCGGGAACGGCGGCCCGGGTCGATGAGCGACCAACCGAGAAGAAGCCCGCCCGCCGCCGCGATGGCCGCCCCGCTAATCTCCGTCACGCCGTGAGGCGTAATCGAGACGAGCAGAAACGGCAACTTCCCAACCTTCGCCATCGCCGCCGCCAGCACTCCCACTTGAGCGCCCGTGGCCGCCATGAGCGTCGCCGAGAGAACGCCGAAACTTGCCGCGCCGACCGCCCCGGCGACAATCGAGACCTGCGGGTTGTGGCTGGCATACATCGCCCACATCATCGCGTTCTCCCCGCCCGACCGAGGATCGAAGTGGCCGGAGGTCCAACCCTTGAGATTCGCATCGTCCGGCGGAATGATGGAGGCCGCAAACTCCGGGTTGTGCTGCGCGAGGAAGAAGGCCGCGAAGGCGCTGCCAAAAAGCAGGAAGAGACTGGTGTAGATGAACTTCCGGCGGCGGCGCACCGTTTGGGCCGCCCGCACCAAGCCGGCGACGATCATCGCCAAAACCGGGCGGCGCGGGCGGCGATACAGCACACCGTACGCACGGCCCACCAGATCGTTAAGCGAATCGATCAGCGGCGGGTGGTGGCCGAAGGTTCGCGCATGAGCCAGATCCGAAGAGGCAGACCGATACCGGCGAACCATCTCGTCGAACTCACGGGTCGAAAGAGCCTTCGGATCGTTAGACGCCTTGTCGCAAAGATACGACAAGCGTTGCCACTCTCCTTCCCGTCTCCGTACGAATGCCTCTTCGTTCATTTCGCCCTTAGGCTATTGTGCCCGAGGAATCCATGTTTCGACGAGGCAACTCGAACGGTTCCCGGCACGTTCTTGAATCGTGGGACAAAATCACCCAAGGATCGAAGATTGACTCCCGACGAAGAGGCACGCCTGATAGGCGCTGTCCAAGCGGGCGACGAGACCGCTAAACAACAGTTGGTCGACGCAAACATGCGGCTCGTAATCAACATCGCGAAGACCTACCGCAACTTGAAGCTGCCGATCGATACTCTCATCCAGCAAGGCACTGAGGGGCTAATCCAAGCGGCCGAACGTTTCGACCCGAGCCACGGGTTTCGCTTCTCCACCTACGCGACCCACTTGATCCGGCAAGCGATCAAGCAAGCGGAACTCCCGTAACTGAGCCGGGCGGAAATGTCCTAACATACGGAACAATCCAGCCAGACGGGCAACTCAACGGCGAGGAGCCCTCCACCCTAGTAAAAGGGGCGGTTTGGGGAACTTTCCCGTAACGATTACGGTTTTATCGGCGTCATTGGACCCATTGGGCAACGATGCCCACGTAGCAGACTTCATTGGCGGGTATCCTGCCACCGGCGCAAGAAATAGCGCCGTTTTAACGCACTCGCTTTTCGCCGATCGGCGCGATACCTCCAAAAGATGGCCAACGAGGACGGGATCCCCAGCTATCTCAGCCGCTTGACCCAGGCGCCACTTTTGACGCCCGAGGAAGAGGCCATTCTGACGCGCGCGGTCAAAGCGGGTGACGAGGCCGCCAAGAACCGGCTCGTCGAGGCAAACATGCGGCTCGTGATCAACATCGCGAAGACCTACCGCAACCGCGCCATCCCCCTCGAAGACCTCATCCAGGACGGAGCCATCGGCCTCATGCAGGCCGCCGAACGGTTCGATCCGGACAAAGGCTTCCGCTTCTCCACCTACGCCACCCACTGGGTCCGCCAGGCCATCGGCCGCGCCATCGATAACAAATCGAAGGCCATCCGCCTTCCCGCCCACGTCTCGCAATCCCTCCGCAAGATCCAAAAGGAACGCGAGCGGATCATGCGCGAAACCGGCGCCGAGCCCACCCACGAGCAACTCGCCGCCGCCATGGGCATCTCGGCAAAGAAACTCCACACGCTTCTGCAGTCCAACCAAGACATGCTTTCGCTCGACCAGTCCGTCGGCGAGAGCGGCGGCGTAACCCTAGGAGGCCTGATCCGCGACAGCGGTTCTACGGGCGACCCCGAAGGGGTGGTGATGGACAGTGAAGTGATGCTGGAACTCCAGCGGATCATTTCGGAGCTGAATGAACGGGAGCAATCGGTCATGCGGCTCCGTTTCCGTTTTGATGGGTCCGATTCGCGCCTCCAAGAAGAGATCGCAAAGGAAATGAAGCTCTCGCGCGAGAGAGTTCGCCAGATCGAGGTTCAGGCGATAAAAAAGCTCAGAGCGCTGGCGCAGCGCCGCCGGCTGCGCGACATCATCAACGGCTAGCAGCGCTTCTCTTTTTCTCGGTTATTGGAGTAATCCTCTTTCTCGTGGCCAATACCCTAGGGGCGGCCCTCTTTGACCAGGAAAACCTCAGCCCCTGGGGCTATCACGGACCTCGCCTAGACGGAAAACCCCGAGGGACCCCTTGACCCCCATGGCATGATCGCGAGAAACAGATTGGGTACCCCCCAAGACAAAAGCTTAGATGCCATGTTTCGCGCGAATCTGCGAAAGGCCTTCAGCGACGCTCACCGTCTTCCCTTCGCGGAACTGGGCGTGCGCTTTCCGTAAGCCAGCAAGGTTTTCGGCATATCCCAGCCGATCTACTTATCTTGGTCGCTATCCTTGCCCACCGTAGGCGATCGCGCCTGCCAAAGATCCGGAGAGTCCGCCACTTCGGTTAAAAGACGATTGAGAGGCGTTCTTTGGCTTGCTAAAACTTTGAGCGTAGCGCCGCCCTTAACTCTTCATTCAAGCTAGAGAGCGATGCTCCTCCCCGTGCTCGCCGCATTTGCCGCGCACTCGTTCGCCGCCGTGGGCGACCATTTTGAGTTGGACGGAAAGCCGTTTGTCATTCACTCCGGCGAAATCCACTATCCGCGGATCCCCGAGGCCTATTGGCGGCCGCGGCTGCGGGCGGCGAAGGCCATGGGGCTGAACACGATCTGCACCTACACCTTCTGGAATCTCCACGAGCCGAAACCGGGCCAATGGGACTTCAAAGGCAACCTAAACGTAGCCAAGTTCATTCGGATTGCGGGAGAAGAAGGGCTCAAAGTCATCGTCCGCCCGGGCCCCTATATCTGCACTGAGCTGGATTTCGGCGGCCTCCCCGCCTGGACCCTCAAAGACCGAACGATGAAGGTTCGCTCTCGCGATCCGAAGTTCATGGCCCTGACCGGCAACTATCTGGATCACCTGGGCAAGGAACTCGTCCCTCTCCTGGCCCAGAACGGTGGCCCCATCATCCTCACCCAGGTCGAGAACGAATACGGCTCCTACGGATCGGATCACGTCTACACCGGCGGCGTGCGCGATGCCCTCATCCACGCCGGTTTCAAAGGCCAGCTCTTCACCTCGGACGGCCCCGGCCAAGGCATGCTGAACGGTGGAACCCTGCCCGGCATCCCCGCGACCGTGAACTTTGGCGGCGGCGCGGAAGGAGCCTTCCAGGAACTGGCGAAGTTCCGTCAAGGCGTCCCCCGTATGATCGGCGAGTACTGGGCCGGTTGGTTCGACCAGTGGGGCAAGCGGCATAACCGAAGTTCCGTCGAAGGCAACCTCAAAGACATCGAGTGGTGCCTCAAGAACGACGTCTCATTCAACCTCTACATGTTCCACGGCGGTACCAACTGGGCCTTCATGCCCGGTTCGAACGGTGGTTCGGGCAACTTCGATCTTGACGTAACGAGCTACGACTACGATTCCGCTCTCGATGAGTCGGGGCGAGTCACGCCGAAGTATCTCGCCTTCCGGGATCTGCTCCAAAAGTACAGCAAAGAGCCCTTCCCGCCTATTCCCGCCGTCGCGAAGCCGATTAAGGTAGCCCCGACCCATCTCCGCGAGATCCGCCTTCTCCAGCCTGCCCGAACCCCCGTTACAAGCCCCGAACCGAAGTCGTTCGAAGACCTCGGCCTCGACTACGGAATGATCGATTATAAGGCCGCCTCGCCCGTTTCCGGCAAAGTCACGCTGACCGTCGGCCGGCTGATGGACTACGCGACGGTCTACGTGAACGACCTGCGGGTCGGCACGATGGATCGGCGCAAGAGCCAGAAGTCGATCGAAGTGGACGTTAAGAAGGGTTCACGCATCGAACTGCTCGTCGAAGGGCTCTCGCGCGTCAACTTCGGTGGCGCGCTGCCGGATGAGCGGAAGGGCCTCGAAGGACCGATCACCCTCGGCGGAACCCCCGTGACCGGGTGGACACACACGGTATACACCCTCTCCCCGCCCAAGCCGGACGATGGCCCATGGGTGGATAGCCGAGACAAATATGCCTCACCCAAGGCTTGGCCCACCTACTACCGCGGAACTCTCAAGGTTCCGGCGCCCGGCGACACATTCCTGGACATGCGCGGCTGGAATAAAGGCTTCGTTTGGGTGAACGGCCACAACCTAGGCCGCTTCTGGAAGATCGGACCGCAGCAGACCCTGTACCTACCGGGCGTTTGGCTCAAGAAAGGCGCCAACCAAATCGTGGTGCTCGACGACGGCCCCGACACCTCCGTCGTTCCAACCGTTGGCGGCCTCGATAAGCCGATCCTCGATTCGATCATGGTAACAACTGAAGGCCGCCACCGCAAGGCCGGCCAGAATGTGACGTTCACCGGTGTGACCCCTGTGGCTGCGGGTGAATGGGCCAATGAAGCCACCCCCCAGACCGCCGCCTTCACCGGCCGCGGACGCTATCTCGCCCTCGAAGTCCTCAGCGAACATGGCGGCCAAGGCCCTTACGCCTCGCTCGCCGAACTCTGGGCGGTCGGCGAGGATGGCAAAGATCTCGCCCGCACCGATTGGAAGATCGCCTACGCAGACAGCGAAGAACTCGGATCGGAGAACGGAAGCGCCAACAACGTCTTCGACCTCCAGCCAACGACGATCTGGCACACCAACTACTCCGGCTCCCCCGACCCCATGCCCCACCGACTCATCATCGATCTCGGGAAGGTGGTGGATCTATCCGGAATCCGCGTCCTCCCCCGGCAGAACGGCGCAAACGGCCGGATCAAGGCTTACCGAGTGTACGTAAGCGAAAAGCCCTTTAAGGGGCAGTAGAAAGTTGCCGGTAAGCAGTTAGCGGATCTCGCCAACCGCTAACTGCAAACTGCCAACTTTTTCAAGGCTCCCGAATCACACCCTGAAACAGAATCTCGCCCGACTGGACGTTCTGAATCGCAAACGCGAACGGCCGATCCACCCGAAACACGACCGGCGTCTGCGGGATCCGGATCGCCTTCGTCATGACGATCCCCGTCGCCGCGGCCGCCTTCGTTCCCTTCTCATCCACCTTGATATAAGTCCGGTGGACGATTTGACTGATCAAACCAACGCCGCTCTTTGGGAGGGCCGGGCGGAGATCGATGGATTTGAACAACGGAGCAAGCCCCATCTTCCCGAGAGCTCCCTGAACATCCGGTGAGCTTCGGATCGTGAATTTGGGCAAGAAAAGATCGACCGGGCGAGAGGTGGTCGGAGCCGTGCGCCAAGCGTCCGTGCCGAGAAGCGCCGCCGGATCGCCCTCGTTTGGCAGGAGGACCGTCATCAGATACCGCCCACCGGCATACCGTAGTTGAACCGAACGATAGGTCGGGGCCTCTCCGTAGAACAACTCCGCCTTTGCAAGGTGCATCATATCCACGGTTCGGTTTGCGAAAGGCGCTTTCTTCGTTGCCTCCTTCGGGAACGGCAGGCTCCAGTCGCCATCGAATGTAACGGTGTTCACCAGAACCGCAAAGGTCTTCGAATCGAGCTGATCGAACAGCTTGGGGATGCGGCCTTTAGTCTTCTGATCGACCCAACCGTTCACCTGCCTGAGCGGATCGGCTTGAAGCCGTTCCGCCGTTGCCCCATAGAGCTTTGAGATCGCGGCAACGTAACTCGGCCGAGGCGTTTCCGCAAAGAAACCCGCGTTGGAGATCGTTGTTTCCGGCCCTGCGGTCAGCTCCGTAAGCCGCTTCTTTAGATCTTGCTGGAACGTGGGGAACGAGGCGACGCTGGTGCCTAGGGTCTTCGCGAGAGGCGGCTGCGAAGTGGGCCCGACGCCCGGAATCAAAAGGGCCAAACATGCCTCGACACTAGTAGGCGAGACGACGACATTGCCTTTGGCCGTCGGAATGGACTGCCAAAGACGGGTCGCGAAATCAGGCGTCGCGGCGGTCGCGAGAAGAAGTGGTGCGATCGGCAACATATCCCTTAGAACGTGCGATCTGCTGCCGACGTGCCATGTCCTAGGGCTCGCGAATTACGCCTTCGAAAAGAACCTCTCCCGTTTCCACCCGCTGGATGGCAAACGCAAAAGGACGATCCACCCGAAAATCGAGAGGACTAGCGGGTTTTCCGCCCCGAAACAAAACGATTCCGGTCGATGCCGCGGCTTCGGTTCCGGCCTCGTCCACCTTGACATAAGTTCGGTGCACGATCTGGTCGATGTTGTCCATTCCGCCGTTGGACAGAGCAGGACGAAGGTCGATGCGTTTGAAAAGGGGCTCCAAACCCATTTTCTTCAAACTGGTTTCGACGTCAGGCTTACTCTGAACGGCGAACTTGGGCAGGTGAAGATCCACCGACCGAAGCGCGGGCACGACGGTGCGCCAGGCATTTGTCTGAAACAGCGCCGCCGGGTCACCGGCATCGGGAAGCAGGATCGACATCCGGTAGTGATTCCCTTTATACGGAAGTTGAACCACCCGGAAGCCCGAACCCGCCCCATAGTTGAGACCACTGGTGAGGTGCATCAGATCGACAGAACGCGTACCTGATGCCGAACTAAACGGCGCCTTCTCCGTCCCTTTCGGGGAAAACGGAAGAGCCCAGTCGCCGTCGAAAGTAACGGCGTTGACCAAGACGGTGTGAGTACGCGCGTCGAGTTGGTCGAACAGTTTTGGAATTCGCCCCTTCGTGTTCCGGTTCACCCAACCGTTTACTTGGCCGGTGGCATCCGGCCCAAACCTTTCGGCGGTAGCACCGTAACCATCGGCAATCGCGGCCACGTAAGTGGGCCGGGGTGCATCGGCGAAGAAGCCGGCGTTGGCTAGGGTCACCTCGGAGCTGCTCTTGAGGCTTCGCATCCGTTTTTGGAGCCCGGTTTGAAACTCCTCCAATCCGTCGGCGGTAGTCCCAAGCGCCTGCGCAAGCGCCGGTTTCGAACTCATTCCGGTGGCAGGAATCAGGAGGCCCAAGCACGTCTCGATGCTGGCGGGTGAGATCACCACGTTGCCCTTCTCCGCCGGCAGATCCCGCCACAGGCGGGACGCAAAGTCGTTACCAGACGCAAGGAGCAACGGGGCGAGCAGCAGCATATCGATTCAGACGTTTCCACTTCGTCAAGGGTTTAGTGTATTTGAAACTATTCCCGTGACGAGGTCTCCCGACCATCGCCACGACTACTCCTCTTCGTCCAATCCATCGCCCATCGTCGGCCCAGTGTCGTACCGAACGCCCACCTTTCCGCCGCTGAACAGCGCATCCACCTCAAGCGGGTTGATCAGCACATCGCGCGGGCGGGGCCCGTCGCGCGGGCCGACGATCTGGCGCTCCTCCATCATGTCCAACAGACGCGAGGCGCGCTGGAAGCCGATCGAGAATTTCCGCTGGAGCATCGAGGTCGAGGCCTGACCCCGATCGACCGCCCAGCGGACGGCGTCTTCCCACAGCGGATCGGTCTCTTCGCCAAAGTCTCCGCCCTCCTTCTTCATGTCGCCGACAGAACCGTCCGACTCGATCGGCTCGATCGTATACTCCGGCGCCTGCTGCTCTCGCCAGTGCTTGCAGATTGCGGCGATCTCCTTCTCCGAGACGTAGCAGCCCTGCACGCGCATCGGCTTCATCGCGTCGATCGGCTTGTAGAGCATGTCGCCCTTACCGATCAGCGCCTCCGCGCCCTTCATGTCGAGGATCGTCCTTGAGTCGATATAGGAGGCCACCGAAAAGGCGATTCGGGAGGGGATGTTCGCCTTGATCAGTCCCGTGATGACGTCCACCGACGGCCGCTGGGTCGCGATGACCATGTGGATGCCCACCGCGCGGGCGAGTTGAGCGAGCCGGACGATGACCGTCTCAACTTCTGCTCCGCACTGGAGCATGAGATCGGCCAACTCGTCGATCACCACAACGATGTATGGCATCCGGTCCTGGAACGTCGCCTGAGAATTCCAACCGTCGATGTTTCGGCAACCGTTCTCCGAGAACAGATCATAACGGCGGTCCATCTCGCGCCAAATAGCCCGAAGAACCCCTGCCGCCTCCTTCACGTCCTTCACGACCGGGCACATCAAATGCGGGATACGGTCAAACAGCGTCAACTCAACCCTCTTCGGGTCGATCATCACCAGCCGCACGTCCTTGGGCGTGTTTCGCATGAGGAGCGAGGTGATCAGTGTCGCCAGGCCGATCGACTTGCCCGAGTTCGTCGCACCGCCAATGAGGAGGTGCGGCATCTTTGTCAGGTCGGCGTACTTCGATACCCCGCTCACGTCCTTACCGAGGGCGATACAAAGCCGCGAGGGATGGTTTCTGAAAATCGGGTCGTCGCAGAGCTCCCGTAGCGTGACCGTCGAAGTCGTGATGTTCGGAACCTCGACGCCGATCGCCGCCTTGCCGGGGATCGGTGCCTCGACGCGAACCTGCGAAGCCGCAAGGTCCATCGCAATATTGTCGGCCAGCGCCGTGATCCGGGAAACCTTGACGCCCGGCCCGAGCGCGACTTCGTAACGCGTAATCGTCGGTCCGGTCGCCACCTCGATGACCTCCGCCTCGATGCCAAACTGCTCCAGCGTCCGCTGAAGCGTCTCGATCTGCTTCTGCGTCTCGGCCGCCGCGCGCTGGGGCTGCAGAAGGGCTTCGGCAAGCAGGCCGATGGGCGGGAGGGCGTACCCTTCCTTCGGCTCGGCCAGATTGGGATCGAGCGCCGGCTCCTCTTCCTTCTTGGCTTTCTTCGGCGGCGCTTCGGCCGCCTTCGTTGTGGGAGAGATTGTCGCCGGCGAAATGGTTACCGGACTCGGCATCACCGTCCGCTGATCGACCCCTTCGAAATCCTCCGCCGTCAACTGAGACTTTCGAACCGACTTAAGCCGCGCCTCTTCCCGGCTGACTCCACGCTCTTCGAGCTCCGTCGGCTTCGGCTCTCGAGGGGCGCGCGGTTGAATTCGCGGGCGCGGCGCCTTCGCGGCCAGTTCGCGAAGGGGAATATCCACACAGAGCACCAACCCAATCATTCCCAAAGCACCCACGGCGATCATCTGACCCTTGCCAAGCAATGCGGCAAAAGCCCAGCCGAAAATGGCGCCAAGGTAACCGCCGCTCATCGAAACCGTCGCCGGGTCAAAGTAGTCGCCCGCGAGCGGACGAGCCAGGCCGGCAAGGAGCGCGATGAAGAGGAGGCCGAGGCCAAGCCCAAGATGCGTAAGGGCAACTCCCCGGCCGCGGAGCAAAGCAACGCCGAGAAGAACCAAGAGGGGCGGTACGGCCCACGAGCCCTTACCGAAAAGATTCGAAAAGGTCGTAGCGAAAAACGCGCCAAGAACCCCGGAATCGCGGGTCAGGAGAGCGACGAGAACAACCAGCGCGGTAGACAGAGACAGAATTCCCGCCACGTCAAGCGCGCGGTGAGAGGGCGGGGCCGCCGCAGCGGGCCGCGGTTTGCGGGTGCTGACCTTCATCCTTGGATTCCAAACGGCCCAATCCATGGACCATAGTCAGTATACAAACTTCTGCGCCCAAGGACGTAAAAAGGCCTAAGCGAAAAATTGCGCAAAGCATGAACGGAAAATGACGCACTAAAAGGGTCCAACCCAGTAAAGTGTTCTCTTCGATGCCTCATCGCTTGCTTCAGCCTTCCCTCGAATTCTCTCAAGCGCCGGCCACCAAGTCTTGTGGAGCCCGCGATGCTGCCCACTTCACACCCTGGCCTCAAGAGAACCGAGAGTCCGAAGTGGCCCGCGCCGTGGCGGAAGCCCTGGCCGCGATGATCCACCTTTCCGAGGATCGCCGCATCGCTGAACGGCTACCTCGCATGATGGAAACCGCGATCCTCGCCTCTGGTGCCGGACCCGGCGGGACCAACTTGCTTGAGCAAGTCGACCGCGCCCTAAGCAACGCCTGCGGCCGAGACCACGGGCTGCTTGACGGCAAGTACGTCTAAGCGGACTGACTATTGACGGATCACGTCGCCAATAGTCAATCCGTCAGTCGTTCTAAAGAACGAACTGATTGACCAAGGTCTCCAGCATCTCCTGCCGGCCCGATTTCCTCTTCGGTTCGCCCGCCGCCAGCGCATGCGCATCGGCATCCTCCAGCGACACCCGGCCCGCCAGCAGATCTGCGCCAAAGCCCGAATCCCAACCCTTATACCGCTCCGTCACGAACCCGGCCAACCGGCCATCCTCCTTGATCGCATGCGCGATCTCAAGGCCACGAGCAAACGCGTCCATGCCGCCGATGTGGGCATAGAACAGGTCCATCTCGTCGTGCGACTGCCGCCGAACCTTCGCGTCGAAGTTCAGGCCACCCGTGGTCAACCCGCCCATTTCAAGCAGCTCCAGCATGATCTCCGTGGTCAGATAGACGTCCGTCGGGAACTGGTCGGTGTCCCAACCCAACAACTCGTCGCCGGTGTTGGCGTCAACCGAACCCAACGCGCCGGCTTCCCGCGCGGTCCGCATCTCATGAACCATGCTGTGGCCCGCAAGAGTCGCGTGATTCGTCTCAAGATTCAGCTTGAACCGATCGAGAAGCCCAAACTCGCGAAGGAAGTTGAGACAGGCCGCCGCGTCCGAATCGTACTGGTGCTTCGTCGGCTCCTTCGGCTTCGGCTCGATGTAGAACTGGCCCTTAAATCCAATCTTGTCCGCGTATGCCACCGCCATATGCAGCAGGCGAGCGAACTGCTCCCGCTCCTGCCCGATCTTGGTATTCAGGATCGTGTCGTACCCCTCGCGGCCGCCCCAGAACGTATAGCCCTCGCCGCCCAAAGCCAGAGTCGCGTCCATCGCCCGGCGCACCTGCGCGGCTCCCCAGGCGAACACTTCCGGATCCGGGTTGGTCGCGGCGCCGCCCTGATAACGAGGGTTAGAGAACAGGTTGGCGGTACCCCATAGCAGCTTCACGCCCGTCTCGTTCTGCTTCACCTTCGCCGCATCGACGAGGGTCTGGAGATTCTGATGGCTCTCCGCCAGCGTCTTCCCTTCCGGAGCGAGATCGCGGTCGTGGAAGCACCAGTAGTCCACGCCGAGCTTGGTAAAGAACTCAAACGCCGCATCCAGAGTGTCGAGCGCCTGCTGTACCGGCTCGCTGGATTTCTCCCAAGGGCGGTTCGAAGTACTCGGACCAAATGGGTCGGTTCCGGTGGGTTTCAGCGTGTGCCAGTAGCTAACGGCAAACCGCAGCCACTCACGCATCGTCCGATCGCCGACTTTCTTCTCCGCATCGTAAAACCGGAAAGCCAACGGATTCTTCGACCCCTTGCCCTCAAAGGCGATGGGTGCGGATACTTCGGGAAAGTAAGACATCTGCGCGCTAGGTTACCGCGTCCAAAAACCCTAGAAGATATAGCGTTAAATCAAGAGGAGGAGGGAGAAGAAAGAAGACATTGTTTCATCCAACTCTTTAACCTTTTTCCTCTTCCTTCTTCCCTTTTCCCTCCCATCCTTGCGAATCTCGCCGTCGAAACCGGTAAAACTCCGGTAAGGACCAAACGTCCTAGACCATGGACGGCGTATTACGGTTTTGACGCCTCGTGCGCCCCTCACGGAAGAGAAAGACCCATGCCACTGTTCGCAACGCTCCTGCTCGCTTCGGTTCCCGTTAAGGTAATCCCCGCGAAGACCCTCGTCGGCATCCGCCCGATCGCGCTTGCCGCCGCCCCCTCCGGCTCCAAGTTTGTCGCCTGTCTGGAAGACGGCACCGTCCGAATCTTCGACTCGAAAACGAAGATGACGATCCGCCAACTCGACCGCCACCCCGGCCCCGCCTACGCCGTAGCCTGGAGC
>FTBF01000085.1_pt1 | contig 35429 bp, 35 predicted proteins | sample 1639301 | NCBI WGS metagenome assembly FTBF01 (sample SAMEA3914864, study PRJEB12502) | metagenome | biome: forest; material: soil | place: USA | collected 2012-03-12 | depth 0.3 m
CACGAGTACACGCTCGTCGAGGAAAACGGACCATCGGCCATGGGTGCCGAGGTAGCGGGCGATCCCTTTGAGAATCTCCCGGCCGTAGACCACCGACGTCTCCACGATGAGCGCGACATGGGGACGTTCTAGCATTGCCTTGTAAAAGGATACGATAGTCTGACAAAAGATCTCATCGCACTGCCACAGTTTCTCATTGTGGTGGGTCATCGGGGAGCGCCAAAGTGAAGGTAATGGCCACGTTGCCCTCCACAATGACCGTGCCGCATTTTCTCGGCGGCGGAAAGATCGGAACGATCGAAAAGCCGGTTCCCCAGCCCGGGCCGGGACAGCTCTTGATTCAGGTTCACGCCAACGCGTTGTGCGGAAGCGAGCGGCCCCAGTATTGGAACGGCACGGAGACGACGCCAGGTCATGAGGCGGCGGGTACGGTGGTCGCGGTCGGCCCGAACACTAAGACGGCCATTGGTGCGACCGGCGGAATTTTTCTCATGGACTTCTGCGGCGAGTGCCGCAACTGCCTCGACGGCTACACCAACCAGTGCCTCGCGAAACGGGGCGACATGGGCTTTAACAGGGATGGCGGCTATGGCGTTTATGAGCTGATCAACGAGAATCTCTTCTTCCCGGTCGACCCGGAGATTTCCGCCACCGAGGCGACTCTTCTGCTGGACGTCATGGGTACCGGTGGCCACGCCATCATGCGGGCCATGCGGGCGCATGACGACATCCGTTCGATCCTCATTCCGGGCGCGGGACCCGTCGGGTTGGGCATCTTGGCGATGGCGAAGCTGATCCTTGGGCCAGATGTGCCGGTGGTCATTTCGGATGTGGTGCCTTACCGGCTGGCGCTGGCAGACAAGCTCGGTGGGCTGCCGATTTTGACGACGGAACAGAGCTTGGCGGAAGGGCTCAAACGATATGGTTTGGGGGCGCCCGACGTTGCGATCGACGCCGCGGGAAGGGAAGACGTGCGAGACGAGTGCCTTGGCCTCTTAGCTCATCGAGGCGTTCTGGTAAGCGTCGCTCACGGAGGCGGGTTGAAGATCAATAGCCTCTATGGGGACTTCGTCGCACGGGAGATGACATTGATCGGGAGCGAGTATTTCGCCTACCAAGAGCTGGCGGAGAATTATCGTCTGTTGAAAGAGAACCGGGACTACCTCGGGCAGATCATTACCCACCGGATGGGAGTGGACGAGATCGCGCAGGCCTTCGAACTGTTCTGGACAGGTAATACCGGCAAGGTGGTCATCGAACAGTGAAAGTCGCTCTGGTAGGAACGGGGGGATGGGGAAAGCAGCACGCACGCGTCTTTGCCGCCCATGCGGAGGTTGAGTTCTGCGCGGTGGCCGGCCGCAATCCGGAGACAACCCAGCGGCGAGCCAACGAGTATGGAGTTCGCGGCTACACCGATATCGATGAGATGCTGGATCGGGAGCAGCCGGATCTGGTTAGCCTTTGTCTGCCGAATCAGGGGCACTTTGAGCCGACGATGCAGGTGATCCGGGCCGGATTTCCGCTCCTCGTCGAAAAGCCGCTCGTTTTCGAACTTGACGAGGCGGAAAAGCTTTTAGAAGCGGCGGGAGACCGGTTCTTCGCGATCTGTTTTAATCACCGCTATGCCAAACCGGTTCGCCTGGCCAAAGCGGCGATCGAATCTGGACGGTTGGGCGAGATCATGTTTGCCACTTGGCGTTTTGGTGGAGAAGGGGCGAGCGACCACCCCTACGCGAACCTGATCGAAACCCAGTGCCATGGGTTCGATATGTTGGAACACCTGTGCGGACCGATTTCCGCGATCTCCGCGGAGATGACCGATGCTCGTTCGACGTTGGCGCTCTCGCTACGGTTTGTTAGTGGTGCGGTTGGAAGTCTCGTTGGCTCGTACGACACTTCTTATGCCTATCCCGACACGCAAAGGATCGAGGTAAGTGGCCGGGATGGGCGGTTGACCATTGACGATACGGTTCGCCGGTACACGTTCAACCAGGCCGGGAACGAGCTTGGCGAGAGTTGGGAAGCGGGCTACTTCAACGACTTGGATCGGGAGTTCCACCGGACTTTCGACTTCTACATCGATGCCATGCTCACCGCGTTTAAGAACGGTCAGGCTCCGCCGATTCATGCCCGAGCGGGGCTGAGAGCGCTGCAATTGGCCCACGCCGCTATCGAATCGGTAGAATCCGGGCGCCGCGTCGAGGTCCCGGCTTGATTCTTCCGATCCTGGCGCTTGTGCAGATTCCCGTCGCCAGGATCGAGGTCGATCCAACTCACGTCCTGAACCGGATTCAAGACGCGATGTATGGCGCCTGCATCGAGGACGTCAACCACGAAATCTACGGCGGTCTCTACGCCCAACGGATCTTCGGCGAGAGCTTCGAAGAGCCAGTGCCGGGGAAGGGTCCTCTTGGCTGGAAGACGTTGGGGGGAAGCTGGTCCGCCGACGGCAGCGGAATCCATGTGCGGGCCGAAAGCGGGCCAAAGCTTGTCCGAACCGGACCTGAGCTTAGGGACGGGATCGTTGAGACGAAGGTGGCGCTTTCGAACGATATGGGAGACAATGCCGGCCTCCTTGTGCGGGTCTCCAATGCTGGTGAAGGAGCTGACAATTTCGACGGGTATGAGATCTCTCTGGCCGCCCGTGATCGCCGTCTGATCCTAGGAAAGCACCTCCACGATTTCCATTCGATCAGATCTGTCCCGGCCCCGATCGTTCTCGGGCGCTGGCATCGGCTTCGGGTGGCGTTGAACGGGCCGCGGATGCGGGTCTATCTCGACAACGACACCGAGCCGAGGATCGATTTCACCGACCCGGATCGCCCTCTGCTGACGGGCACGATCGCCCTTCGAACCTGGAATGCCGACGCCTCGTTCCGCGACGTTCAGTTCGACCGGCGGCCTATCTCGTTGAGCTTTAACGATGCTGGGGAAGGCGTGAGCGGCATGTGGGATTCGGTGGGGGATGGCCGCTTTGCCGTTGAGAGTAAGGCATTCAACGGCGCTCTTTGCCAGAGCATCTCGCACGGGTCGGGAAGCAGCTTCGTCGGAATCGCCAACCGTGGTCTGAACCGATGGGGGATCTCCGTTCGGAAAGGGCGGGCGATAGAGGGTCGTGTCTATCTCCACGGCAACGTCGGTCAAGCTACGGTTTCACTCCAAGGTCTTGACGGTACGGTTTATGCGTCGCAGGTGGTGAAGGTGGGGGCCACCTGGGCTAAGGCTGCCTTTCATTTAACGCCTACGTTCACCGATCCAAAGGCCCGGTTCGTCGTCGGGATCGATCGTCCTGGGAAGTTGTGGGTAGATCAGGCGGTTCTACTCGACGGCGACCGTTTTGCCGGCCTCCCGATTCGAGGTGATATCGGCCGGAAGATGGTCGACGGAGGCTTGAAGTTCCTCCGCTACGGGGGCACGATGGTGAATGTGCCGGGCTATCGGTGGAAGTCGATGATCGGGGATCCGGACAAGCGGCCGCCTTACGTCGGCCATTGGTATCCCTGTTCGACGAACGGGTTCGGGATTTTCGATTTCCTGAAATTCTGCGAAGCCGCGGAATTCGGGTCTGCCTTCGCGATCAACGCCGAGGAGACGGCGGAAGATGCGGCAGATCTGGCCGATTATCTGACGGCGCCGGTCAGCAATCCTTGGGGGCGACGACGGGCGTTGGATGGCCATCCGAAGCCGTACCACCCGGACTATATCGAGATCGGCAACGAGGAGGCGATCGGGAATCCGACGGAGGAGGCGCTGGCGCATTATGCGGAGCGGTTCCGGGTGATCGCTCGGTCGATTCATCGCCGCAACTCTTCTTTAAAGTTGGTCTGTGCCGCCTGGTGGGTTGCCGATTCGCCCGCGATGAAGAAGGTGTTCGACGCGGTCCAAGGGGAGGCGGCGGCTTGGGATCTTCACTTCTGGTGCGATGAGCCGAACGCCGGGGCGGCGATCGACCGGGATCTGACGGCGGTTGAGGCGAAGTTCAGGAGCTGGAATCCGGCGACCAAGTTGAAGGTCGTTGTCTTTGAGGAGAATGGGAATCGGCATGATGGCCAAAGGGCGCTGGGGCATGCGACCACGCTCAACACCACGCGAAAACACGGGGATTTCGTGCTCGCCGACTGCGCGGCCAACGGCTTGCAGCCCTGGCATCAGAACGACAACGGCTGGGACCAGGGGCAGATCTTCTTTTCGCCGAGTGAAGTCTGGGGGACCCCGCCCTTTGAGGTCCAGCGACTTTTGTCCAAGGATCGTCTTCCGCTTCGGGTGGCGGCGAAGGTGGAGGGGGCGGTGGATGCGTTGGCGATGCGGAGCGAGGATGGACGGACGGTTTTGGTGACGGTGGTGAACCTGGAAGATCACGAGGTTCGGGCCGTCGTCTCGGCACCAGGCTTTGCCTCGAAAGAATTGACCTTGGCTCGGAGGAGCGTGGGTTCGGTTCGGTTGTCTCGGGTGTGAAGCCTTTGGAATTTTGAGAGGCGGTCGCCCCTCACCCCTGCCCCCTCTCCCCCGAAGGGGCGAGGGGTTCTGATTTTGTGGTTACTTGCGGTTGCGGCGGCGGAGGAGGCCGAGGGCGCCAACGGTTAGGGCGGCCATCGAAGCGGGCTCCGGAACGGCTTGGACCTTAACGTTGTCCAGAGCCGGGCCGTAGGCGCTGTACTCGTTGCTTGCAAACATGAGCGTCGAGGTGGTGGAGTTCGCGGTGAACTGGAACGACTTGCTCGCCCAGCCCATGTTGGGCTTGCTGGTCACGGTCGAATCGAAGGTGTAGTTGGCCGAATCGGCGGCGGCGGAGACGGTCATCGACTTGAGCGAACCGCTATCGGGGTTGCCGGCCATGTCGAACGTGACCACATATTTCTGGCCGATCAGCGTGTCGAATGATTGAGAAAGGCTGCCCGCTCCGCCGCCCGACATGTCGATGCTTCGCTCGCCGTTGGAGGCTTGCCAGTAGGTGCCGATGTAGTCGACGCTGTGGCCGCCAATCGTCCAACCGGCGATCGAAGGGTCGCCGGCGCCGAGCTGGGTGAAGGTTCCCGGGTTGGTTCCGGTCTCAAAGGAGCCGTTCTGGAAGCCGGCCGCCGAGGCAACGGAGCCGAGGCCGAGGGCGGAGAGGAGGGCGAGGAGTTGAAATTGCTTCATTGGAATGATCCAGAACAGGCGATTGCCGTGTGTCTGTTATCAATGAAGCAAGTGTCGTGCCAAACCGCCGGCAAGATGCCGGCGGGACTGGGGATGCCGCCTGGCACGCTACTTGCCGCCGGTCATAACGATGCCCTTGACGAACCAGCGTTGACCGACGATGAAGAGAACGACGAGGGGAATCATGACGAGGACGGAGCCTGCCATAAGGAGATTCCACTGCTCGTTGTTAAGCGACCGATAGGTCTGGAGTCCCAGTTCTAGTGTCTGTTTCTCCGGAGAGTTCAGGTAGAGCAGGGGACCCATAAAGTCCTTCCAGCTTCCGATGAAGCAGAAGATGCCAACCGTGGCGAGGGCCGCGCCCGAGAGGGGAAGGATGATTCGCCAGAAGATCGTCGAATGAGTGGCGCCATCCAGCAGGGCCGCTTCGTCAAGTTCGCGGGGAATGCCCATGAAGAACTGACGGAGAAGGAAGATGTTGAACGCGCCGCCGCCAAACCAGGCAGGGACCCAAAGTGGGAAGAACGTGTCGATCCACCGTAGGTTTGCGTAAAGGATGTAGGTTGGGATTGAGGTTACGACGCTGGGCAACATCATCGTTGCGAGGAGCAGGATGAACAACCGATCGCGGCCCCGGAATCGGAGTCGGGCGAAGGGATAGGCGACGAGCGCGGACGAGACCAGGACGCCGGTGGTGGTCAGAACCGCGACGGTCAACGAGTTCTTGAAGAACCCGATGAAGCTGACATTCGGGTTGGATAAAACGTCTTTGAAGTTCTGGAAGGTGGCGTGCTCGGGAAGTGCCCAGGCCGAAGTCGTGGCAATCTCGTTCGGCGTTTTCATCGCCATCACGATCATCACGTAGAACGGTGACATAAAGGCCACTGCGCCGATCAGCATGACGCACCACATAACGATGCGCATGACCAAAGCCGTCGTTTCCGCCCGCTTTGTCGCGCGCCGATAGCGATCGGCATCTCCGGCGGGAAGGATCACAGGGTCGATTTCGCGTGAGGTTTGCATCGTTGCGCTCCTACTTGGCCTCCGCCTCGTAGTGAACCCATTTGCTCATTCGCATCTGGATCATCGTAAAGAAGAGGACCACGAAGAACAGGACCCACGCTAGGGCTGCGGCGTATCCCATTCTCAAGGTCGTAAAGGCAGCGGAAAAAACGCTGATCATGAATACCAGCATCGAGTTGTTGGGGCCGCCGTTGGGGCCATTCGTAATGATGTACACCTGAGTGAACACCTGGAAAGCGCCGATGAACCCCGTCACGAGGCAGAAGAACAGGGAGGGAGTCAGAAGGGGAACGGTAATGGCCTTCACCCTTTGGAACGGCGATGCTCCATCCATTGTCGCCGCTTCGTAGTAATACTGCGGGATTCCCTGGAGGCCGGCGAGCAGGATGATCATCGAACCACCGATGCCTAAAAGGCCCCAGATGATTAGGGTCGGCATCGCGGTGTGTTCGTTGCTAAACCAGTTCACCTGCTCTCCCGGAGTGCCAACAAAGCGGCTAAGTAGGTCACCGAAAGGCTTTAGAAGAGGGCTATAAAGCACCGCGTTGACGAGACCGCCGTCGGGTGAAAACAGCTTGCGCGCGATCAACGCCATGGCAACTGCGCTGGTGATCGAAGGCATGTAGTACATCGATCGGAAAAGCGCGACCCCTTTGACTTTTTGGTTCAAAAGCATCGCCAGCAAGAACGAACAGAAGATGCCGATGGGGGTCGAGAGGACGGTGAAGAGTAGGGTTACTCGGAGGGATATCCAGAACCGGGGATCGTCCACGAAGGCCTCTCGGAAGTTGCCCGTTCCGCGGAACTGGGCAGGGGCGATCATGTCCCACTTCATGGTGGACATCAGCAGCGAAAGGACCATCGGTCCAACGGTGAAGACGGCGATTCCGATAAGCCAAGGGGCGAGGAATTTGTAGGCGGTGCGGCTCTCTTTCTTCTCGCGGTTGGTATAGCGAACGTTGCGCTCGGGCCAATAGATCGCGCCAAGGATAGACGCGACGACGATGATGGCGGCAATAAGGCCAGCGGACCAGGAGAAGGTGGGTAGCGTTTCCTCCTTTAGAAGCTGATTTAGACGGACCTGAGCCTGCTCGCTTCCTTCTTTAAGACCCTGCTGAACCGGCTTTATGCCGTTGTAGATGCTGTCCCTCTGAGAGTCGACCATGCTGCCGATCTCAGGGTAATAGTCGGCCGTGATTCCGAAGGTGACAAAAGGTACCGCCTGATCGGTGGCGAGCCGGTTCGCTGGATAGCGTTGAGCCTCGGGAGTATCGGGACCGGGAAGCCAGGCGGAGGAGAGGGCGATACTTCGAATGGCGGGCTGGGCGATCCCGGCGGCGGCCATGGCCTTCATGCCCACGGGGCCGGACATATACCGAGTCAGCTCCCAAGCCTCTTTCGGATGGGCGGTGCTGGAGAAGATCGAGTAGCCAGAGCCGCCGGTGGGGAAGGCGCGTCTTGGTTTGCCGGTGATGTCTCTTGCGCAGGACGGATAAAGCGCAATGTCCCAGTCGAAGAACTTGGGATCACCCGGCTTCATCATCTTGCGGACGTTGGGAACTTCCCAGATTCCGTTCTGGTACATCGCCACCTTCTCGCTGACGAAGAGTTGCGTGGTCGTGGACTGGAGGACACTGCTCACCTCCGTATTACTGGGCATCCACTTCTTCTTCAGGGCTAGGTCGATGTAGAGGTCGTACACCTTCCGCATATCTGGCGAGTCGTAGAGAAGCTTGGTGGGATGCTGCAAGTTATCGACCGGGCTCAGCCCGTAGCTGTACATGAACGTGTCCACGCAAAGCCCAGGCCATCCCGAAATAAATCCGTAAGTTTTTGGCTTGCCGCCCTTCGGATCTGGCTCGGTCAGCTTGTGCATGACCCAAAGAAAATCTTTTTCCTTCAGTTCCGGGCGTTCTTTAAAGTCCCAAGTCCAGCTTCCGTCAGGGAAGGGGATTCCCTTCTCCCGAAACATACGCTTGTTGTAGTAAATCAGGCCTTCAGGAGCGATGTCGCGAGGAAGGATGTAGAGCTGGCCATCAAGCGAACTGGCATCGACAATCGGTTTGTAATAGTCAGCGATTTTGAAGCCAGGTGTGCTCGCGAAGAATGAGTTGAGCGGTAGGAGCGCTTTTCTGTTGGCGAGGGCCTGGAAGTGACCCATGTCCATCATCGCAACGTCGGGCGCATTGTTGCCCGCGTAGGTCACCAGCATCTTCTGGTGATACATGTTGTAGTCAGCGTAGTTTTCGAGCTTGACCTTGATGCCTGGGTGCTCGCTCTCAAATTGCGAAAGCACCTTTCGAATTACCTTAAGGGATTCGTCACCGTCCCATACAGAGAAGCGAAGGGTGATTGGCTCGGCCGCCCGTACGAATACGGCGGCGAGCATCAAAAGTAGCAGGAGGAACGTCTTCGTTATTCTCACGGCGATGTGAACACTATCTTAGCGTGAACCGAGGTTTATCGGTATATCACGAGTTTCAAACCCGCGCTTTTTCGCGGCTTGCCGGCAGGGCGGCCTTGTCTGGGGCCAGATCATTCTTGCCACGTTCGATCGTTGTCATCGCCTTGCCCACAACTCCTTCGAGTTGGGCAAGGACGTCGTAGGCGTACTTCTCTGCCCCTCGGCGCATGTTGAGCGCTTCGCGGTCCGCCGCGGAGCGGATCTCTTCACTCTGCGCCTTGCTGAGTTTCAGAATCTCACTGTCGGCCAGCATCCTGCTCTGCTCCAGCCGGGCCTGCTCGATGACTCGCTCGGCCTCCATTCGGGCCTCGGCGTGGATCCTTTCGACCTCTTTCCGGGCGTTCTCAAGGAGGGTGGCCGCATCTGCGCGCGCCTCCTCCATGATTCGGTCCGATTCGCGCATCGTGCTGGCCGCATTCTTCAACTCCTGAGGCAGGGAAGCGCGGATTTTTGAGATCTGCATCCCGATCTCATCCCGGTCCAATCCCCATACGAGGCCCAAGAACTCCTTAGGTGAGTCGATCATGTTCTTGAGGTCTTCGAGTTGACGGAGGATGTCCATGGGGCCAAGGGGATTGTGCCCCATTTACGCGCCCCACGGTAGGCTTTCTTCCGGGGAGGGTAGCCTTTCTTTTGGGACATGCAGACGCTTAAGAACGGAACGATTCGCCTCACCTGGACCGACCTCGGACGGCCCGAGGGCAAGGGCTACGCGGCAGTCCCTTCCGGTGGACAAGTGCTGCTGGACGACGCCGATCTTTTGTACGCCCGGCAGTACCTCGACTCCGGATACGAGCCCGAATTTTTCGTTCGCCGGTCCGAAGCCCTCCAGGGCCGTTTCGTGGTGATTTCGCGCGTAAGGGCTTAGCGAAAGACGTTGGGTTAGGGCAAAATCCCCAACCCCTTTCGCCTTTGTCCCCAACACTAAACCCCCGTTTCGGGTAGCTTCATCGTGCTCCGGCAGCGCAGCCGGTGAAGGATCTTCGCGCGTGCTCGATCAGAACTCCATCAGGAACAACTACCTCGCCTACGGACTTACCGACGACCAGCTTCTGCGCGTCGCTTCGCTCGCCACGGAACGAAGCCTCGAAGCCGGCGAAGTTCTTTGTCGGCAGGGCGACGTGGGCGGCGAAATGTACATCGTCTTGGATGGCCATCTCAGCGTCCAAACCGCGGAGGGAGAACACCTGGCCGATGTCGGTCCGAACTCCGTCGTTGGTGAGATGGGACTGGTGGAAACACGTCCTCGCTCCGCGACGGTCGTAGCGAAAGAGGGAGCCCGCGTGGCGGCGATCCGATCCTCGGACCTTCGGGAAGAAATGGTGACGGATGGCCATCTTGGTTTCCTCATGCTCTGCAACATCACTCGGGTTCTCAGCGACCGGCTCCGCCATACCGACGCCAAGCTCGAGGCTTTGATGATCACGCCTCAAGAAGAGTAGGCAGACTGAGCTGGTCGTTAGTGCTTTATACACTAAAATTGCCCAGCTTGCGCAAAGAAAGCGCAATGAAAGGTCGCTAAGCGGCCTATCTTGAAAATCTGTCGTAAAGTGGGATCAGGTTATGCGTCGATCCTTCCTTATTGCCCTTCTTATCGTCTCGTCGTCGGCCTTCGCCGATGAGATTTCGCCCGAGCGTGCTCAAGTTCTCGCCAATGTCGCCTCCGCACTGAAGTCAAGCGCTTTTGTCCCCGGGATCGACCTGACCCGATGGGATGCCATTGCCGCCGAGAGCAAGGACAAGTTCGCCGCCGCCAAAACGGACGACGACTTTGCGCGCGAGGTCAATGTGGCCCTGCGAAAATTCGGCGCCAGCCATTTCCGATTCATGACGCCTCGGCAAGACGAGACCCGTCGTACCCAAAAGACCATCGGCCTGGGTCTAACCGTCGCCCCTCCCGCCGGAGGACCTGCCGGTGGCGGAGCGGTTGCCCAGGCCGCCAAGCCGGCGCCGTCGACCGGAGGGCTGCGCGTGAGCGCCGTCGGGCCGGGAAGTCCGGCCGATAAGGCCGGCATCAAACCGGGAGACGTGCTGCTCAAAGTCGATGGAAAGCCGGCAACCCGGGACGCCCTACAGGGCGAAGAGGGCAAGTCGGTAAAGCTCCTCGTAAAGGGCCATAAGGAACAGGAGCTTAAGTTCGCTCCTTACTCGCTCCGGCGCCCCGCCACCTTGACCAAGGTCGACGATACGACCGCCCTGTTTCGGCTTCCCACCTTCTCGACCGGCTACGACCGCGCCGAAGTGGAGAAGTGCATCACGGAAGCCACGAAGTATCCCAATCTGATCATCGACCTCCGCAACAACGGCGGAGGCGCGGTAGTGAGCATGCAGCACATGATGGGCCTGTTCATGCCGGCGGATGCGAACGTCGGGACATTTGTCACCAAACCTCTCGTGAACGCCTATACGGAGAAGACTAAGCACAAGGGGGCGCCGGATCCGGTGGCCATCGCCAACTGGTCGCGCTATGCTCCAACTTGGAGCGGCCGGCAAATTCGGCCAACGCCCCGCGAGGGCGGTCCGCTGTACAAAGGGAATGTTGCGATCCTGGTGAACCGCGGCTCGGCGAGTGCGAGCGAGATCTTCGCCTCGGCGGCGCACGACGTTATTGGCGCCGACGTCATCGGAACCCGGTCGATGGGCGCCGTCCTGGTCTCGGTCTTCCGGTCCGTAGGAAACGGGTTCTCGCTCCAATATCCGACGAGCGACTACGTGACGGTTCGGGATCGCCGCCTCGAGGCGAACCCGATTATTCCGGTGGTTGAGGATAACGACCCGAACGCCGAGGTCCTGAAGGCCTCTTATGTGCTCCATCGAGCGCAACTCCGAAAGGAACGGTTCGGGAAATAGTGAACGTACGTAGGACTACTCAAATGAGCTTCTCACTCCGAATTCCGGGCAGGCTCTCCGCACTTGCCGCGCTGGCCCTGCTTGCCGCAACATCGATCGCGCAGACCGTTGACGGTAAACCCGAGGTCAAGACCGAGATCCTTGACCGGATCACGTCGCTCTTGACCACCCGGGCCTACGTGCCCGGCCTGGACTTCGCCAAGTGGCAGACCTTCGTCGATAGCGAGAAGGGCAAGCTGGATGAGTCAAAGAACGACGAAGAGTTCAGCTTCGCCGTCAATGAGGCGCTCACCAAGTTCGGGGCGAGCCACATCTACTTCGCCTCTCCCCGATCGGCCACCGCAAGAACTTCCAACAGCATCGTCGGCATCGGCATCACCCAACAGAAGGTCGACGATGGCACGCTGGTCGTCCGGACGGTTTCGGGCGCACCCGCAGACAAGGCCGGACTGATCCCGGGTGACATCATCACGAAGGTGGACGGTAAGCCCGCCGATGGTCCGAAAGGAATTGCGGGAGAAGAGGGCACGAATGTCGTCCTGACCGTGAAGCATGCCGACGGGAAAGAGCAGGAATACACGCTCACGCGCAGCAAATTCAGCACCAAGCGCCCGGAAGAACTGACCGAGATTGACAAAAACACGGCCAAGCTTTCGGTCTACACGTTCGATCTCAGCTACGACGGAGACAACGTCGAGCGGCTGATGAAGCAAGCCGCGAAGTACAAGAACCTCATCCTCGACCTGCGCGACAACGGCGGCGGGGCCGTTCCGAATCTCCAGCACCTGCTGGGCCTCTTCGTTTCTGAGAAGAAATCGATCGGCACCTTCGTAAGCCGACGGCTCGCTTCGGACTATGTGGAGAAGACCAAAGGATCCGAGAAAGACGTTCTCAAGATTGCCGAATGGTCTCGAACCGCGGATCGCTGGAAAGACAGTGATAACACGCAGATCAAGCCGTTCCAGAACTCCAACGTGCCCGTCTACAAGGGCCACGTCGCCGTCCTGGTGAATCGGTTCTCGGGCAGTGCCAGCGAGATGTGCGCGGCGGCGCTGCGTGATCTTGCCGGAGCGGAGGTTGTCGGTACGAAGTCGGCGGGCGCGGTGCTCGTCTCGGTCATCGTCCCCGCCACGAACGGCTTCACGCTGCAGTATCCGATCAACGACTACGTGACCATCAAGGGTCTACGAATCGAAGGCAACGGCGTCGTACCAACGGCCGAGGTTGAAGATCCCAAGATCCGGTACCCGAACACCAAGGATCCGGTCGTTGAAAAGGCGGCCGCTCTGCTCGCCGGAATCGGCGGGCGAAACACGCAGTAGGCTTACAATGCTTACCGTTGCTGACGGTGGCTTACGATGGCTCGGAGTTCTAGGGATTCCGGGCCATTGTTCGCAATTGTAAGCAACTGTCGGCGATCGTTAGCGACCGAAAGCAAACGTCGGCCATGATAATTCATGCCCGGCTCAAGCCGTAAGGACTTCCTGATCACTATGTTGGCCTCAACCGCGGCGGCGGCAATTCCAGGTTCGCTGAGCGCGGCGATGCAGAAATCGAGCGAGATCTCGCTTGAGGACCTCCGATCCGCGGCGAAGGTGGCCGGAGTTACGTTTACCGACGCAGAACTAAGGGCCGTCCTGGATTCGGTCCGCCAGAGCCGGGCAAGCGCCGACACCCTGCGCGGTGCGGGGCTCCCGAACGACTTAGAGGCGGCAACTCGGTTCGTTCCCTTGGGGGGCGGCTCTGTAAAGGGCAAAGTATCGGCGAAGGCAGGCTCGGCTAAGGTAAATCGCTCGAAGCTTTCCGAAGAGGATCTCGGCTTTCTGAGCGTTGCGGAACTTGGGCACCTCATCAAGACCAAAGCGATCACTTCTCGCGAAGCTACCGAGCTTTCCCTCTCCCGGTTGAAACGGTACGCCCCGAAACTGCTTTGCGTGGTGAACCTAACGGAAGAGCGGGCGCTTCGGGAGGCCGATTCCGCAGATCGAGAGATTGCCGAAGGGCACTATCGCGGCCCGCTCCATGGCATTCCTTATGGGGTGAAAGACCTCTTCGCCGCAAAAGGGGCGCCCACCACCTGGGGCGCCGGGCCCTACCGTGATCAGGTCATCGATCTCGATTCGACGGTCGTCGAGAAGCTCCAAGCCGCCGGCGCGATCCTCGTGGCAAAGCTCACCTGCGGCGCCCTCGCGATGGACGACAAGTGGTTCGGCGGCCAGACCAAGAACCCTTGGAATCTTCAGCAGGGAAGCAGCGGCTCCTCTGCGGGCTCGGCCTCCGCAACTTCGGCGGGTCTCGTGCCCTTTGCAATTGGGACGGAAACCCTCGGCTCGATCGTCTCACCCTCGATTCGATGTCGCGTGACCGGCCTGCGGCCGACCTACGGTCGAGTCAGTCGGCACGGCGGAATGGTCTTGGCCCAGACGATGGATAAGGTGGGCCCCATCTGCCGAACGGCGGAAGATGCGGCGTTGGTTCTTGCGGCCATCGCGGGAAGCGACTCGCGAGACCCAAGCGCGGTCGACCACCCGTTCTCCTATCCTCAGCGAATCGACTACAAGAAGCTCAAGGTCGGCATGCTCGTGCAGGCGAGCCGGAAAGACATGCCGGTTCCGGAGATCCCGGTTACAAAGCTCTTGAAGGAGCGCGGGGTGCACCTAGCACCGATCGTCTTCTCCGCTATGCCCGCCGGAACGACCGACCTTCTCGAAGCGGAATCCGCCGCTTACTTCGACGGCCTGACCCGGCACCCGGAGGAGATCGCGAAACTCCAGAACTCCCTCTGGCCAGATATCTTCCGCGGCGCCCGCTTTATGTCGGCCGTGGACTACCTGAACGCGCAACGGGCGCGGGCTCGTTTGATGCACACCTTTGAAGAGGAGTTCGGAGATTTCGACTTCTTCGTCGCCGTCGGCAGCGGCTACACCCTCGCCCACGTCAACCTCACGGGACACCCCCAGATCGTGATCCCGCAAGCCGATGGAACAAGTGTTTGCCTGGTCGGCCGGCTATACCGTGAGGATGTGCTTTGCACGGTCGCCTGGGAACTTCAGAAGGCTATCGGGGCGCATAAACTCCGCCCGCCGCTCTAAACCTGGCACGGGCTGGAAGCCCATGCCACTCGGGAACTACTCCGTATCTCGGTCCGGGAACCAGATCCGGGTCGCCGATGATCCAGGGGTGAACTACTTCTTCTTGCGCCGCTTTGCGTGCGTGTCGGAGAAGGTCATGTTTGCGCCGTCGTTGTGCTGACCGCCGAACTGGTCGGAGATGTTGGTGCAGGTCCAGTTGGCATCGTGGCTGCTGCAGGGCACGAAGCTGCCGTTGTTGCGCGTCGTAACATCCTCGTCAACCAGCAAGGCGGTGCTCGCCGGATAGTTGATCGACGTGCTGTTTAGGCCCGAGACGTAGTAGTTCATCGAGTAGGTGACCCACTGGCCGCTGCTCGAAACGGAGGAGCCGTTATAGACGCTCGTGCCCGATTGGTCGACCGAACAGCGATAGATCTGCTTGTTCTTCACATAGGGGTAAAGGTTGCCCTGGGACGGATCGGAGATCGTACAGAGATCCAGACCCGACCACATATTCGAACAGGCAGGCATCGAGGCGAAATGGCCACTCGGAACCCACGCCCCCATGTCGAGGCCCTGAGGCTCGCCACTGAGGGGTAGGACGTCGTCCGCGTCGCCCAGGTAGAGCGCGAAGCCCGTGCCAAGCTGCTTCATGTTCGAAAGGCAGGCGGTGGCTTTGGCGGCCGCCTTGGCCTGAGCAAAAACTGGGAAAAGAATGGCGGCCAGGATCGCAATGATGGCGATCACGACGAGGAGCTCAATGAGCGTAAAGGCTTTAAGAGAACGAATCACGATTGGGACATTATCGGGGCGAAGGTCGCAAATCGTTCTCGACCCTGATTAAATTGACAAGATCAGCCCGTCGCTTCCCGAATCGCATCCTTGAGCGAAGGCCCGATGCCGTCAACCTGGTCAAGTAGTCCAGAGGCTTCCGCTGCCTTAAGCTCCGCGAGCGATTTAACGCCAATGGAATTGAAGATGTGCTTCGCCGTCCTCGCGCCGAGGCCGGGCACTTGAACCATCTCAACCACCGACCAAGGAGCCTGACTTTCCCAATCCCGCTGTTTGCTGCAAACGCCATCCTCCAAGATCTCTTTGATGTAGGACTGGATTAGCGGACCGACACCTGGAATTTCCTTTAGCCGCCCTTCCCGTCGCATCGTTAACACGGGCTCGTTCATCTTCTCGATGTAGCGCGCGATGTGGGTGTAGCGGGTCACGTGGCTCTCCTCGTAACCCGCGATGATCAGGAAGTCGCGGAGGTCGCGAAGGGCCTTAGCCATCTCCTCGTTGGTCATAGCCCATCATATCCGCATGGGCATTCTGACGATGGTCGGAGGAATTCCGGGCTCCAAACAGAGAGATCTGTTGTTGGATGGAATAGGGGTTATATCGGTTGAATAAGTCGAACAAGGCCGATCTTAAGGGCAGGAAACTAAATCCCGACTTTTTCGGGTAGATTCGGAGTTAATGGTGGCGGGAAGACGGATTGAATTCCTCGAGCTTCGACGCGGCATGGAAGCGACGATCGTGGGCGTTAAATGCGACCACGCCGCTGAACGGTTGATGGAGATGGGAATGACCATCGGTACCCCGTTCCGCGTGGTCAAGGTTGCGCCGTTGAACGATCCGATCGAGATCGACGTTCGTGGCTATCGCCTCTGCCTCCGACGCCGAGAGGCCGATTGCTTTGAGATCGCCCTCCGCGACTAAGGTCCCGTTGGTTGCCGTCGTCGGCAACCCCAACGCGGGGAAGACCACGCTCTTCAACGCGCTCACCGGAAGTCACCAGAAAGTGGGCAACTACCCGGGCGTGACCGTCGAACGGGTTAGCGGCGTCCTCCGTCTCCCTTCCGGCACCGTCGACTGCGTCGATGTCCCGGGCATGTATTCGCTCAAGCCCCAAAGCGAGGACGAGCGTGTTGCCGCGGCATCGGCCCTTGGCCTTGAAGGGGAACCCCGTCCCGACCTTCTCGTCGTAGTGATGGATGCCTCCAATCTGGAGCGCAACCTCTACCTCTTTTCCCAACTTGCCGAGGCGAGTATCCCGACCCTGGTCGCCCTGACCATGGTCGACCGTTTGGAAAGGCGGGGCGAAGACGTCGACTTTGCCCGCCTAACCAATCAACTGGGCGTGGACATCGTCCCGGTGGTGGGACACCGTGAATTCGGTCTTGCCGAACTGAAGGCGGCCATCGACCGCAATCTGGCATCGCCTCGCGTTCCCGAGATTCGACTCGGCCCTCCCGACTCCCGCGAATTCCAGGCTGCCGCTCTCCGCGAGCGCGTAGCCCGGCTGGGCTCGGACATGACGGTTGCCGAGATCCGGGCGGAGCTTCATGAGACGACGGACACGTTCCGAAACTTTCTGGAGGAGCACCCCGAACTCTCGGAGGACTTTGCCAGTGCCAAAGCCTCACCCGAAGCTCCTCCCCAGCGGGATGCAGAGGCGCGCTATGGTTGGGCGGCGGTTGTCCAGCGGGCGGTCATCCTGCAATCGAAGGGGGCGCAGAAACGCTCTCGTACCGACCGGATCGACGCGTTGCTTACCCACCGCGTTTTTGGCCTGATGGTCTTTATCGTCGTCATGTACGGCGTCTTCCAGTCGATCTACACCTTTGCGAAGCCTCTGATGGATGGCATCGGCAGTGGCTTCGACGCGATCAAGAACTTTGTCTCACCGCATCTTGCCGGCGTGCCGTTACTTCAGTCGTTGGTGGTGGATGGGATTCTCACGGGCGTCGGGTCGATGCTCCAGTTCCTTCCGCAGATCCTGATCCTGTTCTTCTTTATCGCCTTGCTCGAAGGCACGGGCTACCTGGCGCGGGCGGCGTTCCTCATGGACCGCCTTCTGGGTTGGTGCGGGTTGAACGGGCGGGCATTTATCCCGCTCCTCTCCTCATTTGCCTGCGCGATCCCGGGGATTATGGCGGCGCGGGTCATGCCGGACCCGAAGAGTCGGTTGGCGACGATTCTTGTCTCGCCCCTCATGTCGTGTTCGGCGCGGCTACCGGTCTACATGCTCCTGATCTCGGCGTTCATCGAGCCGCAGTTCCCGAAAGCCACCGCCGGCTTTTGGTCAGGATTCACGCTGTTCGCGATGCACCTGGTGGGCCTCTTCGTGGCGATCCCGATCGTCTGGTTCTTGAATCGAAAGGTGCTAAAAGGAACACGCCTTCCGTTCCTTTTGGAGCTGCCGCCTTACCAGTGGCCGAAGGCCAGAGACGTCTATCTCGCGATGGTTTTCCGGGCGAAGGTCTTCGTGAAGACGGCGGGCTCGATCATCGTGGTGATGTCGGTGATCATCTGGGCTCTGAGCTCCTTTCCCAAGGTCTCGCCGGCTCAAAAGGCGCAGATCCTTGCGACTTCCGGGAAGGAAGGTCCCAAGATGGTTCGGGAGGCGGAACTGGAAGGTTCTGCGCTTGGCCAGTTTGGCCATGCGATCGAGCCGGTGTTCCGGCCGGCTGGCTTCGACTGGCGGATCTCCACCTCCATCCTCGCCGCCTTCCCGGCGCGTGAAAACGTGGTCGCTTCGCTCGGCATCATCTTCGCCCTCGGCGACGAGGTCGATGAGAAGGATAAGGGGCTTCAGAACAGCCTGAAGAATGCGAAGTGGAAGGATGGCCGTCCGCTCTTCACGCCATGGACGGCGGTGGGTCTCATGGTCTTCTTCGCCCTATGCGCCCAATGTATGGCAACCTTGGCGACGGTTCGGCGGGAGACCAACTCCTGGAAGTGGCCAACCTTCATGTTCGTTTACATGACGCTGTTGGCGTACCTGGCGGCGGTGGGGATCTACCAACTTGGCCGTGCGTTCGGCCAGGCCTAAGTACGAATAGGTCCCCGATGGGACCTATTCGTTTTCGATCTTACAGTTTCGCGCCGACGCCGAAGAAGAAGCCGGAGAGCTCCTTCTCGCTTGATACGATTCCGTGGACATCGACGTAGGTCGCGATCTTGCTGAACTTCTTCACGCTGAACGGTAGCTCCGTGCCGAAATCGAAGATCAGGCCGCTGGTGCCGTCGAACTGGGCGCTACGGGCGCGGGATGCGCTGGCGTAGCCGATGCCCGCGCGGAAGCCGAGGCCTTGGCTAAAGGTGTGGTGGGCGAAAAGGGTCAGCCGATAGATATCGGCGTCGTCGTCGCTGCCGTGCTTGATTCGACCGCCGCCGAAGAAGCTTGGTTCGAGAAGGAGGCTTTGGCCGAAGGCGGTTCCGATTGGAAGGGCGACGCCGATCTCTGGCCCCTGGATGTTGCGCGACTTGCCGCCGGCATTGAAACTGGAGCTGAAACCGTAGGCGAGGCGAACCCGGACGCCGAGCGGCTCGCTCGTGCTTTGGGCAAAGGCGGATCCCGCGGCGGGAACGAGCAACAACAGGGCAAGCGCGCGCTTCATTGGGGGCCAGCATACCGGCCCCGGACCTTGAAGCGCGCGACCTCGCTAGCGGCCGCCCGGACCGCGATAGCCCGGAGGGAGGCGCCAATGGGAGTTGACGTTGCCGCTTGATTGATACGAAGCATCTTCGGGCTTGAGTTGAAGCAGTTTCCCGCTCGCGCTCAGCGCTTGGATGAATCCGCCGTGACGGGCCCGTTTCGTGGCGCCCGCCGCCGCGCCGGGGAAGGCAAGGCGGGTTACGGAGGTTGTCGTTTTCCCGGGTTCCGCGTTCGAGTCCGACCATCCGATGGCCAGTCCGTCGGGAATACCTTCGCCAAACGCCTTAGGGTCGAACGTCGACTCGGAGCCCTGATTGCTGGTCTCGGCGACGAGGATCACTTCGTCCGGGCTCTCGACAATTGAGGTCAGCACGCCGCTGTACGGAACGTACATTCCGTAGGCGCTGTCGACCGATTTCTTGGCAGATTCGCCGCTTTCGTTGTGAACGATTTCGCCCGGTTTTGCGCTCGGACAGAGGAAGCTTTGGCGAGTGCTCATGAAGGGCGCTACGTCAGAAACCCAGGTGTAGGGCTTGCCGGTTGTGCCAAGGTCGGGCGTGATCTGATCGGCCTGAGTTCGGGCAATCGGCGGGAAGCGATTGTCGTGCTGCTCCGCGTAAAGGTTGATCGCCGCGTAGACGGCACCTAAGTTCGACGTACAGCGATGACGTTCGCTGTTGCCGAGAAGGACCTGATAGACGAAGTAGAGCGGCACGCTCAAGACGAGTAGCGCGATGCCGAAGATCTTGAGGTCTCGCGCGCTGATGTACTGTGCGCCTCCTGTCTTCTCGCCTTCAATCGCATTCGGATCGTACGCCCCTTGGATATCGCTCACGGAGTCACCTCCGTCGTGCGTGCCGTAGCGTTTGGGAGGAGGCCGTACTGCCGGAGAGCCTCGTCGCGCTTCTCTTCATCTACCCGGAGCATCGTAGAACCGCGCTTTTCGAGGGTGGGAAGCATGCCGAGCTTGATGGAACTACTCGGGACCTTGCGGGCAAAGGCGACGAGCGCAATGATCTCCTGGTCCGTGAGGGCGTTGCCCATGACCTGTTTGGATTCCTCGGCGATTTCGGGGAGCTTGAAGAGGTTGTGGAAGATCTGGCTCTTGAAAGAGGTCAGGAACTCTTTCTGGCGCTGTTGACGGCCGTAGTCGCTCTCCGAGTCGTGCCGGAATCGGACGTAGCCCATTGCGTCCTTGCCATCCAGCGTTTGCGCGCCGGGACTGAGGTGGATGTGCAGATCGCCGGCGTTGTCGTCGTACTGGAGCCCGTTCCCTTTCTTGCCCTTAGGGACCACTACTGGCACGCCACCGACGGTGTCGACCAGGGTCTGGAAGGCTTGGTAGTTGATCGAGATCGTCCGGTCGATGTGGACGCCCGGGAGGACGTGTTCGACTGCCTGCTGCATAAGGGCGTTTTCTTCGCCTTTCTTGGCGATGTTGTGATAGCCGGTGATCTTGCGCGTGTCGTATCCGGGCAGCTTACAAGCCGTATCCCGGGGGATTGAGAGGCCGGTGATGGTGTTGTGATCGAAATCGAGTTTGGCGACTAGGATCATATCTGCCCGGGCGCCTTCCTTCGTGACTTCGGTAATGGCGTGCTGATGTCCCTTGGCGTCTACTCCCCAACCGGTCATCTTCCGGACCTCGTCGGTCCCGAGAATCATCAGGACGAGCCCGTCGTCGTCGTGGAAGGTCTTCTTCGGATCGGCATTAAGATAAGTGCGGGGATCGAAGATCATCGAGACGAGTGAGCTACGCCTCATCATGTTGCCGATCACCCCGAAGCCGAGGGCGGCAAATAGGAATAGGCCATAGAGCAGGTATCCAAATGCCTTTTTCCAAGGCGATGGCCGCGTGGTTTTCTTCATGCGTCAATTTCCATTGTGGCTGACGCCCGTTTTAACATCACGGGTTCGCCGCCGGTTCCCGCAAGGAACTAGGGGCGGTGGGGCAGGATGACGCGGAAGGTTGCGCCCTCCCCGGGTTTGCTGTCGATCTCGACGCGGCCTTCGTGGGTGGCCGCGAGTTCCAGCACGATCTTGGTGCCCCATCCGCTGCCGCTGGCCTTGTCCCACATCGAACGGGCGTTGCCGCTTAGGATGCGGCGAGCGACCTCTTCGTCCATGCCGGGGCCGCTATCGTGGACTTCGATCACGTGGCCTTCGGGACCGAAGCAGTAGCGGACCATCACCTCGCCAAGGAACACGGCTCTTTCTTCATCGTGATGGGCGACTTCGTCCATCGTCTCTTTGACGGCCTTGATGGCGTTGCCCACCAGGTTCTGGACGATGCGGAAGAGGAACAGCGGGTCGTGCCGGGTGGGCGGCGCGTCCTCGTCTAGGTCGTAGCGAAGGGCGACGTGGTTGGCGCGGCCGTCGGCCTCTAGGTAGGCGGCGGAAGTGTGGATCGTCTCGGCGAGGGGCGCAAGCACCATTTCCGGCCGAAGGGTGCGGCCGGCCGACATGTCGGAGATGAGATGCGAGTAGCCGACGATGCGGTCGACCGAGTCTTTCAGATCGACCAGCGTGGGGGCCAGCGTCTCCATGTACATCGCCAGTTTTGGATCTTTGTTGGCGTCCCCGACGTGGTCCTCCATGGCCTGCATGACCATTTGGCCGAGGCTGAGATGAGCGTACATGCTCGCCGCGAGGTTGCCGATGTCGTGGCTTACCTTTCCCATGCCGAGCAGGGAAGAGGCGCGGGCCATCTCTTCGGATAGCCGCGCGTTCCGGTAAGCCATCGTGGCGACCGAGGCGACGGTATCGAGGACCGCGCAGTCGTTCTCCGAGAAGCCGCCTTCGACCTTGTTGATCAGTTGGACGACGCCGAGGGGCTTTTCGCCTTCGATGGTCAAGGGGACGGCGACCATGCTGCGGACGGGGACCCCGAGGGCCTTTTCAAACTCGTTCCACTGGGATTGATCCCGCTCCGGAATGGTTTTGCAGATGACTTGGCGCTTCTGGAAAGCTTCGCCGGCCATTCCGTAGTCGTCCGGAATGTCGTGCATCGGGAGCTTCGCCTCGATCTCGGAAGGGAGGATTTGGCGGAAACGGAGACGCTGGGCGGCGTCATCGTGGACGTACAACGTGCCGCCCGAGGCTTCGACGGCTTCTACGCAGATCACTAGGACCTCGCGCATGATGCCATCGAAGGGCTCGGCTCCGGAGAGCTTGTGCGCCGCCGTTTGGACGGCGCGAATTAGGCGGTCGCGGTATTCCATCGCGTCGATTCTTTAGTCTACTAGGTCTAAAGACCTATTGAGACTCGGAAGTTCCCTCATCGCGGCGGAAATTACGCTCAAACCCACGATTCGTAGGTTCGTAGTAGACCCTTCCGGCAATTGCATCCGGCAGGTGTTGTTGATCGACTTGCGCGTCCGGAGCGTCGTGGGCGTATTGATAGCCTGCTCCGTAGCCTAGCTCTTTCATGAGGCGGGTGGGGGCGTTGCGAAGGTGGATCGGCACGGGGTCGTTGCGTGTTGCCTCGACGTCGGCCCAGGCGGCGTTAAAGGCCTTGTAGACGGCGTTGCTCTTGGGAGCAAGCGCCAAGTAGACCACGGCCTCCGCCAGCGCAAGGCGGCCTTCGGGCATCCCAATGAAGTGGACGGCCTGCTGGGCGGCCATGCAGATCTGGAGGGCGCGGGGGTCGGCGAGACCGATGTCTTCGGTGGCCATTCTCACGATGCGCCGGGCTAGGTAGAGCGGCTCTTCGCCGCCTTCGAGCATGCGGGCGAGCCAGTAGAGGGAAGCGTCGGGGTCGGAATCCCGGACGCACTTGTGAAGGGCCGAGATGAGGTCGTAGTGCTGTTCGCCGTCCTTGTCGTAGTTGACGATGCGGCGTTGGACGGTCGAGCGGACGATTTCGAGATCGATGTGGGGATCGACTCCGGCCGCGGCCTCCAACGTCGTGAGCGCGGCCCGGGCGTCGCCGTTGGCGAGAGTGATGAGGGCGTTGCGGGCGTCGTCGTCGAGTTCGACGCCGGGAAGGCCCCGCTCATCGTCATCCAAGGCCGCGTCGATCGCCGCCCCGATCTCTTCGTCGGTTAGGGAGTTCAGGGTGTAGACCCTGGCTCGTGAGAGAAGCGCGGAGTTCACTTCGAACGATGGGTTCTCGGTGGTCGCGCCGATCAGGGTCAGAAGCCCGCTTTCGACGTGGGGAAGGACGGAGTCTTGTTGCGCTTTGTTGAAGCGGTGAATCTCGTCGATGAAGAGGATCGTGCGACGCGGCTCGGGGGCGAAGAGGCCGCCGGTGGGTTTGCGGGCTTCACGAGCGTCCTCGACGGCTTTGCGGAGATCGGCTACGCCGGCGCTGACCGCGCTGACGCGGATGAAGTGGGCACCGCTGGTTCGGGCGACGATCTCGGCGAGGGTGGTTTTGCCGACGCCGGGCGGGCCCCAGAGGATGACGGAGCCAAGCTTGTCGGTTTCGACCAAGCGGCGGAAGGCGGCGTTTGGTCCCACGAGGTGCCCTTGGCCGAGAAACTCGTCCAGGTTTCGCGGACGCATTCGGGCGGCTAGCGGGGCGATCGGCTCCATATTTTTAGGGTATGTGCGACTATTAAGTCAGGGCCTTTTGCGGGATTTTTACGAGGTTATCTCGTAATTTTTTTCTGCTTAGGATTGGATATTTATAGTGTATTTTGGCTTAATTTGGGCTGAAGGCGATTGAATGGTGGACGTATGTCTATTATAGCATTTGGGGGGGTTTGGGGAGGCTTGGGGAGGCTTGGGGAGGCTTGGGGCCACCCACCGGCCTTACTTCATTCGAGGGTTTGTCGACCCTCCCCCTCCCATCGCCCGATGCGGCATGGCGTACACCGAGGGTATCGCGGCCGGGCGACGAGAGGGGGTTCGAAACCCAACGTCTATCTCGTTGCCGCCCAGACGCCGGCTAACCCGTAACCCAGGGCGAGGTAGACGAAGAGGGCGTTTAGGAGGGCGTGGCCGAACATGAAGATCTCGCCCTTGGGCCAGTCTTCGGACTTGTAGTAGAAGGTGTCGAAGACCAGGCGAAGGATCCAGAAGGTGGCCATGAAGAAGGCGAGGCCGGCGGCGGCGCGTTCGCCTTGGATGAACGAGTTGTGGAGCGCGAAGGTCAGGATCGCGAAGGTGATAACCGTGGTGACGATGAAGATCGCGTAGGTCCACATCAGCTTTCGGTTGAAGGGGGTGAGCTGGGCTAGGTCTTCGTGCCAGTTCAGGCGCTTCGGGACTTGGTAGCTCGCCATGAGGACCGAGAGCTGCATGACGGGGAGCGTCCAGAGGACGGCGTGAACATAGTTGACCAGCGGCCACTGGAACAGGACTCCGTGAAGCCAGGCGAAGGCGGGGGCGACGAGGAGCTCGCGGAACGGGGCGTGGAATAGCAGGGGGAGCGGAGCTAGGACCCAGATCAGGGGCCAAGCGCGCGACTTGATCTTGTTCTTTCGCTCGATGGTGAGGCCAAGGCATTGGAGAGCGAAGTAGGCGAGGGGGCCGCCCCATCCGGCGCCTGCCGGGTAGCTGATGGCCATCTCGTGGAGGAGGCCCGAGATGAGGAAGACGCCCAAGACAGCTCTTCTCAGTCCTAGGACTCGGACCAGGCCGGGAAGGAACAGGCGGCGATCCATTTCGACGAAGGCGAGGTTCCATCGTTTGGTCCAGAACTCGGAGAGGGTTCGGCTGGCGAAGGGGCGGTCGAAGAGAGGACTGACCGGGCGGTTGGCGAGGCGGAAGAGGCTGGTGAGAATCCCGCTCATCCCGAAATGGAGGGTGCAGAGGGTCCCGGCGATGCCAAGCCAGCCCGCCCAGAAGGGACCGATCTGCGGATAGAAAAGGGCGATGGCGACGATCGCCCCGAGGCCGGCCAGGGTGAGAGTTAGGCTTCGGGCAAAGGCCTTGCCCTCTCCCGTGGGACAGTCGGCTCTCCGGGCAAGGTTTTCGGCGTCCATTCCGGGCCAGATCGTCGCGTAGGCGAGGTGGTCCGGGAGGGTGAGATTCACGGGCTGCGCTATCGTGGCCGCAGCCTTCATCAGATAGAGGAAGAGAAGGCTGGAGGCGAGGAGACGGTAGCCGGCGGGAACGCCGTGGAAGGCGGCGAGGAGGATGAGGCCGATGGCGGGGAAGACGAGGGCGGAGCGCTTGGGGAGGCGGAGCGCGGGGAGCGCGCCCGCCAGCAGGAAGGCGATCGTCCAAGCGATGGCAAACCAAGCGATGTCCATGAAGTTATTATACTTTCAAAAATAACTGAAAGTTAGTCGACGGCGATGTCGACTGCTCTTTGCTAGGCGGTCGCCGAGTACTACTCGGCGCTCCAACAGGTCAGCCGAAGCGGCCCGAGATGTAGTCTTCGGTGGCCCGCTCTTTGGGAGTCAGGAAAAGGGACTGGGTCGAGTTGAACTCTATGACGCGGCCGGAGAGGAAGAAGGCGGTGAAGTCGCTTGCCCTTTGCGCCTGCTGCATGTTGTGGGTGACGATCATGATGGTGAACTCTTTTTTGAGTTCGAACATGAGATCTTCGATGCGGGAGGTGGCGATGGGATCGAGGGCGGAACAGGGCTCGTCCATGAGGAGAATCCTTGGCTTGACCGCAAGGGTTCGGGCGATGCAGAGGCGTTGCTGCTGACCGTCGGAGAGGGTAAGGGCGCTTTCTTCGAGGCGATCCTTTACTTCGTCCCAGAGGGCGGCCTTAATGAGGGAGTTCTCGACGATCTCGTCCAGCAGAGTTTTGTTCGGGGCGTCGTGGATGCGGGGGCCGTAGGCCACGTTCTCGTAGATCGAGCGCGGAAAGGGGTTCGGCTTTTGGAAGACCATGCCGACCTCCTTGCGCAGTTCGTTCGGGTCGACCTCTTTGCCGTAAACGTCTTGGCTCCCGACCAGGACTTTGCCCGAGTGGCGGCTGCCCTCGACGAGGTCGTTCATGCGGTTGATGCAGCGGAGGAAGGTCGTCTTTCCGCAGCCAGAGGGGCCGATCAGCGCGGTTACGGAGCGAGGCGCGACGTCCAGATCGACGTTATGGAGAACCTGCTTACTTCGATAGAAGAAGTCCAGGCCCCGCACGGAGATGCTGGGTTCGGCAATCACGACCCCTCAATGATGTCATAGGCGGTAGTCTTTAGGACGATGAACGAAGGTTTGAGCGGCTGGTACGGCCTTTTGATGATCCTGATCGTCGCAGGAGGCGCCCTCCTCGTCGTCTCCGTGCTTGGCGCGGCCGCCCTCCGGCTGATGCTGCGGGACGACGTTTATGCCCCGGAGGAGTAGGGGTTAGGCATTAGGCATTAAGGATAGGGCTGGGACCACCGAGGGTTTCTTCGGATTTGTTGATGGGCTGTCGACCCTCCCCCTGCCCCCTCCCACCGGGCGATGGGAGGGGGTTCAGTTCACTGGCTTTCCGCCAAAGGTATCAAACGCCCCGTTCTGGGCGCGCTGCCTTAGGGCGTGATCGGCGAGGACGAGGGCGACCATCGCCTCCACCATCGGCACGGCTCGGGGCAGTACGCAGGGGTCGTGGCGGCCTCGGCCTTGGAGGGTGGTTTCTTCGTGGGCGACCGTCACCGTGTCTTGGACGGACATGATGGTGGCGGTGGGTTTGAAGGCGGCGCGGAGGAGGATGGGCATGCCGTTTGAGATGCCGCCTTGGATGCCGCCGGAGCGGTTGGACGACGTGGTGACGTGGTGGTTCGCGTCGGTGACGTAAGCGTCGTTATGCTCACGGCCGGTGAGGAGGGTGCCGGCGAAGCCGCTGCCGATTTCGAAGCCTTTACAGGCGGGGGGGCTGAGGAGGGCTTTGCCGAGGTCGGCTTCGAGTTTGTCGAACACCGGTTCGCCCCAGCCGGCGGGGACGCCGCGGGCGACGCAGGAGAGGGTGCCGCCGATGGAGTTGCCGTCTTTGCGGATCGCTTCGATCCGGGCGAGCATGGCTTCTGCGGCTTCCGGGTCCGGGCAGCGGACGATGTTTGATTCGACTTCCGCTTGGGTGACGGTATCGGGGTTGACGTTGGAAGTTAGCTCGCCGACGGTGGAAACCCAGCCGACGATTTCGACGCCGAGGGTGGCGAGGAGGGTTTTGGCGATGGCGCCGGCGGCGACGCGGCCGATGGTTTCGCGGGCAGAGGCGCGCCCGCCACCGCTGGGGGCGCGGATGCCGTACTTCTGGTCGTATCCGTAGTCGGCGTGGCTGGGGCGGTACTTCTCGCGCATCTCGTCGTAGTCTTTCGACCGGTGGTCTGCGTTGCGGACGACGAGGGCGATGGGGGTGCCGAGGGAGAGGCCGTCTTCGACACCGGAAAGGATCTCGACGCGATCGCCTTCTTGGCGTTGGGTGGTGATCCGGCTTTGGCCGGGGCGGCGGCGGTCGAGTTCGGCCTGGATGGCTTCGATATCGATGGGGAGACGGGCGGGGCAACCGTCGAGGATCACGCCGACACCTACTCCGTGCGACTCACCGAAGGTCGAGACGCGGAAGAGGGTGCCGAACGTTGAGGCCATGGGTAAAGGATACCGGGATGGTTGGAGGCGGGGAGCGGAGGGAAGAGGGAAGAGGGAAGAGGGAAGAAGCGGTGAACTCAGCGGAAGTCGTAAGGCTCCCGACCCCCTCCCCCACGGTCTTCCACGCCCAGAGGCGCGGAGCCAGCTTACGCTCGTGACTCGCTCCAAGGGGCACCATCTCCGGAGTTCCTTCTAGCCGCTGAGATTCTTCGCCATGATCCAGCTTTCGTAGTTTGTCGTCGGCCGCCAGTCGGCGCGTCCCACGATCTCGAAGCCCCTTCGTTGGTAGTAGGCGATTAGATCCGTTGCCGGTTGAGCTGTATCGAGGGCCAATTCGTAGCATCCCGCATCTCGGGCTACCGTCTCAACTTTTTCGAGGAGAAGGTCGCCGATGCCCATTCCTTGGCAGGCGGGGTCGATGGCGAATTGGCCGAAGGAGGCGATGGGATAGTCCGGGTGGTAGTCGCCGTACGGTTTCTCCCCACGAAGATGAAGGGTTACGACGCCGACGATTCGGCCTTCGAGCTCCACCACGAACGATTGGCCCCGGTCGAGGCGTTCGCGGGTCACACTTGCGTGTTGGTGAGTGGCCAAGAAGCGGAGGCCGGCTTCCGCGTTGCGCAGATAGGAACGGTGGAGAAGATCGGTGATCTCCTCCACCGAATCGATGGGCGAGAGAGGGCGGATCACCAAACCCGACAATTCGCTCACGCAGATTAGGATACCGGCGCTATATTAGCGACAGAGTCCTCGCATATGATCTTCACCGCTCTTGCCTTGGTTGAGACCTCGTCGGTGTCGGTCCGTTGGACCGACACATCTTTTCGGGAGAAGGCGAATCTCAAACTGACGGTCACAAGAACGAACACGGATAAGGATGCGCGGCTACGACTCGCGTTCGAATCCGAGGGTCAAGAGCCGTTCTCTTCGATTGAAGACGGTTGGAATCAGCCGTACAGCGATTGGAGGCTGGCCATTCCGATTGCCGTTAAGGGGAGTCGCGGACCGCACATCTTGGCGAAGCTCTACCGTCCCAACTGGCTCGACTTCGTCCTCTATACGGTCGATCCGGCCAGTGCCCAGCCGGTCAAAAGAAGCTTTGGTTTTTCTTGCCGGGAAGAGACAGCCATAAGGTGGAACGTCTTCCACGGCAAGCTGGTGTCTTTTCAGACCTTTGACCGATTTGGTGTCCCTCTGTACCTTCGGGACCACGAAAAACGGGGATATCGGTGGCAGAAGAAGACGACCTACCGGTTTGACGCCGCCCAACAGACCTGGAAGCCCTCCAAAGGAACCTGGGAGGCGTTTCGGTTTGGAACATCGCCTCCAGGTCAGATTATTGAGTCCGCAAATGACTGCGCCTTTCGCTTCAAGGAATGAGCGAAAGGCGCGGCTGGATTGTTAGCCGTTCAGGGCTTCGGCGCCACCGACGACTTCGAGGATTTCCTTGGTGATCGCGGCTTGGCGCTCTCGGTTGGCCTTGAGGGTGAGGCTGCCGATCATCTTGCCGGCGTTGTCCGTGGCGGACGTCATGGAGGTCATACGGGCGCCGAATTCGGAGGCGGTGCTTTCCAGCATCGACTGCCACACCAGGGTGAGGAAGTAGCGGGGAAGCAGGGCGCCGAGAAGCTCGGCGGGCGACGGGTCGAACTCGAACTGGACGCTCTCGCCCACGACTTGACCTTTGGGGGCTTCGATCGGGAGGAGCTGAACGATCTGGGGGACCTGTCGGATGGCGGAGAAGAACTTCGCGTAGCAGATGTAGACCGCGTCTACCTCGCCGCTTTCGTAGAGTTCGCGGGAGATACGGGCTACTTCGATCGCGTCCTGAAGGCGAGCGCCACTGCTGGGGACGCTCATCGAGCCGACGACGTTGTAGTTCCGCTTGGTGAAGTAGGTGGTGCCCTTTTTACCGACCGTATAAACGGCGGTGTCGTAAGGCTGCTCTTTGATGAAGTCAGACGATTTGCGGAGAAGGGACGTGTTGAAGGCGCCCGCAAGACCACGGTCGGAGGTGAGGACGATCAGGCCGATCTTCTTCACGACGCGCTTGTCCATGAGCGGGTGCGACGGCAGTTCGCCGGCGGCGCTGAGGCTGCCCATCACTTCGCGGAGCTTGTCCGCATAGGGCCGGGCTTCCAGAACGCGGTCGGTCGCCTTCTTCAGACGCGCCGCGGCGACCAGCTTCATCGCCTTGGTGATCTGCTGGATATTCTTCGCGGCCTTGATGCGCGCACGGATCTGCTTAAGGGTTGCCATTTCGTAGGGAGTTAGGAAATTAGGTTTTAGGGAGTTAGGCTTAGGGGAGGGAACTAGAGAGTTACTCCTAACTCCCTAATTTCCTAACTCCCTAATCTCCTATTTAGCCCTTGAAGGTCGAGGCGTATTCGGTGACGGCCTTCTTGAGGGTCTCTTCGACGTCTTTGCTCAGGGCACGGGTGGTGCGCATGGACTCGACGACGTCCGGGTACTTCTCGTGCACGAAGGTGAGGAGGCCGACCGTGAAGGGTTTGACTTGCTCGTTCGTGATTTCGTCGAGAACACCCATCGAACCGGAGTAGATCTGGATGACCTGATCGACGACGTCCATCGGGGTCGCGAGATCCTGCTTGAGCAGCTCGGTGAGGCGCTGGCCTCGGATGAGCTGGAGCTGGGTGGCGCGGTCGAGGTCCGAAGCGAACTGAGAGAACGCAGCCACGTCGCGGTACTGGGCCATTTCGAGCTTCAGTTTTCCGGCAACGGACTTCATCGCCTTGATCTGGGCGTTTCCACCGACGCGGCTGACCGAGATACCGACGTTGATCGCGGGGCGAACGCCGGCGAAGAAGAGGTCGGGCTCGAGGTAGATTTGGCCGTCGGTGATCGAGATAACGTTGGTCGGAATGTACGCCGAAACGTCGCCCGCTTGGGTCTCGATGACCGGAAGCGCGGTGAGCGATCCTCCGCCGTTGGCGTCGGAGAGCTTGCAAGCGCGTTCCAGAAGGCGAGAGTGCAGGTAGAAAACGTCTCCCGGATAGGCTTCTCGGCCTGGCGGGCGGCGAAGGAGGAGCGAGAGCGCTCGGTAGGCCTGCGCGTGCTTGGAGAGGTCATCGTAGACGACGAGCGCGTGGCGGCCGCTGTCCCGGAAGAACTCGCCGATGGCAGCGCCGGCGAACGGCGCGAGGTACTGCATCGCGTTCGAGTCCGAAGCGGACGCGACGACGACGGTGGTGTAGGCGAGAGCGCCGTGGGCTTCCAGCGTCGCGACGACGCGGGCCACGTTCGACATCTTCTGGCCAATGGCCACGTAGATGCAGTAGACCGGCTCGACGCCGGACTCGTGGGTGCGCTTCTGGTTGAGAATCGTATCGATGCAGACGGCGGTCTTACCGGTCTGGCGGTCGCCGATAACGAGTTCGCGCTGACCCTTACCGATCGGGATCATGGCGTCGACGGCCTTGATACCGGTCTGGAGCGGCTGGGTAACGGGCTGTCGCTCGACGACGCCCGGGGCGATCGACTCGATGCGGCGGAAGCCGGTGGAGGCGATGGTGCCTTTCTCGTCGATGGGCTGGCCGAGCGCGTTTACGACGCGGCCGAGCATGGCTTCACCGACGGGGATTTCGATAATGCGGCCGGTTTCGCGGACGGCGTCTCCTTCCTTGATCTGGATGGATTCGCCGATGATAACGGCGCCAATCGTCTCCTCCTCAAGGTTGAGGGCAAGTCCCATCGTGCCACCGGGGAACTCCAGGAGTTCGCCCATTTGGCAGTCGGGGAGTCCATAAACGCGGGCAATACCGTCGCCAACTTGCAGCACGGTACCTACGTGCTCGGTGTCGACGGTGCGCTCGAATTTCTCGAGCTCCTTCGTTAGGATGTCGGTGATCTCTTCGGGTCGGATGCTGGCCATTGGGGATCTCTGGGGATTAAGCTTGTTTGAGGACGTCGTGGTGCAGCCGCTCGCGCAGCCGGTTGAGGTGGCCGCGGGCGGAGCCATCGAGGACGAAATTGCCGTAGGCGACGCGGACACCGCCGATCACTCGCGGATCGATGGCGAACTTGGCTTCGACCGTCTTAGCGAGTCTCTTTTCGAGGCCGGCCACGATCGCGTCCTTTTGGGCGGGTTCGAGGGGGTAAGCGGTGGTGACGGTCGCGAGAATGATGTCGACCGATTCACGGCGGAGGCGGGAGTATTCGCGGGAGACCGACTCGATCTCTCCTTCGCGGCCTTTGTCCAGCATCACCCGCAGAACCTGCATGGTGAGGGCGGTGATCTTGTCGGAATAGGTCCGCTCGAGCACGCCCATCTTCACCTCGCTGCTCTGGGTGGGCAGGATGAGGAAGTGCCGGAAGTTCTCGTCGCTCCGCACCTGGTTGGCGATGCTCGTCAGGTCCTCTTCAACGGCGGAGACCATCTTGTGGGCCTTCGCGGTGTTGAAGAGGGCCTGGGCGTAGCGGCGGCCAATGCGGGCGTCGATCATGGTTAGCGAGTCACCTCGAGTCCGTTCACGAACTCGTCCACGAGTTTGCGGTTGCGGTCGGTGTCCATGTTCTCGCCGATGATGCGCTCGGCGGCGACGAGCGACAGCTCGACGACCTGGTTGCGCAGACCGGTGAGGATCTTTTCGCGTTCGGAAGCGATTTCCTGCTGAGCCTTCTCGATCATGGCGTCGGCACGGGTCGCGGCCTCGTTCATGAGAGTCTGGCGTAGCTTTTGGGCTTCCTTGATCTGAGCTTCGATGTGCTCGCGGGCCGAAGCTTCGGCGGCCACGAGGCGCGCTTCGTATTCGGTGCGGGTCTTGGTCATCTCGGCGCGGAGGCTTTCGGCCTCGGCGAAGGTGTGCTCGAGATTCTCGTTGCGCTCGCCGATCGCTTGGGAAAGCGGATCGGTGAAGAACATCTTGATCAGCGGGAAGACAATGAGCAACACGCCGACGGTAGCGATGGTGCTGCCGAGATCGATCGGGATCCCCATCTCACCGAGCTTGGCCAACGGGTTGGGCAATTTCAGCGAGAAGTAGGTGCCACCGACCATCAGGACGGCGCCGATAACGGCCATCACTGGGTAGGGAAGGGAAGACTTGGAGGCGTTGCTGCTCATCTAAATCGGAAGGTTTTGGACGGAGCCTTTAGCGACTCCGTCCGGTGGTCGTTTAGGCGATCTTAGTGGGGAACGACGTTGATCGAACCCGGAGCGAGGAAGAGGGTTAGGAAGAAGGTGAGCTCAACGAACGCGAGGGCGATGAGCATAACCGTCTGAAGCTTACCGATGGCTTCCGGCTGGCGAGCCATTCCCTGAAGAGCGCTGTAGCCGATCAAGCCGAGGCCAAGGGCAATGCCGAGGACCGCGAGACCGTATCCGATTCCAAAACTGCCGACGTAGTTACTTCCGTTCATTTATTTTTCCTAGTTTTTGTTTAGTTTGAGGTCGAGAAAGCTTATGCGTGCGCCAGATCGCCGTGATCGTGACCATGGTCGTCTTCGTGGTGGCTGGTGACGAGCCCGATGTAGACGCAGGTGAGGAGGCAGAAGATCATCGCCTGAATGAGACAGGTGAGGACCTTGAGGGGCAGGAGGAAGGCGCCGATGGGGATGAAGGCGGCTTCGCCGACCTTGTTCATGTTCAGCACCGCTTCGTGGCCGCCGTGGATGTTCGCGAAGATTCGAAGGCTCAGCGAAATGTTCTTCATGATCTCGGAGACGAGTTCGATGCAGAACAGCAATATGCTGAGGGGAATGAATGCGAGACCGAGCTTCGGTCCGGCGAAGTGAGAAAGGTGGCCGAACAGGCCGTTAGTCTTGATGCCTTCCCACTGGACGTAGCCGATGGAGACCACGGCCATGCCGAGGTTGAAGCCTAGGTCGGCGGTAGGCGCGTAGGGGAAGAAGAGGGAGAAGAGGTTGCCGACGAAGATGATCAGCCAGAAGGTCGTGATCATCGGAACGTATTTGCGGCCGTGGGCGCCGATGGCGCTCACGCACATGTTCTCGATGAACAGGTAGAGCTGCTCGGCCCAGTTGGCCCGGTTCGTGGTAAAGGTCCGCTTGGAGAGTCCCTTTCGAGCGCCGGCGATGAACCAACCGATCACCGCGGCAACGAGGACCAGGTAGACGAGGAGCCCCAAAATGGTGACGGGATGGCCCTCGCCTTCAACGGCGGCAAGCGGAAGCGTGTTGAGAAGGTCGCCCATTTACTGTCGGTTGGTGCGGACCGCGGCCCAGAACACCGCAAGGAAGTATACCAACACGACTCCCCCGACGCACCAGTGTAGGGCGACGTCTCCCATCAATTGGGCAACGTAAGCGACGGCGACTAGGAGAGGGGCTTTTAGTAGGAACGCCGTGAAGACTCTCGCCGTTGCGCCCGGAGCGGACGACGAATGAGGTTTGGGACTTTTGGTTGGGGCCGAAGGTTCCTCTGCTGCCGGCTCTTCGTCGTCTTCGGGGTCCCATTTGAAGAAGGCGAATCGTTTGTGCCAGCGGGCCGGCTCGGTGGGTTCGATCTCGGCGGCGATTTTTGCGGTGAAGCCGGTGATGAGCCAGAGGGAGTAGACACTGAGGCCACCGGTGAAGAGTCCGAGGAGGAGGCCTTCAAGGGCCGGGATCACAGGGAGCCGCTCTCGCGGTTGCTGAGGGAGACGGCGAAACCGACACCGGCGACGAAGCCAGCGAGGACCCCGACGGCGATCCAGGGGCCGGGGAAGACTTTGTTTAGGAGGAAGCCGAGGACGATTCCGAGGAGGGGGAGGCCAATCATGGTGTAGGCCATAGCCATGCCGAGGCCGAGGCCTCGGGAGGCGCGGCGGTCGCTGTCGATCCGGCTGGGTTCGGCGTTTTTCGCTTTGCTATGCGTAACCCGGGCCGCGCTGGCGCGTTTTTCTAGGCTTTCGAATTGGGCGTCGACCGAGGGGAGTTCGCCAAACGACCGGGATTTGAGGTCTTGGAGCTTGGCGTCGACCTCGTCATCCGGGATCTCGGGAAGCTCCATCGCCTTGAGCTCTTCCTGGACCCGTCGAAAACGGGCTTCCGTGGACTCGTCTTCCGGCTCTTCGGTCATAGCTACAGCATACTTCCCGCGGGGGTTTCGCATCGAATAGAGGTGCACGTACGTCTGTAGGTACAGTGCAATCTGCTGTTGCGTCGGTACGGTCACCGGCGGCGGCTTGCTTCGCGCGGACTTCTACTCGATGCCGGAATCGAATTTGACTATTCCTCTAACCGACCTGAAAGGGGTTGGGAACCGGGCGGCGCCGGCGTTTGCGAAGCTCGGCCTGCATACCGTCGGCGATCTTGTCTATCACCTTCCTCGGCGATATGAGGACCGGCGGAATCTGCCGAAGATCGGCGAGCTTCGCGTCGGGATGTGGGCGACGATTCGAGGGCGGATTCGGAATTTCGAGGCGCGACCGACCCGGGGCGGGATGGTGATCCTTAAGGCGGTCGTGGGAGATGGGACGGGGGCGGTTGCGTTGACGTGGTTCAACCAACCCTGGATTCGGCGGCAACTCGAAGAGTACGAGGGGGAGATCCTCGCGTACGGTCAGGTCAAGGACGGCGGCTATAACCTCGAGATCGCTTCGCCGGAGTGGGAAAAGCTGGACGACGAGGACGGGGAGGGCGCCTTTGCTCGCATTGTTCCGATCTATCCGCTGACGGATGGGGTGTCTCAGAAGCCGATGCGGCGGGCGGTGTCTCAGGCTTTGAATCTGGCGCTGCCGCTGGAAGATCCGTTGCCGGCTTCGCTCTTGAAGGCGCAGAATTTGATGGATCTGACCGAGGCGCTGGGGGCGATTCATGCGCCGGTGTCCGAGGAGGAGCGGTTGGAGGCTCGGAGGCGGCTGGTGTTCGAGGAGTTTTTCTACCTTCAGGTGGCGCTGGCGATGCGCCGGGCGGAGACGCAGCAGGAGATGGGGATCGCATTTCCGATTGAGGGGTTGATGGGAGGTTCAGAACCCCCTCTCCTCTCTGGGGGAGAGGGGGCAGGGGGTGAGGGGCG
>FTBF01000234.1_pt1 | contig 34906 bp, 32 predicted proteins | sample 1639301 | NCBI WGS metagenome assembly FTBF01 (sample SAMEA3914864, study PRJEB12502) | metagenome | biome: forest; material: soil | place: USA | collected 2012-03-12 | depth 0.3 m
GCCCGGGTGGTGGAATGGTAGACACAGGGGTCTTAAAAACCCTTGGCCTTTGGCCGTACGGGTTCGACTCCCGTCCCGGGCACCAGGGAAGTTGGCGGTTAACGTCGAAGCAACCCTAACCGCTAACTCGATCACGCAAAGACGCTAAGCGGTGTGAACTTCTGTCCCAGCACGACTTCGCTGTCGCCACCCATCCAGGTGTCCAGCGTGGCCGCATAGACCTCGCGGAAGTCGATCTGGTGGCCGACATCGCCGTCTTGCAGGTTCTGGAGATCCGGCTTGGCGCCATGGAGGCCGCCTTTTACCTTCGAGCCGACGATGAACATCGGCGCGGCGGCGCCGTGGTCGGTGCCGAGGCTGGCGTTTTCGTGGGCGCGGCGGCCGAACTCGGAGAACGTGAGAACCACGACCTTCTTGTCCTTGCCGATCGCTTCCATCTCTCGCTGGAAGGCGAGCATGGCGTCGCCGAAGCCTTTAAGCAGCTTGGCGTGCTGATCCGGCTGGCGGGCGTGGGTGTCGAAGCCGCCGGCCGAGAAGTAGACGATTTTGGTGGCGGGCGAAGTGGCGATCAGTTGGGCAATCTGCTTGAAGCCGTTGCCGAACGCATCGTTCGCATAGGTCTGCTTTGGCTCGTAGGTTTTGATCTGCTTCGACAAGATCGACATCGCGTCGAGCGCCGACTTGGAAGCCTGCTGAACGGCGGCGGTGGTCGACCCACCCATCGCGTCCATCCCCTGGATTTCGCGGAGCATTCGCTCCGAATCGGCATCGCCGATCAGGCCCTGCACGTCGGCGAGGGATGCGAAGCAGGGAACGCTCGCCTTCTGGGCGGCGAGGGCGAGGGGACGCTCGGTGGAAAGTCCGAGAGCCATGACGGGGTTGAGCGGGTGGTGGGCGAGGTCGATGTCGAGCTGGCGGCCGAGCCAGCCGGTGGCGGACATCTTCTCGGGGCTGGCGGTCTGCCAGATCTCCATGCTCTTAAAGTGGGACCGGTTCGGCTTGGGGTAGCCGACGTTGCCGATGACCGCGACCTTGTTCTCTTTGTAGAGCTCGTGAAGGCCGGCGAGGGAAGGGTGCATGCCGACGTTCTCGTCCAGCTTGAGCACGTCCTTGTCGGCGATACCGATGGTCGGTCGGAGGTCGTAGTACGCCTTCTGGGCGTAGGGAACGATGGTGTTAAGGCCATCGTTTCCGCCCGAAAGCTGGCAAACGACCAGGATGGTGTCGGAGGAAATCTTGCCCCCCGCCGCCTGGCGGAAGACATCTGCTTCGGCAACGGTGGAAAGCCAACGAGGAGCTACCAGCCCCACGGCAATCATTCCGCCTGCCCTTATTACGCTACGTCGGCTAATCAGGTCTTCCATGGTCGTTGTGTCTCTATTATCAGCGATCCCATGCAGAAACGGTGGGAATTCGTAAAAGTTCTGTACGGGTACGATTCGGCAATGCGATTTCGCCGCGACCCCAGCTTGGTGGCGGCAGTGGTCCTGGCCGCCGTCACCCTCTCGGTCTTCGGCGTCTTCCAGAACTACGGACCCGAAAGCGCGGTTCGCCGCTTCCATCACGCGGTGGCCACCAAAGACGACGCCGAGATCAACCAGGTCTCGACGCAAGGCGCCGACTCTTCCGCCGTCCAGGATCTAAAGCGGTTCGTAACCCGCGCCCTGGCCACCGGAGGCAGCGGGTACCGGATCCTTACTTCCGAACGGACAGACACGCAGGTCGTGATGCTCGCCCGGTATGAGGGACTTCCGCCGATTGTGTGGGTCGTGGTCAAAACCAGAGACCGCTGGCGCGTCGACCCGTATCTGACGCTGCAAGGTTTGCGGCGGCTGGGATACTAGTTAGGGATTAGGGACCGAAGCAGGTCTTTTCGCTTTATTTGTCCAATAAGTCCGGTCCGGACCTAACCCCTAACGCCTAATCCCTATCCCCTGACCAAGTAAACTCTCCTCCTGTGATCCTTAACGTCGCTAACGTTGCCAAGTCTTTTGACGCGGACACGATTCTTTCAGGGGTCAACTTCCGGATGGACTCCGGGGAAAAGGTGGCCCTGGTGGGGCGTAATGGGGCGGGGAAGACCACGCTTCTGCGGATCATCACCGGCCAATACGCTCCCGATGCCGGCGGCTCGGTCACGCTGGCACGTGGCGCGAAGATCGGCTACCTCAAGCAAGAGATGTCCGTCACTGGAGGACGAACCGTCTTCGAAGAGGCGGAATCTTCCCGCGAAGCTCAGATCAAGTTGAAGGCCCGGCTTGACGAGCTTGAAATTCGGCTGGAAAACGGACCGACCGATGAAGAGCTTGAGGAATACGCCCTCCTCCACGAGCACTTTCTGGACGCCGAAGGTTATTCGGCCGAGCACGATCTGCGAACCGTGCTGCTCCGGATGGGCTTTACCGAAGAAGAGTTTTCAAAATCGACCGACTCGCTTTCGGGCGGCGAAAAGACGCGGTTAGCGTTGGCGAGAATGCTGCTCGAAGAGCCGGATCTGCTGATCCTCGACGAGCCTACAAACCACCTCGACCTCCAGGCAACGGAATGGCTCGAAGGCTGGCTTCGGGCCTACCATGGCGCCGTCCTTCTTGTTAGCCATGACCGAGCGTTCTTGGAGAACACCGCGGACCGAGTTTTGGAGCTTCGGGAGAAGGCGGTCTTCGCCTATCCGGGGCCGTTTGCGAAATACCTCCAGATTCGCGAAGAAGAGAATCTTCGCCTGAAGGAGGTTGCCCGGCGGCAGGATCAGGAGATTGCGAAGATGGACGAGTTCGTTCGCCGCTTCATGAACTCTCAACGCACCGCCCAGGCCCGCGGCCGGCAGAAGCTGATGAACCGGCTCATCGAAAGCAAGGTGGAAGCGCCGAAGAACGATCGCCAGATGAAAGGCGGCTTCGGGGACGCGAAGCGATCGGGTGACGACGTTCTGAGCGCCGAGAAGCTGACGGTTGGCTTCCCGGACGAAACGCTCTTCAAGGATCTCGACTGGAGCGTTCGCATTGGCGAGCGGTGGGGCGTGATCGGCGAGAACGGGGCGGGTAAATCGACCCTGCTCCGAGTCTTCATGGGCGAGCTCGAGCCGCTCAAAGGACGGGCTCGTTTGGGCTCGAACGTGGTGGCCGGCTACTTCACGCAAGATGCCCGCGACCTCGATCCGGATATGTCTCCGCTGGACACGATGGTCTACGAGATGGACCTAAAGCCCGGCGAGGCACGGGACCTGTTGGCGCGATTCCTCATCACCGGAGACGACGTTTACCGGTCGATCAAGACGATGTCGGGAGGGGAGAAGAACAAGCTGAGCCTGGCGAAGCTGACCCACCTCAACCCAAACCTGCTCGTCCTTGACGAACCTACGAACCACCTCGACATGGCTTCGCGGGAGGCGCTGGCGGAGGTTCTGAAAAACTACAAGGGCACGCTGGTCCTCATCAGCCACGACCGTTGGCTGCTGAGCCAAGTGACCGATCACACGTTGGACGTCAAGCGTTCCGGCCCGATCACCTACCCGGGCGGCTATGCCGAGTACCGGATCAAGGGGGGCTCCAACCAGGGAAAAGTCACGGGGGGAAAAACGCCGGCCGCCAGGCCTACGTCCCCCAAAGCGCCAAACGTTTCCGATAAGCCTGCCGAACCCACCCTCACTCCGCGCGAAGTCAGTAAAGAGATCGCGCGGATGGAGAAGGTCGTGGCGGAAACCGAACAACGGGTCGCCGACGAAGAGAAGGCGTTGAAAGAGCTTGAGAAGCGGCTGGAAAACTTGCCGCCGACGGCGGACGTCTACGCGCTGAGCCTGGAGCATAAGGCGCTTCAGGAGCGGTTGGAAGGGTCGATGTCGGCTTGGGAAGAGAATTCGACCCGGCTGGAGCAGCTGATAGCGCAGCGGGGATAGGCCCCACCAGGGAAAGGGAAAGGGAAAGGGAAAGGGAAAAGGAAAAGGAGTAGTCCCTGTCGTCACCTTTCTTCCCAGAAAAACCGGCGTGAAAGCCACTCCGGGAGTGGGCGGTCCGGTTTGGCACGCGGTTTGCTCTTAACGTTTCCAGATCTCGAATGAGGCTTCTGGAAACCACCATGAACTTTCGCAACCTTGCCGCGCTGACCCTGTTTGCTCTTCCTTTCGCCGCTCATGCGAGCGATCTCCTTAACGACAATTTCGACAGCGAGTCGCCTGACCTGAACTACACCGGTTTTGTGAACTGGAACGTTTTGGGCGGCACGGTGGACATTCATGGCAGCGGCAGCCCGTGGGGCAACGGGCAGCAGAAGTACGCCGCCGACCGGTTTGTGGACTTGGACGGCAGCAACGGTCAGAACGGCGTGATGGAGACGAAGTCCAACCTCCTCGTTTCCGCGGGCCAAACGCTGGCGATCTCATACGATCTGAATCTGAACCCGGGCTCGCCCTACAATTCGGACAACGGAATCCGGGTTGAACTCGGACGAGGCGGCGCGTTTACGAACGTTCTCACGCACGACGAATTTGTTCCGAATCCTCTCGGTACTTGGCGCCACGTGGAACTCATGTACACGGCCACCGCGGCCGATGCGAACGATGGTCTCAAGATGCGAATGAGTGGCCTCGGCGCGGCCGATTGGCAGGGCGTGTTCGTTGATAACGTCCGCGTTCAGTCGGTGCCCGAGCCTTGTTCGATGGCGGCCCTCGGCGTTGGCGCTCTCGGCCTGCTTCGCCGCCGCGCGAAGCGGGCGTAGACCGGCCTAGGAGGTTTCGATCCTCGGGCACGGAGACGAGCGCCGCTTCGTAGGTCATGGGGTGGAAAAGCGAACGTTTGGCAATACCGGGCTTGAAGTCTCAGTCTTAGGGTTTGGTGGGGCGGAGATTGGGTTCGAAGCGGCTCCGCAGGCCGATGTCGAGCGATTGCTGAACGCGGCGCTGGATGCCGGGCTGAACGTGATCGATACGGCGGAATGCTACGTCGATAGCGAGGAGAAAATCGGCCGCGCGGTAGCGGGGCGGCGTGACGAATTTCATTTGTTTACGAAGTGCGGCCACACGAGCGGGCTGCCCGGAGAGGATTGGGAGCCGGCGATGTTGGCGGCGAGTATCGACCGGTCTTTGCAGCGGTTGCAGACGGACCGGGTCGATTTGATCGAGCTACACACGTGCAGCCTCGACGCGTTGAAAGAGGGCGAGGTCATCGAGGTTCTTCAGCGGGCGCGGGAAGCGGGGAAGACTCGGTTCATCGGCTACAGCGGAGACAACGAGGCGCTGGCCTACGCTGTTGAATGCGGGGCATTTGACGCGATCCAGACCAGTCTGAACGTGGCGGACCAGGCGAACTTGGAGACTGTTCGGGCGGCCTCCGCTAAGGGATTGGGGGTGATCGCGAAGCGGCCGATTGCAAATGCCGCTTGGCTCAAGGAGCCAGAGGTCGGAGCGTATAGCCGGGGCTATTGGGAGAGGCTGCAGGAGTTGGCCTATCCAGATTTGGATGTCTCGATGGCGCTGCGATGGACGTTGGCGCAGCCGGTTCATGTGGCGATCGTGGGCACGAAGAATCCGGCTCGGTGGGCGGCGAACGCGGCGCTTTTGGCGGATGGGCCGTTGGTGGGGGATGGGATCCGGGAGCGGTGGCTTGGGGTTGCGAGGACGGATTGGGTCGGGCTGCAGTGAGGTAGATCTCTACAGCTTCGATCCGCTAAAAGTGAGTACGATGCGGCAGACTATCCAGGCGATTCCGTCGGGAAAGTAGCTCGTTCCATGGTCAGCATCATCACGTTCGTTGCCGCCCGCGTTGTCACGCAGGCGGCGATTCCTCCAACCGTGCAACCCGCCCGTGCCATGGTCGCTCAGCTCAGCCAGCAACTCGGGCGGCCGGTTGAAATTGAGCGATCCTTGGGAGCCATCCCCGTGCTCGTCGACGCTCCGGGGCTTGCCCCCAAGGCCGTCGTTCTAGCGCTTGCCTCAGCTCTGCGTGCCTCAATCGTGACGGACGGCAAAGCTTTGCGCATTGAGCGCAGTACAGCCGACAAGAAGGCGGTGGCGGCGGGGCGGTTTGAGATTATCCGCGCCCGAGCGGTTAGGGGGATGGCGGCCTGGGACGAGACCCTTCATCGCGCGGATGCTGTTGGAGACATCGCTACCCAGGTACGGACTTTTCGGGCGGAGGCGGCCCGGGCAAGGCAGGAGCTCATGGAGGCGAGTTTGGCTAATCGGTCCTTTTTGCTGCCAGCCAAACTAATTGATGAGCGGATGGTCTCCCCCGCAGGACGGCTTCTTCACGATCTGATGGCTAGATTAGGACCGGATCGGCTCGCGCAGTTCGAGATAGGTGGGCAGGCGTTCTTCAGCGACCGGCCGAATGGCTCGGAATGGGCGCTTCCGCCCTGCGCGGACCTCGTCGCGACGTACGCGGCTACCCAGAAGACCTTCGAAGTCGCCATGGGGCAACCGTCTTCCGCTGAGACCGTCGCCAAAGTCATCCTGCGCGTGGACGGTTCTGGTGCAAGCATCGATTTGTATGGCGCCAACGGAAAGAGACTAAACCGTGGATTGATGTCGTACCGCATTTATGTGTTCGGTACGATGGCCGAGCCGCCTACGGCACGGGAATCTCGATGGATCGGAAGGGATGTCTCCTCAAGGCGAATGGCCTCTATTCTCGTGTCCAATTCTGACCCGCTAAAGCCAGAGGAGCTGCCGGAGGCCTACCTCCATCCGGAGCGGATCGACCCCTTGAGCTTCGACGTACAGACGGCTCTCTTGGAATTTCGCCGATCATCCAAGGCCCCCGCCTTGGTCGCAGTCCTTTCCGACGACCTGCTTGGGTTCGTCGAGGGGCTCTCACAAAATGAGCAAATCGATGCCGCCGCCTTTCAGTGGCGACTTCTGGGCGAAAGGGGGTTCGAAACTGTAGAGCGGGATGGCGTGACAATCCTTCGACCCAAAGACGCTATGACGGCGGAAGCCAGCCTTGCCAACCGTGAAGCTCTGGGCGCAGAACTTCGCCGCATCGTGGGTAGCCGTGACTACGGGACGCGAAGCCGCTGTTTGATGCAGGCGGCATTGTATACGGGCTGCGGCCCGTCCAGCGTGGAAGACAAATACGTCAGAACGCTTCAAAGGCTTTTTGGCACGGTTTCTAACGATTCTCCGAGCGGTGCGCTCGCGCTTGGTGGCGCCGCGTTGCGGAAAAACTTCGTCACGGCCGACGCGGCGACGCCACCTTTCGATTGGCTTATTCGGGACGGCATCTCAAAGGGTTGGCTCCAATTTGAGGGACCGCCCGGCACTCCCGACCTCGATCTTGCTCCCTCGTCATTGCTCGCTGCGCTGAAGGGTGCTCGACTCCAATGCGCAACATTGGAAACACCGGTTGTGATGCGGTGCGGGAAGATGTCAGTCGACGCCGTGAGCAAGGTCAAGTTTTTTGGTGAGGATCCCGAAACGGTGGGTACAGACGCTATGGAAACCTTTACTAGGCTTCCCGAGAAGCACCTTACGGAAGAGCGGAAGCAGTATTACATCAAGGTCAGGACAAAGGATGCTCATTACATCCTTGGTCGCCGCCAGACCTTCGGCGTCGAGGTGCGGTTGCCGAGTGGGCTCCACGCAAAGCAGGAATTCTTGCAGCAGATCGCGGATAGACGTTACTTGACCCTCGATGAATTGCCGTCCCCGATGCAAGAGGCGATTCTACGTGGTGCTCAAGCCGCCTTCAACCGTCCGTCACAGCGACTACCTGTGAAGGCCGGCGAAGGAATCATTTGGTTTCCCCCGGTGGGTCCTTAGGCTCGAAAAGAAAAAACTGCGTCTTTTCGGGCCATTTCTACGTTACTATTCATAACGATGGATCGGCCTTTCTGCCTTCCGACCCGGGGTTTACCGCCTGGATGCTGGAGCGACGCGTTAATACGTGTCGCTTCGGTTGGTCGTTAGGCGAAGGGCTCGGGCGTGTATGCGTCCGAGCCCTTCGACGTTGGGGCTGCCCACGTTGGGGTTTGGGCCTCGGAGAGAGAAGCGAAATGTCGGATGTATTAGTCTTAAATGCAAATTACGAGCCGCTGAACGTGTGTACTATGCGGCGGGCCATTGGTTTGATGCTTGTTGGCAAGGCAGATGTCCTTGTGCAGAGCACCCGTGGCCTGCCGACTGTCTCGGGCGATTTCCTCGCACCGAGTGTTTTGCGGATGAAGTACTCGGTTCGGCGCCCGATGCCGCAGCTGCGGTTATCGCGCCACTCGGTTTTGGCGCGTGACAAGTTCACGTGTCAGTACTGCGGCGTGCGGGGGAAGGACATGACGATCGACCACGTCGTGCCGAAGTGGGCAGGGGGTCCTCATACATGGGACAACCTCGTAGCATGCTGCCGCCGGTGCAACCTGAAGAAAGCGGATAAGACGCCGCAGCAGGCGCACATGAAGCTGGCGCGACGTCCGAAACGGCCCCACTTCGTTCCGTACCTTTCGCTTCCGACTTACCTACGGGCGCAGACCAGGACGGAGTGGCGCGACTTCTTGCCGGTATATGAGGAGTTTGCGTTGACGACGGTTGCGGAATCGGCCTAGTTAGGGGAATAGGGTAGTCGGCACGATCGCAGCCGGCTACCTGCTTCGCCTTCTCGTAATTGCCGAATTCCTGAGAACTGGCAGATTTATAAGACACGAAGGTGTCCCCTCTGTGTTACTCTCTCGGGCGATGCAGTACATGGTCACGGGAGTTGACGGTAAGGAATACGGCCCGACGGATATCGCTACTTTGAAAACGTGGGCGGCCGAAGGCCGTCTGGCGCCGCACACGATGCTCCGCGACTTTCTTTCGGGCCAGACAATGCCCGCTTCGTCCTTATCGGAGCTTTTCCCCGCCAGTGCAGCGACGGCAGGCACGGGGAACTTGCCGCCCGTGGGTACGGGTTATCCTCGCGCCCAGTACACGGCGACTTCCTCGGCCGCGGGCGATTTTGGTGGAGGGGCTTTTGCCGGCGTCGTCTTGCGATCGGTTTTGGGCATCGTGCTCTTTTTCGTTCTCCACGGCATTGGCCTGCTCGTCGCGGGGTCCAGCCTGATCACGGCGTTTCAGCTGAAGAACACCGGAAGCAAGTTTGGCCTTCCCGCGATTATCATCTCTTCGATTTCGGTGGTGATCATCGGGATTGGCTGGGCGCTGCGACTTTCCGGCGGCGGCGCCTAGGCAAATCCGAATAAGGGGCTTGGTCACGTAGACTGGCCCTAATGTCTTTGGTCGTCGGTCTCGCATTGTTGCTCGCCGCTCCCGCCCGTGCTAGGTTCCAGGGGGCGGCGCCTCAGGCCGTTCCCTATCGCTGGCAGAGTGTGCCGATTGTGGGAGCCGGCTTTGTGGACGGTTTCGTCTTCCATCCGAAGGTGAAGGACGTCCGCTATGCCCGCACCGATATGGGCGGGGCGTACCGGTGGGATGCGGGGGCGGACCGGTGGATGCCGATGCTGGACTGGGTTCCGTTCAAGGACCTTAACTTCATGGGCGTGGAGAGTATCGCGGTCGATCCGACGGACGCCAAGAAGGTTTATCTCGCCTGTGGCACCTATACGAACCCGACGACTCCCGACGGGGCGATTCTTCGCTCAAGCGATGGGGGGCGGAGCTTCCATATCACGCGGGTGCCGTTCAAGTTCGGGGGCAACGAGAACGGGCGGGGTAATGGGGAGCGGATGTCGGTCGATCCGAATCGCCCGCAGCACTTGCTGCTTGGTACTCGACACAACGGTCTTTGGAGTAGCGAGGACGGGGCGGTGACGTGGCAGCGTGTCGAATCCTTTACGGCGATTGGCGGGGCTCGGGGGGCGGGGATTATTGCGACGCTCTTCGACGCGACGCATAAGGGCATGGCTTACGCCGCCGTCTCGGATCAGAACGGACCGAACCTGTTCCAGAGCGGCGATGGCGGGGCGAGTTGGGCGGCGGTACCGGGTTCTCCGGCGGGGCTCATGCCGACGCATATGGTTCAGGATGCCGACGGGGCGCTTTGGCTTACCTACGGTTCGAGTCCCGGACCCTCGGCGATGACGGACGGCGCGGTCTGGAAAGTGAAGGATGGCGTATGGACGGACGTGACCCCGGACAAGCCGGACGCGACTCGCAAATTTGGCTACGCCGCAGTGAGCGTGGAAAACGGGGCGGCGATTGTGAGCTCTTTCTTCCGGCCGGGGGGCGAGCAGATCTTTCGTTCGACGGACGGGGGGAAGTCTTGGCGGCCGACGATTGGCGGGAAGGAGACTTACGATTATCGGAAGGCGCCGTTTATCGCCCGGACGGGGATTCACTGGCTGTTCGACATCGAGATCGACCCTTTCAACAAGGATCACGCGGTCTTTACGACCGGTTATGGCGGGCACGAGACGTTCGATTTGACGAACGCCGACCGTGGGAAGCCGGTGCACTGGTCGGCGGTGGCCACGGGGATCGAGGAGTCGGTGGCGCTGTCATTGGTGAGCCCGACGAAGGGGGCACAGATTCTGATCGCGATCGGGGATTACGGAAGCTACGTTTTCAAACATCTGGATCATCCGCCGGTTCAGGGGGCGGACACCAACCCGCGGTTTGGGAATGCCACGAGTATCGGGGTCGGAGATTTGTCTCCGGAGACGGTCGTACGGGTGGGGCAGCCGGCGGGGAACTCGGGCGAGGCGAGTCTCGGGTTTTCGATGGACGGCGGTGCGAATTGGCGGCCTCCGGTTTCGACTCCGCCGGGTGCGCGGGGCGGGACAATTGCCGTTTCTTCGGACGGCCACTCGTGGGTTTGGACGCTTCGCGGGGCTTCGTACCGGACGGGCGACTATGGCTCGACGTGGAAGGAGGTCGAGGGGCTGCCGGCGGGAATTCGGGTGACGGCGGACCGCGTCTCCACAAACCGGTTCTATGCCTTGGATCTGTTCGGCGGGAAGCTCTATGAGAGCACGGACGGCGGGTTGACCTTTACGGATAAAGAGCTTGTCATGCCAGGCGGCCTCCCCTCACGCGGGGAGGACCGGGGCGACAGCCGGGGTGGCCAGGATCAACTCTACGCGACGCCGGGCCGCAGTGGCGATCTTTGGATTGCGGCGGCGGACGGTCTCTACCATGCGTCCACCGCGCGTCCGTTTGTGAAAATGCCCGGGGTGGAGCAGCTTCATGCCTTCGGTTTTGGCCGCGCGGCGGTGGGGCGCGAGAATCCGGCGCTGTATATGGTGGGAACCGTGAACGGAGTTCGCGGGGTGTTCCGGTCGATCGACGACGCGATGACTTGGGTGCGGGTGAGCGACGACGCGCACCAGTGGGGGCTGGTGCTGCAGGTGACGGGGGACCCCAAGAGGTTCGGCCGCGTCTACGTGGGGACGCACGGGCGCGGGACGTTTTACGGCGATCCGAAATGACCTTTAGGACCGCCATTCGCCAGAATGGCCTCCGATTCGAAGAAGTCCCTTCGAATCAATTTTGAAGGGACTTGGCCGACTTTGGCCACTCTGGCGAGTGGCGGTCCGTTATGGGTTACCAGCGAATCTTCGCCGGGAAGAATTCGGCAATCAACTCTTCGTAGTAGGGCCGAAGCGCTTGGACGTCCGGCCGGACGTCGACCTTTGAATAGAGGTCGTACTTGTTGAATTCCTTGACCCACTTCATCATCTCGTTGTCTTTCTCCGAGGCGAGATGGGCGTAGGCGCCTTCTCGGTGCCACGGATAGAACGAGTGGTAGCGGATCATGTACCGGGCCTCCTCGGGGAGGTAGTCCTTGACCACGTGATACATGTACTCGTCGTGCCCGAACGATAGGTCGACTTTCTCGAAGCCGCAACCGGGCTCGTAGATGCCGTTCTCGGTCTGGTAGAGCGGGTTGTTGGAGTCGGGGTTGTCTTTGAAGAATTCGGAGAAGACGACTTTGTCCGAGAACTTGACGCCGGTGGCGAAGGTGTCGCCGACCACCGCCCACTGCGGCTCGCCCCAGAGGCAGAGGGTTTTGCCGAGGTCGTGGAGGAGGCCGGTGAGGATGAACCAGCGGGGATGCCCGTCGGCGCGGATCGCCTCCGAGGTCTGCATCAGATGCTCGATCTGGGTGGCGTCGGTGTCGGGGTCGCTGTCGTCGACGAGGGTGTTGAGGAACTCCATAGCCTCCCAAACGCTCTTCTCGCCGTGGGTGAGTTCGCAGTACTCCTTCTTTTTTGCGAGGACAAAGTCGCGGGTCTGGTAGGTGTGGTTGAGCCGGTAAAACTCTTTTACGGTCGGGCGGACTTCCGACTTGTAGTCGCGGAACGTGTGGTCCTTGGTGGGATAACGCTCCTTAAGATCGTCTTCCCATTCGTCGAGCGAATCGAGGGGAGCGGCGTCGCGGAGTTCCATGTTGGAATTATAGGCGACGCTAGGCCCGGAAGACCCGGCTTCGGTAGGTCTTGCCCGAGATGGTGATCTCAAACTGAACTTCTAGCCACTGGAGACTGTCGATGTTGCAGGGGTAGGTTCCGCTTTCCAAAGTCTTCCCGGTCTTGTAAAGGTTCTCGTCTAGGGGCGAGTTGGTTGTCGGATCGAAGAGGCGCATTTTGCCAGACACAGGCTTGCCTTCCAAGTTGAGCTCGATGGTGACGTTGACCTTTTCTGGACTTTCTCGCTCGACCGAAAGCTCGACCTTGATGCGCGGTATGCCTGTCAAGGTTTGGGATTGAGCGGGGAAGTAAGGCTCAGCGACGGGAATGAAGGAGCCGTCGCGTTTGACATATCGCTGCTGTTCAGGGTCCCACCGGCCGCCTTGATCGAGGAATCGCTTATGGGCATCTTCGAGGGCAGCCCCGGGATCGCCAACCACCTCCCTGACCAGACGAAGAAGCTGTTTTTGATCAACGGATTCGGAACCTTTGAATTTGAAGGTGGGGAACGGATTGTCTGGTGGCTTCAGCAGCCCGGGCCGAATGGTCCAATCTTTTTCCACCCGATCCAGATACAAGCTGAAGGGTTCGGGGAACCCAAGGATTTCGGTGTTTCGGTAGACGTTATATGGGACATCGTTTTTAACGATCAGCGGGAATGTTGGCCAATCTTTCGCGTCCTTTGGAGGGGGTGGGTCAATGCGGCCGATTGCCGGAATTGGCATGGGGCCGTCGAACACAAGGCGGGTCAGCCAGAAGAGGGAGTTCCCGCCCTTGTTGTCCCCGACGAGGACAGAGTATTGGCGGAGGGTTGCCAATGCTTTCTCTTTGCCGAGAGAGCGTAAGGCATTGGCGGCGCGGATCGCCCAAAGGGGGTCGAAGCCTGGGTCGCGAGATGGCATCAGATAGAGAGTTTTAAGCACGCTCTGTAACTGGGCCTCCGGCGGAAGGTTGGAAATCGAAGGCCATTGGTATCGGTCTCCGATATCCAATCTCCCCCGCTTAAAAGGAATTCGGCCAAGCGTTGGGAGGCCGAGGTGGTGGTCCGAACCGTAACACCAAATCTCCTGATCTCCGTATGCGAAGAGGCTAGAGTCAGAGGGCGTCCAGATGTCGTCGGGCGGACCAAGGATTGCCCTGACCTGGGCGGCCGTCATCCCCCCTCGAAGAAGGCGACGAGCCGAGTCAAACGCGGCTCGATCGGGGATCTGGCGGGGAAGCGCTAGGCCGAGGACAAGGAATAGCATGGTGGGTACGACCCGGCCGACAGGATGGCTCTCGACGTTTGATGGCGGTGAGTTGAGAAGCGTTCGGAATACTTACGGCCGTAAACGTCTGACGTTTCGGCCGAGTGAAAGTCACGATGGTCTGGGGACCATCGTGACGGGCCGAGTGCTACTCGGCGCTCCAACGCCCGGCCTACTTGAGAACGAGTTTCCAGCCCCGGCTGATGAAGCTGCTGGTGGGATCTTGGCCGCCGCCTACTAGAGTCTTTCCGTCTCGGGAGATGTCGCGGACGTAGACGTTGATCAGGCCTCCGAACGGTTCGCCGTCCCAGATGAGTTCGGTCGCCAGATCTTGATAGCCTCTTTGAACGGTCCAAATGAAGGGGTGGGTGGTGGAGTCGATGAGGTTTCCGACGACGACGGTTCCGTCTCCCGAGACGGCCAGGCGGATGACATCCGGGTCCGGGACGTCGATCCCAAGGGGCACAGCTCCATCGGCGGCGGTCCAGCGGAACGCGCTGGCGGTCGATCCCGACAGGGTTCGGCCGACGATGACGGAGCCGTCTTGGCTGATGTCGTCGGCATAGCCGGAGGTTGAGGAAAGGGCGACCACAGTGGGAGAGTCGCCGGTGGTCCAGCGGACGGGGAGACCGTTCGATTGTCCGGCGGCGTAGGCGCCATTTCCGGAGAGGGCGACCGGGACAGCGCGGGTGCTGGGGGCCAAACCGGGGAGGGCGGTGGGGGTACCGCTTCGCCACTGGACCGCCTCGTCGTTACCGCTCGAGTGGAGAGCGGAGCCGAGAACGACCGATGCGTTGTCGCTCAGATCGATTCCATTCATGGCGTCGCTCCCGGCGAGGTCGGGAAGCAAGGTGAATCCGTCCGTCGAATTGTAGAGAAAGGCGCGAACCCCAGCCGAGGTGGAAGCCGTGCCCACAAATCGAGTTCCGTCGAGGGTTGCGCTGGGCAGTTCACTGGCGCTGGTGCCCGACGAGGGCGGAATCTCCTGCTGACTCGTCAGCCCGATCCAGTAGATCGGGTTACGGTTGTCGGTTCTTTGTCCGATCGTTACCAGTCCGTTTCCAGAGACGCGCGTGACGAGGCTTTTTCCTTCGACGGTGGGCAGAAGGTTGAAACTCGAGAGGCGCAGTCCGCCGCTGGGATTGGAAGAAGAGCCACCGCAAGCGGTGAGGAGTGTAGCAAGGGCAAGCAGGATGGGTAACCGACGCGAGTGGGGTTGCACGAGACAGACTATTTGACGTTTCTAAGGTTCGATCCGTTCGAACCGAATCGAACCTTAACTCAGCTCTGAGACTAGCTGCCCAAAGCTATCGAAAATGTAGTCCGGATTCACCGCTTGACCAAACCCATAAGATACAAACGCAAAGGGCGTCCCGGCAAAGCGAGCCGCCGCCTCGTCGCCGTCGGCGTCTCCGACCATGAGTGGGGCCTGAAGACCGTTGCGCTCGATCACCGAGGCCAGATTCATGCTCTTCGGATTTCCCGTGTTGCCAAAGCTCTCAAAGTCCTCGAATAGGTGGCCGAGGCCGGAGAGGCGGAAGAAGCTTTCGATGTAGCCGACCTGACAGTTGCTGACGATGAAGAGGCGGTAGCGCTCGCGGAGTTGGGCGAGACCTTCGGGGACGCCCGGGTAGAGGGGGCCGCCGAGGCGGTCGATGACTTCGTTGTCGGCGATGGCCGTTGCTTCGATGAGGCGTTCAATCTGTGAGGTCGGGAGGTCGGCGAAGGTGATGCGAATGCAGTCGTCGTGGGGTTTGCCGGTGACGATGCGGACGTCGTGCGGGGTGATGGTGCGGAAGGGGATGCCTTCCTCTTCTAGGACCTCATTCCAGGCGGTCGCGCATGCGTGGGAGGTGTCCCAGAGGGTGCCGTCGAGGTCGAAGACGATCGAATCGAATTTTGGATTTGCGATTTTGGGAGTTTAGACGAAAGGGAGGGGAGGTGAGAGGGAGGTTCCGGGCGTGGGGAAAGTTGTAAGGCGGTCGCCCCTCACCCCCTGCCCCCTCTTCCCCGGAGGGGCGAGGGGGTTCTGAAAGACCTATGTCTGGCTGTGAATTGGTGGATGCTGAGAATATGTCTTTGGTTTCCGCGGTTTGCCTCGCCGTTGCGCTCGCCGCACCCGGGCCTCGGTTGGGGTTGGCGATGGGGTTTCGGGAGGGGGCGGGGGAGGATGACTTCTTTGCGGCGATCCGGACGCAGATTCGGATGGGACTGGATGGGACGGCGCCGAATATCAAGTGGGACGAGTTTGAGGCCCAGAGCGGCAAGCCGCTGGCCGACGCCGTCGGGGCGGCGAAGCTAATCGATCAGGAGATGCTGGTGACGATCTCGACGATCGATACGGTGAAGAAGCGGCTGCCGGCGGACGTGGCGGACAAAGATTGGAGTTCGCCGGAGATGCTCGCGCGGTGGGATGGGTTCCTGACCAAAGTGGCCGAACAGGCGGGGCCGCGGACGAAATGGATCAGCTTGGGGAACGAGGTGAACGTCTATCTCGCGCAGCATCCGACGGAGGTCGATGCCTACGTCAAGTTCCTTGTCCACGGGCGGGCAACGTTGAAGAAGGCGAATCCGGCCTTGCTTGTAGGGGTGACTCTGACCTGTTCGGATTCAATGACCGACCCGGATCTGGCGAAGCGACTCCAGGAAGGGATGGACATCTCGGTGTTCACCTACTATCCGATGGACGGCCTCAAAGTCCTCGACCCCAGCCTTGTCCCAAGCCACTTCGAATTCATGTCCCAGTTCGCGGGTGGACGCCCATTGTTGCTGCAGGAGATTGGGTACCCGGCGGCGGCAGCGGCGAGAAGCAGCGAGGCTCGGCAGGCGGAGGTTGTAAGGCAGGTGTTTGGCCAGATCGACCGGTACGGCAGCCGGATCGCGTTGGCGTCGTACTTCATGCAGTCCGACTTCCCACCCTCGTTGATGAAGGTGTTCGAAGGTTATTACGGGATCTCCGATCCGACCTTTCTCGCCTTCCTCGGTTCCTTGGGGTTGTGCGACAACTCTGGGAAACCAAGGGAGGCTTGGGGGGTGTTTAAGGCGGAGATGGCCAAACGGCGGCCCCGCTAACGAATCGCTGCCCTAGTCTCAGTCCGTCGCCTTCGCGGGCAGGCGAACCGAGAACGAAGAGTAGCGATCGGCGGCTTCGTCATAGGCAACGCCGACGATCGTGTGTCCGTCCTTCGAAATATCCTTGACTTCAATATTCGTCAGTTTTCGGTAGCCCTCGTAACGGCCTCCGGTAAGAAAGTCTCGAAGCGAGTGGAGACCGCCCCCGGGAGTCCAGATGAAGGGTTCTCGGCTTGTGGGGATGGACTCGCTTTCGAAGGCGTTGCCCACAATCACGTTGCCGTCGTCGCTTACCGCAACGGCCGAGCTCTGCGTGTAGCCGGGAAGGGTTCCGAGGCTTTCGTAACCGGCCGAGGTGGTCCAGCGGCAGGCGAAGTGAAGCCCGCTATGGGAACTGGCGGCATAGCCGACGATCGTCGATCCGTCTCGCGAAGCGTCAAGAGCATCGGCATCCTGGACATCGGTCGAGAGGGCGACGGGAGCATCGATTCCGATCCATTTGACGGCGTGCGCCCCTGCGTAGCCGACGGCAACCGTTCCGTCCGACGAGACGTTGTGGGCCTTCCAGACCGTCTCGGCGCCTAAGGTGGGAAGGATGGTAACCCCGCTTGAGTCTGAGCGAAACGCCTTGTAGGTGGAGTCGGCGCTTGAGTATTCGTAGCCCACTACTACCTGCCCCGCCGCATCAACGCCCGCGGCATAGCAGGAGCCGACGGTCTCGGGCATGGGGATTTCTATCGCGCCGGTCTCTTCCGTCCAGCGCAGGGCCACGAACCGATAGCCACCGGTCAAACCGTGGTAGAAGCCGGTTCCGACGATCACGGTTCCATCTTCATTCACGGCGTTCCCGGAATTGAAGGTGATGTCCGGCGCATTTAACGACGAGAGCTCGGTTCCGTTACGCCAGGCGGTACCGTCAAAGCCAAGGCCGACGATTGGGACGTTGCCGGTTCCCGAAACGGTGGCGCCGTCGCCGGATACGGCGAACGCGCCCGGATTAGGGAAGGTGGACGTCAGGGCTCGGAAGGAGGCGGGAGAAGAGGCGCCGGAGCCGCCGCAGCCGATCAGGGCGAGGGGGGCGAGAAGAAGGAGACGCGCTTTGGACGGCCGGAGCATCGTCGATAGTGTATCGGAGACTCTGGCTGGTCGTCTCTTGGGTGAGAGAGAGCCACTCCGGCGAGTGGCGGTCCGGGGAGATGAGAAAGCCCCGAACAAGCGAGCTTGTTCGGGGCTTTCTCGCCGAGTGCTACTCGGCGCTCCACTTTAGTTCTTAGTGGTGGTGGTGTCCGGCGGCGGCGTGGCCTTCGTCTTCCTTCTCGGGGATCTCGGCGACGAGCGCTTCGGTCGTGAGGAGGAGGCCGGAGATGGAGGAGGCGTTCTGGAGAGCCTGGCGGACGACCTTCGTGGGGTCGACGACGCCTTGGGCGGTCAGGTCACCGTACTCGAGGGTCGCGGCGTTGAAGCCGAGGCCGGTTCGCTTGACTTCGGCGGCGACGACGGAGCCTTCGAGGCCGGCGTTCTCCGCGATCGTCTTGATCGGGGCTTCGATGGCCTTCTTGATGATCATCAAGCCGATCTTCTCGTCGCCCTCAAGGTTGAGGCCGTCGAGCGCCTTCGCGGCGAGGAGCAGAGCTGTTCCGCCGCCGGGGACGATGCCTTCCTCAAGCGCCGCGCGGGTGGAAGCGAGGGCGTCTTCGATGCGAGCCTTCTTTTCCTTGAGCGCGGTTTCGGTGGCGGCGCCAACCTTCAGGACGGCAACGCCGCCGCTGAGCTTGGCCTGTCGCTCTTGCAGCTTCTCCTTATCGTAGGTCGAGTCCGTGGTCTCGGCTTGTTGCTTGATCTGCTTGAGACGTCCTTCGATCTGACCCTTGTCGCCCTTACCGCCCACGATGGTGGTGTTTTCCTTCGTGATGACGATGCGCTGGCAGGAGCCGAGCATGTCGACGGTGACGTTCTCCAGCTTGATGCCGAGGTCGTCGGAGACGAACTGGCCACCGGTGAGGATCGCCATGTCTTCGAGCATGGCCTTGCGGCGGTCGCCGAAGCCCGGCGCCTTGACGGCGGCGAGGGGCAGGTTGCCGCGGATGCGGTTGAGCACGAGGGTCGCGAGGGTCTCGTTCTCGAGGTCCTCGGCGATGATGATGAGCGGGCGGCCCATCTTCAGAACCTTTTCGAGCAGACCAACTAGCTCCTGCACGTTGCCGATCTTCTTCTCATAGAAAAGGATGAGCGGCTCTTCGTAGACGGCCTCCATTCGGGTGGCGTCGGTGACGAAGTAGGGGGAAAGGAAGCCCTTGTCGAACTGAAGGCCTTCGACCGTTTCGGTCGTCGTCTCCATCGACTTGCTCTCTTCGACGGTCACGACGCCGTCTTTGCCGACCTGGTGGATCAGCTTGCCGACGAGTTCGCCGAGCTCGGGGTCGTTGGCGGAGACGGTGGCGACGCGAATGACGTCGGCCTCACCGTTGACCGGGTGAGAGATGTTGGCGAGTTCGGCGACCATCGCGTCGACAGCCTTCTCGATGCCCGTCTTGATGAGGGTCGAGTTCGAACCGGCGGCAACGTTGCGGATGCCTTCCTTGAAGATGGCCTGAGCGAGCACGACCGAGGTGGTGGTGCCGTCGCCGGCGGTGTCGTTGGTCTTGGAGGAGACTTCGCGAATGAGCTGCGCGCCCATGTTCTCGAAGCGGTTCTCGACCTCGATCTCTTTGGCAATCGTCACGCCGTCGTTGATGACGGTGGGCGAGCCGAACTTCTTCTCAAGGACGACGTTGCGTCCGCGCGGTCCGAGCGTAACTTTGACAGCGTTAGCAAGCTTGTCAACGCCCGCTTCAAGGAGCCGACGCGCTTCGTCGGTGTACTTAATCTCTTTAGCAGCCATGGATTTGTTTTGGGTTTTAGGTTTTGGGTTAGATTTCGGTCAAGGCGTTGTGCAGCTTGGACCGGAACCTAGTTCCGATGAGAAGTCTTTAGCCAACGATTCCGAGCACATCGTCGGCACGGAGGATGATTACGTCCTTGCCGTCGACGGTGACTTCGGTTCCGCCGTACTTGCCGTAGAGAACGGTGTCGCCGACCTTGATATCGATGGCGGCGAGCTGGCCGGAGTCCAGACGCTTGCCCGGGCCGACAGCGATGACGGTGCCGCGCTGGGGCTTTTCTTGAGCGGCGTCGGGGAGATACAGGCCGCTCGCGGTCTTCTCTTCCTTGACGGCGGCTTCAACGACGATACGATCGTGCAGAGGCTGAATGGCCATATGTTTAGCAGTGTACCGCCGAGAGTGCTAAGGGTCGCAAGCTTTTTCCCGTGTTGAAAAAACCAGGAGGCGACATCGTTTTTTGCGATGTTCTTGAGGTTCCAAACAGCTTGTAGGTTCAAACCTTCGGTCTAGATGTGAGGTGCGTTACAGAAGCCGGTAACGGAAACCGAATGAATTCCTAAGACCAACCATGAAGCTTTTCAGGAACATTTCCGTTAGCCGCAAACTGATCCTGCTGTTTGCGCTCCTCAGCATCTTTCCGATCATTGCCCTCGGACTGGTTTCCAACCGAGCCACGGGGGATGCGGCAGTGGCGAACGCGAAGTCCTTGCAGAGCGAAGCGGTGACGCTCATGAGCCGCATCGAGCGAAACATGTACGAACGGTACGGCGATGCCCAGGCATTTTCGCTTCACCCGACGCTTCGCAATAAAGCCGTTTGGTACCAGAAGGGAGCCCGTGCGACGATTCCCAAGATCATGGATCGTTTCCTTTCAACCTATCGGCCGATCTACGCGATGAGCATGATGGTCGATCTGGAAGGGCGCCCCGTTGCGGTGAGCGATCTGCAGGATGACGGGAGACCGGTTGATACCTCGGCCTTTCTAGACAAGAATTACGCGAACGAGACGTGGTTCAAGAACATCACTTCCGATCAGTTCATGACCTCGAAGGATGTCACCGGCACCTGGGTCGATGACGTGTCGCAGGACGACATGGTGAAAGCTGCGTTCGGCGGCGATGGTCACGTCATCTGCTTCTCGGCGCCGGTAAAGGACGATTCCGGCAAGACGATCGCCGTCTGGCGCAACTACGCCCGGATGACGGTATTGGAAGATATTCTCGTCGAAGGCATGGCCGAGCTTCGGGCGATGGGTTTCAAGACTTCCGAGTTGACCGTCCTCAGCGCCAAGGGTCTTGTGCTTACGGAATACGACCCTACCTGGCGGAAAACCGAAGCGTACGTGAATGACGAAGACGCCTTGCTTAAGCTCAATCTTTCCGAGGCGGGCCTTGAGCCGGCGAAGCTTGCCGTCTCCGGCAAGACCGGCTGGGTTGAGTCGCTTCACGATCGGAAGAAGATTTCCCAAGTTGCCGGATTTGCCCACTCCCATGGCGCGCTTGGATACCCGGGACTCGGTTGGAGCGCCCTCGTACGAGCATCAAGCGACGAAGTCTTCGCCGCGCCGCTTGCCGTTCGGCGGATGACGATTCTCATTAGCGTGGTGATCTGCGTTGCGGTCATTATCGTGACGATTTTGTGTGGTCGCTTCTTAAGCCGATTGGTTAACCAAATGAACCAAGCGTTCGAAGGCGTGACGAACGGAACGCTGATCGGTGAAATCACTTACGTGTCGGAAGATGAATTTGGTCAGTTGGCAGCCGGGTTCCGCTTGATCATCGAGAAGCTAAAGGAGCAAGTGGGATGGGCCAATCGGATATCCAAAGGGGACCTCACGGTTCGGACCGACGAGCGAATGAATCGGGAGACCGACATGCTTGGTCGAGCCTTCCGGGAGATGGTTTCCAATCTTGCGGGCACTTTGGACGAGGTGTTGACGGCGAGTAAGGAGACGGCGGATCTGAGCGAAGAGATTCACTCGGCCAGCGAGTCGATCGCGAACGAAGCGGAGAAAGTGGCGCAAAACAGTGAGTCAATCCTCGCTTGCGTCAACGAGACCGTCCAGGCGAGTGGTTCGGTGGCCCAAGCAAGTTCCATTCAGACAGAACACCTCGAAGTCGTTACGAAGCAGACGAAGGAGATCTCCGAAGCTCTTCATGGAATAGCGGTGGCGGTGGAAAAAGTTGTCGATGCTGCGGGGCAGGCTTCGGCTACGGCGGTCAGCGGAGGCGTTGCGGTTAAGGAAACGCAAACGGGAATGCAGGAAATCGGCCATACGACTTCGGAGGCTTCGGCTCGCCTTGGCGAGCTCCGAACGAAGTCCACGGAGATCACCGAGATTGTTGAATTGATCGACTCGATCGCGGACCAGACCAACCTGCTCGCGCTGAACGCAGCCATCGAAGCAGCTCGGGCGGGCGAGCAGGGAAGGGGTTTTGCGGTGGTTGCGGACGAGGTTCGAAAACTTGCCGAAAGGAGCCAAATCGCCACGCGGGAAATCGCTACGTTGTTTGGCGATGTTCACAAACTGATCTCCAGTTCAACGGCGGCGATGGATGAAACGCAGACCGCGGTCGCCCAGAACACGAAGCGTGCCGAGAGCGCGCATGCGGCGCTTGAGAACATAGTCAAGGTTGTGGCGGGACTGGAGGGGCCGGTTTCCGAGGTGCTGCAGCAGAATGCTCACGCCGAGAAGATCTCAACACAAAACCTTTCTTCCGTGAACGACGTTCTGGAAGCGACCAGTCAGAATGCCGCGGCGGCGGAGCAGATGGCGGCGGGGGCGCAGGAAGTCGGAGAACAGGTCCGCGAGATTTCTCGGGCGGCCGCCGGACAATCGGCCATGGCGGCGGATCTTCGTTTGCGGGTGACCGATCTGCGGAACGTGGCGAAGCACGTCGATGAGATGGGTTCGGCGTTCAAGCTTCAAGGAAAAGTGGCGGCGGCACCGCCCGCTTTAGGGAAGGCCGCATAGATCGTTCTCCCTAGCGGAAGGGGAGAATGATTCACTCGACGACGGCGCCAAATTTACGCGTTCGCTTCTGGAAAGCGCCAATGGCTTTGAATAGTTCGTCCCCGTCGAAATCGGGCCAGGGTTTTTCGGTGACGAAAAGCTCGGTGTAAGCGGATTGCCAGAGGAGGAAGTTGCTCCAGCGCATCTCTCCTGCGGTGCGGACCATGAGGTCGGGATCCGGGATGTCGGGGTTGTAGAGGTGGGCGGAGACAATGGCTTCCGTGACGTCTTCGGGTTCGATACCGCTGGCGACGATATCTTTGATGGCATCCACAATCTCGGCGCGGCCGCCGTAGTTGACGGCGAGGGTGAAGGTGATGCCGGTGTTTTTGGAGGTCGTCTCGATGCCACTGGCGATAGCGTCTTGGAGCCCGGCGGGGAGCTCGTCGAGTCGGCCGGAGGCGCGCACGCGCACGTTGTTGCGATGCATTGTGCGGAGTTCGTTGCGGGAAGCGGCTTCGATGAGCTTCATGAGCCCGCCGACCTCTTCTTGGGGTCTCCGCCAGTTTTCGGCGGAGAAGGCGTAGACCGTTAGGTACTTGATGCCAAGGTCGCTGGCGGTAAGGAGAACGTCTCGGAGAGCGCGATATCCCTGCTGGTGGCCGAGGAGGCGACCGAGGCCTTTATGCTTCGCCCATCGTCCGTTTCCATCCATGATGACCGCGACATGAGTCGGCAGGGCATCGAGATCGATGCCCTGGGAGGCGGCCTTTTCTTGGATGGGATTCATGGGGATTGACGAATGACAGTTGACGATTGACGATTCTCCAAATGGTCGATCGTCAAATCTTCAATAGTCAATTCTTACTAGACTTGCATGAGTTCGGCTTCTTTCTTCTTACCGAGGTCGTCGGCCTTATGGACGGCGGCGTCGGTTAGCTTTTGAACCTTGGTTTCCTGACCTTTCACATCGTCTTCCGTGATCTCTTTCTTCTTTTCAAGGGCTTTGAGGCCATCGATGGCTTCGCGGCGGACGTTGCGGATGGAGACGCGGGCCTGTTCGGTGCGGGCGGAAACCTGTTTGACCATATCCTTGCGACGGTCTTCGGTCATTTGGGGGAAGTTGAGGCGGATGCCGGTGCCGTCGTTGACGGGGGAGATGCCGAGGTCGCTCTTGAGGATGGCCCGCTCAATCGCGGGCGTCATGCCGCGGTCGTAGGGGGCAATCAGGAGCTGCCGCGGTTCGGGGACCGAGATGTTCGCGACCTGGCTGATCGGAGTTTCGGTGCCGTAGTAGTCCACGGTGACCCGCTCCAAAACCGCGGGGCTTGCGCGCCCGGTGCGGTAGGTGGAGAAGTCGTGGGTCATCGCGTCGATGGCCGACTGCATTTTATGCTCGGCGTCTTTTAGGATTTGGGGTACGGACATCGTCTTATTCGCCTCCGACAAGGGTGCCTGTCGGGCCGCCGGCAAGGGCGTCCTTCAAGCTCCCAGCTTTGTGAAAATCTAACACCACGAGGGGCAACCGGTGTTCCCGGCACATGGTGAAAGCGGTCTGATCCATCACGCCGAGCCGGTTTTCGATCGCGACGGAGTAGTCGAGCGTATCGTAGCGGGTGGCGTCCGGGTTCTTCCGGGGGTCGGCGTTATAGACGCCGTCCACGAGGGTGGCTTTTACGAGAACATTGGCTTCGACCTCTAGCGCGCGCAGAACGGCGGCCGTATCGGTGGTGAAGAACGGGTTGCCAGTTCCGGCGGCGAAGACAACAACGCGTCCCTTCTCCATATGTCGGATGGCTCGTCGGCGGATGAAGCTTTCGGCGACCTTATTGATCTCGATGGCGCTCTGGACCCGAACTTGAAGCCCCTGTTTTTCGATGGCGGACTGTAGGGCTAGGGCGTTCATGAGAGTTCCGAGCATGCCCATCTGGTCGGCGACGCTACGATCGATTCCGCCTTCGGCGGAGAATGTTTCGCCCCGGACAAAGTTGCCGCCGCCCACTACGATGGCCACCTGATGGCCGCCCGCGTGGACTTCCGCGATCTCTTTCGCGATGTAGTTTAGGATCTTCGGATCCAGTCCGAACCGGAAGTCGCCAGCGAGGGCCTCCCCGCTCAGCTTCACCAACGCTCGTTCGAACCTGCCTCGCTTGATCATTCCAAGATGGAAGGGTACCCGGAGGGCGGCGAAGGGAAGGAGGAAGACGGAAAAGCGGGCTAGGAGGGGCGGACCTGAGGGGAGGAGAATTCGAGCCGTCCTTCGGTGAGGACGAGGGCGATTGCGCCGTGGATCAGTTCCTTGTCTTCCGCTTGAAGCGCGACTTCGCCGCAGCGAGCGTAGAACTTCGTGCCTTTCGCGGCAATCTTCAGTTCCTGAGCCTCCCCCCCGGGCCATTCGATTGTTGTCTCGGCCAAGACAGTGCGTTGACCGCCGGACACTTTGACCAGACGTAAGGCGTCGCCCTCCACCAGAGCGGCGACGTAACGGCGAAGGCCTTGGGCGCGGACGGCGATGCCGAAGGAGGCGGCGAGCGTGGGGACGATCCTGGCGGAGAAGGCAACGTCGCCCCATTCTTGGGTTCCGTGCAGGGCAAGACCGGTTCCTTCGTTTTGGATGGCGCGCAAGCCCCCTCCGGCGGGATAGAGTTCGGATAGAGCGTTGACCCAGGCGTGACGCCAAGCGGAGCCGCCTTCGGTTGGGCCGAGGGGCGTTTCGGGTTCACCAAACCATCCGAGGCTGATGACGTCGAGGGTGCCGGCGCCTTCGAGGCGGAAACCAACGGCGGCGATCGGTCGGCCATCAAGGGTCGGGATCGACCATTCGAGGTCTCTAACCGGGCCGGGGTTGAGAAGGATCGTGGGGCCGGGACGGTTGTAGAGAACATCGTCGGAACCGTAGACGCGGAGGATGATGGAGACGCGGAGGGGGGCGCCGACGGCGGCGACCTTTGCGTGCACGGTCTGGCCGGGATAGATGGTGGGGGAGGCGGCGAGGCCGTAGCCGCCGGGCTTGAGGTGTTCGGGGGAAAGGAAGGTCGGGGTGGTCGCGGTGGCGGGGCCGGGGGCAGCGATTCTTAGTCGGCCGTTTGCATGAGTGACTTCGGCGTCTTGGGAGGTGAAGCCTTGGACGGAGCCGGGGAATGGGAAACTGAATCTCGGGTGGCTCTCGCCTCTCACCCCCGGCTCCTCTCCCCCGGAGGGGCGAGGGGAGGTTCGGAGTTCTTCCGCGATCCGGACGATTGCCTGAGCTTCTCTTACGCAATCGGTGACGCATCGGCCGCCGTCGGCGGTGGGGAGGAGGAGGCGGTCGGCGACGGGTTCGCGCCATTTGGAGTCGATTTCGGGAAGGCCGTTGAGGACGCCGAGGATGCAGCCGACGTTGCCGGAGTTGCAGTCGGTGTCCCAACCGCAGGTGTTGACGATCTTAAGGGAGAGGTCGAAGTCTCCTCCACCATGCACCAAGGCCAGGAGGATGAGGGCGTGGTTGGGGATGACGTGGCAGCCGCCTCCGTACTTATCGTAGCCATACTTGGCCTTGATTCGGCGGAAGCCTTCGTCCCAATCGAGTCCGGCGTCGGCGCGAATCTCTTGGCCCATTTGGGCGATGAGGGAGTCTTTGGGGGCTTGGGCGAGTCCGGCGTCGAGAACTTCCTCCACGGTGGCGGAGGTGAACGCAGCGGCGACCATGGCGGCAACGACTTGGGCGGCGATAACGGCTTCTCCGTCGTGGGAGACGACGGCGGCGATACGGGCGAGTTCGGCGGCGCCTTTAGGGTCGCCCGGCATTACGAGGCCCCAACCGTCGATGAAGATCTGGGCCCCGATCTGTTGAGCTACGATCGGGCCATTCCGGGCGATGGAACCGCTTTCGGGTGGGAGAATTCCGTGCTTAAGGCGGAGATAGGCGGTGTGTTCCGCGGAATGGCCCATGCCGCCCCACCAGAGCACGGTCCGGCCTTCGATGAGATAGTTCAGCCAGTTCTCGCCGACGTCTTCCGGCTTGAGTTTCTTGGGGAAGCGGGCGTCTTCGAGGGCTCGGAGGAAGGTGAAGGTTCCGGTGAGATCGTCGTCCGCGACGATGAGCGGGACGTTGAGGTCTTCGTGGACATAGCGGTCGATCTCTCCGAACCGGTCGGTGAGCGCTTCGTAGGACCAGCCTTCGAAGGGACGCCCAAGATAGACGCCAATCGCTTTGCCGAGAACCCCCGCGTAGGTTCGTTCCGCATAGTCTTCAGGCAGGTTGGCCAGCTTCATTGCTGCTGCCCTTTTACCCGTTACGCGGATTCATCGGCGACGAGGATCGTGCCGGCGGTTACGAGAATGGGCAGGGCGAGGACGTTGACCACGGGGATCAGGATGAGGATTCCGCAGATGGCGGCGAAACCCGTCGCGCCGGGACGGCGACGGGCCACCGCGAACTGCCGCCCGAGGCCGACTCCCCGGCGAATGAGGGCGGGGGCGGTGAAATCCATGAGTGAAAGAAATGCGGCGGCAAGCCATGGGACAATGACGGTGCCCGAACCACAGAGCGCGATCAATCCAATGAACGCAGCCAGAACGACCCGTCCGATGGTATCGCTGAGCCCTTCGCTAAAACTGGGAGACTTTCCGACGACGTGGCCGAATGCTCGCTGTTCGACTTCTTGGCTTAGCCGATCAAAGCCGAAGCCGGAGATAAAGCCTACTAGGGCCAGGTAGATCGAACTGCCGAGGGCAATCGTGACCAGGAAGCCGAGTAGAGCCCCGAGCCCTCCGCCGGATTGGGACCCGGCGCCGATTAGACCGCCAATGGTGGTTCCGACCTTTGCGCCCAGGGCGGTTCCGATGATTAGAACGACGAGGAACGCCAGGGCGCCCCAGAGAAGTGGCTGAACCGCGAATTTCCAGAGTCCGCGCTCGCGGCTGAAAAGACGGAGGGCGCGAAGGATGGGGCGCATCGGAAGCAAGGACGACCTTTGGAGACTCCAAGTTGCGTCCCTTGGGCCCAACGCACTATTTTGCCGGTTCGCTAAGCTCTAGTGAGGCCACTTGTCGGCGATGTTCGGAAGCTTGATCGCGGCGCATGTGATCCAGGTTCAGAAGCAGGCCCGCGGCAAGAAAGAGGGCGAACACCACCGGTGGAGGGATGCGGACGACCATGTTGGGGTCATTCCTTATCCACCGAATATCGGTTCAGTTATTGTTGCCTGGGATAAGCTGATGTTGGAATGGCCGAAACGATCATCATGGTTCGAATTCGCCTTCACGCCGAGGACGTGAAGGCGGCGAGCGCCTACGCGAAGGCCGTGCAGGAAGCGCTGAAAGGAGTCGACGGTTTTCAAGGGTTCGGGGTTTGGCAGAACGTCCAAGATCCCCTTGCCCGGCTGGTTCTCTTTTCTTACGCGAGCGCCGAGGCGGCGCAACGTGGGCTGGTCGCCATTAGCGCGCGGCGAAGCTTAGTCGAGCGGCAAGGAAAGGGCGCGGAGCCGGCCCACGTTTTGGGGCTAAAGGTGATCCACTCGGAAGGCGCGCTGGCCCACGGACTTTGTCAAGCTCCGGCGCTTTCCATCAGCATCCGGATCGCGGAGCCTGGCTACGGAGCGGATCTCATCGACGTCTATTTCCGCACATTCGCGGAGTTGGCGGCGATTCCGGGATTCGCGGGCATGCTCGTCGCGGTCAACGAGAACCTGCCGGAAGAAGTGGTTGGGCTAGCTGCCTGGGATGACGAGAAGGCGTTCCGGGCGTCCTTGCCACACCAGAAGGTGTATCAAGTGAAGCTGTACGAGCGATCGTTTGACGAGTAAGGGTGGCTAACCGCCAACTTGATCGTCGTCTTCTTCGGGTGGGACTTTGCCGCCGAGCCTGGCGATGGCGTTTTCGACAGCGTCGATGGCTTCATCGGCTTGCGCGCGAATGGCTTCGAGCGGTTGCGCATGCTCTTTCGGCACGGTCGCGGCCAAATCGTCCAAAGTGCCCCGGGCGTCTCGAAGTTCGTGTAATGCATCCAGGGCGTCGGTGACGGCTTTCTGGCGTTCGCTGGCCCGCTCGCTTTCTTCCTTTCGATAGGTTTCGATCGGGGGCGGCGGTTCGTTATGGTCGGCAAGCGTGGCGCCGGCGGAATCGAACATCTCGGCAACGTTCAGCAGCGCTTCTTTGGCATCGCCGCCCGCTATGGGAGCGAGCTTCTTCGTGTCTTTTTGCGCCTCTTCGATCGAAGCGCAAGCGGCGTCGATGCTGAAGGCAGCCTGTTCGTCCGCCTCTCGGTGGGCGACGACTGGGTCGGTGTTTGGCTTGGGGGTCGGGGTGAGCGCGGCGGGTGCCGACGCCTTTCCGCAACCGAGCATTGCGAGACAGACGAGGGCAACGAGGCAACGCATAGGAAACGGGAAGATACCCGACCCTCTGACGGCCTAGGTACCTTCGGAGGTTCCACCAAGAGATGGCGTAGCATGATTCGGATGCGCCGGTTTCTTACTTTCGTGACGCTTGCTGCCGCGGTCGCGGCGCACGCCCAGTTCGTCTATCCCAAGCCTTCGGACAACCAGCAGGCCATTCCCGGAACCTATTCCGAGGATCCCTTCATTACCAAATACCGGCAGCGGTTCTTCGCCGCGCTAAAGGGCGATTTCGCGACTTTCAGCAAGGCGTACGACGAGATCGAGGCGATGACGAAGAAGGATCCGAAGGACGCCCGGGCGCTCGTTTGGCTTGGGAACGGGCAAACGATCAAGGCGATCCGGATGAACCTCATGGGCCAGCAAGAGGCGGCGGCCAAACTGCTCGCCGCCTCGCGGAAAAACCTCGACGACGCGGTCGCCCTGCAGCCGAAGAACTACAACATTTACATGATGCGCTCGGCCACCTTGTACGCCCAGGGTCAGTACATCGGCAATCAGCCGATGCCCCGGGAGAACTGGGAAAAGATCCGTGACGACTGCCTTTCGTTGATCAAGTACATGGGGCCAAAGGTAAAGGGCGCTTCGGTTCACGTGAAAGGCGAGACCTACGGGGAACTCGGAATTGCGTATCTGAAACTAGGCGAGAAGGCGAAGGCCAAAGCGGCGTTTCAGAAGATCGTCGAATTAGTCCCGGGGACGTCGTATGACGAACGGGCGAAGAAGGAGCTCGCGGGACTTTAACCGTTTCGGATGCCCAAAGACCCAATGCCCCCACCACCCTCTAGGGTAAAAGCCGCTAAGCGATGAACGCGTATCTGCCCGATCCTAACCATCCGCGACCGTTGATGACGCGTGCTTCGTGGCGCGATCTATCCGGCGCCTGGGAGTTCGCGTTTGATGACGGCGAGGTCGGCATCGACGAGAGGTGGTGGGATAAGGAGAGTCTGCCGCTCACGATTCAAGTTCCGTTTGCCTATCAGGCTCCCCTCAGCGGGATCGACGACAAGGGAATCCATGAGGTCGTCTGGTACGCGTTGAACTTGGAGCTAACGGAGTCTGAGCGAGAGAGTGACTTGCTGCTCCACTTCGGAGCGGTCGATTACGCCTGTACGATTTGGTTGAACGGACAGGAGATTGGCGGCAATCGCGGGGGGCACGTCCCGTTCGAGATCGATATCAAGCCCTATCTCCGCGAAGGCGGCAACCGGCTCGTGCTACGCGTGGTCGACCGGCAGAGCACCGATCAGGCACGTGGGAAACAGGCGGCGACCGGCATTCCGAAGTCCTGCGATTACTACTGCACGACTGGTATTTGGCAGCGCGTCTGGCTGGAGGCGGTGCCCCAGTTACGGATCGACGTTCTCAAGATCGTTCCGAAGCTCGACCCGGATCGGCTGGAGATTGAGGTTCACCTGCACGCGCATGCGGGCAACTACCGAATCGAGACGCAGCAGCTTGAGATCGGACGCACGAAGACGTTCGATATCAAAGGCTCCAGCTCCGCCCGTTTCTCCCTGCAAGTGCCCGCCCTACGTCGCTGGTCACCCGAGAATCCGAACCTTCACGGGCTCAAGATCCGGCTTTACCAAGGCACCACATTGCTCGACGAGGTCCACACCTATGCGGGAGTTCGGGAGGCTACGGTCGACGGAAACAAGTTTCTCCTTAACGGCGAGCCGACTTTCCTCAAGATGGTTCTTGACCAAGGGTATTGGCCGGACGGCGGTCTCACGCCTCCCGATGGGGATGCGCTGAAGCGCGATGTCGAACTCACCATCGCGATGGGCTTCAACGGCGCGCGAAAGCATCAGAAAGTGGAAGACCCACGCTGGCTCACCTGGTGCGACCGGCTCGGTCTCCTGACTTGGGGCGAGATGGCAAACGCGCGGACATGGTCCTTCGACGCGGAGGAGGCTTTCACCGCCGAGTGGGAACGGGCGGTGCGGCGGGATATGAGCCACCCCTGCGTGGTCACCTGGGTGCCGATCAACGAGAGTTGGGGGGTACCCGACCTGGGCAAAGTGAACGGCCCGCAGTTTGCGTTTATCGAGCGGCTCGCGTCGCTCACCCGCCGCCTTGACCCTTCGAGGCTAGTAGTGGATAACGATGGGTGGGAGCATACTGACGTCTCCGATATCGCGGCGATCCACGACTATACGGCGACCGGGGACGGCTTGCGCGAGCGATGGGGCGAGGGAAGAATGCCCGATCGGACCTGGGGAAACGGTTCGTTGGCTCACTTCGTCGGTGACGCGAAGTACCGGGGCCAGCCGGTGATTCTGAGTGAAGTCGGCGGATTCCTTCTGATTCCGGCCGATGCCAGTGCCGAGGATCTTGACCGGTTGTACACCTCCTATGGCTCCCACCGGACCCCGGAAGAGTTGTTAGCAAAGTACCGCGACATCATGAAGGCGCTCGCCGACATTGGCCACCTCGCAGGCTTCTGCTATACGCAACTCACGGATATCGAGCAGGAGATCAACGGTTTGCTGTTCTATAATCGCGAACCGAAGGTGCCGCTGGCCGAGATTGCGAGGATTCACCGGGAGTGCTTCGGCTAGAAATATTGGCCGAGCCCGATGCAAGCTTGGCCGAGAAGCAGGTAATAGTACTAACGTCATATGGCACGTCTGTTTCCGGTCCTCGCTATCGCCGCTATCGCCGTCGTCGGTACGGCTCAGCTTCCCAAAATTAAAGTCCCGGGGCTAAACGTGCCGGGTGTGGACAGCCTTTTCAAGAAGGGGCCGGCCATCACGACGTCTCTGAGCGACGCCAAGTGGGAGGCTCCCGATAAGGACGGGTTCAGTCCAGAAGCCGCTCCACTTGAGAGTCTAGAGCGCGGACCGAGCGGGGGATTCGTGCTCAAGGAGGGCACCTATGGCACCATGGTTCAGTCGTACTGTCTGCATGCCGGAACTTACGGACCGAAGAGAGGGGACGCGTATCTTTATGCGCCGCCCAAGGGACCGGCCGAGAAGGCGGTGATTTCGATCGTCTCGAACTCGGTCTCGCACCCCGAGATTCAGCAGCGAGACATTCAACTCCTGCTCTGGGCCATTATCGCCCGGACTAGGATGTCCGAGTTGCCTTCCAATCTGAAGTCGGTTGCGGCAACCCTTCTAACGGCAAAGCAGATCTCCGACCTAGACGGCGGCGCGATTGGCTTCCTGACGGACGAGGCGATGAAGCGCGGCATGTTGAACGAGCCGCCCATCATTCGTCAGGTCATGGAGGCGGAGAACAATCTTCGCGAAAAGCTCGTCTCGCCCACCGCGACCTATGGCGAAATGGAGCGAATCGCCGTTCTTGCCAGCGGAACGACCCCGGGCTTGGGAAGTCGTGACAACGTACCCGTCGGCCGCTGGTCGCTTCACCCGGACGGCTACTACGTTCGGTACCTACCCTCCTCTTACACCCACACCCGCCTCGAAATCTCGGTCCCGGCAGGCTGTAAGGCGATCGGAAAGGAGTTCAATCCGGCGACACACATCGCTGTCCCGTGCGACACCAGCCACCAGCGTCTGATTCAGTCGGGCCGGTTGTTTGTCAATAACTGAGCCTTAGTAGCCCGCCGCCCCCGCGTCCGGCAACCGCGGGTCGGTTCCGGCCGCCCGCCAACCGTCGGGGAGAACCATAACCGCGTGGCAGGACCCTTGGGTGCTGGGGCGGAGGGCGAAAATATGGCCCTTCGCCTTCAGGCCGTCGACTACATCGGTGGAGAAGGCGAACGGTTCGTAGGAGATCGTGTCGGGCCGCCATTGGTGGTGAAAACGCGGAGCGGTGACGGCACGTTGGACGTCCATTTTCCATTCGGTGATATTCAGGATCGTCTCAAGGACGGTGTTGATGATGGTCGGTCCGCCGGGCGAACCGAGGGCGAGGAACAGCTTTCCGTCGCGACTCAGGATGGTGGGGGTCATGGAAGAGAGGGGGCGCTTTCCCGGGGTGATCGAGTTGGCTTCGCCTTGGATCAGCCCGAACACGTTGGGACGGCCAGGGGCGCTGGTGAAGTCGTCCATCTCGTTGTTGAGAAGGAATCCGGCCACGGTCACTCCGCTACCGTAGCCCGTGTTGAGCGTCGTGGTGCACGAAACGGCGTTGCCCGCGCCATCGACCACGGTGAAGTGGGTCGTGTTGTTGCCTTCGTGGAGGCCGTCGAGTTTCGGCTTGATCTCGTCGGAGGAGGTTGCCTTGTCCCCGATGGCCTTTCGGAAGCTTTCGATTCGGCTCCTTGAAAGAAGCTGTTCAGTCGGAATCTTCACGAAGTCCGGATCGCCCAGGAATTCGGAGCGGTCGGCAAAGGCCCGTTTCATCGCCTCGACGGTGGTATGGATGGTATCGACGCTGCCGAAACCTCCCAGCTTGCCTTCGACCGTGCCGAGCATTTGGAGCAAAGCGATGCCCCCGGAACTGGGGGGTGGCATGGTCATGACTTCGTAGCCCTTGTAGTTCGCGCGAAGCGGCTCGCGCGCTACGGGCTTGTACGTAGCCAGATCGGCTTGCGTAATCAGCCCGTCATTCTTATGCATCGCCTCCGCGAGAGCAGCGGCGATTTTGCCGCGATAAAAACCGTCGGGACCTTTTTCGAGCCGGGCGAGTGTCTTCGCGAGTTCGGGCTGGCGGAAGATCTCGCCGGGCGCGAAGTAGCGTCCGTTTCGATTGAACTGAGCGTAGCTGGCGGGGAAGCGGCGGAACGCGGCGGCGTGCTCTTTTAGCGAAAGCGCTAGTTCTCGGCTAAGGGGAAAGCCATCGGTGGCTAGTTTGCGTGCGGGCTCAACAAGGTCCCGCCAGCGCATGGTTCCGAAGCGGCGATGGGCCTCCCAGAGCCCGGCAGGCGAGCCGGGGACGCCGACAGCGCGGTAGCCAACGGTGGAGTCGTCGGGCCGGCCGACGTATATATCGTGGGTTGCCGAGGCGGGGGCGGTCTCCCGGAAGTCGATGGCGATGCCGCGTCCATCTGCCAAACGAATCATCATGAATCCGCCGCCGCCCAGGTTGCCTGCCGCGGGATGGGTCACGGCCAGAGCCAAGGCGGTCGCCACCGCCGCGTCGACGGCATTACCGCCCTTCATCATTACGTCTCGACCGACCGTGGAGGCGATGCGCGCGTCCGATACGACCATCCCGTGCGGAGCGGTGAGCGGGGAGAGCGTTTGGGCGGCCAAGAAAGGAAGAATCATGGGCGGAAGTTACCTGTTGCAGAAGCTTTGCGGCTAAGATTGGGGCACGATGCAACCGGCGACGATGACGATCGGCGAGGCGCTCGAATCGCTTGGCGCGAGTCCCAGCCAAATCACCGACGAAGAGCGTAGGCGACTCGATCGAGACGGTTTTCTCCTCATCCCCTTGGTCCTTTCAACCGAACAGGTTCAGGCCATCTGCGCCCGGCTTGATGCGCTTCTCGATGCGGAAGGCGACTCCGCGGGAAAGGAGGTTCATCAAGAGGCGGGTACCGAGCGGCTCGCCAATCTGATCGACAAAGGGGCCGAGTTCGAGCCGTTCTTTTCTCATCCGAAAGTGCTTGCGGCGATCGCTCACGTCTTACAGGGTGACCTCAAGCTTTCGTCCCTCAACGCCCGATTTGCACTCCCCGGGCAGGGGCTGCAAGGGCTTCATGCCGACTGGGGGCGCCTTGAGTCGCCGGGCGAGTATCAGGTCTGCAACTCGATCTGGCTGCTGGACGATTTCACCCCGGAGAACGGGGCCACGCGGGCAGTTCCGGGTTCGCAGACTTGGGGTAACCGCCTGCCGGTCGACGTGATGGAGGATTCGAAGGCGCCTCATCCAGCGGAGGTTTTATTGCTTGGGAAAGCAGGGGATGTTGTGGTTTTCAACAGCCACACTTGGCATGGCGGGACGCTAAACCGAACCGATGCTCGACGCCGGGCATGCCATTCCTACTTCTGCCGCCGCCATCATGCGCAGCAGTTGGACCAAGGGGCGAACCTTCGGCCGGAGACGGTGGCGGGTTTGTCGGAGGCGGCGAAGGTGATTTTGGATGTGGGGTGAGCAATCATCGTCCAGGTAGTCGGCAGGCATCAGGAC
>FTBF01000196.1_pt1 | contig 34468 bp, 34 predicted proteins | sample 1639301 | NCBI WGS metagenome assembly FTBF01 (sample SAMEA3914864, study PRJEB12502) | metagenome | biome: forest; material: soil | place: USA | collected 2012-03-12 | depth 0.3 m
CCCGCCGATTGCGCGAGACGGTAGATCAACAACGCCGCTTTACCGCGGACGCCTCCCATGAACTCAAGACTCCCTTGGCCACGATCAAGGCCCATACCGGGCTGCTAAGTCATCTCCAGGAGGAAGACGACAAGGAGAGCGTGGGGGCGATTGGCGACGCGGCGAACCGGATGACCGGACTTGTCAACGATCTGCTCGTTCTCGCCCGGGCCGACGGCGGCTCGCTCGTCTCCAAGTCTGCGCCGGTGGATTTGGCAGAGGCGGTTAATTCGGCGGTCTGCGCCGTCTCGATCAGCGGTGTCGAAGTGCGCCCGTCGCCTCGTCCCCTCATCGTGAACGGAAACGGTGAGGCGCTGACCCGCCTATTCATCAACCTTCTCGACAACGCCAAGAAATACGCCGGCACGGCCGAACCGGTCGAGATTGCCTTCGCGAAACGGGGTAACTCCGCGGAGATCGCCGTGGTCGATCGAGGTGTCGGGATCGCGCCGGAGCATCTGCCCCGTTTGTTCGATCGGTTCTACCGGCCGGACACCTCGCGAACCTCGGAGACCGGCGGTACGGGCCTTGGCCTAGCGATCTGCCGGGAGATTGCGGCCGCTCACGGCGGCTCAATCGAGGTGGCGAGTACGGTGGGGAAGGGGACGACTTTCACTGTGGTTTTGCCTTTGACCACCTAAGTCGTGGCATGAGCTTCCAGCCCATGCCACCGGGGGATAAACTCCGCGGCATGATCGTCCCGCTCCTCCTGCTGCAGGCCGCCGTCCATCTCGGGGGCGACGAGGTGACGGAGGCTTCGGGGCTGGTGGTCTCGCCAACCCAGGCCGGGATCCTTTGGACCCATAACGACAGCGGCGATGCCGCGTACCTTTACGCGTTCGACGAGAAGGGGAAGCAGCGCGCCACCGTCTTGGTTCGAAATGCTTTCAATTTCGATTGGGAAGACCTGGCCGTCGGACCGATGACGGGGAAGCCGGGGACTTGGCTTTACGCCGCCGACATCGGGGACAACAGCGTCAACCGGACCGAGCCTTGCGTCTACGCTATTCCTGAGCCCAAGGTCGGCCGATCTGACCGGCGGAAGCCACTCCTCTCTGCGGACGCCATTCGCTTTCTGGTGAAGTACCCGGATGGTCCGCACAACGCCGAAACCCTCCTTTGCGACCCGCGAGACGGCCGGCTGACGATCGTCACGAAGGAGCCGAATGGCGTCAGCGGCGTCTATCGGCTTCCCAAGGAGCCGAGTCCGCGTAAGGCGAATCTTCTGGAAAAGCTCGGCCAGTTTCATGTCCCGTCGGGCGGCTCGACGCTGGTCACCGGAGGCTCGTACCGCCCCGACGGGAGTGGCGTTGCGCTCGTGACCTACACCAACCTGATCGAATTGAAGGGCGACGAATTCTGGAGTGCAACGCCGTCTACCCGGGCCCAGCCGGGTTGAGGCAGTTGGAAGCGGTGGCGTACGCCCGCGACGGCAAGTCGATCTGGTTGACCAGCGAAGGGAAGAACGCGCCGTTGGTCAGCCTGCCGTCTGCGCCGTAACTTTTACGGGAGGGTGAACTCGGACTGCTCCAGGGCCTCGACGACGAGCATTCCGGGGCCTTCTGCTGTAAACGAGTCTCCGGCGGAAAGAATATGATCGACCGGGTCACCGGTTTGGGTCACCCAGAGCTTGCCGTGTTTCACCCCGATGGCGACGCCCGTCTGGCCGGGCCACAGGTCAAGAATCGCGCCGCGTTCAAGCGCCTGGCCGACGTTTCGTTGATGGTTGGGATAGGTGATGGTCATGACTACTTCTTTAGACGGCAAGGGTTTCCCGAATGACCTCCGAGAGGGCGACCGTGGTCATCGTGTTCTGCACTCCGGAGATGGCACGAATCTCATCCAGCAGGGTCTGAAGGGCGAGAGGGGAGGCGGAGCGGGTCTGAATCAAGAGACACCAATCGCCCGCGACACGGTGGCACTCCTCCACCATAGCTTCGTTCGTGACTAGGGCCAGGATCTTTTGGGCGGCAGGGTAGCAGTTGCCGGTGACCCGGGCCAGAATGAAGGCCGTTACGGGAAGTCCTAAGGCGTCCCAATCGACCTTCGCGGTGTAGCCCTGGATGATGCCCGCCGATTCAAGGCGCCGAATGCGATCGTGGACCGCGGGGCGCGAAAGGTTGATCTCCTTCGCGATGCTTTCGTGAGACATACGGCCCTCGCGTTGCAGTAATTGGACGATTGATCGGTCGATTTGGTCCATTGCGTTCTCCTGACTATTAGACAGCATATAGGAGTGAATGGTGTCTATCTGTAGGTCTCGTGCTGATACATTCGACGAAGTGTCGGCATGCAACGTTGGTGGGCGACCGCCTAGGCCCTATCCGCCGACGAATCGTAGGTGTCGAGGATAATGACGGCATGGGTCTACCGATCCCGCCCCCGGAGAACGGGCCGCTCCGCCGGTCGGAGTGGCGGGTTCGGGGCGACGATCCGAAGGGGCTCGTCGGCTGGTGGTGGTACGGCATCGTGTACGAGGATCGGTTCTTGGGCCTGCAACTGCTTGGGCTGGCCGGAATAATCGCTTCCTTCCTATTCGGGATCGCTGGTTTTCAGTTGTTTGCCCTGTTCGCCATCGTGGCGATGATGATCCGCAAGCGAAAGACCCCGGATCGTCTCGCCGCCCTTCTTCCCGAGCCGGCCCCTAAAGGACAGTTTCGGGCGACGATTTCCTATCACCGCGATCGGATGATAACGGGGCGAGACGAGATGGCTCTCACCTTCGTGGATGGCTGGCTCTACGCGGAGGGGCTTCGCTCCAATTTCTCCCTTCGAGCCGAAGACATCTCCAAGCTCCGGACCGGTTCGGATCGCACCGGAATGCTGTGGCTTGTGGACGGTAGCGAACTGCGGATTCTGGGGATGTCGGATGAGGGGCGGGTGGCCCTAGAGCGCTGGTATCGAGCCAAACTGCCGGTGCTCGGCGTCTCCACCTTCCCGCCGCACCTCGTCCACGTCCAGCAGTACTCCCGTTGGTACGCGTACGGTTACTTAGGCGCGGTCCTACTCGCCTTCGAATTCTTCGGCACCTTCCCTATCCATGGAATTCATACCATCGGGCGCTTCCCACTCCTTAGCATCGTCGCCGGCGTAATTGCCTCTTGGTCAATCGTTGGGTGGAAGCGAGTCTTTAAGTTAGCGAAGATCGACCGACAAACTTGGCGCGGGAGCCAGGATGTTATCCCGGACGTGCAGGGCAGATTCCAAGGAGCGGCGTTGTCGGACGCTGACCAGGTTGTGGAGGCATCCGCTTGAAGCGCGCCGCACGAGTGCAAATTCGCCCTTCACTTCGTCACCCTCCGGACTCGAGGCGGGGTCGGGGCGTAGACTAGAGGAAGACCGGACGGAAGTTCGGACCTCTTGAAGATAATGCCTACTAAGCCAGACGCGCGCGGACGATTTGGAGATTACGGAGGACGGTATGTGCCGGAGACGCTCATGCCTGCCCTCGACGAGCTCGATCGGGAGTTCAACCGCGCCTGGTCGGATCCGGCGTTTCGGGAAGAGTTCGAGCGGTATCTGACCGAATACGTGGGGCGCCCCACCCCAATCACGGAGGCACGTCGTCTCTCGGAGGACACCGGCCTTCACGTCACGGTGAAGCGCGAGGACCTGAACCACACGGGCGCGCACAAGATCAACAACGCCCTCGGCCAGTGCCTTCTCGCCCTTCGGATGGGCAAAAAGCGGATCATCGCGGAGACCGGCGCGGGTCAGCACGGGGTGGCCACCGCCACGGTTTGCGCCCTTTTTGGGCTTGAGTGCGTGGTCTACATGGGGGTTGAGGACACGGTTCGGCAAGAGTTGAACGTCTTCCGGATGAAGCTCCTTGGCGCCGAAGTCGTGCCCGTCCACAGCGGGACCCGCACTCTCAAAGATGCCTTGAACGAGGCGATGCGCGATTGGGTGACGAATGTGGGCGACACCCACTACATCATCGGGACCGCCGCCGGTCCTCACCCTTATCCATACATGGTCCGCGAGTTCCAGCGGGTCATCGGAGATGAGTCGCGCGCCCAGTACCTGGAACGGTACGGCCGGCTTCCGGATGTGGGCATTGCCTGCGTGGGCGGCGGGTCCAACGCGATCGGCTTCTTCAGTGGGTTCGTCGACGATCCCGAAGTGAAATTGCTGGGCGTCGAGGCTGGTGGAAAGGGTCTCGACGGCAACGACCATGCCGCCCCTCTCACCCTCGGCACGCCGGGCGTGCTGCATGGCTCGTACAGCTATCTCATGCAGGACGAGAATGGCCAGGTCATGCCGACTCACTCGATCTCCGCGGGCCTTGACTACCCCGGTGTTGGCGCGGAGCACTCGTTCCTCAAGGATATTGGCCGCGCCGAATACACCGCGGTTACAGATCAGGAAGCGCTGGACGCTCTTGTTTGGGTCGCCCGGCGGGAGGGCCTGATTCCGGCTTTCGAGAGCGCACATGCGTTTGCCCCACTCATGGAACTCGGCCGCTTCGCCCCCGGAACTCGGGTCCTGGTGAACATGAGCGGCCGCGGGGACAAGGATATGGGCACGGCGGCGCAGATCCTAAAGCTCTAGTCGGCGCGGCGGGATCGGGAGCCTCTCGGGTTTCCGATCCAATGCCGCCGCGACTACCGTGCCGCAAAATGCGGCTACGGTCTGGACGAAGCCAAAGACGCAGGCTAGCGGAAGTACCCAGACTGCCGCCTCGTGCAACCTTAGGATCGTAAAGCCTGACATGGCAAGCCCGGTCACCGTCCAAACGATGATTGACGCCACCGGGACAAAATAGCGAACTCTCCGTTCCCGGCTCGCCCAAAGCCCGAGGGCGAAGGCCGTAAAGGCGGCAAAGAGTAGCTCCCGGGATCCGATTGAGCGGGTGCCGCTTACCCCGGGGTTCTGGACGAACATGTAGGCCACCGCTTGCAAGGCAAAGAGGCAGAGCGCGTAAAGGGGAGTGCGGGAGATTGGCTGGGGCTTTCGGCCCAATCGCATCGCGGCTTCGTGGACGAACCGAGGGTCGATTCCGGCCTCTTCCGCGACCCGGACCAGTTCGTCGGCGCTCACGGTGCCCTCGTGTTGAGCCTGCAGCCGGTTGGCTAGGTTCAAAATCTCATCGCGCTGCTCGGCAGTGAAGCGCGGGGCGTCGTTCTGTTCGAGGGCCACGAATCAATTATAGGGCGATGTCCAATAGCGCCGGTGCCTTGCGCGAGGGTGTAGCAGTCCGTTGCCACACCCCGCGCAAGCGGGAATCGATCAGCGGCGACGACGGCGGAGGAGGGCAACAGCGCCCAACGCCAAAGCCGCGAGGCTCGTCGGTTCAGGAACCGCGGCGATGCCGGGGCCGGTCCAGAGGACGGCTTCGTCGCGGCCGGTGGTGTCGTTATGGGCGAAACCGGCGATATAGGTCGCGGTGCCGTCGGCCCAGATTGCCTCGGCGGCGGAGGTGGTGTAGTTGGGCGCGAGGAAGGAGCCGAGGTCGACCCAGGAGGCGGCGCTTCCGTTCCACAGGCTGGCGCGCTGGGTGCCGCCGATCGAGGAGTAGCCGACTTGATATCCTTGGGTCACGGCGGCGGCATACGACCCGGAGGAGCCCGCCGGGCTAAGGTCGATGACCGAAGCGGCGGTATCGCTCCAGACGGCGGCATGGTGAAGCCCGCCCTCGTAGAAATCGCCAACCTCCTGATCGGCGGAAATGCCGAGGGCTTCGGAGAAATCGGCTCCCGCGGGGTTAAGATCGACCCAGGAGGCGGCGCTGCCGGTCCAGAGACTGGCGCGGCCCTGGCTGTTCTTCATGGTGTATCCCGCCACGCGGTTGCCGGAGATGGCTTGGCCGTTCGAATACAGGGCGCCGGACGGGTTGAGATCGACCCAGGAGGCGGCCGTGCCGCTCCACATTCCGGCGTGCCAGTTTGAGCCGATGGTGGCATAGCCGGTTTGCCGGTTGCCGGAAACGCCAAGGGCGATGGAGTAGGGGGCGCTGAGGGGGTTTAGATCGACCCAGGAGGCGGCGGTTCCGCTCCAGAGGCTGGCGTGAATAGCGCCAGCGTAGGCGGTGCCGACCTGATGGCTACCGTCAGCGGCGAGCGCCTGGGAAAAGGCGGAGCCGACGGGGTTCAGGTCAACCCATGAGGCGGCGGAGCCGCTCCAAAGGCTGGCGTGGTCGTTGCCCGCTTTGGTGACGTAGCCGGCTTGAGAGTTTCCGGTGACGCCGAGGGCGTTCGAGTAGGACGCGCCCGCCGGATTCAGATAGGTCGCGCTCCACTGGGCGTGGGCGGCACCGATCAGCGACAGTGCTGCGAAGACGACGGGAATTTTCATAGATTTCACTTTTCTGCTCTCCAAAAACTTCGCGCCTTAACCTCCCTCTTAGTTGAGGGAAACACGCGAAACTAAGAGAAAGTATGCGGCTCACCTGTGACTTTGTACTGGTAGTAACTTGAAATCGATGGTAGGATCATGAGGTGCGGTATTGCCTCGCCAACCTCTCGGTTCCTCCTTCGAAAATGTGGGTTGGGGCAGGGCATCTTACGGTTGAGCGGCTCGAGTGGACGCAATCACCCCTCTATTTCTCGGTCCTTTACTACCACCACCGCAACGCGGTCACTCTCGGCGGCCAGACGATCGCCGTCGACAAGGGAGACGTGATCGTGGTGGCCCCTGGTATTCATGCTCGTCATGCCCAAGTGGGGGAGGAGTGCCGGTTTGAATTCTTCACGTTTGATCTTCCGGGGCGGCAGTCCACCGAGGTCGCGGTGCCGGTCCATCTCCCCGACCGAAGCTACCAATACGAAGACCTGAAGCGGGCGAGCGAGCGGATTTCGGAGGTGCATCAACCAGCGATCGCCTTCGTTTGGAACCTGCTGTGGAGCGTTGCCCGGTCTACCTCGATGTTTAGAGAGCAAGAGGCGCTCTATTTGGCGGAGGAGTTCGTGCGAAGGAATTTAGACCGCCGGTTTACGGTGGCGGAGATGTCGGAGAAGTGCCGCGCGACGCATCGGAAACTGCTAACTGCCTTTCGGCAGCAGCATGGCGTTTCGATTCAGGAATACATCCTCCAGGCTCGGATCCAGGAGGCATCGCGGCTTCTTCTCACCACTTCGCTTCCGGTGAAGGAGATCGCGGCGAAGGTTGGGTATTCGGATCTTCAGGAGTTCAATAAGGTTGTGCGAACCGGAACGGGGGCGTCTCCGCGCCAGTTCCGCGAGGCGCGTGCTTAGGCTTCGCATTGTCGATACAATGCAGATGTGATTAACTTCCTTGTCCTTTGCTTGGAAATCGCCGGGGGAGAACAGGTACCTGCGGCGCTGCCGGAGGGCAACCTCGGCATCGCGGCCAGGTACCGCGCCGATGGCGACATCGACAAAGATTCGGCAGTGCTTTTTAGGGACGACTTTGAGAAGGGGATGCCTTGGGAGAAGTGGAGCATGGCCTTCCATCAGGAGCACATTCGGATGGCCACCGAGGCGGAGAACGTTTATGGAGGGAAGCGGGCGCTCGAGTTCACCGTGCCGAAACAGGAGGCTGAACTGAGTAACTCGGTCGTCCGCCACTTTGAAGAGGGTCACGACACGGTTTTCCTTCGCTATTACGCGCGGTTCGATAGTGGTTTCGATCAGACCGGATCGAGCCACAACGGCGGGTATCTCGCCGCGCTCTCCCCCGGTCTGCCTTACGCGACGCCCGGGATCAAGGCCGACGGGCGGAATAAATTCGTTGCCAGTTTCGAGAATTGGCGCGACGACGAGAACCCCAAACCCTCTCCGGGAGAGCTCAATGTTTACTGCTACCACCCCGAAATGAGATCGCAATGGGGCGATCACTTTTTTCCGTCGGGCACGGTTCTGCCATTCACTTATAAGCCGGGTGACTTCGGCCCGTCCTTTGTGAAGCGGAACGAGGTGATTCAGAAGCTCGGCGTTTGGAACTGCTACGAACTGATGATGAAAGCGAATACGGTCGGCAAGCGCGACGGACGGATTGCTTGTTGGGTGGACGGGAAGCTGATCGCGGATTTCCCGAATCTCCGTCTGCGGGACGTCGCCTCGTTGAAGATCAACTACGCGGCCCTCGATCTGCATATCCATAGCAACCCGAAGCGCGAGAATAAGAAGTGGTACGACGACGTGGTGATGGCCACTTCCTACATCGGGCCGAAGGTTAACTAAGCGACCGAATACCCGGCCAGTCGCGCCAGATGTCGGCGAGTCGGGCCTCTTTGTCTTGGTAGTGATCCCGGTGGGTCAAGCGGAAGAAGATGGCGTAACGGATGTTTGACGAAATGTTCGGGGCGATGCCGTGGGCCAGCTGGTAGTGGCAGAAGATCATGTCGCCGGCGTTCCCGGTGAGATGGATCGGCTCCGGCTGTTCGATCTTCGGGAATCCGTCAAGGAATGCCTTTGGGCCGTGTTCTTGGAAGTAGGCCTCGGTGGAGCGGTGGGTGCCGGGGAGGACGGTGAAGTTGCCCGAATTGGGCTCGGGGAGGTCCGAGAGCAGGACTCCGACCAGGGCGGTGAAGCTGCCTATCGTGCCCGACGCGACGCCGTTCGTGGGCGTGGGGAAGCCGTCGAGGTGGGGGCGGAAGGGAGGGAGGTCGTCGTCCGCCCGGGGGAAGCGCAGCGCAATCTGACCGCCTGTCGGCCTCTCGAAAGTACCCTCGCCGAGGACGGATTCGGCCAGTTCGACGGCGCTGGTTGCGTTGAAAAGGTCGGTGATGACGGGCGAATTTCGAAGCTCTGGGCAGTAGGTTTGGGCGCGCATGGTCGGCAGGTCCGCCGGATCCAGACCTTCACCCAGTGAATGGTTGATCGCCTTCCTTGCCCGATGCACCAGTTCCGGGGCTACTTGTCCGCGAAGAACCGTGTAGCCCACCTCGTAGATTTCGCCCTTCTGCGCGCGATTAAATCCCACGGCCGCCAGCATATCACGAGCTTGTTCAGTTATCCGGCGCCGGACTTCTTAGCCGCGTTCAAATCATTCCCACGCAGCGTCTCGGCGGTGTTGATGAACGTGTCTTTGTCCTTCATCACCGCTTGCGCCGGGAGCATGTCGGAGAGGGTCTTCACCCCATCGACCTTCTTTACGGCCGTCCCGATGGCCAGAAATTCGATGACGCCGCCGCCGAGGGAATAGACATAGGTCTTGATGCCAACCACCTGGTCCGCGCCGCAGGAGGCGGCGTCTTCGGCGATGTGGTGGAGCGCGTTTTCTCGCGCCTCATAGACCAGTTTCGTCATCTCCGAGATCTCGCCGCGGGCGAGCGATTTGAACGCGGCGGTGATTCCGCCCACCAGCCCTAGGGAGTAGATCGAGCAGCCGAGAACTAGCCGGATCGGGAGATAGCCGAGGTGGACCATGTTCCAGGTCTCCTCACACGTGAGGTCGCTCGTTGCGGGCAGATCGTCGTAGGTTGGGTCGTAGCCGGGATGGCGAGAAGAGGTGCCTACCATGACCATCTCCTGCATGCCTTGGAAAGGAATGATCGAGGTTCGGATGCCGACGACGCAGTTCGCGCTGTGGGACTTTGCTTCGGCCTGAATTCGCTGGAGAGCCAGGTGGCGGGTGTGGTTGAACACCTCGCTGTATTCCTTAATCTCGCCCCGCGCGAGACCCCGAAAAGCGCCGACGATGCCACCGCCCAAGCCGATCGAATAGGCTACGTTGCCGAACGAGAAGTGTTTCGGCGTAAAACCACTATCGAGTTGGCAATACAGCTCTTGCCCATCCCAGGAAGTCGTGAACTCCAATTGCGTGGCGTTAAATCCCTCGCGGTGAACGGCCGAGCCGACGCTGAGGAACTCCATGCTGCCGCCGTGTTGAACGAGTTCGGAGGTGACCCCGGACAAGCCGATCGCCCCATGAAGGTCGCTCCAAGCTTGCATCCGTTCAATCGCCGCCTTACGGCCATCGTGAACGATTTGGGTGACCTGCTCGACCTCCCCGCCGGTCAGGGTTCGAAGCCCCGATCCGATGGTGCCGATAAAGCCCATCGACCAAACGCTATTGCCGATAACCAACTCCCCTGGAGTCATTCCTTTCTTGGCCAAGCAAAAGATCTCGTTCCCGTTGAGCCCGGTGTTGACTGCCACATGATTTAGAACGAGTCAACGGTGCATAAAGATGCGGGCCTGCAAGTCGTATCCTGTTGGCAATGCCCATCCAAATCCGAGCCTACGTCCCCGACGATCGAGAAGCCGTGGTTGCCGTCTGGCGCGCGGCTGGACTCATTCGCCCGGTCAACAGCCCCTACCGGGACATCGACCGAAAGCTAGCCGTCGACCCGGAGGGCTTCCTTGTGGCCGTTGACAACGAAAGCGTGGTCGGAACCGTGATGGCCGGATACGACGGGCACCGTGGCTGGATCAACTACATGGGCGTCGACCCAATACGCCACCGAGAAGGGGTCGGCCGAGCCCTCATCGAAGCCGCGGTTGAGCTTCTGCGTGGTCGCGGGTGCCCCAAGGTGAACCTGCAGGTGTTTCGCCACAATTCGGGAGCCATCGAGTTCTACGAGAGAATCGGATTCGTGGAGGACAGCCTGATCTCGATGGGATTGCGGCTCGTGCAGGACGAAGGGTCCTCGTCTAAACTCTAAACGGTGGTCCCTCCCGCAACCCTCTTCCTTGCCTGGCTTCGGTCAGGCGGGTTTGCGTTTGGCGGAGGTTCGGTCGCGTTGGAGTCGATTCGGCGAGAACTGGTCGATCGGCGAAAATGGATGACCGAATACGAGTTCTCGCGCAACTGGGCGCTCTGTCAGGTCGCTCCGGGCATCAATCTGTTCGGGTTTGCGCTGCTCATCGGGCGTTCTTTGGGCGGACTGAAAGGCGCGCTCGCCTCCCTGATGGGAATGATGCTGCCAAGCGCGGTGATCACCTTGGCCCTTGCGGCGACATTCGGGGCCTTGAGCAAACATCCTTCGGTCGAAGCGGCGATGCGTGGGGTGGTCCCGGCCACGGCAGGGTTAGGTCTGGCATCCACTTTTCGAACCGGACGGCCCCTCGCGTTGGTCGGTTGGGATGAAAAAGGCTGGATTCGCGTGGCGACGGTTTTCCTCGTCCTGGGTGGCATGATCGGCATGCTGGCCGGTCTGCCCCCGGTGGGTCTTATCTTGGCTGGTGCGGCCGTTGGCGCGTTGGTCTGGTGGAGGGCGGCCCGGTGAACCCTTTGCTCCTATTTGTCTCGATGCTAAAGGCGTCGCTCCTGTCGACCGGCGGCATGGGCAATGCCCCGATCGTGCATAGCGACTTCGTCGTGGCGAAGATCGCTACCGAGCGGCAGTTCTCCTCCGCGCTTGCCATTGGCCAGGTCTCACCGGGCCCAACCGGGCTCTGGGTTGTGGCGTTTGGTTATGCGATGGGCGGGTGGATCACTGGGTTGGCAACGCTTCTCGCCATCCTCATCCCGCCCTTCTCCATCCTCGGTGTGGCAGTCCTCTACAAGCGGGCCAACGAACATCCGGCGGTCGAAGGATTGGTCTGGGGGCTCGGCGTTACCGTCGCGGGAGTCTCCGCTGCCGTGATGCTCAAGCTGCCGTTCAGCGAGGGAACGCACTTCGAGACTATCGCGATCGCGATCGCCGCGTTGGCCGTCGGTCTTCACGGCAAGATTCCGGTTTTCTGGATGATCCTCGCGGGGGCGGTCGCCGGTTACTTACTTCGCTGAGCCTCAGGTACACCGGCGGAAGGTTCGTCGCCCCGAATGAGAAAGTGAGTTTCCATACCATTCGGTTGGATAGACCAGATCCCCTTTCGTCCATTAACCGGTCCGCCGGCATAAAGAACTTCCTTCCCGTCCCTTGTCCAACAGGGGTTGCTTGCGTGAATGGTGCGCGGAGTAATTCGGTGGCAACGAAAGGTGCTCGCCTCGTAAACCCAAAGGGCACCCGCCGTGCCGTCGGACCCGACAAGTCTCTCGTCCATATCCTGAGTCCACCATCCCCCGACAAATCGATTTCCGCTACCCGGAGACGGCGCCATGACGTCCGGGTCCATATCGTCATCGGGATCGTGAGGAGTTACCGTTGTTCGCCAGAGAACCTTCCCCTCTTGATCGATTCTCAGCACTTGGCTGCCGGCGATGACCACAATCGTGCCGTCCATTTGGGGTCTGGGGGCAGAAATGGATCCACCGGCCGACTTCTCAGCGAGAACGATTCGAGACTTGCCAGTCGCGCGATCAACGGCGTAGAGATCCCAAGAATCCTTCGGATCGTTCGAAAAGAAAATTGTCTTTCCGTCGGCGGCGTAGCGCCCGGAACGGACATTGCCCATCACGAGAATCCGTTCCTTTCCCGTACGGAGGTTTTGCTCGCGAAGAGTGTCGTCTGTTTCCGTCCAGTAAACGAAAGATTGCCGGTCGGGCGCAAGGTCGGGCTGGCGGGCTTGGCCGACTTTAGATCGGACGGACGGTTTTCCGAAGAGCCGGACGAAGCCGGATGGATCGACATAAACGAAGGGTGAGGTGATTGTCCTGATGGCGAGGACGAAGGCGAGCACGACGACATTGTATGAGATGGCGTAAGCTCGGCCCATGACCTTTGCCTTACCGCCGCTCGAACCGGTCACTTTGCCGATCCTCGGTGCTGACGCCCGATTCCCCGTACGGCGGGTCTATTGCGTGGGGCAAAACTACGCTGACCACGTGAAGGAGATGGGCGGCGACGGCCGCCAACCGCCGTTTTTCTTCGCCAAGCCAACCGATGCGATCAACCTTACGGGCGAGTTTCCCTATCCGCCCGCGTCGGACAACGTGCATCACGAAGTCGAACTCCTCGTCGCCATCGGCCCCGATGGCATCTTCGGCTACGGGGTCGCGCTCGACATGACCCGGCGTGACCTTCAGACCGCCGCCAAGAATTCCGGCAAGCCCTGGGAGGCGGCAAAAGGCTTCGACGCTTCCGCCCCGTGTGGTCCGTTGACCAGGGACTTCGATCCTTCTTCCGGCGGCATTTGGTTGGACGTCAACGGCGAGCGACGGCAGTCGGCCGATCTAGACCAATTGATCTGGTCCGTGCCCGAGATCGTCGCGGAGCTTTCGAAGCTGTTCAAGCTGCTGCCGGGAGATGTGATCCTGACCGGGACGCCGGCAGGCGTGGGGCCGGTGGTAGTGGGGGATGTGATGACCGCTGGCATCGATGGGTTGGAAGGGATCGAAGTTAGGGTCGCTTGAGGTTCACCGCGAATTCCACTCTTCGCGAAGGATCGCGTATTGCCACATGTCGCGACGCTGCCCGTCCACCCCGAGGGCGCTGGACCGGAACGTTGCCTCTCTCGTCAGCCCACATTTCTCGGCAACCCGCGCGCTGCCAATGTTCCGCGTATCGCACTTCCAGATCAGCCGCTCCCAGCCCCACTCGGTGAATCCCCACTCGAGCATGGCCTCCAGCACTCGCGTTCCCATTCCCTGATTCGCCCGCGAAGCTCGAATCCACATTCCGATCTCCGCGACTCCCCAAGCTAGCGGGCCGCAGCGTAGATGGAATCCGGTTCCTCCCACCAGTTCTTCACCGATCCATGCGCCGATCACGAACTCCTCGTTTGTGAGATACTTCGCCGCCAATCTACGGCACCGCTCCTCGACGACATCGAGCGGCTCCTCTGTCTTCGCCCAGGCCATCCAGGTCCTCAGATGTTCGTAAGAGGAAAGCGTCGCCTCACGAAGCGCCGCCCCATCTCCTGGCCGGTAGATTCGCAGCTCGAGTTCGCCCTTACGAAAATATTCCGGAGCAAAAAACGGATCACGCATGGGGCAGGAAGTTTACAAGACCGGAGGTCCGTGCAACTTTCCGCAATCGTGGTGCATGGTTAATGCACCGCCATGAACAAGCGATTGAATTTAGCCTTTGCCGCAAGCCTGTCTCTTGCCGTCTTCGCTTCTGCCGTCACCCTTCCGGCTCCCATCAAAGCCAACTACGGCCTTTTGATCGCCGCGATCAATAAGGGGGATTTCATGACCTTCCAGTCCTACTTCGCGCCCACCTTCGTAAACGTGGACGCGACCGGTAAGGTGGTGAAGCGCGCCGAATTCCTTGAGGAAGCGGGGGCGATCGTCAAAAGCATCAAGAAGGGCAACCTCAAGGAGAAGGTCTTGGGAGTCAAATCTCACGGTCGGACTGTCTCCGTGGACTTCGACCTTGCGGGAGCCCTCGCGACCGCCACGGGCCCTCTTGAGCTTCACGAAGTGGGCACCGATGTCTGGGCCGAGTCAAAAGGGAAGTGGCTGCTCGTCAAAACGGTCGATAAAGTCTTTACCGTTACACCGATTAAAAAGTAGGCTCGCTTCGTTTGGTCCCATTCAAAAGGGGACCAAACCTACTTCTGCTTGGGTAACGCCCGCGTGGCCCCGCCCGAGATGCCGCCGTCGACGAGCAGCGTCTGTCCCGTCACGTACGCGCTCGCGTCCGATGCAAGGAACACGACCGATCCCTCGAGGTCGTCCATCTTCCCCGGCCGTTTCAGCGGAATCCGGTCGACCAGATAGTCGACCCAGTCTTGGTCTTCATACATGACCGCGTTCTGAGCCGTCTTGAACCATCCCGGCGCCAGGCAGTTCACGGTGATCCCATAACCTCCCCAGTCGTCGGCCAGGCTCATCGTCAACTGCTTGACCCCGCCGCGGCTCGCCCCATATGGTCCGAGTCCCGCATAGCCTGCGACCGCCGTCACCGAGCCAACGTTGATAATCCGTCCGTAACCGGCGGCGATCATATGCCGGGCCACAGCCTGCGCGACGAAAAACGTGCCGCGAAGGTTGGTGTCCAGGATCAGATTCCAGTCGTCCCAAGTCACATCGATCGCCGGTTTGCGAACGTTGCAGCCCGCGTTGTTTACGAGAATGTCGATCTTCCTGTAATGGGAATGGCCGGCGGCTACCGCCGTTTGGATGCTGTCGTAGTCCCGAACGTCACAGGCCAGCGGCAGGCACTTCCGCCCCATCGCGAGGATCTCGTCGACGAACGGCTCCAGCGCCTCCGCGCTCCGGCTGGTCACGATCAGGTCGGCTCCCGCCGCCGCCAAAGCCCGCGCGAAGGTCTGCCCCAGGCCCCGGCTGCAGCCGGTGACCAGTGCCACTTTGCCGGTGAGATCGAACTTCTCTAAGGACAAACCATCACCTTCATCAGCCCCTTCTCGCCCTTGTAAAGCCGGTCGAACCAACTCGCCGTATCCTCAAGCGGCGTACGCGCCGAAATCAGCGGATCGACCTTGATCCGGCCGTCCGCGATCATCGCCAGACTATCCGGATACTCGCCCTGCGAGGCCGCGGAGCCAAGCACGTCGAGCTCCCGAGATACGATCGCCTGCAGCGGCATCTCGACCTTCGGCGAAAGATTTCCGACAAGCACGACCGTCCCACCTTTTTTCGTGTTTTGGATCGCAGCGTTGATCGTCGCCGAAATCCCGACCGCCTCGATCGCCACGTCAACTGGGCCGGAGAACTCCGTCGCCGTGGCCCCCAGGGTCATGGCCAGCGCGAGCTTGTCCTGGTCCAGATCGACCGCGATAATCTCGCTCGCCCCTTTCTCTCGAAGCATCTGGACGATCAGCAGGCCTATCATGCCCACCCCGATCACCGCCGCCGTCTGCCCTGGCTTTAGGCCGGATCGTCTTACCGCATGGTAGGCAATCGAAACTGGCTCGACCATCGCGGCATGTTCGAACGAAAGTGCGTCTGGCAGCCGGTGAAGGATCCGCTCCGGGACCGCGACGAACTCGGCATAGGCTCCGTCCTCCCGAAACTCAGCGCACGAGACTCCGAGCACTTTTCGGTTGTCGCAAAGATTGATCTCGCCCTTTCGGCAGTAGTCGCAGTGCCCGCAGAACACCGTCGAATCGAACGTGACCCGATCTCCGATCGCGTAGTCACCCACCTGTGAGCCGACCTCGACGATCACCCCGGCCGCCTCGTGGCCCATCACAATCGGCGGCAGCCGTCGCCCGGTGCTGCCGTCCATCCCATGCACGTCGCTCCCGCAGATCCCGCAGGCCCGCACCTCGATGAGCACCTCGTCGTCCTTGGGAACCGGCCGAGGTAAGTCGACAAGCTCAAACCGTCCGTACTCCACAAGCTGGAGAGCCTTCATCGCCACAGCGTACTCGGGAGTTCGTTCCGCTTGGAACGAGGAACGCGTCGAAGACGGAAACGTGGGGAGGGGTTGAAGCGTGGCAAAGATTGATACGCTTCAACCCCACCCCTAGCCCCTCCCCATTTTTCTCGCGATGAAATCTGGCCTTATTTTCGATTGCAGGAACCCGCGGAAAAACAATGAGGGGAACCGGATTACAGATCCCCGCGCAACCCAGATGGATATCCGTCTTTCAAACTATGATTCGCCAACCCGTCAAAGTCCGGCAGGGCCGGATTCTCCCGCGAGAAATCATCCTCCGGCGCATAGCCGACCAGCTCCCGAGCGTTCGAGATATCCAGCCGATTGAATCGATTCCCGCTTAATCCGTTGAAAATCGCGAACTGCAAAGTCTCATCGTCGACGCACCGTACGAGGAGTTGGAGAAGGTCCCGCGGCGACACCCAGGCGTCCATGTTGTCGATCCGCTCCGGGTTCCGAACCCATTCAGGAAGAAGAAAAGCGCCTATCCGAATTGCGATATCGCTCAAGCCTTCCTGCTCCGCCATATAGCGGGCCAAGGCCTCTCCAAAGCACTTGGTTACTCCATAAAGGTCACCCGGAGCAACCGGATCTTCCGGTCCGACTTGGACGTCCGAAGGATAGCCCGAGACCGCGTGGATCGACGAAGCGAAGATCACTCGGCGACAACCGGCCGACTTCGCGGTCGCGAATAGGTTATAGGTGCCGACGATGTTGGACTCCAGTAGAGGTCCCCATTCGGCTCGCGGGGAGGATTGGCCCGCTAGGTGCAAGACGGTATCGATCCCTTCGCAGGCGGCTTTGAGCGCAACGAGATCAGCCAAATCCGCCTCCACGACATCCCTTCCCTCGACCATTTCGCCGGGACGAACCATCAACCGGAGGTCGAACCGCTCGGGAGCGTGCGCGGCGAAATGCGTTCCGATAAAGCCCGCCGCTCCCGTCACAAGGACGCGACGGGGAAGGGGAGCGGGCGAAGAAGGGAGGCGAGAATGGGCGTACGGCACGGTATTCAAGAGCCCCCGCAACGCTGCCTTTGGGCTCCTTAGCCTACCGCGCCAAAGTTAACGCACTTTGAGCGCGGTACGCCTGGGCTCTTTCTTGTGGGGCCGCTCTTCCGACACTGGCCGCCGCTCCAATTCTCGGCCTGCCGCGAGCGCCGCGCCGGCGTGGGCGCGAACCTCTTCGTGGGTTGCAATGAGTCTTTGGGTGGCCTCCCGCATGCGGGCTCCGCGCAAAGCGTCGCCATCGCGAAAAGAGCGTTGGCTCAGGGCGGCAAGACTTGCTGCGGCGGATCGGATGCGTCGAGCGAGGCGAAGGATGAGGCGTGCTTTCCGAATTGGAGGTTGGGGGGATGCCTCGATGCCCGCCACCTGTGCGCGAATTTTGAACTCGTCGATCAATCGTTTCTCCGGCCCCACGTTGGGCCCCGTCTTTCGAAACCTCAGAACCGTCATTGGTTCCGTAAATCCTTTCGGATCAATTTCATATTACGCTCCCCGTGAAGAGCGATATCCGCATTCTCGGAGGGTCGGGCCGAAATCCTTACGATCTTTCGAATACCTCGCACATCTTTGGGTTCTAGTTGGTTAACCTAGGCGCACCGATGCTTTTCTCACTGCTCGTCGCGCCGCCCAACTCCGGCTATTTCATGGAGCCTTCGTTGCGCGGAGACCATATCGTTTTCGTGTCTCAAGGCGATCTTTGGGAAGTGGACGCCAAAGGCGGCTCCGCGCATGCCCTCACGGGACACACCGCCCCGGCTTCGAGCCCCGAGATATCGCCGGACGGAAAGACCGTCGCCTTCACCGGCACCTTCGAAGGCGTCGCCGATACCTACACGATGAACCTGGACGGGGATCTTCCCAAACGGCTGACGTTCGGACTCGGAGGCCGCGTCGTGGGATGGACTCCGGAAGGGAAGGTGCTCACCACGACCTCCGCTAAGTCGACCCTGCCTGATCTCCAACTTGCCATCATCGACCCTCAAACCCGCGCCCAAACCATGGCGCCGCTCGCTCAAGCCAGTGACGGCGCTTACGACGCCTCCGGCAAGAACCTCTACTTCACCCGCCTCAACTTCCAGGGCAGCCAGACGAAGCGATACGTCGGCGGCTTCATCCAAGGCATTTGGAAATACACCACCGGTGCGCCGGAAGCGGTGAACCTCACCAGGAGCTTCCTCGGCACCAGCAAAGCGCCGATGTGGTGGAAGGGCCGCGTCTACTTCCTTTCCGACCGGGACGGCACCATGAACCTCTGGTCGATGGACGAGAACGGCGGATCGCTCAAGCAGATCACCAAGCTTAAGGGCTGGGATATCCAGAGCGCCTCCCTCGACGCTGGCCGCGTCGCCTACCAGGCGGGTGCCGACCTGCACCTCTTGGATCTCACGACCAACGACGATAAAACGCTTTCAATCTCTCTCGCCGGCGACTTCGAAGCTACCCGCGAGCACTGGATTCGCAATCCGATGGCCTACCTCAGCGCCGTCGATCCCTCCTCAAACGGCGACCGCATTGTCCTCACCTCCCGTGGCCAGGTGTTTGTTGTGCCAACGGAGGCCGGACGCATCGTCGAAATCACCCGAAAGTCCGGCGTCCGCTACCGGAATGCCATTTTCCTCCCGGACGGCAAATCCGTCCTCGCTCTTTCCGACGAAACCGGGGAGACCGAGTGGTGGAAGTTCCCTGCCAATGGCGTCGGCGCCGGCGAACAGATCACGACGGGAGCCCAGGTCCTGGCGATGGGCGGCAAGATCTCTCCAGACGGAAAACACCTTGCCTACCAAGACAAGAACTACGACCTCTGGACCATCGATCTTGCGACGAAGACGCGGACCAAGGTTGCAAACAGCGGCTATGGCACGATCGACGACTACATCTGGTCTCCGGACTCCAAGAACCTTGCCTACGTGCTGCCGACCGTCTCCTTCGGCACGCTGAACCTCTATTCGCTTGCCACAGCCAAGTCCACCGTCGTGACCTCGGCCCGAAGCGATGCCTCCTCCCCCGCCTTTTCGCCCGACGGCAAGTGGCTCTACTTCCTCTCCGACCGGACCTTCAACTCCGCCGTCAGCGCGCCCTGGGGACCGCGCCAGCCGGAACCCTACTTCGATCGTCAAACCAAGATCTATGCGGTAGCCCTGCGAAAGGGAATCCGATCGCCCTACCTTAGGGCGGACGAAACGACCGTCCCCGACAAGCCCGGAACCGGCATCGACCTTGACGGCATCCAGAACCGCCTGATCGAAGTGCCCGTCCCCGCCGCCAACTATCGAAATCTCAACGTGAACGGCGATCGCCTGTTCGTTCAAGACGCGCCAGTGGGTGGCACTCCAAACCTTCTGGCGATCGACGTCAAAGACCGGGAGATTGGCCCGAAGCAGCTTCTCCCCGCCGCCGGAGGCTACACGCTGACCGCCGACGGCAAGAAGATCCTGGCCCAAGTGGGTAACGGATTTGTCACCTTGGCCGCCGCAGGAGGAGCACCCACGCCGGTCGATCTCTCCGGGTGGGCCTTCTCCGTTGACCCTCGGGAGGAGTGGCGCCAAATGTTTGTCGAGGCCTGGAGACTTGAGCGAGACTACTTCTATGACACCAACATGCACGGGGTCGACTGGAAAGCCGTGCGGGCGAAATATGAGCCTCTCGTCGATCGCGTCCGCTCCCGGGATGAGCTCAGCAATATCCTGGAGCAGATGATCGGCGAGCTCTCGGCCCTTCACATGTTTGTCTACGGTGGAGACGCCCGCGGTCCGAGTGACTCAATCGGCGTTGGCGCATTGGGCGGTGAACTCGTTCGAGATCCTGGGCTCGGTGGCTACCGCATCACCCGCATCTATCAGGGCGATCCGGACTATCCGGACTCCCTCTCCCCTCTTGTCCGCCCAGGAGTCGATCTTAAGGTTGGGGACGCGATACTCGCCGTGAACGGCCAGGACGTCATGGGTCTTCCCGACCTCGGCGCGGCGCTCCGAAATCAGATCGGCAAGCCGGTGCTCCTTCATGTCCGGGAGGCGGACGGATCCGTGCGCGACACCATCGCCCGCCCCGTAGGCTCGACCCGAGACCTGCGCTACACCGACTGGGAAACCTCCCGCCGGGTTCAGGTCGATAAGGATAGCGGCGGGACGGTTGGCTATGTCCACCTCCGCGCAATGGGTGGCGGAGACATCAATCAATGGGAGCGGGATTTCTATCCTGCCTTTGACCGCCAGGGAATCATCATCGACGTCCGCCACAACAACGGCGGCAACATCGACTCCTGGATCATTGAGAAACTCCTTCGAAAGGCCTCCTTCTACTTCGCCGGTCGCGTCGGCGAACCCAACTGGAACATGCAGTGGGCCTTCCGCGGCCACATCGTGGTCCTGTGCGATCAAGAGACTGCGTCGGACGGGGAGACCTTCACCGAAAGCATCAAGCGCCTAAACCTCGGAAAGACCATCGGCATGCGAACCTGGGGCGGCGGCATCTGGCTCTCCTCCAGCAATTTCCTCCGCGACGGCGGCATCGCCACCGCGGCCGAGTACGGTGTCTACGGCAACGACCAGAAGTGGGTCATCGAAGGCCACGGCGTCGACCCCGACATCGAAGTCGACAACCTCCCCCATGCCACCTATCTCGGCAAAGACGCCCAACTGGAGGCGGCTCTCGCCTATCTCGCCCAACAGATCAAAGACCACCCGGTTCCAGTGCCGGCGATTCCAAAGCGGCCGATTAAGGCGTTTTCGGGCGGCCGATAGCCGATGGGGGCGCGCCGACAAATTGGCGCGCCCCCCACCCCTCACCACCCCTTAACTTTCCCCTAGGTACCTTCCACCCATGCATTCTCGTCGAGACTTTCTGCGCAGCGCTGCGCTCCTAAGTGGAACGGCTTTCGTCTGGGGCTCTGTCCCGGAAGCCATCGCCAAAGCCATGGCGATCGACCCTGAGAAAGGCACTACTTTTCTCGACGCCGAGCATGTCGTGATCCTCATGCAGGAGAACCGGTCGTTCGACCACTGCTATGGCGCTCTCCAAGGCGTCCGCGGCTACCGGGACCCGCGAGCCCACGTTCAGCCCAACGGAAACAGGGTCTGGTTCCAGACCGACGCCCAAGGCGAAACCTACGCTCCGTTCCGCCTCGACATCCACCAGACCAACGCCACCTGGATCGGTGGCCTGCCTCACTCCTGGCCCGACCAGGTCGACGCCCGCAATGGCGGCAAGTACGACAAGTGGCTGATCGCCAAACCTCGTAAGGGCTTTCCCTTCACACTGGGGCACTACACCCGGGCCGACCTTCCGTTCTATTACGCCCTGGCCGACGCCTTCACCGTCTGCGATCAGGCCTTCTGCTCCTCGCTCACCGGTACCACCCCTAACCGCCTGTTCCTCTGGACCGGCAATATCCGCGCGAGTAAGGACGATTCCGCGAGGACGATGAACGGTGACACCGATTACGGCGTCGAAGCCGCCTGGACCACCTTCCCCGAACGGCTCGAAGATGCTGGGGTCTCGTGGCGAATCTATCAGAACGAGATCAGTATCGATTCCGGGTTCCAAGGCGAAGAAGATGCCTGGCTTTCGAACTTCACCGATAACCCCATCGAGTGGTTCACCCAATATAACGTCCGTTTCGGCAAGAGCCACCGCGAGTACCTCAAGGCCCGTGTAAAAACGCTGCCCGATGAGATCGCCAAGACGGAGAAGCTGATGCAAGTAGCCAACATGAGTGAGGAGGCCGGAGCCAAACTTGCCAAAGAGCTAACCGAAAAGCGGGCCGAGTTGAAGGCCATCCAAGCGGAAATGGCGGAGTACACCGACGAAAAGTGGGCCGCCCTTTCTCCGCGCGCCAAGGCTCTCCACTTGAAGGCGTTCACCACCAACGAAGGTGACCCGCACTATCGATCTCTTACTACTCTGCGCTACCAGGATGGCGACCAGGAACGAGAAGTCCTCGTCCCTGAAGGGGACACCCTCCACCAGTTCCGTGCCGACGTGGACGGCGGTAACTTACCGGCCGTTTCTTGGATCGTCGCCCCAGAGAACTTCTCTGACCACCCCGGAGCCGCCTGGTATGGCGCCTGGTACCTCTCCGAGTGTCTCAACATCCTGACCAAGAATCCCGAGGTCTGGAAGAAGACGATTTTCATACTCTGCTACGACGAGAATGATGGTTACTTCGATCACGTTCCGCCCTTCGTCGCCCCTCACCCGGATCGCCCCGAAACCGGGAAAGCCTCGCCTGGTCTCGATACCTCGGTTGACGTCGCGAACGTGCATGGACGGGATAGCTCGATTGGCCTCGGGTTTCGCGTTCCCCTTGTCGTCGCCTCGCCCTGGAGTCGTGGCGGTAACGTGAACTCGGAAATCTTCGACCACACCTCGATGCTTCAGTTCCTTGAGGTCTGGCTCGCAGGCAAAGGGAAGACGGTCAAAGAGGCCAACATCAGCGATTGGCGCCGCACTGTTTGCGGAGATCTCACCTCCTGCTTCCGCCCTTACCGTGGGGAAAAGATTGCTCTCCCCACCCCACTCAATCGCGACGCGACGGTGGAAGGCATTCACGCCGCCAAATTCAAGGGACTTCCCAAGGGCGGCAGCGCTCTCTCGCCGTCGGAGATTCAATCCGCAAACGTGGGTACGGTGCAGGAACCGGGAACGCGTCCGTCGTGCGCCTTGCCATACGAACTCGTGGTGAACGGGGTCATGAACCCTAACGGGCTAACGATCATTATGGAGGCCCGCAATGAGGCCTTTGGCGATAAGGCTTTAGGCGCGCCGTTTAATGTCTATTCGTACGGTGAGGAGATAACGGTCCGCGCCTACGCGGTTAAAGCCGGCGACACGGTGAGAGATCTCTGGGAAGTCAAATCTCCTTACAACATGCGGATCGATGGTCCTAACGGGTTCATGCGCGAATTCAAAGCCGAAAAGCCGCACCCGAGCCTTGCGGTTTTGGTTGGCACCGGTGAGGGCAAGAAGCCGAATGGCAAAGTCGAGATCCGCCTCGCCAACGGTGGCCTCGGGGACCTTTCAATTGAAATCCACGACGAGTCGTACGGCGGGGCAACCCAGCAAAAGAGACTGCGGTCAACCCAGCAGACGACCCTTTTTGTCGACACCGCCAAGAGCCATGGCTGGTACGACTTCACCGTCCGCTGCGGCACCCTTGCCTATCGCTACGCCGGTCGCGTCGAAACTGGCAAATGGAGCGTTACCGATCCGGCGATGGCCTAGCTTCAAAAAGGCAGTGGCTCGTTAACGCTCCGTTAGGAAAACGTTAGCCTTCTCCCCCGCACCGACGCCCCTGGATAGACTGCCAGGATGCTCATTGCCACCCTGCTCACCCTCAGCGCCCCCTGGCCGAGCGGGGTTCGGCCTTTTCTGCACATGCCGTCGGTCGATTCCTTCGCGAGGCACGACCCGTTCGGCACCACGATCCTGCCCGAAGGCCGCCTCCTCACGCCGGCGGGCAAGCCAACTCCCGTGGCTCGGAACCCGTACGGGTTGACCCTCAGCCCGGATGGCCGACAGGTCTTCGTGGCCAGCGAAGACACCGGTCAATGGATCGACAACTGGCGCGACACCCCCGCCGTTACCGTCCAACCCGCCCCCGGCGGCAACACCGGCGCCTGCGCCTATTCCGCCGACGGCAAGCGTCTGTTCTGGGGCAACGGCGAGAAAGGGGGCGTTCGCATCGTGGATGTGGCAACCCATGCCGTCCTTCAAGACATCTCCCTAAATGGCTCAGTCAATGGTCAAAAGTTCGAGGAGAGCTACGTCAACGACCTAGCCCTCAGCGTCGACGGCAAATACCTTTACTGCGCCGACGTCGTCAATTTCCGCCTCGCCGTTATCGATGTTGCCCTGGCCAAAGTTGTCGCCTCCATTCCGACCGGCCGGTATCCTTACGCCCTCACCCTCTCCGGCAACCGCGTCTTTGTCGCCAATATCGGCCACTTCGCTTATTCCCCCGTCGGTTCGACCAACGATCCGAAATACGATAAGCGCGGCCTTACCTTCCCCCCTTTCGCTTATCCTAGCAAGCAGGCAGAGGAAGGGGTTGAAGTAGAGGGGCGAAAGGTGGCTGGCCTCGGGAAGCCGCTCGCCCAGGAGGCGTTCTCGGTTTACGGGTTCGATATTTCCAACCCCGAAAAGCCCCGGCTCACCTCGGTGACCAAGACTGGAACCCAGGTCGGCTCTAAGTCGGCTCCCTGGGGCAAAGTTGTAGGCGGGAGTGGTCCGAGCTTCGTATATGCCGTCGGAGACTCGGTGTATACGTCCAACTCCAACGACGACACTGTCGATGAGATTCAGGCCTCGACGGGAAAGATCCTTGGTCGGATTTCTCTTGAGCCGTCCCCTCTCGTGCATGGTTACCGTGGCGTCCAACCAACCGGGATCACCGTCTCCGCAGATAAGAGACGGCTTTTCGTCACAGAGTCCGGATTAAACTCCATCGCCGTAGTCGATCGCGCGAGCCGCAAAGTTGTCGGCCTCATTCCCACCGCCTGGTATCCATACCGCGTTGCCGTCACCGCGGATGGGAAGAGCCTCGCCTGCATCTGCTTTAAAGGCTTCGGGAATGGCCCTAACGCCGGGCCGAACAAAGCGACCGACGCCTTTGCCCATCTCCAAGGCAGCTTCCACACAATCCCTATCCCCACCGACGAGGAACTCTCGACGATGACAGAGAAGGTGTTGGCCAATAATGGAATCCGGGATGCCAGTGCCGACTATGAGACGATGAAGTCACCCGTCTGGTCGAACGTGATCGGGAAACGATCGGACCAGATCAAATATGTGGTTTTCATCACCAAGGAAAACCACACCTTCGACGCCATCTTCGACCGGGTTCCCGGTTCGGAGAACGATCCCGATCTATTGAGGTGGGGTCTCGATCAAACCCTGATCTCCCCGGGTCAACCGACCATCACCCACGTGCCGGTGATGACGAACCACAACAAATTGGCTCGCCAATTTACCGTCTCCGATAATTTCTACATGGAGCCGGAAGCCTCGGGCGTTGGTCACCGGTGGCTCATTGGAATTCAGCCGAATAATTTCTGCCAGATGCTTTACACGCTGGGCTGGAATTTCAAACTCAACACCACCGCCACCGGCCGTCTGGCTTCGTTCGGAAGCAACGGCTCTATGGCGCCGGAAGATTATCCGGAAGCCGGCTCAATGTGGGAAAACCTTCAGCGCGGCAACGTAACGATGCGCAACTACGGGGAAGGATTCGAGTTTGCCGGGGTTAAGGAGGACGAGGACGAGGAACAGACCGGGGCCCGGGAAGTTACAAACATGCCCATGCCCGTATCGGTTTACGAAAATACGAGTCGGGATTTTCCAATCTTCAACATGAATATTCCGGATATGTACCGCACGGAATGGTTCGCCAAGGAAGTCAAAGCGCGGTATCTAAGCGGCAAATATCCGTTCCCCTCTTTCATGAACGTCTGCCTCTGCAACGATCACGGAACCGGGCCAAACCCGAAGAAAGGCTATGCCTACCGCGCTTCATGGATGGCGGATAACGATTTGGCGCTCGGCACGATGGTCGAATTCCTCTCCCATACACCGCAGTGGAAAAACATGCTGATTCTCGTTACCGAAGATGACTCGGGCGGGGAGCCAGACCACATCGACGCCCAGCGAAGCGTCCTTCTCGCAATCAGCCCGTATATCAAACACCAATACGTCTCGCATCGCCACACGACGATTACGAGCATGCACCGCACGCTCTACCAGATCTTTGGGTTGCCGCCGCTGAATCTCTTCGATGCTTTGTCCAATGACTTCTCGGACTGCTTTACCGCAACCCCAGACTACACCCCCTATATGGCGACCCCTGTCGACAAACGAGTCTTCGACTGGCCTGGATCTCGCGATAAGAAGGATCCGGAGTATCGCTTGGCGAGAAAGATGCCAACGATTGAACGGGATACCTACGACCGTCCGGCGCGAAAACGTTAAGATTTCCGGTCCTAACTAATCCTTAAAGTGAAATCAATCATCGCTTAACAGGTTGTGTCGAAGCATGAGGTGTTCCCTAGGAGCACCTCATGAGCCGCCGCAAGCAAGCTTTTACTCTGATCGAATTGTTGGTAGTCATCGCTATTATTGCGATCCTTGCCGCTATCCTTTTCCCCGTCTTCGCCCAAGCCAAGGCCGCCGCCAAGCATACGGCCAACCTTAGTAACGTAAAGGAGCTCGGCCTGGCCGGTCTGATGTACGCTGGCGATGCCGACGACCAGTTCAGCACCAACTTTAACCACGACTCGCTCAACGACTACGGCGAGCCCCAGGGTGAGTGGCAGCCTTACATCAAGAACCGGGAGATCGTTTACGATGTAAACCGTACGCGTACCGGCTGCGACACGTTCATCGATCCGAAAGGTCGATGCGTTGGTTTCGCCCCGAACTTCGGTGTGTGGGACTACAACGGAGGCACTGGGATGTTCCAGACCTCGTCCGATAATTTTCCGATCACGACGACCTACGGTGGAACCCAGAACGGCCGCATGTGGGTGGGCCGCTCAATGACCTCCTTCGACGCTCCCGCCGAAATGGTGATGATGATGACCACGGCGGACACGCCCATGTTCACCACCTCCTACTATTTCCAGGATGGAGACGGTCAGATCAAGGAGCCGCGCAACGGAGGCAAGTGGGTTCGCTGCTTCGTAGATGGCCACGCCAAGACGGTGTTCTACGGCGCTTACACCATCCAGGGCACCTATATTCAGATGCCGAAGGCTCTTACCGATGCCAACATGCTCTGCCGCTCCGCCGATGCGGTTGAGACCATGCCGGCCGGCGCTACCTCACCCTTCACCGGTATGAAGTGCCCGGATATCAACGCCTACCTCGTGGCTAATCGGTTGAAATTCTGATGGCCCGAAGTTGGGTTTTCCTGCTCAGCCTTGCCGCCCTCGTGGCGGCTGGCTGCGCCTCGGATCATGATGGTGCAAGCTCAATCGAAACGAAGCCGTCGGAAGTCAAGCAGAACATCGATTCAGCTACCCAAGACAAAATTAGCAACGATCTGAAAGGCTGGAAGCCAACCAAGTAGTCGCCCCAAACCGGCCGGGATGTTCCATGAGGCCGGTTTGGAGTCTTCACGCACGGCCTTTTCGAAGAAACTAAAACTTAACAAATTGCTTACAAAGGCTTAATCTTCGCTCGGCAATCATAGGGTCGTTAAACGAGAAATTCTCATGAAACGCGCCTTTACATTAATCGAGCTTCTGGTCGTTATCGCCATTATCGCCATCCTGGCGGCCATCCTGTTCCCCGTTTTTGCCCAGGCGAAACTCGCCGCCAAAAAGACGGCTTCGCTCAGCAACGTCAAGCAGATCGGCACCGCGACGCTGATCTATGTGAACGACTCAGACGATGTGTCCCCCTCGATCTGGGGCAAGACGGACCCCGCCAACTGCGACTCGACGACCAAGGTCTATTCGGGATGCAGCAATGAGTGGTGGATGCCCCTGTTCCCCTACTTCAAGACCATCGATCTCATCTACTCCAGCGAGCGAAAAGACCCCGATACCGACTGGCTTCGCAGCGGTATCTACGGCGCGAAGTACATTTCGGCCTACGGCTACAACTGGGGCCCGTTTGGCTGGCGCGGCGGTGGCATGCTTGAGAAGCAGATCGCCCTTCCGGTCGGCAACGTGAACGTAGGCAAGTCGATGACGTCCATCACCAACCCTGCGGGCGTCTTTGCCTTCGGAGACACCTACGACACCCCTCGGGCGACCGTCGGAATCGGATTCGCGGGCGACGACTTTGACGGATACAGCAACGCGTCCCTTCGCTACGGAGGCTCGTTCAACTATGCGTTCACCGATGGTCACGCCAAGGCCCTCAAGGTGCGCGGCGGAATCCTTCCTGGCGCGTTCAACAATCGTTGGATCATGCCGAGCAACACCGCTCAGTTCGGAGGGGCCTACTGCAGCGACCCGGATGCGATTCTGCAGCCCGAAGACGGAACGACTTCCAGCCTGAATACCTCGCCGCGCCCGCCCGCTCTCGCCTGCGGCGCCTACGCTCAGTGGGTTGTCGACAATACAACCGCGACCTGCACCAGCGGAACCGGTACGGCCTGCCACTTCTCTAACTAGCCCGCTCGATTGCCCGCCCCTGCCGGGGCGGGCGAAACTCCGATGAACATCACTAAAGCTCTTTTACTTTTGGCATTCTCCGTTTGCGCTTTCGGTTGTGGTGCCGGGGCTGCGGACGAAGAGACCGCCGCTGCGGCTCGCCCTTCAGGAGCGCCGACTTCCAAGGAATCTGTCCCACCGGCCGCCAGCCAAGTGAACGGTAGCCAACCTTACGCGACTCGCGGCGACAAATAGAAAATAGTGGGCCGGGCGAAGCCTCGCGAAATGAGATGCGAAGCCGACCCCGACCCGCCATCTAGCTGGCTCTTTTTAGGAGAGCCGAGTCAGCTCGAACGACCTCGCGATAATGTAAGACTCATCGCACAAAAGGAGACTCTCCGATACGCGGCGGTCCAAGCCAACCTTTTCCTCGGGATATGCCGCCATCGCGACGTCGCAACCCAGCTCAAGCAGAACCCGTTCGTAGGCCGAAATCAATTCTTTCGGCCCTCGCGCTAGTTCCCCGAACCGCTCGTCGAGCATCTCCACTCGGAAGTAGCGCGAAAGTGGGATCCAGCTCCCGGCGAGTTCCCTATGAACTCGGGCGACCTTTCCCAGCGCGAGATCCGGGTTGTCGAACGGACTAGAAAATGAGATCCAAGGTCCTCCGATGGGGGGAAGCAGGATGTGTTCGCCATACCACTTGGGGTCACCTTCTTCCCCAACCCACCGGACGTCCGTGCATTCATGGGCTTCGATCATCCACGATGCCCGGCCACCCTTGTTGTCCCACGACTCAAACGTCAATTGGCACTCTTCACCGCGATCGACGAACTCAAGGTGTTCGGTGCCTGCTCCTCCATTGTCGATGGCCTTGGCCAACCATTCATTGAGTTCGGCAAGCGGGTCGTTCATGGTCAGTGAAGATCGTAGTATAAACGCGATCATAGCTGGGAAAATGAAGATAGATCGCTTGCCCGTTGGAGACCTTTCGACGTACTCGCAAATCCCGATCGCCTTCCGGGGCCGGTCACGCTTAGACCTCGACGCTCTCATCCATGGCCGCTTCGTCGAAGTCCCCATCGAGCCGTTCACCAAAGACTACGACCAACTGGAGTCTCCATCCGAGTGGCCGCGCCGCTTCGACGTCCAAAATTGGGTCCGCCTAGATGCGGAAGGAGGAAGCGTCGTCGTTGCGTGGAACACCCCTGGCGTCGACATGCTGGAGGAGCGAGACGACCTCGCCGTCATTTGGGACATTCGGGTCCGGCCGGAGCAGAGAGGAAAAGGTATCGGCCGCACCCTCGTCCAAGCCGCTGAAGCCTGGGCGCGAGAGAAAACCTGCACCGAGCTCAAGGTTGAAACCCAAGACAACAACGTCGCCGCGTGCCTCTTCTACAAGACCATGGGCTTCCAGCTAAAGGAGATTGTCCCGAACGCCTACCCCGGACTCGAAGAAGCCATGCTTCTCTGGCGAAAATGCCTAATGCCTAATGCCTAACTAACCGGCTTCCAACCGTACTCAACGTACCGATTCTCAACGGAAGCGTCGTTATAGAGATCGATAATGCTGTAACCGTTCCCCACACCTTGGAAAGGACCGCCCCACCAGGCCGCGCACCCTGCCCCCGTTCCGATGTACTTCACGTTCTGATACTCGATCTTATCGTTCAGATGGATGTGGCCCGAGATACAGGTCTTAACGTTTGGATGCTGCGCAAAAAGGTCCTTAAGGAGTCGGGCATCCATGTGCATCCAAGCTCCCGGAACATGCCAGTTACCTGTCCGCTCATTCTCCCCGTGGAAGAATGCCGCCGCGCTGATGATCGGGATATGGGACATCACCAACACCGGTCGATCTTTCGGAACGGACTTCAAGTCATCGGCCAACCATTCAAACTGCTCGCGCCCGAGTCGGGCCACATAGCCGTTCATCCGTGTTTCGAAAAGACTGTCCAGCACCACGAAGTGCCAGCCTGCCCGATCAAAGCTGCTGTAGGAGCGGGACATGTGCAACCGATCCATTGCGTAGGCCTTGCCAAAGCCGGCTTCGCTTCCAAACTTCATCTTATCGCCCCAGCCCCAAACGTCGTGGTTACCGAGAGCGTGGACAACGGGAACTGACCTGTTGGCCCGGAGAACATTCTTGTAGACGTCCCACTGAGCCTTCACACGATCTTTCTCGGCCATCAGGGTATCCATGACCATGTCACCCCCCATAAAGATAATGTCGGCCCCCTGACCCTGCGCGTGTTCCAGACACCGTTCCATGCCAAGCGCGGCAGATCGTTCGGGCATGACGTGGATGTCGGTAATGTGGGCAATTCTCAGAACGCGCCGACGCTTAACCGCGGCATGCCCAAAGATCGGCAAACTCCCTAGCGCAGCGAGGCCACTCGCTGCGAGAAGATCGCGTCGACTGAACCCCATGCCAGAAATGGTAACGCAAGAACACGTAAACTTAAGGGAATAGGACAAAAATAGCCGTCGATATCGCAGGGAATGCGAACGTTTAAAAGGCGACACCTCGTCCTACCGCGATTAGCGGGTCCGCATCTGCTTTCAGGGTTTCCCCCGGACAACGTCAGATAAGACGGGATCAGGCTCCACAATGCTTGGAAGTTTTTCCGCGCTAAGCCGCCCCCAAGGGTCAGGAATGGCGTCTAGATATTTAGGAGTGCGTTTCGCACCCGTCACAAAGGCTACTCCCGGCCGTCATCAAGAAAGAGCAAAGGCGCTCAACCCCGATGGTTCGTTCTAACTTCAGAGACCCATTGGCGGACCACCAGTCCGCATGGTCGTCCGTGTACCAGGTTAGGAAAAATTTTGGGATAAACGTTTCGGATAAACGTTTATCCGCGTATAATGGCCTCATGGAGGAGCGGAATCCGGCTTTGCACGCAAAGAAGCGGGCGACCCTGCGCGACATCGCGCATGACGTCGGCGTCGCCACGGGTACCGTTTCCGTCGTCCTCAACGGCTCCCGATCCGGCACGTCGGTAAGCGATCGCACTCGCGACGCTATCCACGAATCTGCCAAGCGACTCGGCTATCGCCCAAACTGGCTCGCCAAAACGCTTCAAGGCGGCAGCACGCGCACCATCGGCATCATCCCAACCGAGGCCACTCGCGGCTTCCTTCTCGGTCCGCACATCCAGAGGATCTTGAACGCCACCGCGAACGTCCTCGCCGAGAACCACCACGACCTCCTCATCCTCACCCGGTGCGACCAATCGGATGTCCAAGGGATCCTTCAGGGCGTGGTGAACGGCCGAATTGACGGCGCTATCGTCGTCGCCCCTCGCGCCGACTCTCGTCTCGTCGAAACCCTCGAAGAGGCTCGCTTCCCGTTCGTTGTTCTAGACGGCGATCCGGAGATCCATCACACCACTTACAATGCGGACGACGCCGAAGGGACCCGAGCCGGAGTCGATCATCTCCGCGGGCTCGGCCACGAACGGATCGCCTACATCGCCGGCCCCCTCAATCTCGGCTCTGGCCGCCGCCGCCTCGAAGAGTTCCGTCGAGTCTGTGGGGATGACGCCCCGGTTGAGCACGGAAACTTCCAGATCGAAGCGGGCGAGAAAGCGATGCATACGCTTCTCCAGCGCTCCCTTCGTCCCACCGCCGTCGTCTGCGCCAACGACGAAACAGCCATGGGAGCTATCCGAGCGGTTCAAAACACGGGCCTCTCCGTTCCGCATGATATCAGCGTAGTCGGCTTCGACGATGCGCCCTACTCGGGGGTGGTTCACCCCGGGCTTACCACGTACGCGCAGCCCGTCGAACTCATGGCCCGCGCGGCCGCGACGGCGATTCTTCAGAACCTTGAGCTTTCTTTGCCGATCCGAGGAGAAATCTTCCCCGGTCACCTCGTCATCCGTCAGTCGACCTCAAGTCCAAAGCAGGACATTCACCAATGAAGCGAAAAGCATTCACCCTCATCGAACTCCTAGTGGTTATCGCGATTATCGCGATCCTCGCCGCCATCCTATTCCCCGTCTTCGCTCAGGCCAAACTGGCCGCCAAGAAGACCGTCGCCCTGAGCAATGCGAAGCAGCTCGGAACCGCGACCTTCATCTATATGGGCGACTCCGACGACCAGTTCCCCAAGTCGTACTTCGGCTTCCCGAGCGATTGCAGCAGCTGGGGTAGCACGTACTACAACTGGCGATACGCTCTGAACCCCTATACCAAGAGCAAGGACATGCTCAACGAGCCGACCAACCCCTTCCAGGGCAAGACCGGCACGGCTCTCGGTATGCGTAAAATGTTCGAAGACGGCGTGGATGCCGACATCCAGTATTCGTCTCAGAACTACGCGGTGAACACTGCCCTCGTCGGATTTGCGAACGGCCACTGCGCGGGACTTCCCGAAGGCAGCTCATCGAACACCAGCCTCGATGACGTTGCGGGAACGATCATGATCGTTCCCAACCGAACTCGTTGGAACGACCTTCGGTTCTTCTTTATGAGCCCCACATGGGACGGCTATAACGGTTGGTGCCTCCCGCAGAACCCCAAAGACGACACCGGTTCGCTGACGTGCCCCGCAACGGGCAATGGCCCGATCCACGCGATCGGGAAGCAGGCCGCATTCGTCTGGGCAGATGGTCACGCCAAGAGCCAGAACGTGCTTTCGACGCTCAAAACGAACGACCCGAACAACGACAACTGGGGCGCTACGTCGATCCTCCATTACACGCAAGCGGATCGCCAGAACGTTGCCGCCAACGCGTACCCCGAGTACAAGTAAGAGCCCTGGCCCTAGGGTCCGGAAGCCTGCCTCAGGCTTTCGGACTCTTAGCCGAAAGTACAACTGCCAATGAAGACAATCCTCCCTCTCATGCTCGTCGTCTCTGCGCTCCTCTGCGGCTGCAGCCCGGATAAATCCGCCGATACCGAAGTCGTCACCCCGAACGGCGGTGTGCCTCGAGATGCCAAGCCGGCTGCGGCAAACAACCCGGCGATCCCGGCCGCGGCTAAGTCTGCTATTCCTGGCAAGTAACTCTTTCACAAATGATAAAGCTCGATGTCGCCATCGTCGGCGGAGGTCCGGGCGGTTCGACTTGCGGGGGGTTCCTCCGCAAGTACAAACCAAGTCTCAAAGTTGGGATTTTTGAGCGCGAGGTCTTTCCTCGCGACCACGTTGGCGAAAGCCAACTGCCCGTCATCGGCGCCATCCTCGATGAGCTCGGCGTCTGGGACAAAGTTGAGGCCGCCGATTTCCCGATCAAAGTCGGAGGAACCTATCGTTGGGGAAACAGCGATGACCTCTGGGATTTCCACTTCCTCCCGAACGGAATCTTCCACGACGACCCCCGCCCCGCCAAGTTTGAAGGTCAACGCCTAGACACGGCTTTCCAAGTCGACCGAGCGATTTACGATAAGATCCTCCTGGACCACGCCCGAGAACTCGGTTGTGAGGTGACGGAAGGCGTCAGCGTACGCGAAGTGAAACGCGACGGCGACACCATTACCGGCTTGCTCCTCTCGACCGGTGAAGAAGTCCAAGCGCGCCACTACATCGATGCCACCGGCAGCGCCGGCCTCATCCGCCGCGCAATGGATGTCGGCATCGAAGAACCGAGCCCGCTCCGAAACGTTGCCTTCTGGGACTATTGGACAAATGCCGAATGGGCTGTCACCCTCGGTGTCGGTGGGACCCGCATCCAGGTCATGTCCGTCGGCTATGGCTGGCTCTGGTTCATCCCAATTGGCCCCGACCGAACCTCGCTTGGTCTTGTTTGTCCTGCCGACTACTACAAAAAAACTGGCCTTCGCCCCGAAGAGCTATATCTCAAGGCGATTCAAGACGAACCGCGTATCCGCTCCCTGGTCGCCAACGGAAACCGGGAAGGTAAATTCACCACCACCAAAGACTGGTCGTTCCTAGCGGAACGCATGACGGGGAACAACTGGATTCTGGTTGGAGAGTCGGCTGGCTTTGCCGACCCCATCCTCTCCGCAGGTCTCTCCCTTACCCACGCATCCGCCCGCGAAGCCGCCTTCACCATCCTCGAAATGGGGCGTAAGGGCGATGCCAAATGGCTCCGCGACGAGTACGAGGCCCGCAATCGCCGCCGCATCCTCCAGCACATTCGTTTTGCGGACTACTGGTACTCCGCCAACGAGCACTTCTCCGACCTCAAGGAATACACCCGCGAGATCGCCCGCGACGTGGGCCTCGAACTAGACGCCGAAAAAGCCTTCCAGTGGCTGGGCACTGGCGGTTTCATCGAGGAAGACATCGG
>FTBF01000219.1_pt1 | contig 34350 bp, 39 predicted proteins | sample 1639301 | NCBI WGS metagenome assembly FTBF01 (sample SAMEA3914864, study PRJEB12502) | metagenome | biome: forest; material: soil | place: USA | collected 2012-03-12 | depth 0.3 m
AACACCCTCATCGGTCGCTATCGCGCGATGCGCTAAACCTCGGGAGCCGGGGCGTCGAGATCGACCTGGTAATTAAGAACCCACTGGAGCGCCTTGTGGCGTTCCATGGCGATCGAGTTCGTGTCTGAACGTCGCTTGGCAGACGCCTCACGCACCGGCCTCCCATCGAGTGGAAGGTCTCCGTCGACAGGCGCACCCCCACCAAACCCTTCTGCCTTTCCCGCCAGCCAAGGAATGCCCTCAAAGTCGTCGGGTGTCCGGAGTCGAAGACGAACGCATTCCAGATACTTATTCATCCTCTCAAGCTCCGGCTGAGGCCGAAGCCTTGCCGAGCGGGACGCTTCGATCCCTTCGTCGAGCTTTTCGTTAAGCCCGATATCTTCCGGACCGGAATCCTGGTGGATCGGGGGCAAATCGCCGACCCAGTTGAGGGCCCAGAACAGCATCACTAGATTCTCGATCCTCCAACTGCATTCTTTGATGTCGGCGGTGTGCCATTTACCGACCGGTTTCCCAAACAACTTCACTTCGACGGGCGAGAGCCAGGCATCCAGACCGGTCTCTTTTAAGAGCGCAGCCATATCGTCGATGTCGTCCTGCATCTCCACCCGATTCATTTTCGGATCCTCGAACGCCCGCCGCTCGTAGGAGGAGCGATACCAAAACACGCATAATGCCAAGGCCCGCATCGACACCTCCTGCGGAGCCATCATCTCGTCAGCCACGACTCGAGATTACCGGTCATCAGGCGATTCTTCTGGAACACGATTCTCTCATGGGAAGTCCAGGACCTCCGACTCCGCATAATTGATCAAACCAATGGCGGCGGCACCAGTAAGAATCGGACTGCTCTCAAGCCCGTCCGTATCGGTAGGAGGAGCGGTTGTCGATCGTTTCCCCACCCAGCGTCTGGTCGCTCTGTTGGCCTACCTAGTCCTCCATCCGATCTGGAAGGCAAGAGAGCAGATCGCCGAAGCGATCTGGCCGGACCAGCCCGAAGGCAAAGGGTTGGCCAGCTTGAGAAATGGGTTGAGCATGCTTCGACGTATTCTCGAGCCCACCGACTTGGTTCTAGAGACCACAAGAACCCAGGCCCGGCTGTCTGCCGGACAGATCGAATGCGACGTCTGGGACCTTCGTGAAGCGATCACTCGCGAAGATCACTCCGCGGTCGTTTCGATTTACGTAGGAGACCTTCTTCCCGACCTCTTCGACGAATGGCTCGAACCCTTTCGTGAAGAACTGCGAAGCGCTTTCCATGTCTCCGCAGCCGCCGAAGCGGTCCGGCGATTCCGGCTTCAAGAGGGCGAAAAGACTCTTGCCCTTACGGAACGGTGGAGGAAAAGCGACCCCTTCGAACCCGAAGCGGTTCAGATGCATGCTCTCGCGCTGGCCGCAACGGGACAGAGGGTGGCTGCGGTTGCGACCCTCGAAAAGTTTGCGGACGATTATCGATTCGAATTTGGAGAGCTTTGTCCCTTTGACCTGCCCGAAATGATTCGGCAAGTCGAATCCCAAAAGAGATTTAGTCCGACTGTCTCCCCGTCCGCCGCTCCCCCGGCGGCAAAACCCGCGCTTAACCGCGGGCTCCCGGTCTACCTGTCCCGATTCTTCGGACGTGAATCCGAACTGGCCGAGATCCAGGCGTGGGCCGATAGCTCCTCTTCCCTGCTGACGATCCTCGGAACCGGAGGCATTGGGAAAACCCGGCTGGCCGTTGAAGCCACCCGATCGCCGCTGGCCGATTCCCACGACGTCGTCTTCATTCCTCTCGCCGGCGCCGACTCACGAATCGCGATGTTGGCCGCTCTGATGCAGGCGTTTAATTTGCGTGAAGCCGAGGGCGAAGTGCCGGAAGAGATTCTCCGGGGCGAGTTCGCCCGCTTTTCGCGGCCAACCATCGTCGTTCTCGACAATCTAGAGCAGGTTGTATCGATCGCCGCGACGTTGGTTATTGAGCTACTTCCAACTCATGGGCTCCTCAAATTCCTTTGCACTTCCCGAGAAATCCTTGCCATCGAAGGCGAGCAACTCCTGAAACTTGCCCCGCTCAATACTAACTCTGAACTTAAGGCTAGCCAAGAAGAGGATGCCGTCCGGATGTTTATCGACCGTGCGCGCAGCACCCGGAGCGATTTCGCCCTTTCGAGTCGCAATCACGACGACGTCGTCGCACTGTGCGGTGAATTGGACGGACTGCCTTTGGCGATCGAGATCGTCGCCGCCTGGGCCGGTGCCTGGTCGGTTTCCCAGATGAGGGCCAACGTACGCGATAACCGGATCGTCAGCCGCAAACGCGGCCACGATCCACGACATCAATCCCTGGAGGCATGCATCGCGTGGAGTTTCAACCTGCTGGAACCCGAGGTCCAACAAGTTCTGTGCATTCAAAGTCTGTTCCGAGGTGGCTGGACCCTGGAAGCCGCAAAAACTGTTTCAGGATGCGAATCCGTCGAAGCAATTCTCGCCTCTTTGCTGGATCGCTCTTTGATCTCCGCTTCGGAAATCGAAGACGAGATGCGCTTCTCCATGTTCGAAAGCGTACGGGTCTTCTGCCGATCTCGCTTGGACCAAACCGAAGCGGTCTCCGCCGCGGCCCGCTTTGCCGCCTACTTCACCGAATTCGCCTCGGTTCGGACCGATCCCACCGCCGGACTTCGGGAGCGAAGGAATCACCAGAAGCTCGACCGCGAACGAGAGAACTTCGAGGTCGTAGCAAGCCTCTGTGAGGAAGGGCTCATCTCCGTCAATGCCGCGGGGCTTATGGCTGGCCAACTTCATCTGCACTGGACTTACCGTGGTCTCTCTCGTGTAGGGATCGCGCTGATCGAACGGATCCTTGCGGTTGAGAGCGATGAGGCGCCAGGCCCCGGCCACGTGCTCGCTCTTCAGGGGCTTTGCGTCATGGCCCAGGACGCAGGTGAACCAAGTAAGGCGGAATGGGCGGTTGGCGAATTGCAAGCCTTGGCCGACCGTCAACAAAACCCCGAAGCCCGCTTTCGTGCCCTGACTCAATCAGGCAACTTCTTAAATAAGCACGGCCGCTTTGCCGAAGGTTATCGGCACCATGCGATGGCGGTTACCGCTTCTAAGGCGTTACCGGTCCCACGGATGGGCGCGGTTGCCCACTGCAATCTCGCGGAATCTCTCTTTGGTCTGGACCGAGTCGACGAGGCGATCCATCACTGGAAGCTTGCAAACGACATCGACCACCGCACGGGAAACCTAGCCGGAGAAGCGATGCTCTATCTCGGATTTGCCGAATGTCTGCGGGGCAACCTTTCCAGCGGAACCGACCGGCTTCAGATCTATCTGGCTAACGTGTACGGGCTCGGATTTGGGAGGGGTTATGCCCGCGCCGTTTACTACTCGGCGCTGGCGGCGGCCCGATGCGGGAACAAGGATCTCGCGACCATCCTCGCGGATAGCGCAAAGGCGTTTCTGCACCAAACCGGACAGGTACCGGATGCCCTCGAATCGAAATGCTTGGCCCTCATCGAAGAGCAACTGGCAAGAACAGGCCCTTCCTCACCGGAAACCATCTTGCCCATTGAGGACGCGGTCGCACTGACTGAACGTTTTTTGGCCTCGAACGCCTTACACGGATAATGCCGCCCTACCCCGTGCTTCGCACTCTTTGCCAGCACGGGGTGGGGCTTCTTGCTTAACTTCGTCGGCGTCGGCGACGTGCCGCAAGCACGCCCACTCCACCGAAAAGCGCCGCAAAGGAGGAAGGTTCCGGCACCGTATTGAACGTGGTATTAATCGTCTGTGTTCCGGTGCCCACGACCGCTCCGGTCGAGAAGCTGACAAGATCGAAACCCTGGGCTGGAGTGAACCAGGAGTCGCCCGTCGTAGCTCCGCCCGGACCAATGTTCGCATTCCGTACGACCGAATCGCGGAACTTGGTCAAGGTGTCGTAATAGGGCACCTTATCGGCGTCCGAGAGGTCATTCCGATGAACGTGAAGCAGCGCATCGATCACAGAATCCTCGGTGAGCTGATAGGGCTGGGCGGAGGTCGCGAAGACCTGATCGTAAGTGACCCCGATCTCGTTGAGCGCGGCATCTGGATTGGTAAAAACGACCAGGTGGTGTTGGCCTGGTACATCCCCATTCAGGCCGTCCAAAACTCCAAAAAGGAATGATGTCTTAACGACAGGCTGAGAAAGGTTGGTCCCGAGAAAGGGATAGTCATTCGAATAGTAGTAGTCGTAACCCACCCCGGTTGCCCCGGATACGATCGAGCTGGTCCCCGGGGTGAGATCGATGTACGAGCCATCGGTGCTTCCGACGGTCATCGCGACCTCGAGATCGTGGAGGTCGGCGCCGGCACCGTAGGTCGCAGTGTCGATGCCGTAGTTGTAAAAACTTTCGACGTGCCAATATCCGTCTGCGGAAGCGACCGCCGCGGACCCGAGGACGAGAGCCAAGAACGCCGACCTCATTTTGAGGCGGAGAAAGGATGATGAAGGGTTCGATTGAATTGAAGAAACGGACATGGTAGACCTTTACAGGACCATGGTACGGACCCATCGCAAAACCAACGCAAAATAGAAATGCCCCTTCAAGACCCGTCCGGCGGTGGCACTTTGATCGTGCTAGGTACGATATCTTGTGCCGCTCGCCGCTGAGCCCGTTCTGCCGATTAAAGAAAACTACTCACAAGTCGTTTGGGCACTCGCATGGCCGGCCGTCGCGCTGAACTCGATGCAGGTGATGAACACTCTGCTCGACCGATTCTTTATCGGGCACCTGCATACGCCTTCCCTCACCGCCCACGGCGCGTCGACGAACGTGATGTTCCTCGTCTTCTCCTTGGCGGCATCCCTAGGAACGGGCGCTTCCGCCATCGTTAGCCGAGCCTTTGGCGCAAACGACCAGGCTGAATTCCGCCGAGGCGCTCAAGAATCGCTTGGACTCTCTATCTTCCTCGGCGCTTTCTTCGCCCTTCTAACCGCTCTATTCGCAGGCTTTTCCGCGCGGGCGCTTCTGCCGGCTCAAGACCTCGTTGCCCAGGAGGAGATGACCCGATTCGTCATTGCCTACGCTACCGGCCTCCTTCCGATCTTCGTTATTCAAACCCTTGCCGGATCGCTTCGAGGGGTGGGCGATACCAAGAGCCCAATGGTCATCTCTGGAATCCAGATCGGATTTCATATGCTCCTCAACTTCCTACTGGTTCACCGATTGGGACTTGTGGGCGCCGGTTGCGCGCTTTCGATCTCGGCCTGGCTCTCGGCCGCGGGCTACATCGCTTATGCCCGCCACACCAACTTGGGCCACCTGTCCGTTCTTCGCGTTCCGCGCTGGGAATGGGGAAAGAGGATCCTCCGCATCGCCCTTCCGGCGGCGACGATGTCCACGCTTCGGACCCTTTCGCTGACCGCCTTTACCTTGGTTTTGAAGCAGGTTCCGAACGCATCCGACGCGATCGCCGCAATGTCGACCAGTTTCGCTGTCGAGTCGATCATGTTCATGCCCGCCTTCGGCCTCAGCATGGCCGCCGGTGCGTTAGTCGGCCAAAGCCTCGGGATGAAACGGCCCGATCGGGCAGAAAGGATTGGCTGGACCGCCGCCCACTACGGCGCGTTGGTCACCATCATCCTTGTCTCGCCGGTCTACATTTTTGCTCCTTGGATCGTGGGCGGTCTCGTCGATCACAAAGAGGCGATCGTGAAGGAGGCGGCAACCCTTCTCCGCTACCTCTGCGTCACTGAGTTCCTTTTCGCCTACGCGATGGTCTTCATCGGGGCGATGCAGGGAGCAGGCGATGTGAAGCGTCCGCTCTGGATTTCCGTCTTCGCCCTGTGGGGGATCCGCGTGCCCCTCGCGATGGCCCTCGCCCTCCCGAGCGGCTTCGCCCTCGCCGGAATGCTCACCATGCCTATCGCCTACGGCATGGGCTCCAATGGCGCTTGGCTCTCCATGGCCCTCACCCAGGGCATCCAAGGCATCCTCGCCGCGATTGCTTTCAAGGGCGGCTCCTGGAAGACGGCGAAGGTCTGAGAAGGGAAAGGGAAGAAGGAAAAGGTAAAAAGAAAGAAGAAATTCGGAACGACTCGGGAAACCTATTCCCTTCTCCTTCTTCCCTTTCCCTCCTACCGTGTCCGTTCGCTACGAGCTTCTCGCCACTTGCCCCCACACGGGAGCGCGCCGGGGGAGACTTCACACCCCGCACGGTATGGTCGAGACCCCGTTCTTCATGCCCGTCGGCACCTACGGCGCGGTAAAGACCGTCGGGGTAGAAGACCTTGAGGCGATGGGATTCGAACAGATCCTCTCGAACACTTACCACCTCTCGCAGCGCCCGGGTGAAGAGCTCATTCGTCGCCGCGGCGGCCTCCACAAGTTCATGGGATGGCGGGGTTCGATCCTCACCGACAGCGGTGGCTACCAGGTGATGAGCCTGAGCAAACACCGAACGATCACCAACGAGGGCGTCACGTTTAAGAGTCACCTCGACGGCCACGAGATCTTTCTTACTCCTGAGCGCTCTATCGAGATCCAAGCAGCCCTCGGCGTCGACATCAGCATGTCGCTCGACGAGTGTCCTCCCTTCCCTTGCACTCGGGAGGAGGCCGCCGCCGCGATGCAGCGAACCCATCTGTGGGCACCCAGGAACCTATCCGCAAGAACCGGCGAGCAAGCCATCTTCGGCATCGTGCAAGGCGGCGTTCATATGGACCTCCGGACCGAGTCGGCCAAGTTCCTAAGCTCCCTTCCCTTCGACGGCTTCGCGGTTGGCGGCGTCAGCGTCGGAGAGCCAACTGAGATGCAGCGCCCGGTGGTCCAACACACCGCCCCGCTCTTGCCGAAAGACAAGGCGCGATATCTGATGGGCGTGGGCCATCCGGGCGATATTCTCCACGCCGTGGCCTGCGGTATCGACATGTTCGACTGCGTCCTCCCGACCCGGATGGCTCGGCATCACGCTCTCTACACGCTAAACGGACGAGTGAACGCGGCCGGCGCTAAATGGTCGGAGCACGACGGCCCATTTGACGAGGGCTCCGTCTTCCCGTCCACCGAGCGTTACTCCGCCGCCTATATTCGTCACCTGTTCAAGGTCGACGAACCCCTAGGCGGCCGTCTGGCCACGCTCCACAACCTAGCCTTTTACGCGAGGCTTATGAGTGAAATCCGGGAAGCCATCACCACCGGAACATGGCCCGCACTGGTGGAGCGATACCAACATGCCTAGTCGTTTGCTCTGGGTGGTCTTCCGCCCAGAGCAGTTTGTCGTGTCTTCGGGCCTAAGCCTGAGATCTACGTCGCCGAATGACCGCGACCAATCCAAGACCGAGGGCGGCCATCGTAGCCGGCTCCGGCACGGCCGCCGGGTAGACGTGGCCGGATGCCGCGGTAATCGTCATTCCGTTTAACGCATGGCCGCCCGCATCGTAGATGTGGGTTGCCGAAAGCGTCGCCGTATTCATGAAGTCCGTCGTTCCGGAGCCAATACCACCGTTCAAGAACAGAACCTGAGAGTAGAGTTCGGCCTTAACCTCAAAGGGGACGCCGTACGTGAACGTCGTATTGACGGAGCCTGCGTACGTGTGCGTTCCGGCCGGAATAGTTCCGGGTACTCCGGCAGGCATGTTCGACGTGTAGAGTTGGGCGATCGAGTACGCCACCCCCGTCGCCAGGTGAGTTCCATCCACGGTGTAGTCGGTCGAGAACGTGCCCGTTCCAACGCCGCCGGTAATCGTGATCATATCGACAAACCGGGCATAGCCCTGGGCATACGAGTAGTAGGTGCCCCCCGTGTTGACGGCGGTGGAATAGCCGTGCAGGTAACCGTAGTCCGCCTGCGCCATCGCCGTTCCGGTTAAATAGGTGAGAGCCTTGAACTTGGTGGTCAAGGTGTTGTCGGTGTGGTAAGCGACCACGCCGCCAATCGGGTCGCTGATCGCCGCGCTGCTGAAAAGAGACTGGGCAGACGCCGTGCCGGCGACGCCGACCGCGAGAAGGATCATATTAAATTTCATGGTAAACCCTGAGGGGCGGGCCAGACTACTTGAGAAAGGGTCAACCAAAACCATCTGATAGGTCTAAATTCTGATAATGCAAATGACGATGCGAAAACTGGGCAATAGCGACCTCGAAATCACCCCCGTGGGCGTCGGAGCTTGGGCTATCGGTGGCTCGGGTTATGCCTTTGCTTGGGGCGCGCAAGATGACGACGAATCCGTCGCCGCCATTCATGCCGGACTTGACGCCGGCATGAACTGGATCGACACCGCCGCCGTCTATGGCCTCGGTCACAGCGAAGAGATCGTCGCTCGCGCCGTATCTGGCCTAGCTCAGAAGCCTTACGTCTTTACCAAGTGCGAACGAACTTGGGACGCCGAAGGCAAGATCTCTCCTTCGCTGAAAGCGGACTCCATTCGACGTGAGTGCGAGGCTTCTCTTAAACGGCTCAACACCGACACGATCGACCTCTATCAGATTCACTGGCCTCAACCGGACGAGGATGTTGAAGAGGGTTGGGGCACCCTTGCTGAACTCCAGCGCGAAGGCAAAGTCAGATGGATCGGCGTCTCGAACTTCAACGTCGAGCAACTTAAGCGCGCCCAAGCGATCGCCCCTATCACTTCCCTCCAACCGCCGTACCACCTGCTTCGCCGCGATATCGAGGCCGAGATCCTTCCGTTCTGCGGAGCCAATAACATTGGCACCCTCGTCTACTCCCCCATGGCCTCTGGCCTTCTCAGCGGCGCAATGACCCGCGAGCGCATCGAAGCCCTTCCCGCCGACGATTGGCGAAGTCGCGCCGACGCCTTCAAGGAGCCCGCCCTCTCCACGAACTTGGCGCTGGCCGACCGGCTCAAAGCCGTCGGCGCCCGCCACGGTCGAACCGCGGGAGAAGCCGCCATCGCCTGGACTCTCCGTCGCCCTGAGGTGACCGCCGCCATCGTCGGGATCCGCCGTCCAGACCAAGTCGCGGGCGTCATCGGCGCGGGCACCTTCCGGCTGACCGACGACGAGATCGCAGAAATCGAAGGATGAAAAGCGGCTGACGGACGCTAAGTTGAAGCGTCCGTTTTCGTGGCCGATCCCGGGACCGAACTTACGGCTGAATCGCCGTGCCTACGTTCACTACCGCATTCTGAGCACTGGCAACCACCCCGTCATCCTTAGCCTGTCCAATCCGGTGCATAAGCATCGCCACCGCGTGCCGCGCAGATTTCTCCGAAGGAGTTAGCCCCTTGTTCCCCGCCAGGCGCGCCGTTCTCGCCTGAACTTGGCGGAGAGTGGAGAGCGTTTCGGAAAGCTTCTCGTCGATGCTCGTCCCCCCTACCTTTACGTCATGAAGAAACGTTCGGAACTGGGCCTCAAGCTGAACACCCATCAACTCTGTCGCCGCGGAATCTTGGCCATCTTTGATGAGAGCCCCGACCGAATCCTTATGAGCCGTTAGGAAGCTTTCCAGATTCTTGCTGAGTTCGTCCGAACCACTGGATGCTTGGGCCCGAAGGTCCGACTCGACCCGGTCCTCAAGTCCCTTTCGGTACTCGGGCATACGGGAGATGATCTCGTCCGGCGCCTTCCGAATCATCATGGGCACTTGCTCGTGGATGTACTCCGCGAAGCGTGGCTCCAAGTCGTCCAGCCTCTGCGTGGCGAGCCCCGTAGCGATCTCTGCCGCGCCAACCGGCTCCAAGCTGCTTCGGAATCCCGAAGTAAGGTAGCCCATGTAGACCAAGGTGAAAACCGCCAATACGCCTCCAACGATCCTCGTCCGCACCAGCGACGCCCGGCTCTCGATCAGCTCCTTTTCGATGAACCCTTGGGCCGTAATTTCCTCGGCCGGCTCGCCAGTGGGAACGGAATTGTTCGTAAGATCGCTCATTTCTTGGCTCCTGCGCTAGCTTTATCTGTCTTGCCGACTTTCGCGGCCAGCGTGGTCTTGGGCAGGGTCATGCCTTTCAAATCATCTCGGACGACATCGAAAACCGCCAAACCCATACCCCAATTGTCCGTGTCCGCCAGGCCAGACGAGTCGCTCGCCGCAATCGCCAGAAGGTTCTTGTGGATGCTCTGCATCTCGTTCAGGTGCGGTTGAAGTAACTCGATCGCCACCTGCTGGCTGCGAGCCGCCACTACACCACCGAGGTTGGTGAAAAGCGTCTTAACTTGCTCGTCCGTCGCGTCCGGGAACATCTTCTTGATCTCCGGCTCCTTAGCTCGCAATGCCTTGTCGAACGTCTCGTCCAACACCTTGCTGCCCCGCGCCGGAAGTGACTTCTGCAACTCGTCCAACTGCTTGAGCGACGCTTCCGTAACGTCCGGCATGCGCGTATTCAGCTTGATAAACTCCTTCTGGACGATCGGCTGCATCTCCGTAAGTTGGCGGCTTGCCACTTCCCTTAGCCGCGGCACGACGTTCTCGTTCATGCCGGCCGAGAGGCGGTCAACAAAGAGTTGCTGGGTCGGACCACTGTTGACGAGTGCCCGACCGTCCGACCAAAGGAGGCCGACGCAGACGATCATGGTTAGAAAAATGACGCCTGCTGAGCCGCCCCGCCAAAGATTGATCTGCTTCCGGACGCTTCCCAGTTCCTGAATGCGCGCTTGAGTTGTGCTTGGTTCCATAGGCCTTAAGGGAGTTGGAACGAAGCCCGACTCTTCGGCCAAAACCGATGACCGCGTTCATGACCCTGTAGGCCGTAGACCAGGATAGGCACCAGATGTTTCGTAATTCTATTCAAAGATGAATATTCATCTTTTTGCCAACCAGAAAGAGAAACGGCCCCACCGAGATCTTCTCAGCGAGGCCATCTTATCCGCTAACCAGCCCCTTTACGGGTGGAAGGCGGCGGCGATTCCCTTAACCGTGTTGTGCGCCTCGGCAACCGTCCCGTCATCCGGCGCCGAGTTGATGCGGTGCATCAGGAGCGCCACGGCGTGGCGTGCCTTCTGTTCGCCCGAAGTCAGCTTCTTGTTTAAAGCGAGGCGAGCCGTGCGGGCGTCGACCTGCTCGAGCGCTTCGAGGGTGTTGTCCAGCTTTTCCGCGATCGTCGAACCGGCGATCTGCTCGTTGTGGAGGAACTCGATGAACTCCTTCTCAAGCGCATCGCCGACCTTGTCGGCGTTTGCCGGATCCTGGGCATCCTTCGCGAAGGCCGAAATCTCGTCCTTGTGCTCGGTGATGAAGCGATTCATGAGCTCGCTGAGCTTCTTGCTGCTCTCGACCGAATGAGCGCGGAGATCGCCCTCAACCTTGTTCTCAAGGTTCTCGCGCATCTCCGGCATCCGGGCGATGATCTCGTCCGGGGCGTGGCGGATGGCTTGAGGAATCTGCTCGTGAATGAACGACGTGAGCGTCGGCTCCATATCGTCCAGCCGCTGGGCGGCAAGACCGGTGGCAACGGTCGCGGCGCCTTCCGGCTCCAGGTTCGCGTGGAACGTTGCAGTCACGTAGCCAAGGTAACCGACGAAGAACACCGAAGCGGCGGCGGCCATCACCCGGGTCTTCTTGAGGGTCTCCTGACCCGACTTAAGCGCGCTCTCGATATAGCCTTCGGCAACGTTAACTTCCGGCGTTTCGATCGTTTCGTTTTCCATTAGGCTTTGTTCTCCTTCGTCGTCTTCTTCACCGGCTTCTTCGCGCTCTCGATATCGGATCGAAGCACGTCGAACACGGCGAGACCAAGCTGCCAATCGTCGGTGTTCTCACCCTTCGCGGAAGCTTCCGTCGCCGAGATGCGGCCGAGGTTGTACTGGATCCGGCGCATGGCCTTCATGTGCGGGCTGAGCAGCGACTCACCAATCTGCGAACTGCGCGAGGTGGCGATCTGGGTGAAGTTCTCCACCAGGCGCTTCATGCCTTCGTCGTTTATGTCCGGGAAAGCGGCTCGAATGTCGGGCTCGGCGTTCTTGATCGCCTCTCCCAACGTCTCGTTAACGACCTTCTCGCTTTTCTCGGGGAGCGACTTCTCCAGCTCGTCGAGTTGCTTCAGCGACGCTTCCGTCACCTCCGGCACACGCTGGTTCAGCTTCTGAAACTCTGCTTGGACGATCGGCTGCATCTGCGTGAGCGAGCTGCTGGCAACGTCCTTGATACGCGGAACGACTTTCTCGTTAAGCCCTTCTTGAAGCTTTGCGACGAAGCGGTCCTGGGTGGGGCCTTGGGCGACGAGGCCGTGGGCGTCAGAAAAGAGAAGACCAACGGAGGCCACAACAGCCAGTCCGATGACGCCAAATGCGCCACCCCGCCAATAACCGATCTCTTTCCGAACGCGCTCGAGCTCTTCGATACGCGATTGGGTCATGCTCGGATCCATCGATATTGATATGGGAATCCGGACAGCCAATCCGCAGGGAAATTTAAATGATTCTACAATTGCTGGTATTCGAGTATCAAAGTACTATATTGTCCGACACTACCGAAGCAAGTTTCGATTCAGAGATCTTGCCTTCCGATTCTCGCCAAGTTTCGAATGCTTTCTTATACCGTTCGCCCCTTCGGTCGCGCGAACGAAGTACTGTACTTAGCACGGAAAGCCCCCAAAACAGCAGCGGATAGATAAACCAGAGGTGCTGGCGGCTGGTGGTTAAGTTAAGAAAGATTAACAAAGTCATGACCGCGCCGAAGGTTAAGACTTCATTTCGGACGCCGGCCTTGAGCGAATGCTCGAACTCTTCCCGGAGACGATCTTCCCGGAACTCCGCTTCTGCCCGGGCGAGCGCTTCCGACGAAATTCCCAACTCCGCCGCGCTACGAACAAGCTCCTCGGACGTGTACTCGTCGAGCGGCGCTCTGGCCGCCCGACGGAGGATCTCTTGAGCCTCTTCTTCGGTGAACCTTTGCATTACTCTTTATTATCCGCCGACTCTTCGCTAGGCGCCGGGTCCTTTGGACGATCGAAGACGCGCCGAACGAGCGTCACCGCGAGAAAGCCGACGCAGACCCCTAATGTCCAGCCGAAAAGAACCTGCGAAGGGTAGTGGACGCCTACGTAAACCCTTGAGAAGCCGACCATGATCGCGAGCACGATCCAGGGCGCGCCCCAGCGGATGCCGAGGCAAAGGGTCATCACCGTCGCCACCGCCGCCAGATTGCCCGCGTGGGAGGAGGCGGTGCCCATTGAATTGGACTTTCCTACCCTCACCAGAACATCCGCGATCTCCTGGAAGGGGCGATGCATGGGGAACGTTTTTTTGGCGGTGGTGCAGAGAAAGTCGGTGATGGGAAACGCCACCAACGCAAGGATGGCCGCCCGGCGAAACATGCCGCCTTTGCAGATCATCGCGATCACGATGGCCAACATCACAATGCGGAAGGGCCAGCCCTCGTGCGCCGTGCTCAGCGTCCGCATCACCGGGGCTAGCGAATCCGGCCAGCCATTGATCGCTCGGAACAAAGTGAGATCGATTCCCGGCATGCCGATGAGAAAGACTACCGCGCCTCCTTCGTAGAAAGAGCGATGTACCGGTTCGCCCGTAGGATTGCCAGGATCCTCTGGTGGGCCTCGCTCTGGCTCATGCGGCGCCGCTGGATCCGGAATCTGCAGAGGGCATCCATCCGCTGGCTGCCTGCCAAAACGGCCGAGAAGGCCCGCCTAAACCTTGTCCGCCAGAATGCCCTCGGGCGACGGATCGGGCTGCGCCTTATCACGGGGATGGTGATGCTCTTCCTCATTAGTCTCGCCATCCAACTTGTCTACTCCAGCGCCGTGTACCTGGTCGAAACCGGCGTTCTGGCGCCAAAGAAGCTGGAGCAGTAAGTATTCTGAGCCTATGCTCTTCCCCCTCCTGCTCCAGGCTCAAGACCAGGAGTTGCCGACGGTTCCTCGCGAGTTTCGCGCGGCCTGGGTTGCCACCGTAGACAACATCGATTGGCCCTCTAAGCGCGGCCTTTCCGCGGACCTCCAGCGGGCCGAGATGATCCGGATTCTCGACCGGGCCGCGGCGTTGAAGCTCAACGCCATCGTCTTCCAAGTCCGCCCGGCCGCCGACGCTCTCTACCGTTCTAAGCTGGAACCCTGGAGCGAGTATCTGACGGGTAGACAAGGCAAGAACCCGGGCTATGACCCCTTGGACTTCGCCGTAGAGCAGGCCCACAAGCGGGGGCTCGAACTCCACGTCTGGTGCAATCCCTACCGTGCCAAACATCCGAGCGCCAAAGGGCCGCTTGCCTCCAACCACATCGCCAAGGCTCACCCGGGAGTGGTCAAGAAGTACGGCGATCTGCTTTGGATGGATCCGGGGGAGCCGCTGGTTCAGAAGCGCTCCCGGGACGTTTTCCTCGATCTGGTCCGGCGCTACGATATCGATGGCGTCCATATGGACGACTATTTCTATCCCTACCCGGAGGGCAAGACTCCTTTTCCCGACGAGAGCAGCTATCGGAAGTACGGGCACGGGCTGAGCCTTGGCGATTGGCGGCGGAAGAATGTGGACGACTTTGTGCGGACCGTCTACGTTGGGATCCACAAGATTAAGCCGTGGGTCCAGTTCGGCATTTCGCCCTTTGGCATCTATCGCCCGGGTGTTCCGGCCGGAACCACGGCGGGGATCGACCAGTACGCCACGCTTTATGCCGATCCGCTTAAGTGGCTCCACGAAGGTTGGCTGGATTACCTCGCGCCGCAGCTCTATTGGGCCATCGCCCAGAAGCCTCAAAGCTTCCCGGTCCTCCTCAACTGGTGGCGCAGCGAGAACCCGCTGGGCCGCCACATCTACCCCGGCCTCTACACCAGCCGTCTCCTCCCCGGTGAACCCAAAGGAGGATTCACTCCGGACGAGATCGTCCGCCAGATCGAACTCACCCGGGAGGGGGGCGACGCGGGTCACATTCACTTCAGCATGAAGGCGATCACTTTGGACGCGAAGGGCGTCGCGGATAAGCTCGCCGGCGCGGTGTATCAGGAGGATGCTCTTCCCCCGGCATCTCCTTGGCTTGACTCCACCCCGCCCAAGGCGCCCACCGCCACGGCGTCGAACTCCACGGAGGGCATCACTCTTCAGTGGGACGATGCCGATCCGGCAGATCCGGCTTTTCATTTTGTCCTTTGGACCCGCTATGGAACCACTTGGAAGATCCGGGTTTTGCCGGGGGCGGTTCGGTCGGTCGACTTGAGTCCTGGTCTGGCGATCGGCGCTTTGGAGGAGGCGCAGGTTGCGGCGGTCGATCGGAGCGGCAATATCTCTCCGGCATGTAAGATTCGGTTGGGCTAGAGTTCTGGAGCGGTCGTCGATTGGGGTGAACGATTGCTGGTAAAAGCGGCAAAGCTGGAGGGGTTGGACGCGGGATTCTTACGGGGAAATCTCGTAAATTTTCTCGAAAAACGGCCTCATCGTCGGCCTACTTGGCTTATAAGCTTACTTTTACAGCAATAATATTAAATGTATCCGGAATGTAATATTCGCGCGAGTTCCCAGTCTCATGCGTTCAAGATTTGGCCTCTGGCCGGCGGTCGTATATGCTGGATCATTCGTCTACTAATTCTACGTCGGATAGGCGAGATTTAATTCCTCGTAGTTAGGGCGGAAAGCCTCATATCTCGCGATCCGTCGGCCCCATTTCAGGCACGAATTCAGGCTGACCAGGTGACGATGTTCCCGCGAACCAGTTCGTCTTTGAACTTAGGGCCGAGGAGCGTCCTTGGACTCGCCGAGGATCGAACGCCTGTAAACTGAGCCGATGCGCTGGGTTTCGATCCTGACCTTGCTTGCGGCGCTGGGAAGCGGTTTGGTGGCGGGGGTGTTCTTTGGGTTCTCTTCGTTTGTGATGAAGGCGCTGGGCCGTCTACCTGCGGGGAAGGCGGTGGAGACGATGCAGTCAATCAACGTCACGGCGGTGACACCGGTCTTCATGATCGTCTTTATGGGCACGGCGCTGGCGGCGCTGGCTTTAGGAATCGCGGTGTTGCCTCGACTGAATGAAGCAGGGGCGCGCTTCGTGTTGTGCGCGAGCGTGCTGTACCTTGTCGGGGTCTTTGGCGTGACGGTAATCGGAAACGTGCCGCTGAACGATGCGTTGGCGAAGTTGAGTCCGGATAGCCCGGAGGCGGCGGCACTCTGGCCGAAGTATTTCAGCGGATGGAGTCTTTGGAACCACGTTCGGACGCTGGCTTCGCTGGGCTCGCTAACGCTCTATATTCTCGCCATCCGTGCCGGAGCCGGAAAACTTTGAGCGAGGAGGAGCAACCGGCTTCGATCACTCCGGAGGTTCGGGAGCAGTGGTTAGCGCCGGCCCGGACAGAGCGGGTGGAAGCGTTTACCTATAGTCTTTGGAAAGGATCCCGTCCTCGTCCGGCCAAGATCCCGCGATTTTCCCGGACCTTCTCCCTGGGCGTGCCGGTCTTGCTTCTGGCCTTTACCTACGCGGGGCGGTACGTGGTGGAGCAGATGTTGGCCGGCAACATCTTGCCCGTTCGAGTCTTCGCGGTTCTCCTAGGAGCTTTTTTATACGGTTCCTTGGCGGCGACGGGCATTGGGTTGATGAGAAGGCAACACCGGAAGCGGCCGCTGGAAATCGACTCTCCCCCCCAGGGGGTTCCGCTTTTTGCCGTCGCCGCGCGCGCGTCGGTTGGAAGGAGGGGGGCAACCATCGGCTGGCTTTGGTTCGAGGCGGACGCACTGTGCTTTCAAGGCATCGACTTTGACTTTCGAATCAAGCGGTCCGACGATAAAACGAACCGAACGGCGAAGAGAATGCTCGACCCCGTTAACGGAATGTTGCTTCGAGGTCCGAAGGGGATTTCACCTCACCGTCTTTTCCTTGCTCCTGGCTTTATCGCGGACGGCCAGTTCTTCCGCAGACGAGAGGGATGGAAGGGACTTGATTCCGAGATCTCGGCTTGGGAGCGAGGGACCGCATCGGACGTTCCTTCCCTGCTTCCGCCGGTCAGACCCGTCCCGCGGGATCGTTTTCGTTTGACCTGGCAGAGTTGGATTTCGCCGCCCCTCTACATGGGATTTCTATTTCTTATCGTTGGATGGACTTTTCCAACCATCGAAGGGATGCACCGGTCACCGCTTGGATTTGCGTTTGCCGGGGTGTTTTTGGGGCTTATGTGGCTATCGCTGCTTTGGTCGGAAAATTCCGCGGGGAACTCATTGGATCGCGAGCTTGAAAAGGTCCTGGGCCGACCGAACCGAATGGGTTGATTAACACGTCGTAATGGGTAAGCGACCGATGGTGTGGAGCCATCGATCCTCATGCCCGGCGGCGCTTGGGCAACTTCGTTTCCCGTTGATGGGACTCGGAGCCGAGCGTGTGCGGGAGGACGTTCCTTCGTGAAGAGGCGGGGCCCGACGGTGGGTGGAACGGTCGTGTGGGGTTTGCACCAAACCCATGAAACAACGCCTTATCGCGGCCGGAGCCGCGCTCGCTGCTGTAGCGATGATTCAGCCCTATCGGCCCTTCGTCGTCTCTGGTTCGTCCATGACCCCGACCTTTGCCAGTGGACAAATTCTGCTGGCAAATATTCATCCGCATAACCTTGAGCGGGGAGACGTCGTTGTGTTCAAACATGACGATGAGACCATGGTGAAACGAGTGGCCTACCTGCCGGGCGATTCGATTCAGCAGTTCTACTTTGCGCACGAATGGCAACTTCCGGGATCGAAGCTCATGATGAATTCGATGATCCGCCTTAAGATCCCATCTCGGCGCACCGTCGTTCCTCGTGGCCACGTTTACGTTCTGGCGGACAATCCTTACGGGTCGATCGACTCCCGGACGTTCGGGCCTATTTCCTCTAGGGAAGTGATGGCGGTGATTCGAAACGTCGATCCCACGGCCGAGTGGAATTTGGACAGTGCCCACAAGGGTTCTGCGCTCGTTGCGAGCCTCTAAGACACAAAGGGCCGAATCAAGAAAACTCCTTGATTCGGCCCTAATGTTTTGCGCTAACTCAAAACTACACTCGCTTGGCAAGGTAGATGATCGCAAGCACAACGAGAACTAAACCGAGAACGCCACCACCGATGAACATGCTCGTACGACTATCTGAGTGCCTTCAAGGTTCCTAAGTGGCCACGTGGGAAGGGAGTGGTTCGTCGGTAAAGGTTAGGCAGACTTGGTCTGGATCCAACTCCGCCTTGACCCAGCCGTCCGTCACCATCACCTCCAGCGTCTGAAACGCATAGAGTTGGAAATGCTCCGGATGGATGTGGGGGAACGACGAAAACCGGATCGCCTCAATGTTAACGAGGAACTTCGCCACCTCTCCGCCCCATTTGAGAGCTCGAATCACGGCCTGGTAGACCCCCAAGACCGGCAACCGGCGGTCACCCCGCTGATAGCACTTAACCCGATCGATTTGGCCGTCGTGATAGAAGGGTAGATAGATCGTCTCGGCGCCTTCGAGGTCCAGAGTGAAGCGGTTCGTCTTGGTGATCGTCCAGGTAGCGATTCGGTCCCCCAGCCGTTCGGTGAGGAGTTTGATCGCACGGACGTCGAAGGAGCCGAGGTTCGTCGCCCCGAGTTGCTCGTTCGTAAAACCTCCGGTGCCGAGCCATTGCCAGGCCGAATCGGCATCAAGTTCCAGGCCGGCGTCCCGGGCGATCTCGCGGGTGAACTCTTTCAGGTCGGTGAACTGGGCGTTCGCGCTGTACCAATAGTCGGCAAACCGAATGTGCTGGCCTAGACGTTTCCGCTGAGCATCGCAATAGGAGTCCTTCAGCCATTGGGCATCTTCCCTACCCTGCTCCAAGGCGACGATCGTATAGGCGAGTTCGCGAGCGCCCTGATGGGCCAAAGTCATGCCCGCGGCAAGGATGGGGTCGGCAAAGCCGGCGCTCTCGCCCGCGAGAAACCAGTTCTCTCCGGCGGTGCGATCGGACAGGAAGGACCAGTCCTTGGTGGCATGGGTGCCCTCCTCGGCGGTCGCGTTCTGTAAGAGACGGGCGATTAGGGGATCCTCGGCGATAGCCCTCTCATAGAGAGCTTCAGGCCGTTCGCCCGACTCCTTGTAGTACTGAGCGGGAACAACGAAGCCCACGCTGGTGCGAGTTGGGCCGAGCGGGATGAACCAGAGCCAACCGTATCCAATGCTCATGACCTGCACGCGGGTGCCGCCGACGCCGATCTTTTCGGCCCACTCCGCATTTTGCCAGTAGCGCCAGATCGCGATGTTCATCAGGGAGGTGGGCACCGTCGTGCCGACACCCATCGCGCGCCGGACGATGCCGCCGCTTCCCGAGGCATCGATAACGTACCGGGGAGAGATTTCCTCTCCTGTGGAAAGCTTGAGCGAGGTGACCCGATCTCCTTCGCGAAGCACTTCGCGTACCGCCGTCTCCTGAAAGACCTGGCAGCCCATCTTGGCGGCGTGGTCAAGCAGGATCTTATCGTAGAGTCCTCGTTCCACTTGAAAGGCGGTCTCTCGACGGACTCCTTCGAACTTGGAAGGGCGCCCCCGGTCCGTCAGTTCGACGCCTTTGGCAAAATCGAAGTCCCAGAGATCGTCGGTGGTTCCCCAGCGATAGGTGGCGCCAATTTTGATGGGGAATCCGGCCGCCTCGACGGCGTTCCAGACTCCCATCTCATCGAGCACTTTCCCAATCGCGGGCAGTTGGCTTTCGCCAACGTGGTCACGGGGAAAGCGCTCCCGTTCGAAAATCGCTACGTTCAGCTTGCGGCCATATTTCTTAAGCAGCGTGCCAACGGTACTTCCGGCAGGCCCACCCCCAATAATCGCGACATCAATGTCTCGAATCATAGTCTCGCAGGCTACCTTTGAAGCTTCATCGCTTCGTTCGGCAGCCGGAAAACGACGGAGATTTGCGCAGGAGGGCCGGGTGATTTGGGACTAACCCATCATGTGGTCTTGCGTGTCACCCCAGATCGTCTGGAGGTAATCGATTTGGCGCGCGTGGCCACCCATGTGAAGACTGGGGATAGTGATCCAGAAGGCCATGGGCAGTTCACCGAAGGCCATTTTGATCGATGTTTCGAATCTCTCAGGAGTCATGGTGTCCAGCGCGTCCAGAATTTCGACCGTGGACTGGTTGAGTAGTTCGATCGCCTGTTCCCGTGTGGTCGTGTCTTTGCCGGCTACCCAGACCATCTTCGAGAAGTCGGCCGGGTTTTCCGGCATCTGAAGAGCTTCTCCCCGGATCCCGGCGGCGAACGCCTTGTTTGCCTGAGCGCAGTGTCCGGCGATCCAAAGCGCGTGGCGCGAAGTATTCGAAGGGGTGAAGGTGAGCTTGTCATCTGGGACGAAGCTCAGGGTGTTCAGGAAATCGGCGGTGGACTTTTGAACGGCCCCTTTGGCTTGAGCGATTTGGGATGCTGTATCCATGATCGTAGGTTAGTCGAATGGCATGCCCTCAAAATCGACCTCAGATGAATTAATCTTCAAACATTAACATGCGAAGGAGGCCGTAGAATCATGAAGGCGTTGCCCTTCGAGAGATGTTGCCTTTGAATAACCGGTCCTCTTTCTGCCTGGCCTTCGGCCTCTTAACCTCCGTTCTCGTGGCATCCGCGCCGTCGCCCGGTCCACTTGACGATGCCGTCCGGGAAGCGCGGACGATTTCGATAGCCCCCCGGCCGACCCCGCCGGTTTGGATGGATTACGAGCGCGTTCGGAAGGGCTACATCTTCCTGAACCAGCACGGCAAGACGGTGGGGCGGGTCCTGGGAACCTCCTCTCTTGCGTCTACCTACGCAGCGCGAGACGTGACGCCGGTTTTGATGCAGACGGAGCGGCTCCCCAACGATTTCAATCAGCGAATGAAAGAGACGGAGACCGAGACGGTCAAGCTGCTTTTCCCGGCGTTGGGCCAGGAGGGATTTGTGAAACGGAACTACGCGCAGGCGGTGGCGCTCGGGCAGCTTCACGCGGACGTGGCTAACGCGGTTCGCGGGCAGCTCGCCTGGGATTCCAAAATCCGGGTGCCGGTGAACGGCCAGTCGTTCGCCTTTGTACTTTATAGCTTTGCCTGGTGGCCAATCGAGGCGATGATCGCGACGAAGGAGATCGATCTTACGAAGGATCAGGCGGCGGTGGACGACTGGTTCCACCTTTGGTCGGTGCTGGGCTACGGCATGGGAGTGCCGGAGTCCTTATTGCCCACGAGCTACGCTCGCGCCGCAGAAGTGGTTGCGCTTCTTCGGACGGCGCAGTACGCGAAGCCTCGGGAGAAGCTACCGGATGGAATTCCGGTTCTTTTGGGCGCGCATGTGAGGCAGCTGGCGGGGCGGGCGGCAACTACGGCGAAGACGACTCCGGAGGCGGAAACCGTTGGCGCAGCAAAGAGCTTGGCGGAGTTGATCTCCTATTCGCCGGGGTTGACGGAAGCGCTGGGACTGGGGAAGGACCCGGCGGGGCGTTTGGTGGAATACGCCGGGCGGAAGTAGGTTCCCACTTGGGAAGAAGCCTAACAAAATTGGGAAGCCCCCCCTTCCCCCACCCTAACCCCTCCCCATTTTCCTCGCGGTGGTTGGCTTAGGTGAATTGATCACCAGGAGCCGCGGAAAAACAGGGAGGGGACCGGAATTTATCCGTAGGTTGGTTTCTGAGGCCAGCCTTCGGGGGAGTCTTCGAAGTCTTCCTGACGTCCGTAGGGCGTTAGGTCGAGGAGGGAGTAGGAGTCGGTGGCGTGCTCGCCGCCGCGCGCGAAGTTCGAGTACGTGTGATAGACGTTGTTCTCATCGTCGCGGAAGAAAACGCTGATCCCAGGACCTTCGCCTTCGTCCTCTCTTCCCCGAGGCGCGTAGTTGTAGGTCGCCGGCTCGCCGGCGCGAAACGAAACGTGGTAGTCGTAGTTGAAATCGTTCTCGCCGGAAGAGACCCATGTCCAGGGCCAGCCGTGTTTTTGGGCCCAGGCTTGAAGCGTTGGAACGGGGGCGCGGGCGACCATTGCGAACGTGGTGTTGCGCTTCGGAAGCAGGTCGAGGTTGCCGATCTCATTGATGAAACCGGTGCAACCAGGGCAGCCTTCTTTCCAATCGGGGCCATACATGAAGTGGTAAATGACGAGTTGGCGTCGGCCTTCGAAGAGGTCGAGCAGAGACTTCTTCCCTTCGGGGGAATCGAAGACATAGTTCTTCTCGACCTTGACCATCGGGAGACGACGGCGTTCCGCGTTTAGGCGGTCCGTCGCTCGGGTGATCTCCTTCTCCTTTTTGAGTAGCTCGACGCGCTTTTCGAGCCACTCGCTTTCCGTGACAACAGGGGGCATGTTCATGGTTCTTTTCCTTTATCCGTAAGTTGGTTTCTGGGGCCAGCCTTCGGGCGAGTCCTCGAAGTCTTCTTGGCGGCCGTAGGGGGTGATATCGAGCATCTCGTAAGTATTGGTGATGTTCTCGGTACCACGGGAATAGGTGGAGTAGGTGTGATACACCTCGTCGCCATCCCGGAAGAAAACGCTCATCCCGTGGTTTTCTCCCTGCAGGCCGTTCGCACCCTTCAGATCCTTATCCCGAACGTAGTTGTGTTCGATGGGAGCTACCTTCTCATCCAGAGTCACGTGGTAGTCGTAGTTGAAGTCGTTCTCAAATGACGACACCCAGGGGCGATCCCAGCCTCGTTTGACCGCGTAGGCCAGGAGTTTCGGCAAAGGCGCGCGGGAAATGAGCGTAAAGGCGGTGTCCCGCTCGACAAGCATCGAAAGATCACCGAGAGCGTCCACGAATCCGGTGCAGCTGCCGCACCCTTCGTCCCACGAGGGGTCGAACATGAAGTGATAGACGACGAGCTGATGCTTTCCTTCAAAGAGATCTTCTAGGCTCCGTTTCCCGGTGGGTGACTCGAAGAGGTACTCCTTGGTTACTTTAACCATCGGTAGCCGGCGCCGTTTGGCATTCACGCGGTCCCTGTGCTTAGTGAGCTCCTTTTCTTCGGCAAGAAGGGCAACGCGTTGTTCGCGCCACTCGGCTTCCGAGACTACGGGTGGTTTGATCATTAGTCTCTATTCGGCGATGGCCGAGTACGAAAGGGTCCAGAAATCGGCGCAAACGGGCGGCGGAACCGGATTCGTCCACATCTTCTGGGTTAGGAGAATGCCGACCAGGTCTTCCTTCGGATCGGCAAGGAACGAGGTTCCAAGGCCGCCATCCCAGCCGAAGGAGCCTACGTTGGGATACCCGGTGCGGTCGGTGACGACGGCCATTCCGAAGCCCCATCCGCGTCCCGGTTGGAGAATGTCCTTCCCACCGGCTTGTTGGACTGAGGTCAGATGGTTGGTGGTCATCAGCTCCACCGTCGGTCGAGAAAGAATCGGCGCGCCGCCTTTGAGGAGCATCTGGCCGAAGGCGAGGTAGTCGTCGGCGGTCGAGACTAGGCCACCGCCACCGGATGGGAAGGCGGGTTGACGGCTCCAGGCTCCGCCGGCGGACTCGTCATAGACGATCTCTTTGCCCGTTTCGAAGTTCATCCCCATGCTCTTTGGCAGCCGGTCGATCTTCTCTTCCGGCACGTGGAAGCCGGTGTCCTTCATTCCGAGGGGATCGAAGATCCGTTCTTTCATGAAATCCCCGAGGTATTGCCCCGAGGCACGGGCAATGAGAACGCCAAGGATCTCGGACCCGAGGTGGTAGAACCATCGCTCGCCGGGCTGGGCGAGGAGAGGGACGGAACCTATACGGCGCATCCATTCATCGGGCGCCGGAGTCTCGCTGGGGCGGGGTGGGCCAGGAGATCCGAAGCGCTCGGCGAAATCGGCCTGGAAGGGATAGGTGCCCGGAGCGGCCATGAGGAATCCGTGACCGAACCGGAAGGTGAGGAGGTCGCGAAGCGTGATCGAGCGGTTCGCGGGGATGGTGTCGGTCACCTCGCTCTCGATCGTGCGGAGGACCCTCCGATTGGCCATCTCGGGCAAGAGATCGTCCAGCGAGTCGTCCAGGCGGAGGCGCCCCTCTTCCACAAGGATCATCGCCGCGACAGCGGTGACGGGCTTGGACATGGAGGCGATTCGGAAAATGGTGTCGCGACCGTAATCCTGGCCGGCTACGGGTACGTGAGTTTCGCCGCCCCGGCTGACCAGCGAAACGACTCCCGGAAGCCCGCGTTCCACATGGGCCTGCATGGCTCTTTCGAGCCGCGTTAGTCCTGACTTCGAAAACATCATTTGATAATGGGTCGAACGGAAGCGCCCGAAATCGACAGAAGTTCTCCTTGCGAGCAAAAAGTCGGGAGGAACTCTCACCGCTCGGAAGGGTCAAACGGCTTATGTCGACCAAACAAGATGAAGTGTTGAATTTGGAGAAGAGGTTTTGGAGCGAAAGCGGAACTCCGGGATTTTTTAAAGAAGCGATGACGGACGACGCGATTTCGGTAATGGAGCCGATGGGCTTCATCACGAAAAATCAGGCGATCGAGATGACGCAGCCGGGCATTTCGTGGTCCGGTCTCGATATGCAGGATGTGCAGTTCGTAGAACTGACCCCGGACTGCGTCGCCCTCGCCTATCACGCGAAGGCGAAGAACGAGAAGACCGGACAGCCGTATCGCGGTTCGATCAACTCGGTGTATGTTCGAAAGAATGGGGCTTGGAAGCTCGGGATGACTTCGCACCAGCCCTGGCCGGAAAAGAAGAGCTAGGCACGGAGGCTGTGAGCTAAGGTTGGATCCGGTCAATCCACCTTAGCGTCCGCTTCCGCGGCGGCGCTCATGGCGGCGAGACCCTTCTCGAAATCGGCCCCGATCAGCTTGTCCATATCCATCAACATCCCGAACGCCTTTCCCTTGAAGTCCCGAGCCCCGGATAAAGCCCAGAGGACTTGGGTTCCTCCGTTCGATGGAGTAAAGAAGAACTCCGAGGAGTTCGTCGCGGCGAAAGGCTTGATGAACTGGAGTTTGATCACGATCGATTGGGTGGGCGTGCTCTCCAGAATCTCCATCCTTCCCTCACCCGCTTTCGGATTCTTGCTGTTCCAGGTGTAGATCGCCCCCTTACCCGACGATTCGCCCTCGTAGGTCTGAGCCATCGAAGGATCGATCTTGGCCCAGGGCGACCAGTCATCCCAGTTATGGAAATCGTTCACCTGGTTAAAGACCGCGGCCGGGGCCGCGGTCATTTGAAGCGAGCGCTCAATCCGGAAAGTCGCCGGACGGGTTGCCACGACGGCGACGAGCAGGCCGATAAGGATGGCGATGATTCCTAGAATGGGTAACAGCATCGTTGGTTGTTTTAGGATAGCCCCAGAATCCTTAAACTCCAATGTGCCAATCTTGGTCGCCATAGATCGTCTGGATATAGTCGATCTGCGCGGCGTGCCAATTCATATGTTGGGCCTGGGCGGCGATGGCGACGGGGACCGGCGCAAAACCGAGCTTGAAAGGCATTTCCGCCTTGGATTCGAACTGGGCTTGGGTCATCCCGTCCAGCCATTCGAGATAGGCGCTCCCATTCGCTTCCAGAAGCTCCAAAACCGCTTCCCGCGAGGTGTAGGGCTTTTCGCTCTCCCGATGGAATTTATCCGCCTCGGCGGTGGTGGGAATTGGAAAGACCCGGCCGTCGAGCATGTTGTGGATGTGCTTGACCGAATTCGCGGCGTGGGCGACGATTTGGATGGGCGTTCTTGCCGAGGAGCTGGGCGACCAGTTGAGCCGGTCGTCGGGGGTGGTGGCGAGGCCGTGGACCAGACGGTCTTTGGCTTGGACGAACGAGGCTTTCGCCTCTTCTACGGTTTGCGTGAGCGTGCTCATTTCAACAACTCCTCGAGTTGGCTAACGGCCTGACCCCAGCCTTCGTGGAATCCCATTTTTTCGTGCCGCTCTTTCGCTTCCACCGTCCAGTGACGCGCGACCGCGGTGATCTTGGTGCCGCCGTCGGCATCTTCGAACGTAATAATTCCAACCATAAAGGGATCCTCCGTCGGGATCCAACCCAGGGTAAAGGCGTCCGAGAACACGAACTTTTCGTTCGGAACGACCTCCAGAAGCATGCCCTCGTAGGGGCTTGCAACCCCTTCCGGGCTCTGCATGACGAAGTTGAAGACACCGCCGCTGCGGGGGTCGATCGTAACATCGGTCGTTAGCCAAGGCTTGGGCGCCCACCACTGCTTCAGGAGCTCGGGGTTGATATAGGCCTCGAATACTTTAGCCCGAGGGGCGGCAATGGTTTTTATAAGGGTGAGTTCTCGTTCAGCGATTGACATAAGGTTCGGCGCCGGCGAGGCGCGAAGGGACGGAGGATCGGGCCTGCGGACCCGATCCGGGTTTGTACTTGTGGAAGTTACCAGCCGCCTAGGTTCTCAGCGGAAAGACCGCGGTCAGGCGCCGTTCCCGCAGCATCAGGCCGCCCCAAACGAGCGCCCCGATAATGCTAGGGAAGAGGACGCTGAAGGTGCCGGCCTCGACCCGCACGTTCGTCGCGGTCGCGCCGCCGAGATATCCCGTGAGCAAGACCGCCCCGAGGACCGCGGTCCGGGGGAGAGCGTACAGGACCGTGCAGACCAAAAGTAGGACGCCGATTCCGACCGTCGTTGAATCGGGGTAGCCAAGCTTGGCGACCGCCTCGACGACGGGGGCCGGCTTGGCCAGTTTCATGACTCCGTCCATCAGCAGTAGCGCGGTGACGATCCCGCTGAGGATTCTTCCCGTCCAAACCGCCTTTTTCGAAGCTTGGGTGGAGAATCCGACTTCCGCCCCCGTCGAGAGGCTAGCCATGACCCGCCCCCGCGCCGGCCATCGCCTGTCGAATCTCTTCCTCGCTCAACACCTTCTTCGTCGTCGAGATCGACCAGAGGTGGCCGTACGGATCCGCCAGGAGCCCCCACCGGTCGCCCCAGAACATGTCTTCCAAGGGCATCTGCACTTTGCAGCCGGCCTCAACCGCCTTGTCAAATACGGCATCGCAGTCCGGTACATTCAAGCTCAGCATCACCGGGCTACCGCCCAGGGCTTCGGGGCTCTTGCCGCCCTGTTCCGGAAACTCGTCGACCACAAAGAAGTGGGCGCCGTCGATGCTCAGGTCGGCGTGCATTACACGTCCGTCGCCGGGCACGGTCATCTTCATGTGAAGCTCCGCGCCGAACGCTTTTTGATAGAAATCCACCGCTTCGTTCGCGTTGCGGCAGGAGATATGGGGGGTGAGGGTGCTCATTTTGTTTTCCTACTTTGAAGCGGAAGGCAGCATCAGGATCGGCCGGATTTCAACGGTGCCATCCAACGCGGCCGGATGCTCGGCGGCAATGGTGATCGCCTCGTCGAGATTGTTCGCGTTGATCAACAGGAAGCCGGCGAGCTGTTCGCGCGTTTCCGCGAACGGTCCGTCGGTCACCATCCGATGTCCCTCCCGGAACCGAACGCTGGTCGCGGTCGAGGTCGGCAAGAGGACACCGGCGGAGATGTAGTGGCCGCTGGCGGTAGTCCGTTCGACCACCGGCATGGCGCAACTCTTGATCACTTCTTCCGATCGATCGGCATCGGTGTCTCGAGACTCCGGGAGATACATCAGCAGCATGTAATTCATCGCTTCATTCTACGGTCGCACGAGATGGGTCAAAATCGACACCGCCTCGGAATTTTTTTATGCTGGGTGCCGCAATGGTCGTCGACGCCGCCGTCGAAGAGCTCTATCGCTCGGATTGGGGACGGATCGTCGCCACTCTAATTCGACAGATCGGAGACTTTGAATTAGCCGAAGACGCAGCGCAAGAAGCGTTTGCCGCAGCCATTCAGACATGGCGGAAGGAAGGCCTTCCCCGCTCGCCGCGCGCTTGGATTATCGGGACGGCCCGCCATAAGGCGATCGATACCATCCGCCGCCGGGAACGGCTCCGCGAGCTTTTAGAGCCCGTGGAAGAAGCGGTCGAGCCGCTTGGAGAGGTGAGCGACATCCCGGATGACCGGCTCCGCCTGATCTGCACCTGCTGTCACCCAGCCCTGGCGGCCGAGGCTCAGGTGGCGCTGACGCTACGGAGTCTGGGCGGACTGAGCACCGAGGAGATTGCACGGGCGTTTCTCGTCCCCGAACCCACGATGGCGCAAAGGCTCGTGCGGGCCAAGCGAAAGATCCGCGATGCCGGAATTCCGTACGTTGTCCCGGATCAGGCGGATATGCCGGAACGGCTACAGGCGATCCTTGCCGTCTTGTATCTGATCTTTAACGAAGGTTATTCGGCAACCCAAGGGGAGAGCCCGATCAAGGCGCACCTGTGTGCGGAAGCCATCCGATTAGTTCGTTTGGTGCGCGGGCTTATGACTCCGCCGCCCGCCGAAGCGACCGCCCTTCTGGCGCTCATGCTTCTCCACGATTCGCGCCGGGAGGCTCGATTTGACGCCGAAGGAGAGCTTGTTGTCTTGGAAGAACAGGACCGTTCCCTTTGGAATCGTGCTCAGATCGAGGAAGCCCTTCCGCTCGTCGAAGAGGCGCTTAAAGAAGGCGCGAGTCCTTATGGGCTTCAAGCCGCGATCGCCGCCCTTCACTGCCGTGCGATGCGGGCAGATGAAACGGACTGGTTCCAGATCGCCCAGTTGTACGGCGTTCTGGAAGCCATTCAGCCTTCGCCGGTCGTGACCCTCAACCGCGCGGTCGCCGTCGCCATGGCCACCACGCCAGACAATGGCCTTGCTTTGCTGGAACCACTGGCCACCGAGTTGGAGGAGTACCACCTCCTCTACGCCGCTAGGGCAGATCTCCTGCGCCGGGCGGACCGGCGTCCGGAGGCGGCGGCAGACTACCGGCGAGCGCTTGAGTTTGTGACGAACGAGAGCGAGCGCCGCTACCTTCAACGCCGCCTCAAGGAAGTCAGCTAGATTCGGATAGCCGATCAAAAAAGGCTCCTAGACTATTCGTCTAGGAGCCTAATTTTAGAGCTTATCGCCTACTTAAATTCCGTAGTTGGCTTTCTTGAGCCAAGCCTTCGGAATCGGCTTGAGGCCACAAGCAACCAGATTGAACTCTTCGCTCTTGATGACCGAAGTAGCAACCAGGAGGCGGTAGGTGCCCGTCGGGGTCTTCAGACGGATGCTTTGGAGGTTCGGAAGCTGAAGGCGGTTCTTGTGAGGAGCCTTGTACTTCCAACCCTGGGAGTGAGTGTTGCGAATGTGCTTCGCGTTGTTCGCCTTCTTGCCGCTAACCTGACAGATTCTCGCCATAACCTTTCCCTTCCGTCCGGTTCACCCGGCGGCAAGACGATATGTTACCCGAACCGGTACGATTCGCGCTATGACGGCACACCAACTCGTCCTTAGACAACTCGGCAATGCTCAGAATCAAGTTACCCAAGCGATTGCGGGCCTGGATGCCGAAAAGGCGGAAGCGCGAGCCAACGAACTCGGCATGACGATTCGCGAACAGGTCATCCATCTGGCCGAAGCCGCGACCGCGACGGTCGCCGCTTTCGAAGGCCGCAAACATTCGTGGGGCTCCTACGCACCCGAAGACACCTCGTGGGAGGGTGTTCAGCAAGCCTGGCTCACCGCCCGCGCCGCCGCGGTTGCGGCCCTGACAGATTCGGAGGAGGCGATCATGGAGGCTCACGAATTCCTCGTGGCTCACGACTACTATCACGTCGGCCAGATCTGCGCCGCCCGCCGGATGCTTGAGCCGAGTTGGGATACGTACGCGATCTACGCGTGAAGGATCGCTTCCGAGTAGGCCCGGACCGTCAGCTCGACGGTCCGGTCCCAATCGAACTCGGCGGCGCGAGCGTGCCCTTTCGCGATTTGGCTGGCCCGGAATTCTCCCCCCTCAAGTCGAAGAATTCCGCCAGCCATCCCAACGGAATCTTGCACGTCATACAGTAGGGCCGCGCCCCCTGCCACCTCAGGAATCGAGCCGCGGTCACTTGCAACTACAGGACAACCTAGGGCCATGGCTTCCAAAATAGTCAACCCAAATCCTTCGTGGAAGGACGGATGCAAAAGGGCGTGGGCTCGTCGATAGGCAGCGGAGAGGACCGCCTCGTCAACCGCGCCTGGAGCGATGGCCCAATTAGGCACCGATGACTCGATCCGTCCGGTGACCAGCAGTACGAGGTCGGCCATCGCTTCCCTCGCCTTCCCCACCGCCGCGACGGCGGCTTCCAAATTCTTCCGCGGGCTCCCCCCGCCAACCAAGAGAGCAAAAGGGGCATCTCCCACCAACTCACGGAGCTTCTCCTCCGCGGGTTTGGAATGACGAAGTCCGGTGGAGACAGCCAGCGGAGTAACGCTCACCTTCGCTTCCGCGACGGGAATCCTCTCAAGAAGCTCTCGCTTGCAGGTCTCAGAAGGCACAACTACTGCGGCAGCCCTTCGACAGGCCGCGGGGACCGAGAGGGTCAACAGAATGCGGTCTTTACGGCTGAACCAGGAGGGCTCGATCAGGAAGCTCACATCGTGGACCATCGTGACGACCGGCGTCCGGAACAGCGGAGATACTGTGTATTGGACGTGAACAACATCCGCGGCATACTTGCGGACTAGAGCTGGCAGGACGACCAAGCTGAACCACCGTCCCTTCGAAGGCGCGATCACCGCCTGAGCGTTGGCCGGGATATCGCTCTCCGGAATCGGCGCGTTTGAAAAGAGCAAAAGCTCCACGTCCGGCCGACGACCAAGCGCAGCCACCAACTCGGCCCAATAGGTCCGATTGCTGGTGGCCTGCTCGCTCAAAGGCCGGGCATCGATGGCGACGCGCACTCCCCATTATGGGAGAGCCTTTCGATCAGACGGCGGTTGTCCGTTCCCGAGGAACGTCCTTCGTGATCGAAGTATCGAGGTCAACTTCGCCGTCGAGGTTTGATCCGCCCTCGGTCGGAAGCGTCCCGGTGGTGGTCGACTGTCCGGGTCCAAACTCAAGACCGGTGTCCGTATCCGTCGAGCCGCCGATTCCCGTGGTGTCGGGAGCTTCGATCGTACCGCTCAAGATCTGCCCTGTCGGCTGGGTACCGACTCCAATTCCGGTGGTTGTTTCGTCTGCCATGTCCCGTTCGACCACGGGACATGGCTCAGGGTTCGCTTAGTCGACCACGTCGACTTCGACGGCCGGCACGAGACCCGCGTCGGCGCCCCGTTTGAGCAGAAGGCGAATGGCCTTGATGCCTTCGTCGCCCATGTCGAGAGTTCGCTCATTCACGTACATGCCGACGAACTCGTCGCTCGTCGCCTCGTCCATCCCGCGGGCGTACTTCAGGGCGTGACCAAGGGCCGACTTGCGGTTGGCGAGGCCGGCCTGGACGCTTTCGCGCATCACGCGGCTGACATCCTTCACGACGGCCTCGCCGAGATCCTTTCGGACCACGTTCACACCGAGCGGCAACGGAAGCCCGGTCTGGGCCTTCCACCACTTGCCCATGTCGGCGATCAGCGAAAGGCCCTCGCGTGCGTAGGTGAGCTGGCCCTCGTGGATGATCAGTCCGGCATCGACCTTCCCTTCCAGGACAGCGGGAATAATCTCATCGAACGGAACCACTTCGAACGTGGGCACCGCGTCTGCCCCAAAGAGCTCCGCATAGTAGAGGCGGAACTGGAGATAGGCCGAAGTGAGGAGGCCCGGAATGGCGACCTTTTTGTTCTTCAGCTCTTCTGGCGCGAAAGCCTCTTTCGCCACGATCATGGGGCCGTAATCTTCCCCGAAAGAACCGCCGTGGCGAAGGAGCGCGTACTTGTCCGCCACGTACGCAAAGGCGTGAACAGAGACGGCCGTCGACTCCAACTTCCCTTCCCGGGACCACTCGTTAAGCGTCTGGATATCCCGCAGGATGTGCTCGAACTTATAGTCGCTCTTCACTTCGCCGCTCGCGAGGCCCCAGAACATAAACGCGTCGTCGGAGTCGGGGGAGTGCCCGAGCCGGATAGTGAGGGGAGCGACGGCTTCCATACTTCCATTGTACTTTCAAACGCGATTGAAAGTTCGTTTAGCCCTATCGCTCCCCGCTACAATGGAGCGTGGCCCGCAAGCCGACGCTTAGTCCCTCCAAGATCACGACCTATTTGGCCTGCCCGGTCAAGTTCAAATGGACCTACTTGGATGCGCGCGGGCGCTGGTATCTCCGATCGAAAAGCTACTACTCGTTTGGCACGAGCCTGCACCGGGCGTTGGAGCGATTTCACGACGCGGGTGACAACGGGGTCCAAACAACCGAAGAGGCGGTCGCCGCACTGGAGGAGTCCTGGATCGACGCCGGATACCGTTCTGCCGATGAGGCCGCAGAGGCACTGGGGGATGGTCGAGAGATCGTCACGCGTTATGTCGAGCAGCAGTTACGAACCGAGCGCCGCGCGAAAACGCTGTTTACCGAGAGGCAGATGCGCTTTGACATGGGCAACTTCGATCTCATCGGACGCCTCGACCGGTTGGATGAGCGGGACGACGGAACCTTGGAGATCGTCGACTATAAGTCCGGACGGTCCGAGGTCGATGCAGAAGAAGTAAAGAACGACATTGCGATGAGTTGCTACGCGCTCCTCGTAAAACGTAAGTATCAGGATCGTCCCGTCGTCGGCACCATCGTGGCGGTCCGAACCGGGAACGCCGGTACGGCGGGTTGGACCGACGAAGAACTAGACGGGATCGAAAGCGATCTCCTCCAACTCGGCGCCGAAATCCTAACCGATGACTTTCAGGAACGAGTCCCCGTCCCGAAACCCCTCTGCGGCCACTGCGACTTCCTCCCCCTCTGCCGCCAGGATCCAGCGTATGAGTGAGTGGAAAAGGAGAGATCTGGCTTCCTATTTCCTATTCCTTCTTCCCTCACCCTAAACAAACTCGGCCCGCCAGAGAAAACTCGGGCGGGCCGTTTCGAACTTTGAGACTTCGGGTTTTAGCGAACGAAGTGGATGATCGGATTGTCCATGTGATCCAGCAGCATCAGGGACACGACGGGCATCGGTCGCTCTTTCGCGATTTCGCGGGCGTCGTCGAAGCTGATCTCTTTCGTGCACATGCCGCTCAGGTCGATCCACTCGGCAAAGCGGAAGGCGCCAGCTTCGCTGGAGAAACAGGCAAGGCCATGAATGCCCTCGTGGCAGAAGCAACCGTATCGGTGGCTGCTGGGGTGATGGAGGACATACAAAGAATCCGGGAACGTTTCGTCCAGGCCACTCAGAGGAAGATCAAGGGTAAGGCTCATTTTTCGTCTCAAGAAGCAGTTCGCTAGTTAGCTTATCGGTCAGTGACGCTCACACCCAAAGGGAAATCTCTCGAAAGATAGATTTTGCTTTGGGTTCCGCACGATCTCTTTGCCCACCTTTAATTGAACCGGGAAACGTGGAATGGGGGGTGTCCGCTCGGTATTCACAAAACGTTTGTTCAAAGTTAATCGCATACGAAAGTAATGCGCCTAGGAGCACAAGAATGGGTACCTGCCTCGACAAAGGGGCGAGAAGAACTCTGGCGTCATCGGGCCATCGTTCTGACCTAAATCGATCTCATCCCATCGATTCTAAATGCTCTCGGATAAGGAATTTGCCAGGAAATACTTTCTCAGCTACGGCCTCTCTAATTTTGCGATCACGGTACCAAGAATTGACTACCTGCCTTCACCGGTAATGAAGGGAAACGGTAGCAAAAACGATATGAAATCTTGGTTCACTAACCTAAACCTTGCTAAGAAGCTATCCATTGGTTTTGGATCTTGCGTCTGCCTTGCGATGATCATTGGCTGGGCTGGGTTCTCCGGGATGCGCGAACTAACCGGCCATGTCAACGAAATCAATAGGGACGCGGTAGGAGCTCTGGCATCGCTAAACGAATTTAGCCAAGATGCCTTCCTCTATCGACTGCGTCAGGCCCGGATGGGACTAACCGACGACAAGGAGACGCGCAAAAAGCTCTTTGACCAAGTCAACGTTTGTGGGAAGAACGCCAACCAGGCCCTTGCGGACTACGAAAAATCTGTTTCCGGCCCAGAGGACAAAGCGAATTTCGCTGAGCTTTCGAAGGCTTGGTCGGCTTACACGGCCATCGGAGATCAAATCAATGGTCAGATGCTTTCCCTGCCCAAAGACGAGGCAGGCAAGCTCTTCGAATCCCGAGCGACAACCCATTTTAACGAAGAACTGCTCCCCGCCCTAACGAACAATACCAACTTAAACAATAAGCAAGCGCAAGAGCTGGTAAGCCAAGCCACAGCTTCAGCGGCCAACGGCACAAGAGCGATTGTCTTCTTCGCCTTATTTGCGGCCTTGCTAAGCGTTGGAATCTCCGTTGTCATCACCCGCTCTGTAACGATTCCCGTTTCTCAGATCAATGAGCGAGTCCTTTCCCTCGAGGCAAACTGCGTGAGGGAACTTAAGGAGGGCCTTCAAGCCTTTGCAAGCGGCGATCTGACTGTCAGCGTTACCCCCGTGACCACGCCGGTTCCATACGCCGCCCTCGACGAACTCGGAACGATGGCGGCCACCTTCAACTCGCTCTTGGCGCAGGTCAAGTCGAGTATCGGATCCTATAACGAGGCTCGGGGCTCCCTTTCGACGTTGGTTGGGAAGGTTGTCCAGAATGCCGTCCAAGTTGC